>Ga0136636_10000610_pt1 | contig 18979 bp, 16 predicted proteins | sample AntDrymUQ8522106_2_FD_104653 | JGI IMG/M metagenome (GOLD analysis project Ga0136636, IMG submission 104653) | Polar desert sand microbial communities from Dry Valleys, Antarctica - metaG UQ852 (21.06) | ecosystem: Environmental > Terrestrial > Soil > Desert | place: Antarctica: Dry Valley... | reverse complement strand
GAGACAGGGAGACAGGGAGACAGGGAGACAGGGAGACAGGGAGACAGGGAGACAGGGAGACAGGGAGACAGCCTCTTCATGCCGTCAGACGCTCCTTGTCTCCCTGTCTCCCGAGCAAGTGGAGCGAGCGAGATGCAACAGACAGGCTTTGGACTGATCGGGGCGGGGCTGTTTGGCGAGCGGCACGCCCAGGCGTATGGCCGCCACCACGCGGTGGAGTTCGTGGCCGTGTGCGATCTGAACCTGGAGCGGGCGCGTGAGATCGCCGGGCGCTACGGGGCGGGCTACGCCACCGCCGACTACCGCGAGCTGCTGGCCGATCCGCGCATCCGCGCGCTCTCTGTGGCGCTGCCGGATCATCTGCACCGCGAGGTGGCTGTGGCCGCCGCAGCGGCAGGCAAAGATCTGCTGGTTGAGAAGCCCCTGGCGACCACGGTGGAGGACGCCGAGGCGATTGTGGCTGCGGCCGAGGCGGCCGGAGTGCGCCTGATGGTCGATTTTCATAATCGCGTCAACCCGCCCATGGTCGCCGCCCGCGAGGCGATCCGGCGCGGCGAGATCGGGCGCCCCAGCTATGTGTATGCGCGCCTCAGCAACACCACCCAGGTGCCACTGGAGCTGCTGCGCTGGGCCGGGAAATCCTCGGCGCTCTGGTTTCTTGCCAGCCACATGGTCGATGTGGTGCGCTGGATGCTGGCCGACGAGCCGACCCGTGTGTACGCCGTGCGCCGCGATGGCGTGCTGCGCGAGCTTGGCGTAGACACAGCCGACTTCCACGTGGCCACGCTGGAGTTTCGCGGCGGCGCCGTGGCTGTCTTCGAGCACGCCTGGATCTTGCCGCGCAGCCACGCCACCGTGAAGGATCTGAAGCTGGAGATCCTGGGCAGCAAGGGATCGATCAACATTGACGGCTCGCACAACCGCACCCTGGAGCTCTACAGCGCGGAGCGGGCGGCCTTCCCCGACCTGCTGGCGCCGCCCACAGGCGAGCACCTTACCGGCTTTGTACTCGATAGCATCAGCTATTTTGTGGACGCCGTCACCCTGGGCGCGCCGCTGCTCGCCACCGGCGCCGACGGCCTGGCGGTGACGAAGATCCTCTGCGCGATCGAGGCGTCGGCCGCCAGCGGCATGCCCGTGGCGCTGTAGCGGCAAGGAGACCAGGAGACCAGGAGACAGCCTGTACCTGCTGCCATAGGGTTACGTCATGGTCGGGAGGCGGGCGCGTGAACGCGCGCCGTGGGGGCGCGGTGCGCCGGGCGCCCGCCTGCGCGGGCGGGTCCGGACGCGTCGGCGCAGGCCGACGCACGGCCGCAGGCCCTGCCGACGCGGTTTCAACCGCCGGGTTCTGGCAAAAGCCCCGACCATGACGTAGCCCTACTGCCGTCAGGCGCTCCCGGTCTCCCGGTCTCCTGGTCTACCAAGCAAGTGGAGCAAGCAATGCTTATTGTCGGCCTGATGTCCGGGACCTCGCTGGACGCGATCGACGCGGCCCTGGTCGAGCTGACGCCCACGGGCGAGCCGGGCACGCTGCGCATGGCAGTGCGCGCCTTCGCCATGGCGCCCTTCGAGGCGGCGCTGCGCGAGCGGGTACGCGGCCTGCTGCCGCCAGCCCAGGGCAGCACGGCTGAGGTCTGCGCTGTGGGCGCCCTGCTGGGCGAGGCCTTCGCGGGCGCTGCGCTGCGCGTGATCGCGGACGCCGGGCTGCGGCCCGAGCAGGTCGATCTGGTGGCCTCGCACGGGCAGACGGTCTGGCACGAGGTGCGGCCCGGCGCCGTGCGATCCACGCTTCAGATAGGGGCGCCCGCCGTGATTGCGGCGCGCACAGGCCGCAGCGTGGCCGCCGACTTTCGCCCCGCCGATATGGCCCTCGGCGGCCAGGGAGCCCCACTGGTGCCCTACCTCGACGCGCTACTCTTTGCCCACCCACGCCTGCGCCGCGCCGTGCAAAACATCGGCGGGATCGGCAACGTCACCTACCTGGCGCCCGGCCGCCCGCCCGTGGCCTTCGACACCGGCCCCGGCAACGTGCTGATCGACGAGGCGGTGCGCTACCTGAGCGGCGGCGCCCGTGCCTTCGACGAGGACGGGCGTATGGCCGCCGCCGGGCGCGTGGACGAAGAGCTGCTGGCCGACTGGCTAGCCCACCCGTACTTCGCGCTGCCCGCGCCGCGCTCCACCGGGCGCGAGCTGTTCGGGCCGGCCGAGGCGCGCGCCGCTGTGGCGCAGGCCAGCGCCGCCGGGCTGCGGCCCGAGGACGCCGTGGCGACGCTTACCGCCCTCACGGCCTACAGCATCGCCGAGAGCTACCAGCTTGCCTGCGGCCCAGTCGACGAGCTGATCCTCAGCGGCGGCGGCGCGCGCAACCCGGCCCTGCGCTCGATGCTCGCCGGTGCGCTGGGCGGCGTGCCGGTGCGCCTCGCCGACGAGCTGGGCCTCGACGCCGACGCCAAAGAGGCCGTGGCCTTCGCCGTGCTGGGCTACAGCACGCTCCACGGCTGGCCGAACAACATCCCCAGCGCCACCGGCGCCAGCGGCCCCGCCGTACTGGGCAGCCTCACGCCCGGCGCCAACTATCGCGCCCTGGTTGCCGCCGTGGCCGCCGCGCCGACCGCGCCGCCACACCGGATTCTGCTAGAGGGAGGCGCCCCGTGAGTGAGCCGTACATACCTCTGACGGAGGCGAACAATCCCGCTAGCCAGGCCATCGACAGCCTGAGCGCGCGCGAGATCGTGGCCCTGATCAACGCCGAGGATCTGCGCGTGGCGCCCGCCGTGGGCGCCGTGGGCGACGCGATCGCCGCAGTGGCCGAGCACGCGGTCGCCGGCATCCGGCGCGGCGGTCGGCTGATCTACGTGGGCGCCGGCACCTCCGGCCGCCTGGGCGTGCTGGACGCTGCGGAGTGCCCGCCCACTTTCAGCACCCCGCCCGAGCAGGTGATCGGGCTGATCGCGGGCGGCGCCGTGGCGCTTACCCGCGCCGTGGAGGCCGTGGAGGACGACCCCGAGCATGGCCGCCGCGAGATCGCCGCTCTCGGCGTTGGCCCACACGATGTGGTGGTCGGCCTGGCCGCCAGCGGGCGCACGCCTTACGTGCTCGGCGCCGTTGCCGAGGCGCGCCGCCGTGGCGCCCACACCGCCGCCGTCACCTGTAGCCACCCCTCGCCGCTCTCCGCCGCCGTGGACACCGTGATCGCGCCGCTGGTTGGCCCCGAGGTAGTGGCCGGCTCCACGCGCATGAAGGCCGGCACCGCCCAGAAGCTCGTGCTCAACAGCATCAGCACCACCGTGATGGTGCGGCTCGGCAAAACCTACGGCAACCTGATGGTGGAGGTGCAGCCGCTTAACGCCAAGCTGCGCCGCCGCACGCTGCGCATCATTGCCGATGTGACCGGCCTTGGCGAGGAGCAGGCCCGCGCCGCCCTTGCCGCCGCCGACAACGACCTGAAGACGGCCCTCGTGATGACGCTGGCCGGGGTTGGCGCCGACGAGGCCCGCGCTCGCCTGCGCGCCGCCGAGGGCCACGTGCGGGCTGCGCTGGGGCGGGCGTAAGATCATCCACAGATTTCCGGCCCATTTCCGAGGGCGCAGTGAGCAGCAGAACCGCTTATGTCTACGCTTATCTTAGGTATCGACGGCGGCGGCTCCAAAACGCGCGCCCTGGTGTCCAACCTTGAGCTCGTGACCCTTGGCAGCGCCACGCTTGGCTCAAGCAACCTCCAGGTTGTGGGGTTCGAGGCGGCAATGGCGGCGCTTGCAGCCGCCGCCGCCGAGGCGCTGGCGCAGGCTGGCGGAGGCGAGCCCGCCGCCGTCTGCCTCGGCCTGGCCGGAGTGGGCCGCCCCCACGAGCAGGAGCGCGTGCTGGCGTGGGCCAGGCGCCGCTGGGCAACTGCCAGGTGCCACGTCGTCACCGACATCGAGCCGGTGCTGGCGGCGGGCACCCCCGCTGGCTGGGGCGTCGCCCTGATCGCCGGCACGGGCTCGGCCTGCCTCGGGCGCGCCCCCGACGGCCGCGCCGTGAAGGTGGGCGGCTGGGGCTACCTGCTCGGCGACGAAGGCAGCGGCTATGATCTCGCCGCGCGCGCCCTACGGCTCGCCACGCAAACAGCCGACGGTCGCGCCGACGCACCGGCCCTGCTCCAGGCCACCCTCGACCACTGGGGACTCGCCGCCCCCGACGCCCTGGTGCGCCACGTCTACAGCGGCCTGGCGCCCGCCGCGCTCGCCACCCTTGCTCGCCCCGTGGTCGCGCTTGCCGAGGCGGGCGAGCGACACGCCTGCGCGCTGCTCGACGAGTCGGCGGCGCAGCTGGCCCTGATGGCGGCCACCGCCGCGCGCCGGCTCGCCCTGGACGCGCCGCCGCTCGCCCTGGCCGGCGGGCTGCTTGGCGCCAGCCCGCGCCTGCGCCACGCCGTTGCCACGCAGCTCGGCGCCGCCTGGGGCACCGTGCGCTACGTCGCAGATCCCGCCCAGGGCGCACTGGTGCTCGCCCGCCGCCTCCTGGCAAGCTGAGGCGGACTGATGCAACCTTATATGAGCCGGGCTTTTTTGTCCGCAGATGACGCAGATTTCCGGCCCATTTCTGGCCCCGAGGGCGTGCAAGTCGCGTCGGCCCGGCTCTGTGCTGCCCTGTCCCTGTTCCCTGTCCCCTTGTCTAAGGAGCTAAACAATGCCGCTCACCTTCACCAATGCCCGCCTGGTCGACGCCTCCGGCGAAGCGGCGGGCGCCCTGCGCGTGGAGGGCGGGCGCATCGTTGCGCTTGACCCCAATCTGCCAGGCGATCCGCACGCCCTCGATCTGGGTGGTGCGCTGATCACGCCGGGCTTCGTGGATGTCCACACCCACGGCGGCGGCGGCTTTAGCCTGCACACCACCGACCCCGACGAGCTCCGCGCCTACGCCGCCTGGGCCGCCAGCACGGGCACCACCGCCTTCCTCGCTGGCATCGTGGGCGTGCCCAATGCGCTGCCCGAGGCACAGATCAGCGCTGCCGTGAACGCTTCCCGCGCCGCTGGCCCTGGCCCCGAGCTGCTCGGCATCCACCTGGAAGGGCCATACATCAGCTACGCCCGCCGTGGCGCCCATAGCCCCAGCTGGCTACGCACGCCCAACCCAGTTGAGACAGAGCGACTGCTGGAGCTGGCCGACGGGCGTCTGCGCATCGTCACGGTGGCGCCGGAGTTGCCGGGCGCCCACGCGCTGATCCAGCGGCTCGACGCTGCGGGCGTGACGGTGAGCATCGGCCACACCGACTGCACCTACGAGCAGGCCCGCGCCGCCATCCCCCTGGGGCTGCGCCACGCCACCCACTGCTTCAACGCGATGCGCCCACTGCACCACCGCGAGCCAGGGCCGCTTGGCGCGATTGTGGAGGCCGAGGGCGTGCTCGGCGAGCTGATCGCCGACGGCTTCCACGTTCACCCCGCCGCCATGCGCGTGCTGATCCGCGCCCTCGGCCCCGAGCGCACCGTGATCGTCACCGACGCCCTCGCCTGCGCCGGCCTGCGCGACGCCGCCTTCAGCTTCGGCGGCCAGCAGGCCCGCGTGGTAGACGGCGTGGCAAAGCTGGCCGACGGCACCCTCACCGGCAGCGTGCTCACCATGGATCGCGCGCTGGCGCTGCTCACGCGCGAGCTGGGGCTCGCCCTGCCCGCCGCTGTGGGGATGCTCACCCGCAACCCGGCGCGCGCTGCCCGCGTTGGCGAGCGCAAGGGCGCCCTGGCCCCCGGCTACGACGCCGACCTGCTGATCTTCGACGCCGACCTCCGCCTCCAGGCGACCTTCTGCCGGGGCGCCCTGGCCTACGCCACCCCCGCGTGGCAGGAGCGCTACCGCCATGCGCTTGGGTGAGCTCGCCGAGCCCGATCTGCCCGCCCTCGTCGCCCTCTGCCGCACTGGCCTGCGCGACGCCGTGACGCCCGAGCTGCTGCGGCGCCTGCTGCTCGCCGAGCCAGATCTACGCCCCGAGCTCCAGATCGGGCTGTGGGATGGGCCGCGCCTGGTCGGCGCGAGTCTCGGCTCGCTGCGGTCGGCTGGCGAGCAGCTGGTGGGCGGCCCACGTCTCATGCTGGTGGCGCCCGAGCTGCGTGGGCAAGGGCACGGCGGGCGACTGCTGGGCGAGCTGGAGCAGCGGCTGCTCGCGGCGGGTGTGCGCGAGCTGCGGGTAGGCCGGCTGGCGCCCAACTACCTCTGGCCAGGGCTCGACCCGCGTGACACCGCCGCACTCTGCATGCTGGAGCGGCGCGGCTACACGCGCTCCGGCGACGCCGTGAACATGGACGTGGATCTCACAGCCCGCGCCTGGTGGCCCGCCGAGGCAGAGGTCGCCCTCGCCGCCACAGGCTGGGCGATCCGCCGGGGCGCCGTGGCCGGTAGCGAGCGGCTGGCGCTCTGGGTGCGCGAGCACTTCAGCGCGCTCTGGGAGTGGGAGGCGCGGCTGGCGCTCACCAACACGCCACCCGCGATCTTCGTGGCCGAGCGCGACGGGCAGATCGGCGGCTTCGCGTGCCACAGCGTGAGCGGGCTGGCGGGCACCTTCGGCCCCACCGGCACCGACGCAGCCCTGCGCGGCGCGGGGCTTGGCAAGGCGCTGCTGCTGCGCTGCCTCGCCGACCTGCGCGCGCTTGGGTTTGGCCGCGTGGAGATCGGGTGGGTCGGCCCGCTTGGCTTCTACAGCCGTGTGGCGGGCGCGACGGTAAGCAGAGTCTGCTGGTTTTATACCAAGCAGGCGGCCTAGCGAAAGAGCATCCGCAGATTACGCAGATTACGCAGATGGCAAGACAGAAAGTTGAGCACCGTCGACCGTCCGCCGTCCACCGTCCACCCGTCACACCGCCCGATCCTGCGCGATCTTCCAGAGCGCCAGGCCCAGCAGCGTGGGGTCGTGCCGGATCGTGTCCTGCTTGTTCCAGAGCGTGCGCTTGCCCTCGCTGGTCTCGGCGAAGTTGCGCACCAGCGGCGTCACGCCCAGGTCGGCGATCTGTCGCAGCTCCGTGTCGCTGGGCGTCAGCATATGCAGGCCCTCGGCGGCGTACTGCGCGATCACATAGCTGGAGAGCGTATCGCTGCTGCGGTTCACCAGGGCGAGATCAAGCGTGTCGGGGCCGAGCAGCTCCACCACGCGGCGCACGTGGTCGGCAAGCGAGAAGCCGTCGGTCTGCCCAGGCTGCGTGGTGGTATTGCACACAAATACCACGGTGGCCTGTGTGGTGCGCAGCGCCTCGGCCAGCTGGTCGAAGAGCAGGTTGGCGAGCACCGAGGTAAAGAAGCTGCCGGGGCCGATCACCACCACGTCGGCCTGGGCGATCGCCTGGAGCACCGGCGGGTAGGCCGGCGCGTTGGGCGTCGAGAGGTAGAGTCGGCTGATCGGCGCCTTGTTGAGCGCGCGCACTGCCAGCTCGTTCTCGGCCACGCTGCCGTCCTCCAGCTCGGCGCAGAGGTGCGTGTTCACGGTGGAGATCGGCATCACACGCGCGGTGAGGCCGAGCATCAGATTGGCCGCCTCCACCGCCTGCGCGAAGTCGCCTGTCATCTGCGTGAGCGCCGCGAGCAGCAGGTTGCCGAAGGCCATGCCATCCAGCACGGGCACCTGAGGCGATCTGATGCGGTGCTGCATCAGGCGCGCCAGCAGCGAGTCAGGATCGCGCGCGAGGGCCGCAAGCGTGTTGCGCACATCGCCAGGCGCAGGCATGTCGGCCACGGCGCGGGCCGTGCCGGTGCTGCGGCCCGTGTCGGTGACGGCGATAGCCGCCGTGAGCGTGCCGAAGTAGGGCCGCGCGCCCAGGAGCACCTGGCTCACGCCGCCACCCCCACCGATCGCCACGAGCGCCGGGCGCGCGATCAAATCTGCTGGTCGGGTCATGGGCATCCTATCTCGGCGGATGTGACGTCTGCGCGCCAGCCGTTTTATCCACAGATAACACCGATTTCCGGCCCGTCCACCGTCCACCGTCCACCGTCCACCGTCCACCGTCTACAGTCTACCGTCCAGCACAGCCTCGCCCCGGCGCACGCGCAGCAGCAGCAGCGCCCCGGCCAGCAGCGCGGCCGCCGCGTAGGCGAAGATCAGCCGAAAGTCGCGGCCGGTGAGGTCGAGCAGCACGCCGAGCAGGGTTGGCCCGAGCACCTCGGCGCTCTGGGTGGCGATAAAGTAGATCCCCGTGTAGGCTCCGATCCGCTCCACGCCGTCCTGGGGGGCGCAGTCGAGCACCATCGGCAGGGTGTTTACCACGATCAGCGACCAGCCCATGCCGGCGAGCACCAGCAGCGCACGGATCAGGCCCAGGTTGGTGGACAGACCGATCACCACCAGGGTTGTGCCCATCAGCACGGCGCCCGCCAGCAGCGAGCGGCGCCTGCCGATGCGCGTGCCGACCATGCCCGCCGGAAAGGCGAAGATCACAATCGAGAGCGAGAACCAGGCCAGCAGCAGCGCCTCCTGGCCGCGCTCGACGCCGAGGGTGACGGTGGCGAACGAGGTGAAGAAGACGGTAAGCGCGCTGAAGTTGAGGAACAGGCAGAGGATCGCCGCCAGCAGCAGGAGCGTCGAGCGGTCGCGCTCACCGAGCACGGCCCGCACATTCGCCAGCAGTCCGCCCTCCTCGCCGCCTAAGGCCAGACGCACAGCGCCAAGGCGACCGCCGGGCGGGCGGGGCAGATCGGCGGTGGAGAGCACCGGCACAAGGAAGATCGCCAGGGCGGAGCCGATCAGCAGGGCGATGCCGCCGAAGAGAAACGGCCCTGGTATAGCAACACGGTAGAGCAGGCCGCCAATCACGAAGGCCAGCACCGCGCCGAGGCCGCCCATCAGGTTGATGATGCCATTGGCCTGGGAGCGCAGCGGCGAGGGCGTCACGTCGGGCATCATGGCGATGATCGGCGTGCGGATCACATCTACAAAGACCACAAACACCAGCGTCACCAGCATGAATATCCAGAGCGGCTGGCCGAGCAGGAAAGGCAGCGCCATAAAGGCCAGCGCTGTGATCGGGGCGCCAATCAGCAGGAAAGGCTTGCGGCGGCCCAGCCGGTGCGCCGTGACGTCGGAGAGCGCGCCGATCACCGGCAGAATCAGCAGCGCGGCCAGATTTTCCAGCGACATCACCAGGCCTGTCACGCCCGCGCCAAGCCCAAAGCCGCCCGGCAGCGGCGCGGCGAGCGTGAAGTCGGGGCGGCCCGCCTGCAGGAAGATCGGCATGTACGCGTTGTAGATCGCGAACAAGGCCTGCACGCCAAGAAACGCGCAGCCGATCAGGAAGGTCCGACCATAGTTGAGCCGCATAGATCTGTGTTCCTGAGCTTCCGGGAAGCTAAGCCAGAAGTTCCTGGTACAGCGCCATTGTCTGCCTTGCCACAATCGGCCAGTCGAAGGTGGCTCGCACAATCCGCACGCTCTCCTCGCCCCAGGCGGGCCAGCGCGCGCGCTGTGCGAGCGCGAGCCGCAGCTTCGCCGCGAGGTCGTCCACGTCGCCGGGACGCACCAGGTAGCCGTTGCGCTCGTTGAAGACCTTGTCCGGTATCCCGCCCGCCGCCGAGGCAAGCATCGGCTTGCGGTGGATCATGCCTTCCAGCGTTACGAGGCTGGAACCTTCGTAGAGCGTGGGGTGGAGCACCAGATCCACCTCCTCGTAAAGACTGTGCAGCTCGGGGTCGTCGAGGCGCCCCACAAACGTGACGTGCGCGGCGAGGCCCGCCTGAAGCACCTGCGCCTCCAGGGCGGCGCGCTCCTTGCCGTTACCCACGAGCAGCCAGCGCCAGCGCGGCGGCAGCTCTGCCCGCAGGCGCGCCAGGGCCTCGATCAGCACGTGGAAGCCCTTGTTGCGCTCCAGGCGGCCCACGCTGAGCAGCGCCAGGTCGGCCGCATCCAGCCCAAAGCGGGCGCGCAGGGCCGCCCGCAGCTCGGGGCGCACGTGGCCCAGGCACTCGTCCACATCGATGGCGGAGGGGATCACCGCCACGCGGCGCGGGTCGACGCCCAGGTAGCGCGGCAGATCGTCTTTGGTGCAGGCGTCGGTGGCGATGGCGCGGTCGGCGGCGCGGTGGCCGTAGGCGTAGAGCGCGCGAAAGGGCGCGTAGGCCAGCCACTTGCGCCGGTCCGGCGTGCGAAACTCCTCCATGCCGTGTGGGTTCGCCACGAAGGGTACGTGGCGCAGTAGCGGGTCGCGCGAGCGGAGAAAGCCGTAGCCTGTGGCGCAGAGCCCCTGGCTGTGGATCACGTCGTAGCTGCCAATGCGCGCTTCAGCGGCGGCGGCGCGCCCAAGCTCCCAGCTGTACCAGGGATAGTTGAGCTGCCGCCCCAGCACGCCGTTCGGCGGTAGGACGGGGCTGGTGCGGTCGTAGCGCAGGTAGACAACCTGGTGCAAGCCCGCTGTGACGGCACGGGCCGCCGCGTCGTCTAACGTCTTGCGCGCTGCGTCGGTCGCCTGGACGTAGAGCGTCACCGCTGCGCCGAGCCGGGTAAGATGCGTCACCAGATGGAAGACATGGCGCTCGATGCCGCCGTAGCCGTGCAGCGGAAAGACCACCCGCGCCAGCATCGCAACCCGCACCGGCCGCTGTTTGTCGCCCTGCAATACCCTCATGGCGGCAATCATACCATCTCCCACGCGCCGGGCATGTTTTATCCGCAGATGACGCAGATTTCCGGCCCATTTTTGCGCTACGCACGTCTCTGCTGTACCATGGGCACGTGCAAAGTGCTGAGTGCTGAGTGCTGAGTGCTGAGTGCTGAGTGCTGAGCCTGCAAACTGACTCCTGACTCCTGCACACTGACCCCTGACTCCTGCACACTGTAAATGGAGCGCCCATGCAGCTCGGACCCAAGCTTACCGAGGGCAAGACCAAGCAGATCTACGCCCACCCGGACGACCCCGCCCTGGTGATTATGCGCCACAAGGACGGGATCACGGCGGGCGACGGGGCGCGGCGCAGCGAGCTCCTTGGCAAGGGCGCCCTCGCCGGCCGCACCACCGCCAATGTCTTCACGCTGCTCAGCAACGCGGGCGTCGCCACGCACTTCGTCGCCGCGCCCGAGCCGACGCTTACCGTGGCCCGCCGCTGCACCATGCTGCCCCTGGAGGTGGTAACACGCCGCCTCGCCACGGGCTCCTACGTCCGGCGCCACCCCGAGCTGGCCGAGGGCACCCGCTTCGCGCCGCCGCTCGTGGAGTACTTTCTCAAAGACGACTCTGCCCACGATCCGCTGGTCAGCGCCGCCGAGCTTGTCGCCAGCAACCACGCCACCGCCGACGATGTTGCGCACATGGCCGCTGTGGCCCGCCAGGTCTTCCTGCTGCTGGAGCAGGCGTGGGCCGCCCACGACGTGACACTCGTGGATCTGAAGATCGAGTTTGGCCGCACCGACGCGGGCGAGCTGCTCGTCGCCGACGTGATCGACAACGACTCCTGGCGCATCTGGCCTGGCGGCGAGCAGGGCCGCATGCTGGACAAGCAGGTCTACCGCAATGCCGTGGTGATCGACGACTCGCTGCTGGCCGATCTCCTGGCGCGCTATGAGCGCGTGGCCGAGCTAACGGCGACGTTTGAGCCGCCCAATTAGGCGGGCGCCCACTTGTCGATGGTCGGCTCAAGCAACTTCGATATGCGCTCGTTCCATCTATCGGCTATCGGCTATCGGCTATCGGCTATCGGCTATTGCCCCTCAGCGTGTCAGCGTCACCACCGTCTCGATATGAGGGGTCTGAGGGAAGAGGTCGATCGGCTGAAGCGACTCCAGCTTGTAGCCCGCCCGCAGCAGCGGCCCAAGGTCGCGGCCAAGAATGCCGGGGTGGCAGGAGATATAGACGATGCGGGGTGGCGCGAGGCGGGCAAGCTCGTCGAGCACGGTGGGGTGGCAGCCGCGCCGGGGCGGATCGAGCACCACGCCGTCGAAGCCAGGCTCGAAGTCGTAGAGGATGCGCTCCACCGCCGCCTGCACAAAAGTGACGTGCTCGATCTGGTTCAGGGCCGCGCTGCGCTCGCCGTCCAACACCGCCGATGGGTGCTCCTCGATGGCGGTGACGGTGGCGCCTGCGACGGCCAGGGGCAGCGCGAAGGTGCCCACGCCGCTGTAGAGATCGAGCAGGCGCTTGCCAGGCGCGGGGGCGAGGCCAGCATTCACCAGCTCGATCAGGCGCTCGGCCTGGGCGGCGTTCACCTGGAAGAAGCTCTCGGCGCCTAGCTCGAACACCACCCCGCCAAGCGTGTCGTGGATGGTGGTTGCGCCAGAGATGCCGCCGCCGGGGTGGCCGCGCCCGCGCTCCACCAGCACGCCAGAGAGCGAAGGCACCCGCGCGCGCCAGGCATCGGCCAGCAGCTCTAGATCCGCCAGATCACCCTCGGGGCCAGGACGCAGGGCGGCGATGCTGTAGCCGTACGCGGCGCTGGCCCGCAGCGTTACGCCATCGAGTTGGCCGGGGGAGGCCACAGAGCGCAGGCCGGCAAGGGCCTCGTTGAGCACGGGCAGCAGCATCGGGTCCTCGGGCAGATCCACCACCGACTGCGTGCCGGTCTCGTGGTAGCCGAGCCGGTCGCCCTGGGCGTGCAGGCGGGCGTTGTTGCGGTAGCCCCAGGCTTGCGGGGCGGGGATGATTGGGGCGACTGGCGCGTCGGTGATCCCGGCCAGCTTGGCCAGCTGCTCGCGCAGGATCTGCTCCTTAAAGCGCAGCTGCGCCGCATAGGCGATATGCTGCCAGGGTGCGTGGGCATCAATGGAGAGACGCGGCTCCACCCGATCCGGGGAGGCCTCGTACAGCTCGATCATCACGCCGCGAGCGTAGCTTGGGCGGCGCTCAAACAGGCGCACGCGCACACGCTCGCCGGGCAGGGCGCCACGGGCAAACACCACCAGACCATCAACGCGGCCCACCCCGTCGCCGCCCTGGGCGATCGAGTCAACTTGCAGTTCCAGCTCATCGTTATACATAGCGAAGCATCCTACGGCGTGACGCAACTTCTCGCGTCCCCGCCGGGCATAGTGGCAATTACAGGGCGGCCCGCGCGCGGCCTACAATCTCGCGCAGGCGGCTATGGGGTAGGGCGTGGGCGACGTGGCCGCGCAGGCCGACGGTGGTGGCGGCGGCGCAGAGCGCGTTGAGGATCGCCTCCTCGGTGGCCTCGGCCACGCCGCGAAAGAGGGGGTTGATCTGGGCGTGGGGCAGCATCTGGAGGGCGTAGGGCGTGGCGGGGGCTGCGGGGAGCGGGTTGCCGGTGGCGAAGGCGAGGAAAATGTCGCCGCTGGAGTTGCCGCCAAAGCCGCCCACGCGGGCGAGGCCCACGGTGGCGCGCTGGGCCAGGCGGCGGCACTGGATGGGGATAAGCGGCGCGTCGGTGGCGATGATCACAATGATCGAGCTGCTGCTCTCCGTCGGCCCCCAGGCCGAGGGCACCTCGCTTTCTGGGATCAGGCGGCCAACAGGAACCCCGTCCACGCGCAGATCCTCGCGCAGGCCGTAGTTCGCCTGCACCAGCACGCCCACGGTAAAATCGCCGCTCTCCGTGGCGGCCACGCGTGAGGCGGTGCCGATGCCGCCCTTAAAGCCGTGGCAGATCATGCCGGTGCCGCCGCCCACGTTGCCCTCGGGCACCGCGCCGCCGCTGGCACCCGTGATCGCGGCGATGGCGTGCTCGGTGGTAACGTGGAAGGCACCGATGTCGTTGAGGATGCCGTCCCACGTCTCGGCGACCACAGGCAGGAAAAAGCTCTCGTAGTAGCGCTGCTCGGTGGCGTGGCGGATGATCGCATCGCGCACGATGCCCACCTGGTTGGTGTTGGTGATGCCGATCGGCGCGCCGATCATGCCGGACTCAGCGATCCAGGGGAGGCCTGTCATCTCGCCATTGCCGTTGAACGAGTGGTACGCCGCAAAGACGTGATCGCTCCAGATCGCCCCAGCGCGCGGCACGATCATCGTAACGCCGGTGCGCGCCACGCGGGGCTCGTCGGCGATGATCGTGCTGTGGCCCACCAGCACGCCCGGCACATCCGTAATAGCGTTGTGCGGGCCAGGCGGCAGCACCCCAATTGAAATCCCAAGCTCGCGCAGACGCATGTCGCTTCGCTCCTCAAATGCAAAATGCAAAATGCAAAATGCAAAAGGGCACTGCCCGGTTTTTGCATTTTGCATTTTGCATTCGCTCCTACCGCAGCTCAAACACCTCTTTATCGACCAGCTCGATATTCACGGGGTACTTGCCGGAGAAGCAGCCGGTGCAAAACTGGTTCGGCTCGCGGCGGGTGGAGCGGATCAGGCCATCGAGGCTCAGGTAGGCCAGGCTATCGGCGCCGAGATGCGCGCAGATCTCCGCGGTGCTCAGGCGATGGGCGATCAGCTCGGGGTAGGTAGCCATATCCACGCCAAGGAAGCAGGGGTGCTTGATCGGGGGCGAGGAGACGCGCACATGCACCTCTACGGCGCCCGCCTCGCGCAGCAGGCGCACGATCGGGCCGGAGGTATTGCCGCGCACGATGCTATCATCGATCATCACCACGCGCTTGCCCCGGAGATTGTCGCTCAGGGCGTTGAACTTCAGCGAGATGCCCACCTTGCGCAGCTGATCGTCGGGCTGGATGAAGGTGCGGCCGATGTAGCGATTCTTGATCAGGCCCTCGGTGTACGGGATGCCGGACTGCTGGGCGTAGCCGATCGCGGCGGGGGTGGCGCTGTCGGGCACGGCGATCACCACATCGGCCTCGACGGGCGACTCGCGGGCCAGCTCGCGGCCCTGGGCCACGCGGATGGCGTGGAGGGCGGCGCCGTGCAGCACGCTGTCGGGCCGGGCAAAATAGATATACTCGAACAGGCACTCGGCCGGGACGGGGGCGGGCATGAGCGCGATGGTGCGCGGGCCGTCCTCGGTGACGGCGATAATCTCGCCGGGCTCGACCTCGCGCACAAACTCGGCGCCGATCGTGCCGAGCGCGCAGCTCTCGGACGCCACCACCCAGCCGCGCTCGCCGAGGCGACCGATGCAGAGCGGGTGCAGGCCCAGCGGGTCGCGCACAGCGAATAGCGTGTCGCGAGTGAGCACAGTAAGACAGTAGGCGCCCTGGGCGCGCACCACAAACACGCGCAGCTTCTCGTCCCAGCTGCGGCCCTCGCCGCCGGCCAGCATCTGCGTGATCACCTCGGAGTCGCTGCTGCCGGTGAGGCCCACGCCACGTGTGAGCAGCTCGCGGCGCAGGGTGCCCGCGTTGGTGAGGTTCCCGTTGTGGCCCACGGCCAGCGGGCCAAGGGCGCTCTCCACCACAAAGGGCTGGGCGTTCTCCAGGCGCGAGGAGCCGGTGGTGGAGTAGCGCGTGTGGCCGATGGCAAGCGAGCCGGTGAGCGGGCGCAGATTCTCTTCGTTAAAAACCTGAGCCACCAGGCCCATTTGCTTGTAGTGGCGAATAGAGCGACCGTTGGCAACAGCGATGCCGGCGCTCTCCTGGCCGCGATGCTGAAGCGCGTACAGGCCAAAAAACGTCAGGCGGGCGACATCAACCTCGGGGGCGACGATGCCGAAGATCCCACACTCGTGGGCGGGCTTATCGTCGCGCGCGAAGGGGTCGTAGGCGCTGATCGGGGCGGCAGGCAGCTGGGGGGAATACATGGGTGAACAGATCCTCCTTTTGGCTCGCAGTATAGCACAGGGCGCTGGCGTCCATCCGCACGCCGTCGCGCTGAAGCGCGCGGCTGGTACGGAGCGAAGCCCGCTGCGCGGGCTCAGGCAGCCCGCGCAGGCGGGCTTGGCACCTTGAGCCTGCGGCTTCAGCCGCCAGGCAACGGGTGCGCCCGAAACAATACGTCGCCCCCCCATGCTATAGTGTCTCCGCTTTCTACTAGCTGCGGTCGTCTCCGCCCAGACTCAAGAGTACGATGACTCCCACTACCCATGTTGCCCACGCCCGTGTCGCCCCCGTCGCCGCTCCCGGCCCGCGTGGCCTGCCCCTGGTCGGCGTTGCGCCGCGCCTGCTTGGCGACCCGCTCACTTTTCTCGCCCGCGCCGCACAGCACCACGGCGAGCTTGTGCGCCTCGACCTTGGCCGCCGCAGCATGCTGCTTGTGCTGCGCCCCGATCTGCTGCGCCACATCCTCCAGGAGCATGTGCGCAACTACGAGAAGAACTACGGCCAGATAGCCGAGCTGCTTGGCAACGGGATTGTCACCAGCAACGGCGCCTTCTGGCTGCGCCAGCGCCGCCTGATGCAGCCCGCCTTTCATCACCAGAAGATCGCCGCCCTGGCCGACATGATGGTCGGCGAGGCGAGCAAGCTGGCCGAGCGCTGGGAGCCTTCCGCCCGCGCGGGTCGCGCCCTGGAGATCGGCGCCGAGATGATCGATCTTGCCCAGAGCATCATCCTGCGCACCATGTTCAGCACCGAGGCCGGCGCGCAGTCGCGGCAGATCGGCCAGGCCTTTGGCGCCATTCTCGACTTCGCCAACGGGCGTCAGTTCAACCCGCTCCAGCCGCCGCTCAGCTGGCCCACGCCAGCCAACCGCCGCTTCCACGCTACGCTAGCCTTCCTCGACCAGACGGTCTACGGCATGATCGACGAGCGCCGCCGCAGCGGCGACCACGGCAACGACCTGCTCGGCATGCTGCTCGACGCCGAGGACGCGGAGACCGGCGAGCGCATGAGCCCGCAGCAGCTGCGCGACGAGGTGATGACGATCTACCTCGCCGGCCACGAGACCTCGGCCACCATGCTCACCTGGCTGCTCTACCTGCTGCCAGCCCACCCGCACGTGGAGCGGCGGGTGCGCGCCGAACTGGCCGAGGTGCTAGGCGGGCGCCTGCCCACCATGGCCGACCTGCCGCGCCTGAGCTACCTGCGCATGGTCATCGACGAGACGCTGCGGCTTTACCCGCCCACTTGGATACTCACGCGCCGCGCCGTGGCCGACGACGAGCTTGGCGACCTCGCCATCCCGGCTGGCACGACGATCGCCATGTCGCCCTACATCACGCACCGGCTCAGCGAGCACTGGGAGAACCCGGAGGGCTTCGACCCAGAGCGCTTCACGCCCGAGCGCGTGGCGGGGCGCCACAAGCTCGCCTACTTCCCCTTCCTAAGCGGGCCACGGCTCTGCATCGGCAGCAGCTTCGCGCTCACAGAGATCCAGCTGGTACTCGCCACGCTGCTCCAGCGCTTCCAGCTGGAGTCCATCCCCGGCTACCCCGTTTCCCCTGTAGCCAAGGCCCTGCTCAAGCCCGGCCCCGCGGTCTGGATGCGTCTGGCGCCAGCGTAGCAGGTTGGAGGCGGAAATAGTCCAGAAATCTCTGGCATCTGTGGACAAAACGCCCGGCCCAGACGTGGTACCATTGCGCACACCATTCTGCCCTGACGTGAAGAGCGTGATGCGATGCCCTACCACGAGCCGGTGATCATCGAGCGGCGCGAGTTTGGGACGCTCGCGCTGCTCACGCTGCACGCCCCAGAGCTGGCGCGCGCCGCAAAGCCCGGCCAGCTGGCCCTGGCCCGCTGCGCCCCCGCCGCTAGCGCCGACCCGCTGCTGCGCCGGTCGCTCTTCTTTGCGGGCGCCGATGCTACGACTGGCACGCTTCAGCTGCTTGTGGCGCCCGAGGAGCGCGGCCTTGCGTGGCTCGCCGCGCAGCCAGCCGGGGCGCGCCTCGACCTCTACGGACCCGTGGGCGCCGGCTTCACGCTCGACGGGCGCACCCGCAACCTGCTGCTTGTGGGCGCTGGCCAGGCGCTCCCCGCGCTGATCTTCCTCGCCAGCGTTGCCGTGGCCCGCCAGATCGCCGTGGTGCTGCTCGCGGCCGGGGCGCCTGGCACGCTGCCCCCGCCCTTCCTGCTGCCGCCCGATGTCGAGTACGAGACGAGCGACGAAGGCGAGGCTGGGCTGAGCGGGCTGCTCGGCGGCACGGCGCGCTCGCCGCTGCCGGCCCTCAGCGGCTCGCCCGTAGCCTGGGCCGACCAGCTCTGCCTGGCGCTGAACGAGCCGCTGGTGGCGCCGGTCAGCGCGGCGGTAAGCGCCGGAAAGCTGCGCTGGGAGCGAGGCTTCGCCCAGGCTGCACTCGCAGGCCCAATGCCGTGCGGCCTCGGCACATGCCAGGGCTGCCTGATCGAGACCCGCGCCGGCCTGCGGCTACGCTGCAAAGACGGCCCGATCTTCGACCTGCGCGACCTGCGTTTTTGAGGAGAATTGTATGCCGTTTCAGCTCACCAGAGGCACCTGGCTGGCACTGGCGGCCCTCGGCCCGGCGATCTATGTCGCCATTCAGCTGCTCCCGATCCTGCGCAGCGTCTTTCTGCTGCTGCTCGTGGTCGCCCTGCTCGCTCTGCTGATCAACCCGCTCGCCGACCGGCTGGGTCGCCGTGGCGTGGCGCGCGGGCTCACCGTGGCCCTCGCCCTCGGAGGCACGGCGCTGCTGCTGGTTGGGCTGCTGCTGCTGCTGCTACCGGCGATCTTCGACAGCCTTGGCAAGCTCTCGTCCTCGCTGGGGCCGCTCTCCGCCGAGCTGTCGGCCTGGCTCGTGCGGGTCACAGGTTCGGGCGATGTGGCCGCCGTGGGCGGGCAGCTTGTCGGGCAGGTAAGCGGCGCGGTCCAGTGGGCAGCAGGGCAGTTCGGCAGTGTGCTGGGCCAGATCGGCGCCCTCGGCTTCGGGCTCTTCGTCGCGGCGGCCTGCGTCCTCGCGCTAGTGGGGCAACCGGCGACCGGCCCCGCGCTGCTGCGCGTCTTTGTGCCCGCCCGCTATCATGCGTAGGTCGCCGAGCTAACAGACGCCGCGAGCAGGGGCCTCTCGCGCTGGTTCATCGCGCAGCTTGTCATCTGCGCATACTATGTCGTCGCCTACACCCTGACGCTGCTGGCGCTCGGCGTGCCCTTCGCAGTGCAGATCGGGCTGGTCTCGGGGCTGCTGGAGTTCATCCCCTATTTGGGCGGGATTGTGGGCCTGGTGCTCTCGCTGCTGTCTGCGGCGACGATCGGCCCGACGACGATGCTGCTGGTGGTGGCGATCGAGGCCGTGATCGGCG
>Ga0136636_10000609_pt1 | contig 19021 bp, 13 predicted proteins | sample AntDrymUQ8522106_2_FD_104653 | JGI IMG/M metagenome (GOLD analysis project Ga0136636, IMG submission 104653) | Polar desert sand microbial communities from Dry Valleys, Antarctica - metaG UQ852 (21.06) | ecosystem: Environmental > Terrestrial > Soil > Desert | place: Antarctica: Dry Valley... | reverse complement strand
CGCAGCGATCACACGGGAGTCGTAGGTCGGACGTCGGAAGAAGTGAAGAATTCAATATGCCTCAGTCTCTCCATAACTCAATCTTTCAGTCTCTCCATCTCTCAGTCACTTAATCACTCAGTCCCACTCTCCCACTCTCATCTTCTTCACTTCTCCCCTTCTCCCAGTCCCCCCTTCTCCCTTTCTATCATTTGAGGTTACTCCATTATTAAGAAATATTAACTCAAACTAAACAAACCCGTGGCTATCAAAATATTTATAACCGACGATCATTACATGGTGATTGAAGGCATCCGGTCGTTGCTGCTGCTTGAAAAAAATATGGAATGGGTGGGACATGCCACCAATGCGGCCTCGTGCATGGCTTTTTTGCGGCAGCAGCAGCCCGATTTATTACTACTCGATATAAATCTGCCGGATAAGAGTGGAATTGATCTGTGTAAAGAAATCAAAGAATTATACCCGGATATACAGATTTTAGGGCTCAGCTCATTCAATCAGCAAAGCTATATTCAGAAAATGATACAGAACGGCGCATCCGGCTACCTGCTGAAAAATGCAAGCCAGGAAGAGATTGTCAAAGCTATTAAAGCTGTTATGGACGGGGATACATTTATGAGTGCCGAAGCAGCCAATACCATCAGGGAAAACAAGAATGCAAGAATACCGATTATTACCCGAAGGGAAAAAGAAGTGCTTCAACTGATTGCCGATGGCCTCACCAATCATGCCATTGCCGAAAAACTATTTATCAGTACTACCACCGTCGACACACACCGAAATAGTTTACTTGCAAAGTTCGATGTCCGCAACACGGCAAACCTTGTAAGGCTGGCGGCACAGTTCGATTTAATCTGATCGTATAATTTTACTTCCTTTCAATTGACTGTGATCATTTGATTTACAGGCTTTTTTATTGCAAAAGCCAGTCCGGTTCAAATCCATGCGCCGATTATAAATGGCTCCCTCCTGCCTTTAAATCTTTCAGCAAAATGAATAACTCCTATAATAATGTGTGAATCATATAAGGTTTTTCAAAAGTTGTGTAACACTTTCACTGTGCATTAATCTGATCTTTGCATTATGAAATTTCTTCATTCTTTTCACCGGGAACAGCGATTCACACCCACGGATTAAACCTCATAATCATCAATTAAAAGCCACCATGAAAACGCCAATTTTAACACTGACTTTTATCACTTTACTTTCCATTGCCGGAATGACAAGCTGTAATTTCACCACCGAACAGAAGGCTGAAACACTGGAAGATGCAAAAGCAAACATGGAAGAAGCCAGCGCTGACCTGGACCAGGCAAGGTTAGATTCAGCTGAATACGCAAATTATAAAGTCGAAACAGAAATAAAGCTCAGATCGAACGAACTGCTGATTGCCGATATGAAAGACAAAATGAAAACAGAACGCGAGGAAACACGTGTCCGTTATACAAAAAGCCTTGACTCGCTTGATCAGCAAAATGCAAGACTCCGTAACAATATGAAAACATATAGTTCAGCCGGGAAGGAAAACTGGGAAAAATTTAAACAAAGTTTCAATAAGGAAATGGATGCCCTTGGCAAATCCATTTCGCAACTGGCAGAAAAGAATATGAAGAAAGGTTCGTAAAAATATTACGCAGGAATTACTTAGAGGCTGTCTCAGAAGGGCAGCCTTTTCTGTAGTTACGGCTGAATACAAATAATCAACTGGTAAACTTCTTTTCATTGCAGATTACGTCCAAAGGAAGTGCCAGAAAACATAAAATGTCAATTAAAGGAAATCGTATGAAATACTCACTTAAAATAAACTCTGTAAAAACAGTTGATGAGCTGGAGGGCTCATGGAATAATAATGACTTGACCGAGCTCCTGAAAATATTCGGTTACTCAGAAGCCGATACGGTTAAGCAAAATGAATTAAAAGATTTCCTGTTGATGGCTATTACCGACTTTGAGCCAAGAGAAGCAGCGGCCTTAATGCTTCAATACAAACTTTCAGAAATGCTGAACGAGGGCCAGATAGATAATCTTTCGCAGGAAATGCTGCGGGAAAAGGTTTCGGAAAACTATTCAGATATTTATATTCACAAGTATTTATTTGCCATCAACCAGCTGCTGTACAAAGCCTACAACGGAAAATTTCCTTGTTCCAAAGCTGTTGTCGCTGAATTCGAAATGAAGCCGGAACTTGAAGATGAAACCGAATTAACAAAAGAACTGGCTTTAAAAACCCTTCGGGTTGGTCTTTCAGAAAGCAATCTGATAAACAGGTTATTTAAGGAACAATTGGATGGAAATGTTCCGTTTCCGGAAGCTGAAGGAATACTGTGGAAACTGAAGCATAAAGGAAATTTTCAATATGAAATGGTAACTTCGGAAAAATGGCTGGGCAAAGAGGATTTTGAGAATATGGAATATGAATGCGAAGTAACTGCATTCGAAGAAGAAGCTGAAGAAGAATAAGTGTTGTCATGATTCTCTTAATTTCTACAACTAAATTTACAGTCATATTTTGATAGCAAATGGCGCTTAACAGATTGTATAAATCTGCACATTAAAGCAAAAACCACCTGTAAACTATCCATTTACAAGTGGTTTTACTAACTATCAGTGCCCAGAACAGGACTCGAACCTGCACAGCCGTAAGGCCACTGGTCCCTGAAACCAGCGTGTCTACCAATTTCACCATCTGGGCAGCTGGATCTTCAATCTTTGTGATGAGTGCCCAGGACAAGACTCGAACTTGCACATCCTTAAGGACACCAGCCCCTCAAGCTGGCGTGTCTACCAATTTCACCACCTGGGCGTTGTTTATTATAAAGAACTTTTTGTATTCTAATTTATTCCAAATCTTGTTGCTCAAGCTGGCGTGTCTGCCTTCCCGATAACTATCAGGATCACCACCTGGGCAAAGCGGGTGCAAAGATAGTATTTTTCTGAAACGATAAACAATGAATATTTAAATATTTCATTTTTAAAATGAAAAACTGAACCCAGGCTTTCCAATACCTTAAATTGCTTATGTTACAATACCATAACCAACTATATTTGAACAAGATATAAATCTACCGATCTGCGTTGCTTACAGTGTCATATTTGAAAATAAAAAAATCATTCAGTTGAACCAATTTTAGTAACTTTGACAACTGCACATAAAAATTCAGACATATGTTTACCAAAGACGACCTCAAGCAATTGCAATCGCGCGGAAGCGACCTGAAAGTAGTTGAAGCACAGATAGATAATTTCAAAAGAAGCTTTCCTTTTATCAACCTAGACCGCCCGGCCATTGTTGGCGACGGCCTAAAAGCATTCAACCAGCGAGATGCCAAAAAGCTTTCGTATTATTATGATTCCAATTCGAAACGCTACGAAGTACTGAAATTTGTTCCTGCCTCGGGGGCTGCCAGCCGTATGTTCAAGCACCTGTTCGAATTTATGGAATCGTATACAGGCTCTGAAGAAGATCTGAAACAACTCCATTCTTCAACAAAGCTAAAGCTGGTAAGGGAGTTCATCGAACGGATCAAGGACTTTGCCTTTTACGAAAAGCTTTCAATAGCAATGCAAAAAGACGATTACAATATTGATGAATGCCTGACAAAGAAAGAATACAAAACTATTATCGATTACCTGCTGAACCCTGTAGGTCTTAATTATGCCAATTTGCCCAAAGGATTGCTTACCTTCCACTCCTACCCCGACGGTGCCCGCATGTCGATTGAAGAGCATATGGTGGAGGCCGCCAACTATTGCAAGGACAAGGAAAAACGCTCCGCCATTCACTTCACCGTATCGCCCGAACACGCAGATATGTTCCTTGTAGAGATTAACCGTGTAAAGGGGAAATACGAAGAGCTTTTTGATCTGAAATATGAACTCACCTTTTCGTTGCAGAAGGCATCAACAGATACCATTGCCGTTGACATGAATAACAAGCCTATACGCGAAGCCGATGGAAGGCTTATGTTCAGGCCGGGCGGACATGGTGCTCTGATCGAAAACCTCAACGACCGTGAGAGTGAAATTGTTTTTATTAAAAATATTGATAATGTTGTGCCCGACAGCATGAAGCCCGATACTTACCTTTATAAAAAAGTATTAGGCGGTTACCTTTTCGAATTACAGGATACTGTTTTTGAGCATCTGGAAGCGCTTGATGATAAACCGGATGATGAAGATATACGCACAATACTACGTTTTATAAAATCGAAGCTGGGATTTGTGGTCGATCCGGATTTCGGCACTATGAGCAAGGAGGATAAAGTTGAGTACCTGCACCAAAAACTAAACCGGCCCATAAAGGTTTGTGGCATGGTTAAAAATGAAGGCGAACCCGGCGGCGGTCCTTTCTGGGTCAAAGAACCAAGTGGCGAAATTTCGCTGCAAATCGTGGAATCATCACAGATTGATATGGATGATGCACGGCAAAAAGAAATACTTGGCAAATCCACCCATTTCAATCCGGTAGACCTGGTTTGCGGCGTACGCGATTATAAAGGCAAGGTTTTCGACCTGCGTAAATTTGTTGATCCTGCAACCGGTTTTATCTCCTATAAATCAAAAGACGGCAAAGACCTTAAAGCCCAGGAGCTTCCCGGATTATGGAACGGCGCCATGGCCAACTGGATAACCGTTTTTGTCGAGATACCTATCAGCACGTTTAACCCGGTTAAAACGGTTAATGATTTATTGAGGAAAGAACATCAGTAGACAGTGACATACGGTATAGTTTGTCTCTATGGTGCCAGCCTGTTGACACTCCATAAATCCCCTTCCAGCAAATATTGTATCCTGTCGTGAAGCCTGCCAGGCCTGCCCTGCCAGAACTCCATGCGATCGGGTTTTAAACGGTAACCGCCCCAATGAACAGGACGCGCAATATTTTCGTCCCCTTCATTAAACAAGAGTTTTTCGCGTTTTTCTTCAAGCCTTGTACGAGAAAGAATAGGAGTACTTTGCGGCGATATTACTGCGTTAATCCGGCTTTCGAGCGGTCGCGAATAAAAGTAAGTGTCCGATTCATCTTCATCCGTTTTACTCACAAATCCTTCTATCCGCACTTGTCTTTCGGTAAGCGGCCAGAAAAATGTAAGAGCTGCAAAATGGTTCCCGCTTAACTGTACCCCTTTGCGACTGAGGTAATTGGTAAAGAACACAAACCCGTGATCATCAATCGATTTCAGTAAAACTACCCTTGCCGAAGGCCTCCATTCGGACGAAACCGTTGAAAGCACCATGGCCGTTGCCTCTGGCTCACCCGACTCCATAGCTTCATTCAGCCACTCTCTGAACCAGTTAACCGGCTCAACAGGAAATTCTTCACCATGTATGGCACTATGCTGGTAATCTTTGCGGATATCTCTTAAATCCATAGTTTTGGCTTAAAAAGCAATAAGGTTCTTGTTTTTAATTATCTGTTTTATGATAGTCCGAAGTCGGGAGTCCGAAGTCGGAAGCCTATAAATACAGATTGCTTCGATCTTTGGTATCTGTTCTTCGGCATTCGGACTTCAATCTCCCACTCTCCCACTCTCCCACTCTCCCTTCACCCTTCGCCCTTCACCCTTCCCCTTTCGCCTTTCGCCAGTCTCCGACTTCCGTCTTCCGTCAAAAATTTTTTTCCCTCTGCACTAACCGAAGCATAAATATAAACAAAATTAGAACATCAATGTTTTCAACATACCAGCGCAAAGTAATTGCAGGTACCTTATGATTTATTATCTTCGCACAGAATTTAACAATTCCCCTTCTTGCTCTTATCGATGAAATTCCCCTTTGGTTTTATTTTCCTGATTTTGATTTCGGCTTTTGCCACACGGGCTCAGGTTAATGAAGAATTTGACCTGTTGAAGTATGCAACAGGAATTCTTAACGAGCGTGCATTGAAAGACACCGAAATGCGGACCGACGACAAATCCCCTATTCCGGTTGAAGAAAAAGCAGCGTTTAAAAATTTGAATTATTACAAACCCGGTGTTTCTTTTCGTAAAGAAGCCACGTTTGAACGCTTCGACAAGGCAACTCATTTCCTGATGAAAACTTCTACCGACAGGCTTCCCGAATACTCAATATACGGAGTTGTCAGATTCCGGCATAAGAAAAAAAGCTATTCGCTGAATGTATATCAGAACATAGAGCTGGTGAAGAAACCAGGTTATGAAAAGCACCTTTTTATACCATTCAATGACGAAACCAACGGAAATGAAACCTACGGAGGCGGCAGGTTCCTGGATGTAACCGAAACCGGAGCTGATACGCTGGTAATTGATTTTAACAAGGCCTATAATCCCTATTGCGCATACAATCACAAATACTCTTGCCCTATTCCGCCCGAAGCAAACAGCTTAAAATTCAAGGTGAAAGCAGGTGAGAAGAAATGGCACAAATAGCTATTGTAAAAAATTATTGAAGAGAAATCACAAATCTTCTTCTTATACCAAGCTCAGATACAGCAAATTGAATCATGGCTAGAGTTGTTGAATCATCTAATTCCCGAATGACACTCAGGCGTTTGTTGCGGAGGCCGAAATACCGGTATATGGCGGCAAACCGGATAGTACCGCATTTACCATGGCTGGTGCTTATTGCCATGGCGATATTTTTATACAAGGCACGGATTTTTGCAGATACAGGCTTTACTGTCGCACAGGTAATCAATACCCAGAATTTTTACATAGAGAGTCTGCGTATCATTTCGGTAATTCCGCAAATTATTCCTTTAATCGGAGTATGGACAGGAATAGAAATCAGATATGTTCTACTACTTTTCTCACTGGTGCATGTTGTATTCTTCTACTTTCTTTTCCTTTTTGTTTATTACGGTCTGCGCGACAGGCGATCGGGCCTCCTGATCATTTTGTCGCAAACGGTCGGCATCATGTATGGCTTTTTCGATCCCATGTTCGAACTGTATTATACTGTGCCACTGATGATCACATTCTACGCCATCTGGAGGCTACCCTTTCGTTTCAGAACAATCTTTGTCCTGCTTACACTCGAAGCGCTGATCCTGCTAAGTCACCCTTTGGCATTTATTCTGTTTGCCTACGTGTTGTTGTACGACCTTACAACAAAAACAGCCAAACCGTTTAAGTTTTATCTTCCGGTCATGCTGGTTTTTGCAGCATCATTGCTGTTCAGGTATTTTGCAAAGTGCAATTATGTGCCGGGAATAATGGCAGGGATATTAAACAATAATCTTCCGGATCTCATAAACCCGTTAAATTTTAAAGTGCTTGGATTATTCATGTTGCGCTATTATTCCGAAGTACTTCTGGCATTCATCCTTGTAATTTATATGCTGGCAAACCAGAAACAATGGTTCAGACTGTTAATCGTAGCCTTAACTTTTTTTGCTTATGTATTCCTTGTAAATTCAGTTTTTCCCGTTTCGGAGGCACACTACATTGAACAATTAATGTTCATTTTCGTACCCCTGGTTTTCATTCCGCTCATATATAGCTTCCCCACAGTTGGAAGGCAAGGCTTGCTGAACATTTCCATTTTGATGGTTTCGGCTCTTATTGCCTACCGCTTGGCTGTTATCTATTACGGTGGCGAAAAATTCGCAATGCGTGTTGCACAGATGGAACAACTTATTAATGTTGCCCGCCAGAAAGGAGGCAATAAATTCGTCGTTAAGAAGCAAGCCATTGACCATGGATACACAAAACTCTCTTCATCTTTTCCGGTTGAAACCCTTCTTCTGAGCGCCATCGATGGCAATGATATTTCGGCAACAATTGCATCTGAAGAAGAATTGAGGCAAATCAATACAATTCGCGCCGATCAATTTATTTTCAGGGCGGGTGAACTAAAGCAACAAAACTGGCTCAATAAAAGGTATTTCCACCTGGATATTGGCCAATACCGCTCACTTAACGATTCTATTCCAAATGCCAATATCAATTTTACAGCCGGCAATCTGCGCATTACCATTGATTCAAAAAATTTGTATGGCGCCACAGATACGGTTTGGATACCTGTTAATATAATTAACCAGGGAAAGACACCTGTTTTTTCAGGTATAAAAAACAATGTATTTTTGTCCTACTTTTGGTCCGTTAATAATGAGGTTTTAAGCTGGAACGAAATCAGGACTCCATTGCAGGCCGATATTAAAGGATACCTCAGGCAGGATATTAAAGTTGCCGTGCCACGCCGCAAAGGCCGGATGCAACTCAAAGTTGATATAATTGCCGATGGCGATTGGCTGGGAATATACAGCATGGAGGATGTAATGGTATACTAATTGCAGATGGTAACAGTTATTAACACAATTGAATTAAGAACAAACAATTTTGTACCGGAAATGAAAAAAACAATTGCTTTTCTTTTTGCTTTATGTATTGTCACCGGCCTGATGGCTGCTGAAAAAGGCTATAAAATTACTGTGAAACTTACCGGAACGGCAGACACATCTTTGCTACTGGCACATTATTATGGTACCAAGCAATACCTAGATGACACTGCGTTCCGCAACAAACAGGGATTTTTTGTATTCCAGGGCAGCGAAAAGCTGACTGATGGAATGTACATTGTAGCCGGACAGAATAAAAGCAAGTATTTCGATTTTTTCGTTACCGGAACACAGGATATGGAATTCGAATGCGATCCGGCCAATATTGTCAACTCCATGCAGGTAAAAGGATCGGATGACAACAAGGTGTTTTTTGCTTATATAAAATACCTGGGCGGCAAACAGGCTGAAATTGAGCCATTGAACAACTGGATGAAAGCTAACCGCAACCACAAAGATTCAGTTGATATTATTAAATCCCGCATCGAAGCTATTGATAAAGATGCCAAGGCATATATCAAAAATTTCTATAATACCAATCCGGGTATGCTTTCGGCAAATTTTGTAAAAGCAAACAATGAGCCCGAATACCTGCAATATATTACTTATCCGGATGGCAAAGTCGATTCCTCCAAACTCTATCAAACCTATAAGGCTCACTTTTTCGATAATTTCACCTTTACCGATCCAAGGCTTATTTATACCCCGGTTTTCGCCCAGAAAATGGATTTCTATTTCGATAAGATGGTTGTACCTGTTCGCGACTCACTGGAAAAAGACATCGACAGGGTAATGGCACTTTCGGCGGTAAATAATGATTTGCAAAAGTACATGGGCTGGTTTCTCTCACTCAAATACGAAACCTCCCAGGTAATGGGGCACGATGCATTGTTTGTGTATATTGTACGCAAATACCTGGAAACGGGTAAGGTCGGCTGGCAATATTCCGAAGTAAAAGACAATGTGATAAAACGGGTAAATACGCTGGAGCCACTGCTACTGGACAAAGTGGCGCCAAATCTCATATTGGTTGATACAAACAATGTAGCACACTCGCTTCTGGCCACCAAAGCGCGATATACTTTGTTATTCTTTTGGGAAAGTAACTGTGGACATTGCCAGCAGGAAATGCCGAAAGTTCTGAAATTCTACGATGAGTTCCAGTCAAAATATAATCTTAAAATATTTGGCGTTAGCACTGATACTTCGCTGGTAAAGTGGAAAGCATATATCAAAAAGAATGACATGAAATGGATCAATGTGAACGGCCACATGAGCGTCAGCGGGAATTACCACACCCTTTATGATATCCGCAGCACACCCATCATGTACCTGCTTGATGAGGATAAAAAGATTCTGACCAAATTCCTGCTGATTGAGGATATTACAAATGTTATTACGAAACGGGAAGAGGAGTTGGCAAAGAAACAGAAAGAAAAGAAACCGTAGAGAAAAGCCTCAGGGTTTCAATGTTTCAGGGTTTCAAAGTTTCAGGCTCCAAAATCCAAACTAATTGTAAAACATGCTTTACAGGGTTCTCCCCTGGTTGCTGAGCGAAGTCGAAGCACACGGGGAGATGTCCGAAGGACAGAGGGGTCATTCCTTGTTTCAATGTTTCAGGTTTTCAGTGTCCTAATCCAAAATCGGGGAATAAAAGTAGATTTCTCTGACACCAAGCACTAAGCACCAAGCACAAAACACTGAGTCCCATGAACCATGCACCATGCACATAAAGAACTAACTATATAAATTCTACAATCTCACCCATGACCCCAACGCGAACCATATGGATTACAGGAGCATCATCAGGAATAGGCGAAGCATTGGCCATGCACTGGGCTGCACCGGGAACCATGCTTATTCTTTCCAGCTTTGATGCGAAACAACTTGAAAGCGCTGCCCTAAATTGCGAAAAACAAGGAGCCGCAGTACATACGATCGTTTTCGATCTCACCAAAGAAAATGAAATCTCAGAAGCTGTAACGAAAGTTGAGACCCTCGCTCCGAAGATCGACATTCTTGCCAACGTTGGCGGTATTGGGCAGCGATCGCTGATTATTGATACGCCTACAGAGGTTTCGCGCAGAATTATGGAGACTGATTTCTGGGGACATGCTACTTTGACATCCAAAATACTTCCCTTTATGGTGAAAACTGGCGGCGGAACCATTGTGGTAATGAGCAGCTTGTCTGGTCTATTTGGATTTCCGCAACGCTCCTTTTATTGCGCTGCCAAGCATGCACTTCATGGATTCTTTGAAACCTTGAGGCTTGAGCATCACAAGGATAACATTTATGTAACCATGGTTTGTCCCGGAAGAGTAAAGACTAAATTCTCACTTTCAGCACTTACTTCAACCGGAGAGGCTCACGGACTGATGGATAAAGGACAGGAAAACGGCGTGAGCGTTGAATACGCTGCCGCTAAAATTGACAAAGCTGTGAGAAAGCATACAAAACAAATAATCATCGGTGGAAAAGAAATACTTATGCCTTACTTCAAACGCTTCGCGCCATGGCTTTTTTATAGGATTGCTTTGAAGATAGATCCGAATGCTTAATTTCGGATGGCGGAATGAATAGTGAATAACGAATAGTGAATAATGTGAATCAAGGGTTGAATTAATGGTTTGTCTATAGGACGCTAAACTCTTCCAAAGTTTAAAACTTTGGAAGAGTTCGTCAGGCTGGTAATAAGTTACAATTTCAACCCTTGATTCGCATGAAGAATGAATAGTTGCGTAATTAGATTTAAGTTTTAAATCATTGAACACCGAAGGCATTTGATCTCTTGAACTTTGAACATGTGGCATTGAACCTTGAACGCGAAGCATTGAACTTTTGAACGCAAAGCTTTGAACCTTGAACGCGAAGCATTGAACCTTGAACGCAAAGCATTGAACCTTGAACGCGAAGCATTGAACCCGTCACTGCGAGGAGGAACGACGAAGCAGGAACGCAAAACATTTGAACAATTGAACAATAGAACAATAGAATTTGGAACAAGGTCCCCTAACTCCTGAATCCCAACCCCTAAATCCTTATTTAAAAATGAATCAAGTTACAATCAGCGGAATACAGCAACTAGGAATCGGAGTATCGAATGTTGCAGAAGCATGGAAATGGTATCGCAAATACCTGGGAATGGATATTAAAGTATTCGAAGAGAGTGCCACGGCTGCGCTTATGCTGCCATATACAGGCGGCGTGCCCCAAAAACGTCATGCCGTGCTGGCGCTTAACCTGAGCGGCGGCGGTGGTTTCGAGATTTGGCAATATACCGAACGCGTTCCCCAACCCGCAAAATTTGTTCCTGCTCTGGGTGATCTTGGAATATTCGCTGCAAAAATAAAGGCACGTGATGTAGGTAAAACCCACGACTATTTTACCTCCGAAAATCTAAAGGTTAGTCCGGTGACAAAGGATCCTGACGGCCGGGCTCATTTTTTCCTGACCGATCCCTACAACAATATTTTCCAGGTCATTGAATCGCAAAACTGGTTTGCCGACGAGAAAAAAAACACCGGATCGGTTTATGGCGTGGTAATCGGTGTAAGCGATATCGAAAAATCTATAAAAGTCTATTCCGATATACTTGGCTTTGATAAAGTTGTTTTCGATACTAAATCAATATTCCCTGACCTGGCTTTTCTGAAAGGAGGAGATGCAACTTTCCGCAGGGTTCTGCTTAAAAGCAGCAAACCACGCCTGGGAGCCTTTGCCCGTCTGTTCGGCGAAAGCGAGATCGAATTGGTACAAGTAGAAGGCCGCGAGCCACGAAAAATATTTGAAGGCCGTTTCTGGGGCGACCTGGGCTTTATTCACATCTGTTTCGATATACAGGGAATGCAGGCTTTAAAAGACTGCTGCGCTAAACTCGGATTTCCTTTCACGGTCGACAGTGCTGCGAACCTTGGAGAAAGCTTCGATATGGGTGAAGCTGCGGGCCATTTCTCTTACATCGAAGATCCCGACGGCACACTGATCGAATTTGTTGAAACGCATAAAGTTCCCATCCTCAAGAAATTTGGCTGGTATCTTAACCTTCGCAAACGTAACCCTGAAAAATACTTGCCCAACTTTATAGTGAAAGCACTGGGAATGAACAGGGTGAAGGATTAATCCGATTTGTTAGGCTATAAAATTTTCAGGATAGCTTTCTGTTGAAGAATAATCTTTGGTTAGTAGATAATTAATACTTTTAAACGCCCATTCTTCCTTTTAGTATGAAAAAGTTATTGTTCCTTTCTGTCGCTTGTATTTCATTATCATTTGCAGGTATCACTCAGAAATCACCTACAGATTTTGTAAACACTTTTATCGGCACTGGAGGCCACGGACACACCTATCCTGGTGCAACTATGCCGTTTGGGATGGTTCAGCTTAGCCCTGATACAAGACTCGAAGGCTGGGATGGCTGTGGCGGATATCATTACGACGACAGTTACATCTACGGATTCACGCATACACACCTTAACGGCACCGGCGTTCCCGATCTTTGCGATATCCTTGTTATGCCAACCGTTGGCGAAACGCGCTGGAACAACGGTTCTGTCGGCAAACCAGGCTATGGCTCAAAGTTCAGACATAGCAGCGAGAGTTCCGAACCAGGGTATTATAAAGTGGTGCTCGTTGATTACAATGTTACTGCTGAACTAACAGCCACAAACCGTGCCGGAATGCATTGCTATACTTTTCCTGCCAGCAAGGAATCAAATATCCTGGTTGATCTTTTCCATCGCGATGAAGTTCTTGAATCTTCCATCAAAGTGATAAGCGATACTCAAATACAAGGATTAAGGCGTTCACGTTCATGGGCTGAGAACCAATACGTTTATTTTGTTGCGGAGTTTTCAAAACCTTTCTCTTCCTATGAAATTGCTGTTGACAATAAAACTGTTCCTGGAATTAAAGAGACTGCTGACAAAAAGAATATCAAAGCCATTTTCCATTTCAACACAACTGCCAGTGAAAAAATTTATGTAAAAGTTGGAATATCCGCAGTAAATGAAGACGGAGCCAGGCTTAACCTGAAAACCGAAATGCCAGGCTGGGAATTCGATAAAGTCCGCAGCAATGCAAAGGTCGCATGGACTAAGGAACTTTCCAAGATAGAAGTTGAAGGAGGCACAGATACTCAAAAAACAGTTTTTTTTACCGCTTTGTACCACACCATGGTTAACCCGAATACTTATATGGATGTGGATGACAGCTACCGTGGCCGTGATCTGAAGGTTCACAAGGATGCTTTATTTACCAATTATACCGTTTTCTCGCTCTGGGATACTTACAGGGCATGTCATCCTTTGATGACTATTATTGATCAGAAACGTACGCTCGACTATATCAAAACCTTTCTCTCCCAATACGATCAGGGCGGATTGCTGCCGGTTTGGGAACTTGCGGGGAACGAAACTTTCTGTATGATCGGCTACCATTCTGTTCCTGTAATTGTGGATGCCTATATGAAAGGAATTAAAGGCTTTGATACTGAAAAAGCATTCGCAGCCATGCTTAAAAGTGCCACACGCGAAGGAAACCTTGGATTAAAAGCACTGGATCAAAACGGGTATATCTCCAGCGAAGATGAATCGGAAAGTGTTTCGAAAACCCTGGAATATGCTTATGACGACTGGTGTATTTCACAGTTTGCAAAATCCATTGGTAAAACCGACGAATATAAATATTTTATCAAACGCGGGCAGAATTACAAGAATTTATTCGACACTTCAACCGGGTTCATGCGTGCCCGCACCAACGGCGGATGGTTTAATCCTTTCGACCCGTTTGAAGTAAATTTTAATTATACCGAAGCCAATTCGTGGCAATACAGTTTTTCAGCAGTTCAGGATATGGACGGATTGATAAACCTGCACGGAGGAAAAGCAAACCTGGCTAAAAAACTCGATAACCTCTTCAGCGCATCTTCGAAAACATCGGGCCGTGACCAGAGTGATATTACCGGACTGATCGGACAGTACGCACATGGCAACGAACCAAGCCACCATATTGCATACCTCTATCCATTTGTTGACCAGCCCTGGAAAACACAAAAGCTAGTCAACCAGATCATGAATTCTCTGTACCACAACAATCCAGACGGCCTAACCGGGAATGAAGATTGCGGGCAAATGTCAGCCTGGGCAGTAATGAGTGCCATGGGCTTTTACCAGGTAACCCCCGGAACCGACGAATATGTAATCGGAACTCCCTGGTTCAGCAAGATGACCATTAATCTTGAAAACGGGAAGAAATTCGTCGTAAAAGCCAAAAATATCTCGGTAAAGAATTTTTACATCCAGTCTGCAACGCTTAACGGAGCTAAGTACACAGCATCCTTCCTGAAACATAAGGATATTATGAATGGAGGTGAAATGGTATTTACCATGGGTGCGCAACCGAATAAAAAATGGGGTGTTGGTCCGCAAAATGAGCCTGCAACATCCATTACCGACAATGTTATCGTTCCGGCTCCGGCGATTATGGAAGCCACCAAATCATTCAAGGACAAAAAGGAAATCAGGATCAGCGGTCCTGCAGGAGCTGCAATTTACTACAGCCTGACCGGAACTGACGGCAAAACATCTACCCAGGCATTTACAGTACCATTCACAATTGATCAGACCTCCACACTAAAATTTTACGCACAGATGAACGGCAGTGTAAGCCGGGTTGTAACATCTGAATTTGTAAAAATGATGGATGACCGGGATATAAAACTGATTTATCTTCCGGCAAATCAATACTCTAGCGGTGGCGCATCAAACATGATCGATGGTATCCGTTGCTCGCCCGATTTCAGAGTAGGCGGATGGCTGGGTTTTGAAAAAGTGAACCTTGAGGCAATCATTGATCTGCGTGAAGTAAAACCTCTGACCACATTTGGCGCCGGGTTCCTACAGGACATAGGCTCATGGCTTTTCATGCCTTCTCAGGTTGAATTTTTTATTTCCGAAAACGGAACCGATTATCGCTCAGCCGGGGTTGTGAAGAATGATGTTCCGCAGGATAAGGACGGGCCAATTTTAAAGACTTTCGAAACGAAAACCGCTCCTGTAAAAGCCAGGTTTGTAAAAGTGGCGGCTACTAACATTGGCAACTGCCCTGCTGGTCATAAAGGACAGGGTGCCCCGGCGTGGATATTTGCGGATGAAATTATTGTGAATTAGCAGATTGACTGAATAGTAACTTATCAGCCTGTTTATTGCAGTAAGGTGTGAAGAAATATTCCGATGGAACTGATACCCAACTGATGAAGGGAGTTGAAGAAGTGATGAAAAAGATCAGTGAAATTCCGCGTGTAACGCCCAAACACGGGGCATTTCCGATTGATAAATAATGATTCACAAATTGCAACCCTGTTTATGTCAACCGGTCAACAGGGTTGATGTTTTTCAATCAAAACTAAATGCTATGATCCGCAAAATGAATGAACAGGATAGCACCAGGGTTCTCGAAATTTACAAGATGGGAATCGAAACCCGGAATGCAACTTTCGAAACCAGGGTTCCTTCCTGGGCCGACTGGGATGCAGGCCACCTGAAACATTCGCGTTTTGTTTATATCGATAATGGAAAGGTGATTGGCTGGGTTGCGTTGTCGCCGGTATCGTCGCGATCAGCCTATCAGGGTGTGGCGGAAATAAGCATATATATTGATACCAATACACTTGGTAAGGGAATTGGCTCATTGCTGATATATAAGGTGATAACCTCGTCAGAGGAACAAGGAATATGGTCGCTTTACTCAAGCGTGTTTCCCGAAAATACGGCCACAATCAAACTGCACGAAAAATTCAATTTCAGGATCATCGGAACCAGGGAAAAGATTGGGCAGATTGATGGAAAATGGAGAGATACCATACTGTTGGAAAGACGTTCGAGTATGACTGGCCTATAAAGAAGCATCAAATTTTTCTTTTTTTCGATGAATTGATTACCCGGCCGGCACCAGGTTTTATTTCCACGCTTAAAAATTAATATCCCTTATCTTTGCATCCGGAAATCTTTCCTCAAAATTCCAGGAACACACAATCATGCCCTTTTCGTCTTTAGGCCTCACTCCCACTTTGTTAAAAGCGCTGGCAGGTCAGAATTATACTCAGCCATATCCCATACAGTTGGAGGTAATACCAGCTATTCTAAACAAAAAAGATATTCTTGGCATCGCTCCTACCGGCTCGGGTAAAACTGCCGGTTATGTTTTGCCGATATTGACTAATCTTCAGAAAAGCTCAATTGCAAAAAACAGGTTTGTCAATGTCCTTGTTTTGGTACCTACACGCGAGCTGGCAGTTCAGGTGCGCGAAGTGTTCAGGATATTCTGCCCAGGACTTCCAGAGCCGGTAAAAACACTTGCAGTTTTTGGTGGTGTTTCAATAAACCCGCAAATGATGGCCTTGCAGGGTGTGAATGTTCTGATTGCCACGCCGGGCAGGCTTCTGGAATTGATTGAAGCAAATGCTGTGCATCTCTCAGAAATCAAAACACTTGTGTTGGATGAAGCAGACAAAATGCTGAATCTTGGTTTTAAGGAAGAGATGACCCGGATATTTGCGCTTTTACCACAGAAACGACAAAACCTCCTGTTTTCGGCAACACTGAGTGATGATGTCAACAATATCAACCAGATATTATTGAATGATCCATTAGTTATAAAAATAGAATCCGAACCTGAAAATATCGACCTGATCACCCAACTGGGCTATTTTGTGACCAACGAAAAGAAAGGTCCGCTGTTGCGTTACCTGATAAAAAGCAATAATTTAAAACAAGTCCTGGTTTTCACTTCCTCTATTTATTCGGCTGATAATGTGGTTGATAAACTACGTAAAAACGGAATTGATGCCATGTCCATTCATAGCAAAAAGAGTCAGGGATCGCGGATGGAAGCTCTGAGCGAATTCAAATCAGGCAAGTTGCGCGTGCTGGTTGCCACCGATCTTATTTCACGCGGTATCGATATTCAGTTTTTGTCACATGTTATTAATTATGAATTACCCCGATCACCCAAAGAATATATTCACCGTATCGGCCGAACCGGACGTGCCGAATCGCCCGGCGAGGCAATTTCCTTTGTTACCGAAGCCGACAAGGATCATTTTAAAGTGATCCAAAAAAAAATGGGCAAATGGATTACCATGATCGACAGCGAGGGCATGGATTTAAAGGTTGGTAAATATTAGACAGTTTGTAATTAATCATGCAATGAAGAATGAATACGGGCCACAGATTATCTGAGGACTAAATAGTTACTCTTTAATTAATCCCCGGAAATACAAAATTATCCCTCCATTTATCCCGACAGAAAACCAAATTTCCGCTTCAAGTGGAAAAGCCGTAAATTTGCATTTCTACAAATCGTAGTTAGTCCTTAACTGCACTTCGTTTCCTGCAGCAAGCCCGGAAACTCCGTCAATCATACTAAAATGAAAGAAATTGAAAATGTTGACTTAACTTTTTTAAGTCTGGATGATTATCAGGAACTTAAAAAAGCCATGATTGAGTCATACGCCAGTATGCCCAACTCTTATTGGGAAGAAGATCAGATCAAATCCCTGATAAGCCAGTTTCCTGAAGGACAAGTGGTTATAAAAGTCAACAACCAGATTGCGGGATGCGCCTTATCACTTATAGTAGATTACCATAAATTTGGGGATCATCATACCTATAACGAAATCACAGGAAATGATACTTTTAGTACGCATACGGCTGATGGGGATACCCTTTATGGAATCGATGTTTTTATCAAACCCGAATTCCGTGGATTGCGACTTGGACGCAGGCTATACGACTACCGTAAAGAATTATGCGAGCGGCTGAATCTTAAAGGAATAGTGTGCGGCGGACGGATTCCTAACTATCATAAATACGCCGACAAAATATCGCCCAAGGTTTATATCGATAAAGTGAGGCGCAAGGAAATCCATGATCCGGTTTTCAACTTCCAGATTTCGAACGACTTCTACCCTTCCAAGGTTTTGAAGAACTATCTCGAAAACGATAAAGCCTCGAATGACTATGCCGTTTTGCTGAAATGGGATAACATATATTATGAAAAGCAAAACGCAAATGCAGTAGCTACCAAAAAAGTAGTACGGCTGGGGCTGATACAATGGCAGATGCGTCCCTACGAAAACCTGGATGACCTTATGCAGCAGGCCGAATATTTTGTTGAATCGGTTTCGAGGTACAGATCTGATTTTGCTTTATTCCCTGAATTCTTCAACGCGCCGCTGATGGCAAAAAATAATCATTTAGCTGAACCTGATGCCATCAGAGAGCTGGCGAAGCACACTGCAACCATCGTTCAGAAATTCTCGGAACTCGCCATCTCAAATAACATTAATATTATTTCCGGAAGCATGCCGGAAGTAATAAATAACAAGCTTTATAATGCTGGTTATCTTTGTAAACGCGACGGGACAACCGAGCGTTATGAAAAACTGCATATTACACCCGACGAAGTTAAGGTTTGGGGAATGGTAGGAGGACGACAGATAAAAGTTTTTGATACCGATTGCGGTAAAATTGGCATCCTTATCTGCTATGATGTGGAATTCCCGGAACTGTGCAGACTTCTGGCAGAAGATGGTATGGACATATTGTTTGTGCCTTTCCTTGCCGATACGCAGAATGGCTATTCCCGCATCCGCAACTGCGCACAGGCAAGAGCCATTGAAAATGAATGTTATGTTGCCATTGCCGGCAGCGTCGGAAATCT
>Ga0136636_10000608_pt1 | contig 19060 bp, 11 predicted proteins | sample AntDrymUQ8522106_2_FD_104653 | JGI IMG/M metagenome (GOLD analysis project Ga0136636, IMG submission 104653) | Polar desert sand microbial communities from Dry Valleys, Antarctica - metaG UQ852 (21.06) | ecosystem: Environmental > Terrestrial > Soil > Desert | place: Antarctica: Dry Valley... | reverse complement strand
GACGATGCCTTATTGTTGAGAGTATGCATTTTAAAACTCAAAATTGAATCGATAACCGGTAAACAATCGGGCGACTGGAACTAATTGCAAAATTGACCGAACCACCTCACCCACAGCACTTCTTCTTTAGTGTGAGGTTGATTCGCTGTTCTAACTTAAACTTGAACCCCAAAAATCTTCTTCACTAATTTTCTTCATTGAATTCTCCTTGGAATAACCATTCCTTAAGTAAACTGTTTCTATGATTGTGAATTAAGAGGATGGCCGGCACTATCTTCACAATAACAATTCGCGTTTTATTTAATAAAAAATGATGAAACTTAGATATACTGTCATTAAGAGCAACAATAGAATGTTATTATTACATTTGCAGAACTTTTTATAATTTATGCAGTCGATTAGTAATTATTTTCTCAAAATAAAGCCATATTTCCAAGCAATTGGCAGTAAAATTAAGAGATTCCGTGCAGCAATAAAGCAAAAACCGAAATACATGCGGTTTATGATTTACTGTCTTTTAATTTTTGGATTTTTTATTCTTTATGTTGTAGCAGTTGATATCAACTTTTTGTGGCTGTTTGGAAAATCGCCCAAAATAGGTGAGTTGAACAATCCTCAATATGAAATAACATCTGAGCTTTATTCTTCCGATGGAAAACTTTTGGGTAAGTATTTCGATATCAACCGCAAGCCGGTAACCTACGGGGAAATTACACCATTGCTAATCAAAACACTTATTGCAACTGAGGATATTCGTTTTTACAAACATCATGGCATTGATATTCAATCTTCTTTTTCTGTTGCCTGGTATATGGTTCGTGGAAAAAAACGCGGAGCAAGTACCATTACCCAGCAATTGGTTAAAAATTTGTTTAAAACCCGTACAAACTATTCCCGTGGATTGTTGGGACATGTTCCTCTAATCAAAACCTTAATTTATAAAACAAAAGAGTGGGATAATGCTTTAAAAATTGAACTTTTCTACACAAAAGAAGAGATTCTTACCATGTATCTCAATACTGTCGATTTTGGCAGTAATGCTTATGGGATCCATACAGCAGCCAGGGTATATTTTAATACCACACCCAACAAATTAAATCAGCTTCAATGTGCTACTCTTGTGGGAATGCTGAAAGCTCCAACCTATTACAGTCCGGTGGCAAATCCCAAAAACTCTTTAAAAAGACGAAATGTTGTTCTTTCTCAAATGGTTAAATATGGATGGTTGACAAAAGAAGAATTTAAAAAACTTTCGAAGTATCCTCTTAACCTTGACTTTACCCCCGAAAGCGGAAAAGAAGGCAAAGCAAATTATTTTCATGAGGCAATATCGAGATATTTACAGGATTGGCTGAAAGAAAACGATTATGACCTTTATCGGGATGGTCTTAAGGTTTACACTACCATCGATTCGAAAATGCAGGAGTATGCCAGGCAGGCGGTAAGTGAACAAATGAAACAACTTCAAAGGAGTTTTGATAATTTATACAAAAACAAAGAACCCTGGATCGACGAAAAAGGGAATGTGTTGGCAGATTTTATCGATAATATTGTACAACAGGATCCTTTTTATAAGAAATTAAAAAAGCGTTTTGGAGAGAATACTGACACTATAAATTATTATCTCAACGAAAAACGGAAAATGAAGGTTTTCACATGGAATGGAGATAAAGATACCACTTACAGCTTTCTGGATTCGATCAGGTATTACAAACGATTTCTCCATGCTGCGTTTTTCTCAATGGATCCGACTACGGGACATGTACTTACCTGGGTGGGGGATATTAATTTCGATTATTTTAAGTACGATCATGTAACACAGGCACGCCGTCAACCGGGTTCAACTTTTAAAACTTTTGTCTATACCGCAGCTATTGACAATGGCTATTCTCCCTGCGACAAGCTTACCGACAGTCCTGTGGTTATTAAATATGTCGAAAATGGGAAACCCATGGAATGGGCTCCTCACAACGTTGTAGGATTTTTTTCGGGCGAACAGGTTACACTTAAATATGGATTGGCACGATCGATCAATTCAATTGCTGTGCAACTTACCAAAGAACTGGGATGGAAGAAGGTGATTGAGTATGCACATAAAATGGGAATAGAATCGGAATTGAGCGATGTACCATCGGTAGCCATTGGATCAAGTGATATTACACTTTACGAATTGGTTCGGGCTTATTGCCCTGTTTTAAACGGGGGAAATAAAGTTGAACCCATACTGGTTACCCGGATTGAAGACAAAGATGGAAACATCATTAAAGAATATCAACCTGAACTTACCCGCGTAATAAGCGAAGAAACAGCCTTTTTAATGAGCCAGATGCTAAAAGGAAGTTTGTCGGAACCAAGAGGGACCACACAGGCACTATTTGCATACGATTTATTTCGTTCAAAAATTGAATTTGGAGGTAAAACAGGAACTTCACAAAATCTTTCCGATGGCTGGTTTGTGGGAGTTACCCCAAAATTAGTAGGTGGTGCATGGGTAGGTGGCGAATACAGGAGCATACATTTTCGTTCCAATAGCCAGGGGGAAGGATCCAAAACTGCCCTTCCGATATTTGGTCGTTTTATGGAAAAAGTATTAAAAGATAAGAAATACGATTACCTGAAAGTGGCATTCCCCAAACCTAAAGGGAAAATTTCCAAAGAATATGCTTGCAGAACTATTTTACGCGACACCAGCACCATCGTTCGCGACACCATGGATGTTCAATATCTTGATGCTCTTAGCCCCTCCGTTTCAAAATAATAAATAATAATAAATATTAAGTAATGGTTTAATTGTATTCAGATAAATACGATGATTCCTCACAACACATTGAATTAAACGTCAACAAAAAAGTCAATGGTCATAATCACAACATGTAATGACTGTTAAAAGAATGTTACAAAGAAAATCAAAACCGGCCACGAAAGAATCTCAATTTTTTATTCGGCTTAAGAAAACAAGGTTTGTAAAAATGATTTGGCAAAATATTTATGATAATCTTCTATTCAATATAAATTTCAATAAAATAACAGGGAAACCTAACTTTTTACAATTTCAAAAAATTAACAGTTGTTCCATTTGAAATAGAATATTTTACAATTATTATTCTTCATTTTAAATGAATCTGTACTTAGCTTTTTATAAACATTTCAAAATTAAATCCAAATTCCCCTATTTAGATTTAGTTTAAATAAAATTAATTATTTTTGATTTCATAATCATAACAAACAAACTTTGCCATTAAGGAATATACAACAAAACATTTTTCCTTTCTGATTCTAAAAATAAATACAGATAGATGGGGCAGCTAACTGATATCTTTAATAAAATATTCTCAGCCAAAAGTTGGCCGGCACGAAAGTCATCCAATGAGTTTGAAAAAGAGTTGTTGGAACGGGAAAAAAGCGAACTCAAATTCAAAGGATTGCTTGAATCGGCTCCTGATGCAATGGTAATTGCAGGTGGCGATGGAAATATATTAATGGTAAATGCCCAAACTGAAATAATTTTCGGATTTGACCGAAAGGAATTAATTGGGAAAGAAGTTGAAATACTCATTCCTCAACGCTTCCAAAAAAACCATGTTCACCATCGCAATAATTATGTTGAAAGTCCAAAAGTAAGAGCAATGGGCGCCGGAATGGAATTATTCGGCAAACGAAAAGATGGCACTGAGTTTCCGGTAGAGGTTAGCCTTAGTCCAATTAAAGTTGACGACGGTGAATTTATGGTAATGTCTGCCATCCGTGATATTACCAAACAAAAAGAAACAGAAGCCGAAATAAAAAAGATTAACGAAAACCTTGAGAAAATTGTAAAAGAACGAACTCAGGAATTGGAAGATGCTTTATTGAATGAGCAATCCATTCGTTTGGAAATGATTAGAAATCAAAACCGTTTAAAGCTTTTAACTGAAATCGGAGAGATTTTTGCTTCTTCACTCGACATTACCCAGATTTTAGGATTGACAGTAAATAAACTGACACAGGGGTATGTCGACTGGTGCTCAATAGATAAGATTGAAAACGACGGATCATTTTCCTGTTTGGTAGCTTCGCATTCTGATCCTTCCAAAATTGAGGCATTATACAATTTAAGAAATAATTATCATCTCAACTTTACCATACAGAATGAATCGCGTGAAGTTTTACAAAAGCATAAAACTGCTCTTTTAACTGAAATATATGAAGAATTGCTCCCGGAAATTATTAAAAATCCGGAGCATATGAAATTAATCCGGAAAGTAGGAATAAAATCAGCTTTGATTGTACCATTATTTTTAAATAATAATACATATGGCATTCTCACATTGGTAATTACAAATTCCAAAAAATTCTTTACCGAGAAGGATCTGGAATTCTCAAAAGAAATTGGCCGCCGGGCTACAATGTCAATTGAGAAAGCAAATATTTATAAAGAACTGCAAAATGTTAATGCCGAGCTTGAGCAAAGGGTAAAAAAGAGAACATTAGAGCTTGAAGCCATAAATAAGGAACTGGAGGCTTTTTCGTACTCAGTTTCGCACGACTTAAGAGCTCCATTGCGAAGCATCGACGGGTTCAGTAACAAAATTTTAAAGGATTACAGTGCCCAGTTTAACGATCAGGGTAAAGATTATTTTAACCGGATAATGAGTGCCAGCCAAAAAATGGGTTTTTTAATTGACGACTTGCTTAAACTGGCCAAGCTTTCCCGGATAGAAATGAAGATAGAAAAAACCAATTTATCAGAAATTGCTGAAACTGTAGTGAACGATCTAAAAGAAATAAATCCTGAACGCAATGCAGAGTTCATCATTCAGCAAAATTTGACTGAAGTGGCTGATAAAAATCTGATACAAATTGCACTGCAAAATCTGTTGGGCAATGCATGGAAATATTCAAAAAATCAAAACCATACTGTTATTGAATTTGGCGATTTTAAAAAGGATGGACAAGCAGTTTATTTTATCAGGGACAATGGAGTTGGATTTGACATGAGGTATGTGGATAAACTTTTTGGCGCTTTTCAGCGTTTGCATAATGTTTCGGAATTTGAAGGAACCGGTATTGGATTGGCAACAGTTCAGAGGATAATTCGCCGGCATCGTGGAAACATATGGGCAGAAAGTGAAATAAATAAAGGAACAACATTTTTTTTCACCTTAAATGAATAATGGCAATGGATAAGGAAAGAACAATCTTACTGGTAGAAGATAATCCTGACGATGAATTATTAACACTGTTAGCATTTAAAGATAATGATATCACCAATGAGGTTGCCATAGCCCGCGACGGTGCTGAAGCGCTCGAATATTTATCAGGAACCGGAAAATACGCCGGGAGGGATATATCACTTTTACCACAGGTTGTGCTTCTTGATTTAAAGTTGCCAAAAATTGATGGTTTGGAAGTTTTAAACCAAATACGTTCAAATGTAAATACAAAACTTTTGCCTGTAGTGATTCTAACTTCTTCGAAAGAGGAAACAGATATGGTTAAAAGTTATGAATTGGGCGCAAACAGCTATATCCAAAAACCTGTTGACTTTGAACAATTTTCGGAAGCAATCAAACAATTAGGACTTTATTGGTTAATTCTGAACGAATTACCAGGACGCAAATAATTTGAAATTATGCAAAAGACAATTCGTGTATTAATAATTGAAGATAACGAAGACGATACGATCCTCGAAATTGATGAACTTATTAGTGGAGGATATAACATTGACTATAAACAGGTTCAAACGAGAGATGAATTAATTGATGCATTAGAAAATAATAATTGGGATTGCATTATATCTGATTTTTCGATGCCACAGTTTTCGGGCCTGGAAGCTTTAGCAATTGTAAAAAAAACCAATATCGATATTCCCTTTATTCTAGTTTCGGGCGCAATGGGCGAAGAAACAGCCGTATCAGCCATGAAAGCCGGAGCACATGATTATATAATGAAAAACAACCTGAAAAGGTTGATTCCTGCCTTCGAACGGGAACTCAGGGAAGTTGAAGTTCGAAAACAAAACAAAGTTTCGGAAGAAACCATCCGGAACGAGCGTATGCTTCTAAGAACCCTTATTGATAACCTCCCGGATCTTATTTACGTGAAGGATAACTCATGCCGCAGAATCATTTCCAACAAAGCTGACGTAAGCTTTCACGGGTTTAACTCGGAAACGGATATTCTTTGGAAAAACGATCAGGAAATTTCGGGAGAAAAAACAGGTAAAACGGCCCTTGATGATGACCTTTCAATTTTAAAGACTGGTGAACCGGTTATCAATAGCGAAGAAATTTCGTTTAATTCCAAAGGCGAAAAAAGATGGTTGTTATGCTCAAAAATCCCTATCAGGAACAGTTCGAATCAAATCACTGGCCTGGTAGGCATGGAACACGATATCACCAATAGAAAACTTGCTGAAATAGCACTTCTTGATAGCGAACAAAATCTCAAAAAGCAAAATCAGGAATATCAGTCATTGAACGAAGAATACCAAGCTGTTAATGAAGAATTGGAAGAAACAGTACATCACATTCAGAAAATAAATACAGAGTTGGTAGTTTCAAAAAACAAAGCTGAAGAAGCCGATAAATTAAAATCCTCTTTTCTTGCAAATATGAGTCACGAAATCAGGACCCCTTTAAACGCAATTTTAGGTTTTTCGGGATTATTAAAAAACCCCGGTTTGAGCAAGGAAAAAACAAAATCGTTTGTAGATATCATTGACTCGAGTGGGCAACAACTTCTTGCAATTATTAATGATATACTTGACATATCAAGGATCGAAGCCGGACAAATATCAATATCCATGGGTCCTGTAAATATTTCCGAAATACTGCACGAACTTTTCAGGCAATTCGAAAGGCAGGCGGATCAAAAAAATGTACGTTTAAAACTAAAGAACGATATTTGGGAAAAACACCTCGAAGTTGCAACCGATGAAATTAGGTTAAGGCAAATACTAACCAACCTGTTGAGCAATTCCATTAAATTTACGCATGAAGGCACAATAGAATTAGGGATTCAAATGAGAGGCAATTATCTGGAATTTTATGTTTCCGATACTGGTATTGGAGTCTCTGCGGAAGATAAAGCATTTATTTTTGAACCTTTCCGTCAGGTCGAAAACAATAACTCGCACATGTATGGTGGAAACGGACTAGGATTATCTATTTCAAAAGCTCTGGTTGAAAAACTGGGTGGCACAATTTCTTTAAGCACTGAGTTGGGAAAAGGTTCAAAATTTAGTTTTACCATTCCATTTAATACTGCTCATCAGTCAAAAATTAAACAAAAAAACAATATGATGGAAAATAACTGGGACAACCATATTATCCTGATCGCTGAAGATGAATGTTTTAATTACTTGTTTCTCGAAGAATTACTTTCACCTACAGGAATTAAAATACTTCACGCAAAGGATGGGAAAGAAGCAGTTGAGCTGGTAAGTAAATATCCGAACATTTCATTGGTATTAATGGATATCAAAATGCCTGTAATGGATGGTTATGCCGCTACACGTCTCATTAAAGCATTAAAACCCGATTTACCTGTAATTGCCCAAACAGCATATGCCATGAGTGAAGATAAGGAAAAAACCAGAGATGCAGGTTTTGATAACTTTATTTCTAAACCCATTGTTCAGGATAATTTCATAAAAGTGTTGGCCGATTATATAGATTGAATTCGTTATTAGATTATTATGGAAGCTATGTCAGGATTGTTTTTGGGGATAGTTTAGAATAGTTTGCCTGGGTTTTATTTAATCCATTCCGCCACTGCAATCCAGGCAAGCTAAACCAAATCTGTCGTATTCATCATAAGCGGGCCCGGGTTTTCCGTTAATAGTAATTATTCGATCGACACGAACTTTGTCTCCAGCTTCGAAAACCATAAAATCTTCATTTTCCGGGCTCCTCCATATTCCCGTTATTTTGCCATTAGCCTCTTCGAGTATGGTTCCTTTCCCAAAATAAAACACTTTCGATAAGTCTTTTTGTTGTTCACGGGCAAACAATTCATCATATTCGGGCCTTATAAAGCTATATTCTTTCTCCATATCCTATTTTTTTGGATAAACAAGATTCATTGTCGTTTACTTAAGAACCAGGCTTCGACTCCACTCAGCCTGACAAACTGGTATTATTGACACACTGAGCGGTATTAGTGTCACACTGAGCGGAGTCGAAGTGAATTATTCAATTCCTAAACTTAACAACATTGAAACAAGATTTTATAATTTTTGTTTAAGAATAAAAAACGAGATAGTGTCCCGAAAGTTAATTAATATAGTAGGTTGTACGGTCAATAAAATAGTATCAGTTAAACCAATCGAGGTTGCAGTTAGCATTTACATAGATAATCCCGCCCTGTCAAACTGCTTCGATCTGGCGTTTGATGGCAATGTCGCTTTTATGGAACTAGGCTCGAATTTGACCGCAGAAATAGGTTCATTCCCGAGACTGACCAGGAAAAGATAATTCTCTTGTGCAAGTAAGGAAGAAAACCATTAACTATAGAATCTCAGCATTCATTATATAATATTCTAAAATGAGTCAAAAAATTTAATCATTAAATTGCTGTAATCTTCAAACTCAGTTAATGGCAATGTTTCCGCTTTATCATAAATATCGTGATATGCTTTTATGCCTCCCTGGGTATAAATATAAAAACAGGGAACACCTTTTTGATAGAATAAACAATGATCGCTTATACAGGCAGCTCCTCTGATATCAACTTTTGGCAAAAAATTATTTTCTGTATTTAACTGTGTCAAAAGGTCGAATTTGTCTTTATAAATACTGCCATTCACAACTCTTATTCCTTCTTCTCCTGTTCCGGCCAAATCGAAATTAACCAGGAATTTAATTCTTTTAAGGTCTACCATAGGATTATCCGTGAATTCCTTGGCCCCTAAAAGCCCTGCCTCTTCTCCTGATAATGAGATAAACAGCATCGAAAATTTGAGTGTGTTTGTTGAATAGTGTTTTGCTAAGTTTAAAAGCATAGCCATTCCACTGGCATTATCGTTGGCTCCGGGAAAATACACGTCTTTACCCAGCATTCCTAAATGGTCGTAATGAGCAGTAACCACAATAAATGAATCGGGATATAAACTTCCTTTTTTATAACCAATAATATTTTGAGTCTCGTAGCTTTTTATAAATTTACTGTCAACAACAATTTCAATAGAATTCACTTCATTGAGGTTCAAATCTTTATTAATATTTACAATTGGTCTCACATTCTGAAAAGTCGAACTTTCCCAAGTTAGCTTGTCTTTTGAATATATAATAACACCTTTACAAGGAATTTGAGGATTATATTTGAGGTACGAAATAAAGTCTTCAATCTTAGTATTCAAAGCTTTATCAGCGGATCTTTCGGTATTGTCAATGAGAATAAATTTTTCACCTGCTCTTTGTATCAGGTTGATCAGCTTTTGTTCGTTGTCAATTTCATTTCTCTTGCATTTTACGAGTTCATATTTTCCTTTAATTGAAGGAGAGCTTGATTCAATAAGAAAATCAACTGCCGGAACTAACCCTTCATTATTAATTTTTAAAGAAATTTCGTTTGGAAATGTATTGATTGACATATTAAACTTTTGGTAATATGTCTTTTTTAAAGGAATTAAACCCAGCTTTTTATACTCACCTGAGATAAATTCTGCGGCCAGATAATTTCCGTTTTCGGTATATCCCCGGCCTTTAAATTCAGGAGAAGCTAACTTTGAAACAATGAACTTTGCATATTCAATATCCTGTGAAAATGAGATATCACTGATTATGAGTAATAACAGGATGAAATTCAGTTTTTTCATTAAGTTAATTTAAATTATGTTTTTTGAAGTTATAAACAGAACCTATCTTTTAAGGTAAATAAATCCTTTTATTTCAGGTTTGGTTCCATTGGATGAAAAAACATACCAGTAAGTATCCGAAGGCAATTTTGTGTCATGAATGTCATCCCCATTCCAATCATTTTGATAGTTCTCCGATTTATAGACTATTTTTCCAAGTCTGTCGAAAATAGTCAGACTGGAATTTTCAATCAGGTTACGGATAATAAAAGTATCATTTATACCATCTTCATTTGGTGAGAACGAATTGGGTATATTCAAATTGCAATCATTTACAACTATGTAGAAAGGAGGCGAAGGTTCTCCTGTTCCACAAATATTGCTTGTTGAAACTGTCAAAACTGCTGCAGTTTCTATGCCCGAAAAAAGGATGTTTACATTTTCATTATTTTCAGTAAGGTTACCTGCCCCGGAATAACTCCAATGGTAAATTAAAGCATTATTGACAGGAGTTATAGAATATGTAAGGTTGCGATCCATACAAACACTATTATCTCCATTGATAATACCTGCAGCCGGAGGTTTTTCCTCTATTGATACTGGAAATTCAGAAGATATATTTCCGGTACCACATTCATTCTTTCCAGTCACGGTTAAAATTCCTTCCGTTGCATCATTAGAAAAATCGATATTAACTTTGTTTAAATTACCTGTGATATTTACACCCGATCCAGTATAATTCCACAGATATTCGGTGGCATTATTTATTAAAGAGGTATTAAAAATTATAGAATTCTGATTTTTACATACTTTATGCTCTCCATTAATACTTCCAGCAACGGAAGGTAAAGGTTTAACATAAATAAATATACCCTCTGGATTTCCTGTTCCACATTCATTTTTTCCCGATACCTTAAGGGTACCGCCAGTAGCATATTTTGAAAAATCAATTCCAATTTTATTTGTATTACCTGTTATAGTGACACCGCTGCCATTAAATGTCCATATATATTCGGAAGCATTTATGGCAGAAATTTGAAAATTAACGCCTTTATCGTTTTGACAAACTTCCTTATTACCAAATATTTCTCCGGCATTATCAGGTAATTTTTTTACAGTTATAGGAAAATTAGGCGTAGAACTATCAATATTACAGGCATTGTTAGTTGTTAATTTTAAAATTCCGCTAGTGGCATCCATAGTAAAATCAATGTTAATACTATCGGAATTCCCGTTAATAATTGCACCTGTTCCGGTATAATTCCACCGATATAAAGAAGAGTTATTTATTTTGGCTTGAAAGGTAACCCGATTCTGGCCCTGGCAAACTTCATTTAATCCGAAAATACTTCCGGCATTCATAAGTAAAGGAGTATCAATTGAAATGGGAAATATAACAGAATCTAAACCTTTACCGCAATTATCAAATGTTACTAATAAATTTCCACTGGTGGCATTGTTATCAAAATCTAAAACTATACTATCAAGGCTTCCTTTCACAATTGCTCCTTCCCCGGTATATTTCCAATTTAAGTTTGTAGCACAAACAGGAGTATTTAATTTATAAACAATATTTTTTTCTCCAACACAAACATGCCGGCTTCCTTCAATCTTATTTTTATCGAGTTTTATATTGTCAAGCAAAAGGTAAGCATTCTCTCTGTTTTCAAGAAATATTTCGAGCTTAAGGTAATAGCAATCACTTATTTTAGGGGTAATTTCAAAAGCATATCGTATCCAGGTTGAATTGGTTATAAGCTCTGAAACAACAAATACTTCCTGAATTGAACAAATGTCAGTGCCTCCCGAAATTCTTAATCGAGGATTTTGATCATAATAAATATCCCCTTCGGGAAAATAGTCAAACATTTGAGGGTTTATAGCCAAATCGACTGATAAATAATATGTTGAATCTTTTTTCAGAGGTTTCAGAAGTAATGTGCCAACATCTTCATTTTTAGGTTCAATTAAATTTCTCATTACTAAACCTAAATAGGAGAATCCATCGGTTGGAGGTATTCCTGTGTCATATGGCTGAGTGTCGGGAGTAGAAATAGAATTGCAATAAATCCAGCCCGGTGGACTGTAACCTTGTCCGGGGCGACCTTCAAACGAAGGATTGGAAATATATTCTGATTGTGCGGACAGAACACTTGTGCAAAACAAAAGAACTGCGATTAAAAAATGAGTTAATCTCATCGGCTCCTATTAAAAAGATTCTCTTATTCCTTCCATTCCAACTAGTCCCATGTTAATGCCCAGCGAAATTTCATGCGATCCATAATTGTAATTTGCTATTTTGCTAAAAGTATACCCGTAATTATATCCAATATAAAATGCTTTAATCACTCTTAAAGCGAATTGTATATTCATTTGTCGCACAGTGCTGTAAGAAATTGCTACCCAATTGAGTTTCTGAAAATATAATTTTGAATGCAAATCGAAAAATATATTTTGGTTCGCTATTTTTTTAACAGCAAACGAAGGTTCGAAATCAAATGAGCCACCAATTTTTTCAAATTTGTATCCTGCCAGTGCAAAAAAGCTCGAATTACGTTTTGTAGGATCATTGATATTGGAAATTCCGGGCAAAAGTTTGTTAGCAGATATTCCTGCAAAATAATTCTTCGAATAATAATAAATTCCAACTCCAAAATTGGATTTGAAAATACTATTTTCATCTGCTAACAAAAAATCATCGTTAATTTGATCAGGCTTTAGAATAGAAGTATTTAAGGAATAATTCATCATCAGTAAAGACATGCCAAGGGACAATTTCGAATCGTTGTTCAACCGGATATGGTAGGCATAAGAAAGCAAACCTCCAACGTTGGATAATGGGCCATTCTGATCATAAAAAATAGCAGCTCCCAGGCCAATTCTCTCTTTAAGTTCCAAAGGTCCCTTGTTAATAAAACCTTTAGGATTGTAAAAATTGTACCGTCCAAGCTTTGTATTTCCTGTTAACAATATTGTGCCAGGGGATCCGGGAAAACCAAGCCACTGTTTTTTATACGACAAGTGCATTATCGGGTAAAACTCTGCACCGGTGCATGCGGGGTTTGTTAAAAATGGGGATAAATAATCGTTTTTATAGATGAAATTTTCCTGAGAATATAAATTAACGAAAGTAATAATGAAAAGAATTAACGTACAGATTGTATTTTTCAAGTAAATCATTTTGTTATATTTCAGGCGGATCTAATAGTAATTCTGCCCACAAAAGCGGGCATTTATTAAACTCTAAATTTTCATAATGTTCCACTTCTGGTTTGGCCAGGTTTTCAAGCTATATTAATATTAAGCTGAAGATAGTCTGCGAAATTTAGAGATTTATTTTGAACTTACTGAAATAATATGCGAAAATTAATTTACCGGCATCAATCTTACTATTTTCCCGGGAGTTTCGGTTGCTACATATACCAGTCCATCCGGGCCCATCACAACATTTCTCACCCGGCCAATGCCTTCGATCAGTTTTTCACTTTTAATCACCTTATGTCCATCGAGTACTACCCGTTCCACATATTGAAACCGTAGCGAACCCACTAATATATTGTTATTCCAGTTTTTGTAACGGTTACTGGTCACAAAACACATTCCACAAGGTGCAATTGAAGGTGTCCAATAATGAACAGGCTGTTCCATACCTTCCTTACTGGTTTGTTCAGTTAAGACGGTACCATCGTAATTAATTCCGTAAGATATTACCGGCCAGCCATAATTTAAGCCAGGTTTGATAAGATTAAGCTCATCGCCTCCACGTGGTCCATGTTCCGTTTCCCAAAGTTCCCCGGTTACTGGATGAAAAACATTTCCCTGTGGATTTCGATGACCATAACTAAAAATGGAAGGTATTGCTCCCGATGTTTTAACAAAAGGGTTATCTTTCGGGATAGAGCCATCGTCGTTTATCCGGTGAATTTTACCGTTTGTATTGTCAAGCTTCTGAGGAAAATCAAAATGTTGCCCTCTTTCTCCTACTCCAAAAAACAAATAACCATTCTTATCGAATGCCAGTTTACAGCCAAAATGATGACCTTTATCGGTGTCGGGTGTTCCTTTAAAAATTACCTGCTGGTCAATCAGTTTATTTCCTTGCAGTCTGGCCCTCATAATTGCAGTGTTGCCAATTCGTTTCTTACTTTCAGTATTCAATGCTGAATAAGAAAAATATATCCAGCCATTTTTTTCATAATCAGGATGCAAACATAAATCGAGCAAACCACCTTGTCCAAATGCCATAATGGGCGGTAAACCTTCAATAGGAGGTGAAAGCTTACCCTTCGAAAAACGGTGTAACGTACCGGCACGTTCTGATATTAACATATCTCCATTGGGTAAAAATGCCATTCCCCAAGGAACATTAAGACCAGAAACAACTGTATCAACAATAAAGCGTTGTTCCTGCGATTCTATAATATTTCCGGCCTTAGTAGCTGGTTTAAGCGATAATTTATCTTCGGGTATTCCTTTTTTTACATATGCGGCCAGTGCTTCTATCTCAGCATCGGTAAAGGTTTTGCGAAATGATGGCATGCCAATATCTTCAATTCCATTTTTAATGCTCTTTACTACCGAGGCATTGCCTTGTTCATCCATCCAGGCTTTGGCAGCAAATTTTTCAAGCTTATCGCCATGACAACCTGCACAATAATTCTGATAATTTAAGGCAGTTGACTGCTGAACAGGAGCATTTGTTATATTTTGGGGTTCATAAATAAATGCTTTTAAATTAATCAGCACTATACTTACAATACCAGTCATGCTTAACGAGAGGAATGCGATATATTTCATAGCGTAGCGATTAGAAAGTGATGGTAACATTAAAACAGTTGAGGAAAGCTTTTTGTTTTCAATCTTCCAAAAGGTAGAAAATGCCTGGGTAAAATGCAATTCGATCTATATTCTATTTCCCCATAACTTACGAACCGTTAATAAAAAAATTCTTAAAAACTAAACTTTAATAATCCAGTTCCCATAATTTATTCTTAAATTCAAATAAAAAAGTGCAATACCAACTGAGAAAACCTAATTTTAAAGTATTCATTCATATTTCATTCATTTTCACCTTATTTTTTTGTGAAAATTCCTATTCACAAACATCCAATATTGTTTATCTGAATTCCTATAATTTAGGATATGCCTGGTCGGATAGTATACACAAAGGCATTAAGAGATCTTTAAATCAGAAGAATATAAATTTATTCGTAGAATGTCTGGATGCTAAAAGATTTGGGAACGAAAAATTTGAAGTTTTCACTGATTACTTTATAAAAAAATATAAAAACATCAGAATTGATGCAGTTATTACAAGTGATAATGATGCATTGGATTATGCATTTAAATACGGAAATACAGTTTTTCAAAATGCTCCGGTTGTTTTTTGCGGAATAAGTGATCCTGAAGATTACAATTTTGAAGGAACACGAATATACGGATTTACCGAAAGTACAGATCCCCGGAAAACTGTTTCAGTTTTAACCCGTTTATTGCCTCAAGCCAAAAGCCTTTTATATATAACTGATAATACAACTTCGGGAGTAAAAGTTATAAGCGATTACGAGGAAATCCAAAAATTATATCCTTCTATTAAAATTAACTTTCTCTCGGATATCGATGTTGATGAACTAACTGAAAAAGTTAAAAAAGGAGACCAAGGTGATATTGTTTACCTTTTAAGGATAAACCGCGACAAATATGGAAACCTGCTCGATTATCTTGATTTTTTTAAGAAAATAGCCGATGCATCACCCAATCCTGTATTTGCTGATGATGAAGCAATTATTGGTCACGGTGTTGTTGGAGGAAATGCAAATCGGGGTTTTACACAAGGATATCGTTCAGGGTTATTGGTATTACAACTTTTACAAAACAATGACCGGTCAAATTTTAACCATGTTACTGAAATTCAGGATGAATATATTTTCGATTATAAAAAAATAAAAAAGTTTGGGATCAATCCCGAAAGCCTTCCTAAAAAATCGATTATCATTAATACACCAATTGTTGAATACCTGAAGTATATTATATTTCTGGTTATAGTTGTGGCTATTTTATCAGCTATCGTTATTGTACTTGTAATTTTGAACCGTAAACGATTAATGGCTGAAAAGAAGGTAAGTGAACAACTGACAATGATAAATGACCGTAATGTGGAGCTTGAATTTTCACACAACCAGCTTAGCATACTTTACAGTGAACTTGAAGAAGCAAATGCTCAGCACTTAAATTTGAATATTACATTGAATGAAGCAAAACAAAAAGCTGAGGAATCGGAAAAGCTTAAATCTTCGTTTTTAGCCAACCTTTCGCATGAAATACGAACACCCCTAAATGCTATCCTGGGTTTTTCATCATTATTAAATCAGTCTGGATTAAAAGCAGAAGCTAAAAGGAATTATTTCAATATCATACAATCAAATAGCGACTCATTGCTGGTTTTGATTGATGATATACTTGATTTTTCCAGAATTGAAGCAGGACAAGTGAATATCTATACCGAACCGGTAGTTGTAAATGATATTTTCGATGAGTTATTTTCCTTCTTCAAACAGAAAAATAATGTGAATGTGCAGTTGATTATATCAGATTTTGCAATAAATAATCAACTTATTTTAATAACTGATAAAATCCGATTCAGGCAAATCCTCTCTAATTTGTTGACCAACGCCTTTAAATTTACGGAAACAGGATTTATTGAACTGGGTTTTGAGGTAATTAACAACGAGCTTAGATTTTATGTAAAAGATACAGGAGTTGGGATTGATAAAAAATACCATCACTCCATTTTTGAGCGTTTCAGAAAAGTAGAGGAGAATAAAACAAAAATATATTCAGGGAGTGGTCTTGGATTGGCAATTTGTAAAAAACTCACCGAATTACTTGGAGGTAACATTTGGGTAGAAGGTGAACCAGGAATAGGATCAACATTCTATTTTACACATCCTGATTTTACAATTAAAAACAAGGAGCCGGAAACGAGGAGTTTTTTGAAGCAAAGCGCGGAATATAACTGGAATGGAATAAAAATAGCAGTTGCTGAAGATGAAGATACTAATTATTTATTGCTGGAGCAGATAATTACAAGTCATGGTGCCGAGTTAATCCGATTTAGCGATGGACTTTCCATTGTTAAATATTTTTCTATCCGGAAAAATCCTGAAACACGATTAATTCTTATGGATATCAAAATGCCAGAATTGGATGGTTTTCAGGCAATGGAAAGAATAAAAAAAATTCATCCCCATTTAATTTTTATAGCTCAAACAGCTTATGCAATGAGCGAAGATATTGCAACAATTAAGGAGAAGGGCTTTGATGATTTTATCACAAAACCTATCAACTCTGATTTGCTTAAAGAGAAAATCGATAAATATCTTTGCTCACTGCCCAATGTCTAAATTCGTTTTTCAATACTACTTCATCTCACTTTCTTTCATACTTAGCTGGATTCTTTTCCGTGCCACATCTACTTCCATCACTTTAACAGTCACATGCTGGTGAAGTTTTACAAAATCGGCCGGATTGCTAATAAATTTATCTGCCAGATGCGAAATATGAACCAAACCATCCTGTTTTACTCCAATATCGACAAAAGCTCCAAAATTTGTTATATTGGTGACAATGCCGGGTAAAATCATACCTGGTTTAACATCGGCAATAGAGTGTACCTGGTTCGAAAATTCAAATACTTTAATTAACGACCGCGGATCTCTTCCTGGTTTGGAAAGCTCCTGCATAATGTCGGATAATGTTGGCATTCCAACTGTGTCGCTTACATATTTTTTTAAATCCACGTTCTTCCGTAATGCTTCATTTTGAAGAAGATCCTGGACAGTAGACTGCATGTCTTCCGCTATTTTTTCAACTATTTTATAACTTTCGGGATGAACAGCACTGTTGTCGAGCGGATTTGGTGCGTCGGGAATTCTTAGAAATCCTGCACTTTGTTCAAATGCTTTATCACCTAACCGTGGTACTTTTAATAATTCTTTGCGCGAACGAAACGCTCCGTTTTTGGCTCTGAAATCAACAATATTCTGCGCCAAAGTGGGGCCAAGTCCTGAAACATAAGTTAGCAAATGTTTGCTGGCAGTATTTATATTTACGCCTACTAAGTTCACACAACTTTCAACCACATGATCAAGGCTCTTTTTGAGCTTACCCTGATCTACATCGTGCTGGTACTGACCAACACCAATTGATTTCGCATCAATTTTAACCAATTCGGCCAAAGGATCCATCAATCGGCGACCAATCGAAATGGCACCCCGAACGGTAACGTCGAATTGTGGAAACTCCTCACGGGCAACCGGCGATGCCGAATATATGGAAGCACCTGCTTCGCTCACTACATAAACCTGAACATCGCGTTCAAACCGAACCCTGTTTATAAATTGTTCAGTTTCCCTGCTGGCAGTTCCATTTCCAATGGCAATGGCATCGATTTTATAAACATTTACAAGATTGGTAATTTTTTTTGATGCCTGGGAAACTTCATTTTGAGGAGCATGAGGGTAAATTGTTTCATTATGTAATAAAGTACCTTGCGAATCGAGGCACACTACTTTACAACCTGTGCGAAAACCCGGGTCAACTGCCAAAACATTCTTTTTCCCAAGTGGCGACGATAACAATAACTGTCGCAGATTTTCGGCAAAGACCTTGATAGATTCCTCATCGGCTTTTTCTTTCGACAAATTTTTAAATTCTGTTTCGATACTCGATCCCAGCAATCTTTTATAGGAATCTTCAATGGCATCGTTTACCAGTTCGGCAGCTTCATTTCTGGCTTTTATAAATTGTTTTGTAAGAATATCGAAAGCTGTTTCCTGGTCGGGACTAATCGATACTTTTAAAAAGCCTTCCTCCTCTCCTCTTCTGATTGCTAAAAGCCTGTGAGAGGGACAGCGTTTCAATGGCTCCGAAAAATCAAAATAGTCTTTATATTTTATTCCTTCTTCATCTTTGCCTTTCACCAGTTTAGAAGTGATAACAGCATCGCGTTCAAATAAACGGCGAATACTTTCGCGGGCTTTCAAATCTTCGTTTATCCATTCGGCAATAATATCACGGGCTCCACTTAAGGCATCATCACTATTTTCAACTTTATCGTTTAAATATTTTTCTGCTAAAAGTTGAATGTCTTTTACCTGTTGTTTAAAAATAGCATCGGCAAGGGGTTCAAGCCCCTTTTCGCGAGCTATTCCTGCCTTGGTTTTCCGCTTTTGTTTATAAGGAAGATAAAGATCTTCCAGTTCAGTGAGATTCCATGTTTTT
>Ga0136636_10000607_pt1 | contig 19061 bp, 16 predicted proteins | sample AntDrymUQ8522106_2_FD_104653 | JGI IMG/M metagenome (GOLD analysis project Ga0136636, IMG submission 104653) | Polar desert sand microbial communities from Dry Valleys, Antarctica - metaG UQ852 (21.06) | ecosystem: Environmental > Terrestrial > Soil > Desert | place: Antarctica: Dry Valley... | reverse complement strand
CGTCGGCGCGTCGGCGGCGATGGTGCCGACGGCGACGCCAGCCTTCTGGCAGCGCGCGATGATGTCGTCCATCGCCGCGACGACTTTCGGATGATGCGGCTGGCCGGTCACGCCGAGCGCCTGCGAAAGGTCCATCGGACCGATCCAGAGCACGTCGAGATGCGGCACGGCAAGCATCGCGTCAAGGTTGCTGATGCCTTCGAGCGTTTCGCAATAGACGTGGCCAGGGAGGTCAATTCCATAGTTTCGATTAGTTGAGCTGAAGATTCATCCGGGCTCCGATTTCAGCGCGGTCCGAATAGGTATTGGCGCCGAGCGGAATGCCCTCGGCGAGCCGCTGCTGGCGCTTGCGATACCCCATTTCTACAGGCCGGAAAATTTCCTCGACGCTCTTGGCGCGCGGGCCGCTCTTGATCTCGCGGATCATGGTATCGAGATTTGCCTTGAATTGCTCGCGCGGCACGAATTTCTTGACGTCGAGCGCCGTGAAATAGTGGCCGACGTTCTGCGGATTCTTGAAGTCGTTGCACAGCTCACAGAGTTAGGGGCCGAAGGCTGGGCCGGAAAGGACGCCGAGCAACAGATCGGCAATTTCCTGCCGGTCGGGAAGGCGACCGAGAGAGACGGCGTAGCGCATCGGTCCGCCGAAGGGCAGCACGGTCCCCTCGTCGAGCGCCGGTTGGACGTTCCTTCGCCGCCGATATCAGCCTGAAAAAAAGCCGGTTTTCTCTCGCCCAGCGACGAAAGTCAATTGACGCTGTGCTGGCCACGGAGGATACTGCCCGGGTTAAATTTTTTCTGTTAGTCGGCTATAACAATTTTTCGGGGAGAGTCATCATGAATGAAAACAAAGGCGTACTGGACTGGTATTTCAAGTCGAATCTTTTGGCGCGCATCCTCATCGGCCTCGTCGCCGGTGCAATCGTGGGTATCGTTCTCGGTTACGGTACGCCGGAGACGATCAAGGCGTTCAGCGATAACACGAAATTCTTTGGCGACCTCTTCATCCGTCTGCTCAAGATGATTGTTATCCCGGTCATCCTCTTCTCGCTGATCGCCGGCGCGGCAAGCATTGCTCCGTCGCGTCTGGGCCGCGTCGGCGTCAAGATCATGGTCTTTTACATCTTGACGTCGGCGGTTGCAGTAACGATTGGGCTGGCGTTTGCCAATGTCTTCAAGCCGGGTGCCGGAATGAATATCGTCGGTAGCGAAGCGATCAAGGGCAAGATCGCCGAAGCGCCGTCGCTGATGACGACCCTGCTCAACATCGTTCCGACCAACCCGGCCGAATCACTGGCCAAGGGCGACGTGCTGCCGATCATCTTCTTTGCACTGCTCTTCGGCCTGGCCATCTCGTACGTCAAGGATTCGAAAGATCCAGTCATGGCCAAGGGTGCCGACCTGCTCTTCCGGGTCGCCAGCGCCGCCGCCGATACGATGTACAAGATCGTGAACGGCATCATGCAATACGCGCCGATCGGCGTCTTCTTCCTGATCGCCATCGTCTTCGCGCAGCAAGGCGCCAAGGCGCTCGGTCCGTTGCTCTTCGTGACGGTAACGGTCTATATCGGTCTCGTCTTCCATCTCGTCGTCGGGTACGGCGGTTTGCTCGCGGTTTTCCGGCTCGGGTTCTTCAAGTTCCTTAAAGGGGCCAACGAAGCGATGATTACCGCTTTCGTGACGCGTTCGTCGAACGGCACACTGCCGGTGACCATGCGCGTATCGGAAGAGAAGCTCGGCGTACCGCGCAACATCAGCTCGTTTACGCTGCCGCTCGGCGCGACGATCAACATGGACGGCACGGCGATCTACCTCGGCGTCTGCGCGATGTTCATCGGCTACGCGACGGGCAACCCGCTGACCATCGATCAGCAACTGATCGTCATCGTGACCGCGACGCTGGCCAGTATCGGCACGGCGGGCGTCCCCGGCGCCGGCGCGATCATGCTGCTCATGGTGCTCGAGTCGATCGGTCTCAAGGTCGAAACCGGTTCTGCCGTGGCCGCCGCCTACGCGATGATTCTCGGCATCGACGCACTGCTCGACATGGGACGGACCTGCCTTAACGTGACCGGCGACATTGCCGGCAGCGCCATTGTGGCGAAGACCGAAAACGAACTCGACCTTGCCTTGTGGGCCGAAACGACCAGGGTTTCGCCGCCGGCCATGGGCGAAATCAAGCCGGTTTAAGCCAGCGCCGGTTCGCTTGACTGGGGCGTCTGTCGCTGCGGCAGACGCCTTTTTTCTGGGCGCTCAGTCGCGCCGGCTGCCGGCGATCGCGCGCAGGAATTCGTTGCGCTGCTGATCTGAGGTCTCGAACTCGCCGGCGAACGACTGTGTGATGACCCGTTCGTCGCCGCGCCGGTCTTCGCCGAGTAAAAGACAAAGTTGTTCGGCCTCGATGACGCACGCCGCGCCGCGCGCATGGCCGTGCTGCATCAAGGCCTCGGCAACGTCGCGCGTCATCCATTCCTGGTATGTAAAACGATGGCCGATCGCATCGACGAGACGGGCGATCCGCCCAAAACCATGCAGGCGGCCGCCGGGCAAGTAAGCGACGTGCGCCAGTCCGCGAAACGGCACCAGGTGATGCGGACAGACGCCATGCACGGCGATGCCGCGGACGATCACCATGTCCTTGCGCTGGTCGGCGAAACCCTCGCCGAGCGCGCTTGCCGGATCGAGGTCGTAACCGCCGAGCAGGCGTTTTTGCCATAGTTCGCGTACGCGTTCGGCGGTGCGGCCCATGTGCGCCACGTCGGGCGCAATGCCACAGGCGGCGAGCAGGTCGCGGACGGCCTGCTCGAAGGCCGGGGCGTCAAAATCCTTGCAGCGCGGAATCCCGATCGGCGCCGGTGAGGACCGTTCCACGTTGTCGCTGCGCTCAGGCATCGCGTACTCCCGATTGGACTGTCTGGTGCCCGGATCATAACCCCGAACCAGTCGGCATTGGTATCGAACGGGCGCACGCCGCTCGTTCGACGGAAGCGACAGAACGTGCCGTCGGCGCGTCGCCGCGCCGTGCTGCTACGACGAACGGCCGGACTGATTTTTAACCCGGGGGACAAGCGACATGACGCCGTATGAGCGATAATGGCAGACTTACAAGTTTGTCGGGAGCCACCGGTATGTCGAATTGGTGTCCCGCGCGCGTTTTGGAAGGACGTAGATGAAGCGTGTTGATGATTTCCGTCTGACGTTTGGAAAGAAGGAACTGGTGCCCATCGTCATTGGCGGAATGGGCGTCGATATCTCGACAGCCGAGCTCGCGCTCGAGGCCGCTCGTCTGGGCGGAATCGGGCATATTTCGGACGCCATGGTGAACACCGTCGCCGATCGCCGATTCAATTCGAAGTTCGTTAAGGATAAGCTCAAGCATTACAAGTTCAACGTCGCCAATTCGGACAAGTCGGTCGTTCAGTTCGACCTCGGTCAGCTCGCCGAGGCGACCCGGATGCACGTCGGCCGGACGATGGAAGCCAAGCGCGGTGACGGCCTGATCTTCGTCAACTGCATGGAAAAGCTGACGATGAACGCGCCCAAGGAAACCTTGCGCGTGCGCATGCAGGCGGCGCTAGACGCGGGCGTAGACGGCATTACGCTCGCTGCCGGGCTGCACCTTGGGTCGTTCGCGTTGATCGAGGACCACCCGCGCTTTCGCGACGCCAAGCTCGGCATCATCGTCTCGTCGCTGCGCGCCTTGCAGCTTTTCCTGCGCAAGACGGCGCGCCTTGGCCGCTTGCCCGATTATGTCGTGATCGAAGGGCCGCTGGCCGGTGGCCACCTCGGTTTCGGCCTCGACTGGGCCGACTACGATCTGGCGACCATCGTCGCTGAAATCCGCGCCTGGCTGCGCGCCGAACAGCTCGATATCCCGCTGATCCCGGCCGGCGGAATTTTTACCGGCAGCGACGCGGTGTCTTTCCTTGAGAACGGCGCTGCGGCGGTGCAGGTAGCGACGCGCTTTACCGTGGCGACCGAATGCGGGCTGCCCGAAGACGTGCAGCAGGAGTATTTCAAGGCCAGTGAAGACAAGATCGAGGTCAATCTGATCTCGCCGACCGGTTATCCGATGCGCATGCTCTCGAACAGCCCGGCGATCGGCGACGGAATTCGTCCGAATTGCGAGGCCTACGGCTATCTGCTCGACGCCGCCGGCAACTGTTCGTACATCAGCGCGTATAACCGCGAAGTGGCGGCCAACCCGAACATCAAACGTATTTCGGTCAAGGACAAAACGTGCCTGTGCACTCAAATGCGTAACTTCGACCTGTGGACCTGCGGCCATTACACCTATCGGCTCAAGGACACCTCGCGCAAGCTCGCGGACGGCAGCTACCGTCTGCTCAACGCCGAACATATTTTCCGCGATTATCAGTTCAGTACCGACCACCGGATCGCTCTGCCCGATTAGTCCGGCTTTTTATCCGCTTTGATTTATTAGACTCCGGCGTCCGCCCTTGCTATTGTGGTACGGCAGTTTCCTCAACTTTTGTCACTGGAGGCTCTCAATTGGGCACGAAGCTATACGTCGGCAATCTGAGCTACAACATGAAAAAGAGCGATCTCGAGCAGATGTTTGCTGTGCACGGCACGGTGACTTCGGCCCAGGTCATTTCCGATCGCGAGACGCAACGCTCGAAGGGCTTCGGCTTTGTCGAAATGGGCTCGGATCAGCAGGCGCAGGCGGCCATCGCGGCGTTGAACGGCAAAGACGTCGACGGTCGCGCCCTGACCGTCAATGAAGCGCGGCCGCAGGAGCCGCGCAGCGGTGGTGACGGCGGACTCGGCGGCCCGCGTCGCGGCCCGGGCGGCGGCGGCGGTGGTGGCGGCCGTGGCGGCAATCGCTACTAAGCTCATCCGGCGTTGAAATCGAAGCCGCAGGGCCTGACCCGGCGGCGGCGGTCTTCGCGCTATTCGCAGTTTGTGCAGGGCTTCATTCGGCATCGCGCCGGGCAGGGATATTGTTTTGGCAAAACCAAATTATTCGTTCGAAAAGCGTCAGCGAGATCTGGAAAAGAAGCGCAAGCAGGAAGAAAAGCGGCAGCGCAAGCTGGCCGAGAAGAAGCCCGCAGGCGCTGAAGGCGGCTTGGTTTCGCCGGAGGATGCACCGACTGACACGGCCGACCCGGCCGCTCGCTGATCGCCCCCGCTCGGCGACGCCCTTGCCGCTAGCGAGGCCGTTAGCGCCTGATCAGCGTGTCACGGGCTCGCGCGCGTTCGTCCGAGTGCGTCCGAGTGCGTCCGTGACGCCGGCCAGTCGCCGCCCTGAGCGCCGCCCAGAGACTTTCGCAGACCACCTCCGCCCATGCTGAGCTATCGCCACGCCTATCACGCCGGCAACCACGCCGACGTTCTCAAACACCTCGTTCTCGTTCAACTGACGCGTTATCTCGGTCAGAAGGACAAGCCGTTCTGGTATGTCGACACGCACGCCGGCGCCGGCGCCTACGCGCTCGATTCCGCTTATGCCAGCAAGCTTTCCGAGTTCCAGGACGGCATCGGTCGTCTGTGGTCGCGTAACGACCTGCCGCCGTCGCTTGGCGAGTACGTGGATCTCGTGCGCAAGGTGAATCCCGAGCGCCGCTTGCGCCGCTATCCGGGTTCCCCGTATTTCGCCTTATGGACAATGCGCGAGGACGACCGCCTGCGGCTCTTTGAACTGCACAGCAAGGATGCCCGCCTGCTGCGCGAGAACTTCGCCGACGCCGGCAAACGGGTGGTGATCGAGGCGAGCGACGGTTTCGCCGGGCTTAAGTCACTGCTGCCGCCACCGCCACGGCGCGCGCTCGTACTTATAGATCCGTCATACGAAGACAAGCACGACTACGAGCGCGTTTTCCACGCCCTGAAGGAGTCGCTGACGCGCTTTCCGGGTGGCAGCTACGCGCTCTGGTATCCGCAGCTCACGCGACTCGGCGCGCATGAATTGCCGGCTCGCCTGAAGCGTCTGCCGGCCGTCAGTTGGCTGCACGTCGCCCTGCGCGTCAGCACCCCGGCCAAGGACGGTTTCGGCATGCACGGCAGCGGTATGTTCGTTGTCAACCCGCCGTGGACGCTGCACGCGACGCTTGCTGAAGTGATGCCGTATCTCGTCCGGCATCTCGCGCTCGATCCGGGCGCCGGCTATACGCTCGAACAGCACCAAACCTGAGTTCAATTCGGCGTTCTAGTCGTCAAGCGCGGTGTATTTCCGGCTCGTCCCGTAGGCCTTGTCTACCGGATATTTCGCTGCGTTCTTTTCGAGCTTGGCGCGCGCCGCTGCTTCGAGGTCTATCCCCGCCTTGTCGGCGATCAACAGCAGATAGAGCAATACGTCGGCGCATTCGTCGTGCAGCGCGCCGAGCGCGCCGGGGTCGTCGACCAGCGTCGCCATGTCCGCGTCGTTTTTCCATTGCGTCAGTTCGAGCAGTTCGGCCGCTTCGAGGTTGAGCGAAACGATGAGGTTACGCAGTGTGTGAAACTGCGCCCAGTTGCGCTCGTCGCGAAAGGCGAGCAGCGCCGCGGTCAAGGCGTGCAAGCTCATGTCAGCTCAGGTGAAGAAACGTGCGCCGGCAGCAGCCGGCAACGGCATTCCGGTGGCCCGCGCGCGCGCCAGCAACTCCCAGTAATAGCGGTACGAGGCGCGGTCGTGCAAGCGGCCCTCGTGAGCCACCGGCGCCCAGTCCTTATCCTGCGCAGCGATGAGGATCGCGGTCGCCGTCTCGACTTCGGAAAAGTCCGGGCGCATCGCTTCGACGATCGCCATGATCTGGTTGGGATGGATGCTCCACATCCGCAAATACCCGAATTCGTTGCGCGCGCGCCGGGCGTCGTTGCGTACGACGTCGAGGTCCTTGAGCTCGGTGGTCACGTTGTGCGTCGGAACAACACCGTTGGCGAGCGCCGCCGTCGCGATCTCGCACTTGGCGCGGACGACGAGCGGATGCTCGAACTGCCCGGGGCTCTTCATCGCCGCAGCGGGGATCGCGCCATGGTGGCCGGAAACGAAATCCATCAGACCGAAATCGAGCGATTCGACGCCGTCGAGTGCGGCGATCTCCCAGGCCTCACGCAGCGCGCCGAAGGTCTCAATGAGCACGTGCACGGGAATCGGCCGCGCGATCCCGGCCGCCACTTCGGCGGCGCGCAGCGCGGTGATCTGCCGGCGCACGTCGGCGACGCCACGCGGCTTGGGCAAGGTGATGAACGGCAGTCGGCTGCCGGCGCCGGCGATCAGGATGTCGAGATCCTGCTGCCAGTGTTCGTGCGTTACGTCGTGGATTCGCGCGGCAACGCGGCCGTGGCGGTTCTCATCGCTCATGATCAGCGCGGCGACCATCTCGGCGTGCTCGCGTTCGGCACCGGCGTGCGCGCCGTCTTCGCAATCGCACGTGATGTCGAACACCGGCCCGACCTCGTTTTGCAAGGCAAGCGCCTTTTTCATCAGCTTTTCGGCGCCGGCATAGTGGTCTACGACGGGCAGAATAGGGAAAGGCTTTTCGCCGGGGAAGAGAACGTCGTTCGGGTGGCGCATGGGAATTTCCGTCGGGATGGTAACGCCGGCATTTTACCGCGACTCGGCACGGCGTTTGATCCTGCCTGCGCCTGAGAAAACGCTTTTCACGCAGAGAGCGCAGAGATCGCAGAGGGCTCGGAGAAAACATTGAGCCAGTAAAAACAAGGGGATTTCCTTGTTATCTCTGCGATCTCTGCGACCTCTGCGACCTCTGCGATCTCTGCGCCTCTGCGACCTCTGCGACCTCTGCGTCGAAGGCGCTTCAAGGCGCCTGATGCGGCCGCGTAGACGAAAAAAAACCGCAGACGCGCTGCGGCTTTTAATCAGACGTACTGTTTAGAGCATGCTCTTGACCGCTTCCGCTTCGTCGGTCAACTCTTTGAGCGTCTTGTTGATTTTTTCCTGGGCGTACTCGTCGATCTCGAGTCCCTTGATGATGGTGCAGGAACCCCCCTTGCATTCGCACGGGAAGCCGAAGACGATACCGGCCGGAATACCATACGAACCGTCGCTCGGCACGCCCATGGTCACCCAGTCGTCCGAGCCAAGAACCCAGTCGCGCATGTGATCGATCGCGGCGTTGGCGGCCGAGGCGGCCGACGACGAACCACGCGCCTCGATGATCGCTGCGCCGCGCTTGCCGACCGTCGGCAGGAACACGTCGTTGTTCCAGACCGGGTCGTTGATCAGCGCCTTGACGCTGTCGCCGTTCGACGTAGAGAAGCGGTAATCGGCGTACATCGTCGGCGAGTGGTTGCCCCACACGACCATCTTCTGCAGGCTAGCAACCGGGCGGCCGGCCTTGGCCGCGGCCATCGACAGGGCACGGTTGTGGTCGAGGCGAATCATGCCGTGATAGTTTGCCGGGTTGGTGCGGCCGACCTTGATTGCCGCCGAACGGGCGATATAAGCGTTGGTGTTGGCTGGGTTGCCGACGACAAGCACCTTGACGTCTTCCTTGGCGTTCTCGGCGATCGATTTGCCCTGCACGGTGAAGATGGCGCCGTTGGCGGTGAGCAGGTCAGCGCGTTCCATGCCGGCGGTGCGCGGACGAGCACCGACCAGCAGGCAGAGGTCGGCGTCCTTGAAAGCGAGGTCAGGAACATCGGTCGCGAACATGCCGGCAAGCAGCGGGAAGGCGCAGTCGTCGAGTTCCATCATGACGCCCTGACAGACCTTCTGGGCCTGCGGCAGGTCGAGCAGTTGCAAGATGACCGGCTGGTCCTTGCCGAGCATATCGCCGGCGGCAATGCGAAAGAGCAGGCTGTAACCGATCTGGCCGGCGGCGCCGGTAACGGCGACGCGAATGGGGGTTTTGGTCATACGGGACTCCTGTGGATAAAAAAATCTGCGCGGGCCGCGAAGGCCTCAGTCGAGCGAGCGACAACCGTCCCATGATACGGGCGAAACTCGCACAGTGTCAAACGCTTCGCACGAATGGCATATGTCTTATATAACATATGATTAACAAATGGACGCGGCTGCCAAAATGTGCTGAAATCAGCTCATGAACAGACCTCCGCCCGTCGACTCACCGACCTTCAGCCCGCTCTACCGGCAGATCCGGGCGTTGATGACGCGCAGCCTGCAATCGAACGACTGGCGTCCGGGCGACATGATCCCCAGTGAGGCCGAACTTGCGCTGCGCTTCGGCGTGAGCCAGGGGACGGTGCGCAAGGCGATCGACGAAATGGCCGCCGATAATCTTCTCGTGCGCCGACAAGGCAAGGGAACTTTCGTCGCCACGCATAACGACCAGCGTTCGTTTTTCCGTTTCCTGCGCCTGGCCGCCAACGAGGGCGAGTTGCCGGCGCTCGAGAACATTCCGCTCGACTGCTGGCGGGGCAAGGCCGGTGTCGACGTGGCGCGCGTCCTGGCGCTTGAGCCGGGCGCGGCGATCATCATCATCCGGCGTGTCCTGCGCTTTGGCGGCGAGCCCGCGGTTTTCGACGAGATCTACCTTCCCGGAGAGCTGTTTTCCGAGCTGACGCTCGACATCCTCAAGGCCGAACCGATGTCGCTCTACAGCCTGTTCGAGAGCCGCTACGGCGTTTGTCCAGTACGCGCCGACGAGCGCTTGCGCGCTGTTTCAGCCGATCGCGTCAGCGCCGGCATCCTGCAGGTGGCCGAGGGAAGTCCACTGCTCCTCGTCGAGCGCATCACCCGGACCTACGCCGACAAGCCGGTCGAGTGGCGACGAGGGTATTATTCGACTATGAACTTTCACTATCACAATGAATTGGGCAGTGGCCGCTGAGCGCAATGTTGCGGCTGTTTCGCGGGCCGCAAATCGGCGTTATTGATTTTGAATTTTTTGGGCCGATGCCGGTCAATGGATCGTGTAACCAGGACGAACGCTCATGACACAAATGCCGGACCGGGTCGCCGAGATGAACCGCTTGCGCTGGCGCTGCACACGCCGTTCGCTGCTCGAGATGGATATCCTGCTTGGTGGTTTTTTCGACACGCATTATTCGGCACTGACGCCCGAACAGGCGGCTGCTTTCAGCGTGCTCGCCGAGATGCAGGATCATGATCTTTGGCCGCTGATTACCGGCCGGCGCGATTGCCCTGATGCGCTACAAGCGCAAGTCATCGCCATGATGCGCAATGTGCGAGTCAAGTAAGGAGGTTTCGAACGTGGGAGATATCATCGATCGTGCTGTGAATTTAATACAAAACCTGAACTGGAGAGCTTAATGACTACCGAACGTAAGGCAGTATTGATTATTGACGGACAGGATCCCATCGAGTTGCCGATTTTGACGCCGGTCCTTGGTAACGACTGTATCGACATTCGCACCCTGGCCGCCAAAACCGGCCTGTTTACTTACGATTCAGGTTTTCTTTCGACCGCTGCCTGCCGCTCGAAAATCACCTTTATCGACGGCGACAAGGGCGAGTTGCTCTACCGCGGTTATCCGATTGAACAACTCGCCGCCAAATGCACCTTCCTCGACGTCGCTTATCTCCTTAAACACGGCGAGCTGCCAAATATTGAAGAAAAGAATACGTTCGAAACGATCATCAAGACGCACACGATGCTCAACGAACAGATGGTCAAGTTCTACCAGGGCTTTCGCCGCGACGCCCACCCGATGGCGGTGATGGTCGGCGTCGTTGGCGCGCTGTCGGCCTTCTATCACGAGGCCGAGGATTTCTCCGACGCCATTCACCGCAACATCAGCTTCAACCGCATCGTCGCCAAGCTGCCGACGATCGTCGCGCTCGCCTACAAATACTCGCTGGGCGAGCCCTTCATGTATCCGCGCAACGACCTCGACTACACGTCGAACTTCATGCACATGATGTTCGGCAATCCGTGCGAGAAGTACGAGCCGAATCCGGTGCTCGTTAATGCGCTCGACACGATTTTCACGCTGCACGCCGATCACGAGCAGAACGCCTCGACGTCGACGGTGCGCCTTGCCGGTTCGTCGGGCGCCAACCCCTACGCTTGCGTTTCGGCCGGCATCGGCTGCCTGTGGGGGCCAGCGCACGGCGGAGCCAACGAAGCGTGTTTGAAAATGCTCGAGGAAATCGGTGATGTTTCGCGTGTTCCGGAATACATCGCTCGCGCCAAGGACAAGAACGATTCGTTCAAGCTGATGGGCTTCGGACACCGGGTGTACAAGAATTTCGATCCGCGCGCCAGACTGATGCGTGGAATTTGCGCCGACGTGCTCAAGGAACAGGGGCTCGAGAACGACCCCCTGTTCAAACTCGCGATGGAGCTCGAAAAGATTGCGCTCGAAGACGATTATTTCATCGAGAAAAAACTGTATCCGAACGTCGATTTCTATTCGGGTATCGTGCAGAAGGCGATCGGCATTCCGACTTCGATGTTCACCTGCATCTTCGCGCTGGCACGCACCGTCGGCTGGATGGCGCAATGGGAAGAGATGATCGCCGATCCGGAGTACAAAATTGGCCGGCCGCGGCAGCTCTATACCGGAGCGCCGACACGCGACGTTCCACCGCTCGACAAGCGCTAAAAGCAACGGCGGCGAAAGCCGCCGTCGTTTTTCCGCCAGCGTCGTGCCCGAGAAACCCTGAGCACAGGTCTAGCCATAATGAACCAGTTATTCGGAAGCTCGCTCCTCTTCGGCGGCAACGCGCCGTTCGTCGAAGAACTCTATGAGAATTATCTTGACAACCCGGCATCAGTCCCCGGTGATTGGCGCGATTACTTCGACAAGCTCGCGCAACTGCCCGGCCCGATCGCCCGCGACATTCCGCACCTGCCGATTGTCCACGCCTTTGCCGAACAGGCGAAGAGCGGCGGTTATTGCGCGACCGCAGGGCGGCCGATCGACGACAAGGAACAGGTCAGCGTCCTGCAGATCATCAGCGCCTACCGCACGCTCGGCGCGCGCTGGGCCAATCTTGACCCGCTCAAGCGGCAGACGCGCCCCGAACTCAACGAACTCGAGCCGAGCTTTTACGGCCTCTCCGACGCCGACATCAACACCCTGTTCAACGCCGGGTCGTTCAAGGGCGTGCCGGAACGGGCGACCTTCGGGCAGATCCTCGACGCGCTCAAGGAGACCTACTGCGCCTCGGTCGGCGTCGAGTACATGTACATCAACAACGTCGCCGAGCGGCGCTGGCTGCAGGCGCGTATCGAACCGATCCGCGCCAAGGGCGCCTATGACGGCGCGCAGAAACTGCGCTTTCTCGAGCGCCTGACGGCGGCCGAAACGCTCGAACGCTATCTGCATACGCGTTACGTCGGCCAGAAGCGCTTCTCACTAGAGGGTGGCGAATCGCTGATCGTTTCGCTCGACGAAGTGGTGCGCGTCGCCGGCGGCGCCGGCGTCGATGACATCGTCGTTGGCATGGCGCACCGCGGCCGGCTCAATGTGCTGGTCAACACGCTGGGCAAGGAACCGGCCATGCTCTTTGACGAGTTCGAGGGCAAGAAGTCGCAGGATCTGCCATCGGGCGACGTTAAATACCACCTGGGATATTCCTCATCGGTGGCGACGCCGGGCGGGCCTTGCCAGTTGTCGCTTGCTTTCAACCCATCGCACCTCGAGATCGTCAATCCGGTGGTCGCCGGTTCGGTCTATTCGCGCCAGCGTCGGCGCGGCGACGACGCGCGCGAAAAGGTCATGCCGGTGCTCATTCACGGCGACGCGGCGGTTGCCGGCCAGGGCGTCAACCAGGAGATGCTCAACTTCGCGCAGACGCGCGGTTTCGGCACCGGCGGGACGGTGCATATCGTGGTCAACAACCAGATTGGTTTCACCACTTCCGACCCGCGCGATACGCGTTCGACGATCTACTGCACCGACGTCTTCAAGATGGCCAACGCGCCGATCTTTCACGTCAATGGCGACGATCCCGAAGCGGTCGCGCTGGTCACACGGCTGGCCGTTGAATTCCGCCAGGAGTTCAAGAAGGACGTCGTCGTCGATATCGTCTGTTACCGCAAGCTCGGTCACAACGAGCAGGACGAGCCGATGGTTACGCAGCCGCTGATGTACAAGCGCATCAACGCGCATCCGGGAACGCGCCAGCTTTACGCCGACAAGCTCGTTGCCGAGGGCGTGCTGGCCGCGGCGGGTCCGGACGAAATGATCCAGAGCTACCGCGACCATCTCGACCGCGGCGAGTTGCTCTACAACCCGGTGATCGCCGGCTACACCAACCCGCTGATGATCGACTGGACGCCCTACCTCAACAAGAAATACATCGCCAACTGCGACACGACGGTTCCGGTCAAGGACATCGAACGGCTATCCGAACGCCTGACGGCTATTCCGGAGACCTTCAGCTTGCACAGCCGCGTGCAGAAGATCATCGACGATCGGCGGCTGATGGGGCAGGGCAGCCTGCCCTTCGACTGGGGGATGGCGGAGAATCTCGCCTACGCCTCGCTGCTCGTTTCCGGCTATGGCGTGCGCATAACCGGCCAGGACGTCGGACGCAGCACCTTTTTCCATCGCCACGCGGCGCTGCACGACCAGAAGCGCGAGCACTGGGACGAAGGGACTTACTATCCCCTCGCCAATCTGCAGGAAAAACAGGCGAGCTTTCAGTGCTTCGATTCGGTACTCTCCGAAGAAGCGGTCCTCGCCTTTGAGTACGGCTATGCGACTTCCAACCCTTATGAGCTCGTCGTATGGGAAGCACAGTTCGGCGATTTCGTAAACGGCGCACAAGTCGTCGTCGACCAGTTCATCGCTTCGGGAGAAACCAAATGGGGACGGGCCTGCGGCCTCGTATTGCTGCTGCCGCACGGCTACGAAGGGCAGGGTCCTGAGCACTCGTCGGCGCGCATCGAGCGCTTCATGCAGCTCTCCGCAGAGATGAATATGGAAGTCTGCCAGCCGACGACGCCGGCACAGATTTTTCACATGTTGCGGCGCCAGGCGATCCGCAAACAGCGCAAGCCGCTGATCGTGTTTACGCCCAAATCGCTGCTGCGCCACAAGGAAGCCGTTTCGTCGCTGGACGACCTCGCCAAGGGACAGTTCCAACCCATTCTTGGCGAAAGCGAAGAACTCGACGAGAAGAAAGTCAAGCGCGTGATCTTCTGTTCCGGAAAAGTCTATTACGACCTGATCGCGGCGCGCCGCGCGAAGAACATCAAGACCATCGCGATTGCCCGTCTCGAGCAGCTCTACCCCTTCCCGCAAGAGGCGTTTCAGGCTGAACTCGCACGCTATCCGAAGGCCACCGAGATCGTCTGGTGCCAGGAAGAGCCGCGCAATCAGGGCGCCTGGTACTGGATCGCTTCGCGCCAGCACCTCGATCGTTCGTTCAACCGCAAGCAAAGCCTGCTGCTCGTCTCGCGCCCGGCATCGCCGTCACCGGCGGTCGGCTATTACGGCAAGCATAACGCCCAACAACAAGCGCTGATCGAGTCCGCACTCGGCGAAATCGCGCAGTACAAACCCGCTTAATTCGGAGCGCACATGATCATCGACGTCAAAGTACCGCAGTTGTCCGAGTCGGTCGCCGAAGCGACGCTCGTCAGTTGGCACAAGAAGGCTGGCGAAGCCGTATCGCGAGATGAAAACCTGATCGACATCGAGACTGACAAGGTCATCCTCGAACTGCCGGCGCCGGCCGGCGGTGTGCTCAGCGAAATCCTCAAGCACGACGGCGAAACGGTCATTTCCGGTGAAGTGATAGCCCGCGTCGACACCGAGGCGAAGGCGGGCGCAGCGCCGAGTGTGCCGGTCGCCAGGGCCGCGTCGATCGCTGCGCCGGCGCCAGGCAGCACGCCGGCGGGCAAAGCAGCGCCGGCAGCGAACGCGTCGGCCGCGCCGGCGGCCAGCGTCGCGATGCCCGCAGCGCGTAAAATTCTCGACGAGAAAGGCTTGTCGGCGGCCGACGTCTCCGGCAGCGGCCGCGGCGGTCGTGTGACCAAGCAGGACGCGCTCTCGGCGTCGGCCAAAGCGCCCACGCCGGCGGTTAGCCGGCCATCGTCGGCGCCGTCGGCCACAGCGGCGGTCGTCAGCCTCGCCCCCGCGCCCGCCGTCTCGCTCGCGCTTGGCGATCGCCCCGAGCAACGCGTGCCGATGTCGCGCCTGCGCGCCCGCGTCGCCGAGCGCCTCGTTCAGTCGCAAGCGACCAACGCCATCCTCACCACCTTCAACGAAGTGAACATGGCGCCGGTCTTGGCGCTGCGCAAGCAATACCACGAGAAGTTCGAAAAGACGCACGGCGTGCGCCTCGGCTTCATGGGCTTTTTCGTCAAGGCGGCGGTCGCTGCGCTGCAGAAATTTCCGATCGTCAATGCTTCGGTCGACGGCACCGACATCATCTATCACGGCTATATCGACGTTGGCATTGCCGTCGGCAGCCCGCGCGGCCTCGTCGTCCCGATCCTGCGCAACGCCGACCAGTTGAGCATCGCCGAAATCGAGATCAAAATCGCCGAATACGGCGACAAGGCGAAAGACGGCAAGCTGTCAATGGAAGATCTGACCGGCGGCACCTTCTCGATTTCGAACGGCGGCGTTTTCGGTTCGATGTTATCGACGCCGATCATTAACCCGCCGCAGTCGGCGATTCTCGGCATCCACGCGACAAAGGATCGCCCGGTCGTCGAAAACGGCGAGATCGTCATTCGCCCGATCAACTACCTGGCGTTGTCCTACGACCACCGCATCATCGACGGCCGCGAAGCGGTGCTCGCGCTGGTGACGATGAAGGAAGCGCTCGAAGATCCGGCGCGCCTTCTGCTCGGCGTGTAGACCTTTCACCACCGAGACTCAGAGGCACAGAGAAATCTCTCGGTGAATCTCTGTGCCTCTGTGGTTAATGCGCAATTGGGGATTCGAATATGTCAAAACAATTTGATGTGCTGGTCATCGGCGGCGGCCCCGGTGGCTATATTGCGGCGATTCGCGCGGCGCAGCTCGGTTTCTCGGTCGCCTGCTGCGAATCTAACGCCTACGCCGACACCAAGGGCGAGCCGCGGCTCGGCGGTACCTGCCTCAATGTTGGTTGCATACCGTCGAAAGCGCTGCTGCACACGTCGCACCTCTTTGCCGAAGCCAGCCATGGTTTTGCCGCGCAGGGCATTTCGGTCGGCACGCCGACGATCGACGTGGCGACGATGATGAGCCGCAAGAACGCCGTCGTCAGCCAGCTCACCGGCGGCGTCAAGGGACTGTTCAAAAAGAACAAGGTCGCCCTGCTGCCCGGCCATGGCGCATTCGTCGGCAGCAGCGCCAACGGCTGGCAGGTGAAGGTCGGCGAAACGGACGTTGAGGCGGCGCAGGTGATCATCGCCACCGGCGCGAAAGCGCGCCATCTGGCGGGCGTCGCGGTCGACAACAAAATCGTCTGCGACAACGTCGGCGCTCTCGAACTTAACGCCGTTCCGAAGAAGCTGGCGATCATCGGCGCCGGCGTCATCGGCCTCGAGATGGGCAGCGTCTGGCGCCGGCTCGGCGCCGAGGTGACGCTGCTCGAAGCCTTGCCTGATTTTCTGCCGGTCGCCGACGTCGATGTGGCGAGGGAAGCGGCCAGGATCTTCGCCAAGCAGGGACTTTCCATCGAACTCGGCGTGACGATAGGCGAGGTCAGCACGGCGAAAAAAGGCGTCACGATCGCGTACACGACGAAAGACGGCGAAGCGCGCAAGCTCGACGCCGAGCGCCTGATCGTATCGGTCGGCCGCGTCCCGAATACCGATGGCCTCAACGCCGAAGCCGTCGGCCTCAAACTCGACGAGCGCGGCCGCGTCGCCGTCGACGGCCAGTGCCGGACCAATCTGCCGGGCGTGTGGGCGGTTGGCGACGTCGTCTCGGGCCCGATGCTGGCGCACAAGGCGATGGAGGAGGCGGTGATGGTCGCCGAACTGATGGCCGGCCAGTCAGGGCATTGCAACTTCGAGACGATTCCCTGGGTGATCTACACCAGCCCGGAAATCGCCTGGGTCGGCCAGACCGAACAGCAGCTCAAGGCCGACGGCGTCGCCTACAAGGTCGGCAAGATCCCGTTTGCGGCCAACGGCCGCGCGCTCGGCATGGGCGAGCCGAGCGGCTTCGTCAAGATGCTCGCCGACGCGGCGAGCGACCGCATTCTCGGTGTGCACATCATCGGCGCCAACGCCTCCGAACTGATCTCCGAGGCCGTCGTCGCGATGGAATTTTCGGCCACCAGCGAAGACCTGGCGCGCATCGTCCACGCCCACCCGACGCTCTCCGAAGTCGTGCACGAAGCGGCGCTGGCCTGCGACAAACGCGCGCTGCATTTCTGAAGACAGCCGGGCATTGTCGAAGGTGACGCGGCGTCACGCTGCGTGATGACGGTCAGGACGCGAATCGTGCGCGACGGATTCCACAGCCGGCGCAAGTCATTGCGCTCGCCGCCGGGTTACGCCTGGGGATTGGGCAGCGGGCTCATTTGAGCGCGTACAGGACGCTGACGCCACCCGCGTAGACGACGATCGTTGCCAGCGAATCCCAGCCCATGTGCAGCACTGTCCGATTGCGCCGCTCGATCAGGCCGATGAGAAAGAGCGCGGTCAGGAGCAGCGCGAGCAAGGCGGTGAAAGCAGCGAGAGGGCCGGCTTCGACGAGCACCGGACCGCCCGGGTGCAGGGCGTCGACGAAAACGATGATCATGACGTTGAAAAGGTTGCTGCCAAAGACGTCCGAGATGGCCATTTCGTAGCGCTTCATGCGCACCGCGGCGATCACCGTGCTGAGCTCGGGCAGCGAGGTCGAAAAGCCAAGGACGACGGCGCCGAAGAAGCCCGTGCCAAGGCCGGTCTGCGTAGCGATCGCTTCGCCGGTGCGCGCCAGCAGAAAGCCGGCCACCAGAATCGCGGCGCCGGCAGCGACAGTTTTCACGATCAGCTGGCGCAGACCCTGGCCGGATTGGCCGGGCTCGGCGGCGGCCTTCGCCGGCTGGCCGCTCGCCGTCCACGCGTCGCTGGCCTGCGACTTGGCGAGCAGCCAGATCGCCGCCGGGCAAGTCGCCAGCATCAGCCAGCACCACAGTCCGACGCCGAAAACCAGACGATCGCCGGTGAGCGACGAAGCGACCACCATGGCCATCAGCACGATTCCGAGCACGCCCTGCAGCAAGACGAGCGGCGAACCCTGCATCGCGGTCAGCGCACCGCGGCCGCTGGCGATGTCGGCGATGGCGAGGATGACGACGTTGATCGCCGCGCTGCCGAGAACGTCGTTGATCGACAAGGTTGGCGCCCCTTGCAGCGTCGCCGTAAGGGCGACGGCAAGTTCGGGCAGCGAAGTGATGCCGCCGAGCAGCAGGATGCCGAGAAACACGCGGCCGATGCCGGTTGCGCTGGCGATTGCGTCGGCGTAGCGAGCAAGCCGGGTGCCGGCAAACCAGACGAGCGCGGCAGCGACGGTAAAGATCGTACTGTTGGCCAGCAGCGGCAGGTGGTCGGGCATTGTGCTTACTGAGCGGACAGCTGTGAGCTCAGCGCATGCCCGGTTGCGCCGGCGCCAGCCGCCACACCGTGTTGCCGACGTCGTCGGCGACGAGCAACGCGCCGCGCTGGTCGATGGCGACGCCGACCGGCCGTCCCTGCGCCTTGCCGTCACCGTCCACGAAGCCGGTCAGGACGTCGATCGGCTGGCCGGCCGGCATGCCTTTGGCAAAGGGCACGAATATCACCTTGTAGCCGCTCGCTGGTCGCCGGTTCCACGAGCCGTGCTGGCCGATGAACGCGCCGTCGCCAAATGGCGCCGGTAGCGCGCTGCCGGTGCTGAAGGCGAGGCCGAGGGGAGCGCCGTGCGGTACCAGCGCGTAATCAGGTTTGATCGCCGCGGCGACGAGGTCCGGCCGTTGCGGGATGACCCGCTCGTCGACGTGCTGCCCGAAGTAGCTGTAGGGCCAGCCGTAAAAACCACCGTCTCTGACCGAGGTCAGATAATCGGGAACAAGATCGCTGCCCAGTTCGTCGCGTTCGTTGACCACCGTCCACAGCTTGCCGCTTTCCGGTTCCCAGTCGAGCCCGTTGGGGTTGCGCAGGCCGCTGGCGAAGACGCGGTGCTCACCCGTCCTGGCGTCGACTTCCCAGATCGCCGCGCGCCCTTCTTCTTCGGCCATGCCATGCTCGGCG
>Ga0136636_10000605_pt1 | contig 19083 bp, 20 predicted proteins | sample AntDrymUQ8522106_2_FD_104653 | JGI IMG/M metagenome (GOLD analysis project Ga0136636, IMG submission 104653) | Polar desert sand microbial communities from Dry Valleys, Antarctica - metaG UQ852 (21.06) | ecosystem: Environmental > Terrestrial > Soil > Desert | place: Antarctica: Dry Valley... | reverse complement strand
ATCAACCCATCATGATGGTTATTTAGTTCAATATGGTCAGTCCACAGTCAACAAAGCAGACTCAGCTATTTTAGTTAAGATGGATACCTTGGGCAATGTATTGAAGAGAAAGGTCTATTCAACTAAGGACAATGGCACTAGGACATATTTACCATTAAAATACCACAACAATATACCAAATCCTAGAGCTTTAAAATGCCAAATATTAACCATGTCAGGCTATGTGATTAAATCCGGAGCATTTGATTCTGAAAAGAATACTAATGAGGTGGACGTTAGCAATCTACCTGTGGGCATGTACTTAATCAAGGTTTATAATCGTGATTGGCAGAGTATGCCCGGGAATTTTTTGAAGATGTGATTTTATGGTGGGTATGGTGGGCATAATGGGTATGATGTGCAAAGGTTTATGGTTTTCGCAAAATTTTGAGAGCTTTTAAAAATCCGCGATTTTTATTTAATCCTTTTAATAATAGCGTGCCCTGACAGTATGCACTTCAGGATATACTCTATAGGGTTTGACTGGGTATGTTTATTGACATTGTGAGTATTTGATCTTATCGATTCGTCAAGGTTGAAAAATTTTCGTAATACTAAAAATTTCGTGTGTTCGCTTTATATCTCTAATTTGGCTTAAAAAAATAATTCCATTCTGAATCCAAACCATTAGTTTTGAGCTTTGTATTAAATATTCATCCACATAGCTTCATACTGTGTCCTTATTTCCAAATCCTTTACATTATTCAGAATCCAATTGTTTTTATGCCTCATGGCGTTGTCCTTCCAATATTGCGATTGTAAAATATTGGGGTAAATTTGGGTTGCAACTGCCACGCAATCCCAGTTTAAGTCTGACATTGGACAAGGCTCATACTGACACCACCGTCAAAGTGATGCCCAGACAAATGACAGATTCTTCAGTAACTGTTATTGTTGATGGCCTTAAAAATGAAAATTTCAAGCCCAAAATTATGGCTTTCTTGAAGCATATTGAAGCTTACCTGCCTTGGACTGCTTCCTACGATTATGAAATACACACCCACAACACCTTCCCGCATGGCGCTGGTATTGCTTCCTCGGCTTCGGCATTTGGTGCACTTTCATTGTGTTTGTTGAGTGTCGAAGAGCAGATGCTCGACAATGCCTATGCTGAGGATGAATTTTTGAAAAAAGCGTCTTTTCTGGCTAGAATAGGTTCAGGTAGTGCTTCGCGTTCTGTTTATCCTATTGCAGCCGCATGGGGCAAATTGGAGCAATTGAATGCTTCAGATGAGTATGCTATTCCCTGTGGTGATCGATTGCATAAAATATTTCATACATTTCACGATGATATTCTCATTGTCAGCAAAAATGAAAAGTCGGTCAGCAGTACTGCCGGGCATCAGTTGATGGAAGGAAATCCATTTGCAAGCTTGAGGTATGAACAGGCGGAGCAAAGAATGCATGATTTGATCCATTGTTTGGCATTGGGAGATATTGAAGCCTTTGGAACTTTGTGTGAGGAAGAAGCGTTGTCATTGCACGCTTTAATGATGTTATCAAAGCCATCTTATTTATTAATGGAGCCCAATTCCATCGCCATAATTCAAAAAATTCGCAATTTCAGGGCGGAGACCAAACTTCCGGTATATTTTACGCTGGATGCGGGTCCAAACATTCATTTATTGTACCCTGATAATATTGCTTCAAAAGTTCGTGAATGGGTGGATCATGATCTGGTTCATTTTTGTAAAGATCAATTTTATTTAAAAGACAAGGTAGGTCAAGGACCGCAAATAATACCTCAAATATGAAATCAATTCTTTACCGACTTCCGCTTCTATTTAGCCTGCTACTAGTCTGCATTCTGCCTTATCAATGTCAGTCGCAACATCCCGGCACAGAAAAATTGGTGGCCAATGAAGCCTTCAGAAAGAAGATCAATTCTTATTTGAATTTTTCGATCCCTGTAATGGGCGTTGATGAGTTGAATAAAAATAAGAAGGACTATGTCATATTGGATGCACGTGAAAAGGAGGAATTTCAAGTAAGTCACATTCCTGATGCCAAATACATTGGATATTCAAGCCTTGATAAATCCGCTTTAAATCTTGTGTCAAAGGATCAAAAGATAGTTGTTTATTGCAGTATCGGGTACCGAAGCGAAAAGGTCAGTGAGAAGTTGCGCATAATGGGTTATAAAAATGTGACCAACCTATATGGAAGCATTTTTGAATGGGCAAACGAAGGATTGCCTTTGGAAGATGCAAATGGTAAGCCAAGCAAAAATCTTCATGCATACAATAAGTCTTGGAGTAAATGGGTAGACAATAAATCTATCAAAAAGACTTGGTAAAAACTCCCCTCATTGTTAAATGAGGAGAGATCCTATTTTTCTGTAACTAAGCCGTAGCTACAATTGAGAAGAATGATTTTAATTTAGTAATTTCAAGCAATTTCAAAACTTGTGGGGAAATACCTTGCAAGCTAAATGAGCCACCTACTTTCATGCTTTTGTGCTGAATAGACAGCAAGCAATTAAGTCCGACGCTATTTAGAAATGGTAAGCTGCTCAGGTCAACTCTAAAGTTTCTGGAACCTTGCTCAATCAGGTTTGATACCTCGTCAAGGATTTTTCTATTCTCCAGTTCGTTAAAAAGACTACTTACGTTTACAACCTGTAAATTGTCCTGTTGGACAATGTTGTAGATTTTGTTCATGGGTTTGATTTTTCGGTTTTCTAAAAGTGTGTGATATGTTTAAATTTTGTTCAATGTTCAGCTGGTCTCTTTTCTTTTGACCTTGGGTTTGCGCCCACAGTCACGATTACATTCACCATAAAGATTCAAAGAGTGATGAATGACAGTAAAATGCAGCATCTCCCCCATCATGGTTTTGATCTGTTGAATGCGTGGATCACAAAATTCCAACACTTCGTGACAGTCCACACAAATCAGGTGATCATGTTGTTTGTAACCATAGCTCTTTTCATACTGTGCAAGATTTTTGCCAAATTGGTGTTTTTTGACTAAATCGCATAAAACTAATAATTCGAGGGTGTTGTAAACAGTAGCACGACTGACACGATACTGTTGAGTTTTCATATGAATATAGAGTGCTTCGGCATCGAAATGGTCGGTGCGTTTATATATTTCTTCTAGGATTGCATAACGTTCGGGAGTCCTGCGCAGGCTTTGTTTTTCCAGGTGGGCTGAAAAGATAGAGTTTACCTCAGCCATTATTTTTTCGCTGTAAGGTTGTTCGGCCATGATAAGCGCGGTTAGGGATTATGTTCTCGCAAATTTAATCACGAATTGTGAATTATGTATATTTATTTTTGTTTACATGAAATTTTAATCACCCGACCGAACCACAGTTGATATTCCTTGGAGGCTTTTCAAGGATTTGATGGCTTTGGTGAGGAATTCTTTGTTGGGAACAATAATGCTGATTTTGCCTTCGAAATAGCCCTCATTTCCGTCGATATAGAATGATTTGATATCGAGTCCTAAGGTTGAAGATATTTGTTGCGAAAGTCGTTCTATCACCCCTGGACCGGTGTCGATGCCTGTAATAACTAAATCGGCAACAAAAGAACTCGCATCCATACGTGCCCACTCGGCCTTCATGATGCGATAGCCATAATTGTTGAACAAATTGGAAGCGTTGTTACAGTTTGCTTTATGGATTTTTAGTCCTGCATTGCTTGTAAGGTAGGCAAATACTTTGTCGCCCGGATTCGGTTGGCAACACGAGGCGAACGAATATTCATAATTTTCAGCAGCATCACCTCCAATAAGTAGCTGAAGCTTGGAATCTTTAGGAGGAATGTATGCTGGAGTATTTTCGTCTATTAGATCTGGTTTAAACTGGGGAGCCAAAATAAGCTCGTCCAACAATATCAATTTGCCAGCTTCAACTTTAAAATTCTTAAAGTCACTTAGTTTAATTTGTTCCATAGCAATGGCGTAGAACAAATCGATCCGAGTCCGCAATCCATAGTGCCTTACTAGAGTTTCAATGTTGGATTCAAAATCAAGCTTTAAATTTTGAAACTTGCGCATCACAGCTTCTTTACCCAATTCGCCTTTTTTCTTGCGGTCTTCTTTTAATGCAGATCTGATTTTGGATCTTGCCTTACCTGTAATAACCATTTTAAGCCAACTTTCATTGGGACGTTGGCTCTTAGAAGTAATGACATTGATTTGGTCGCCATTGACAAGCTTATAACCCATAGGTACAAGCTTATTGTTTACCTTAATGGCTACTGCATGATAACCCACAACTGAGTGTATTCCGAACGCAAAGTCAAGTGCAGATGCACCTTTGGGCAAAATCTTTAAGTCTCCTTTGGGAGTATAAACATAAACTTCTTCTGCAAATAGATTGGTCTTGAAGTCGTTGATAAATTCAAGTGCGTCACTTTCTGGAGTTTCAAGAAGATCTCTCACGCTATCAAGCCAGGTTTCATATACATCTTGCTGATTGCCCATTCCTTTGTATTTCCAGTGGGCGGCATAGCCTCTTTCAGCTATCTCATCCATTCTTTCGGAGCGGATCTGCACCTCTACAAATCGGCCCTCGGGCCCAACAACAGTGGTGTGTAGCGATTCATAGCCATTGGATTTAGGGGTGGTAATCCAGTCTTTCAGACGCTCAGGAATGGGTGTGTGCACATCCGTGACGATGGAATAAACTTGCCAGCAAGAAGGTTTTTCTTTTTTTGGAATAACATCTACAATAATTCGAATGGCGAAAAGGTCATAAATTTCCTCAAAAGGAATTTTCTTGATTTTGATTTTATTGTAGATGGAAAAAATTGATTTCGGCCTTCCGACAATTCGATATTTTATGCCCAATTCATCCAATTCAGTTCGAAGCGGGGCAATAAAATCTTCTATGTAATCCGTTCGGGAGCGTTTGGTTTCCTTGAGTTTTTTGGCTATTTCATGATAACTTTCCGCATCTGTAATTTTCATGCACAGATCCTGAAATTCGGTTTTAATATTGTACAGTCCCAATCTGTGAGCGAGAGGAGCGTATATGTAACTGGTTTCAGCTGCTATCTTTAACTGCTTGTGCTTAGGCATGGAGCCAAGCGTTCGCATATTGTGCAGGCGATCTGCCATTTTTATGAGGACCACCCGCACATCTTCGACCAAGGTTGAAAGTACCTTCTTGAAATTTTCAGCTTGGGGAATGTCAGTATTGTAGGCAGTATCCAATTTGGTCAAGCCATCAACGATACTAGCTATACGTTCGTTAAAAATTATTTTTATTTCTTCGAGGCCAATATCGGTGTCTTCAACAACATCATGAAGCAAGGCACATACAATGGCTGTTGGCCCCAAGCCAATTTCTTCGACACAGATTTGAGCTACTGCTATGGGGTGGAGAATGTATGGCTCACCTGATTTTCTGCGTTGCTTGCCGTGGGCCTCAACGGCCATTTCATAAGCTTTTCGGATCATTTCCTGATCTTCCTTGTCGAGCGGATCTTTGACTGATTTGAGCAAATTCCTATATGCACGCTGAATCAACAGACGTTCATCTTCCATAGAATGTGATATTATTAATTCCTCAGCCATGCACAAAAAAGACTTGTTACAACTTTAGGTTTAGGTCAAATTTAAGATTTTTTTCTGAATATGTCAAAAGGTAGGTGCGTGAAATAATAAAAAGATTTATCTTTGCACCTCGATAAGCAACAAATGATGCTTTTTGTATTTTGCAATGCGGGTGTGATGAAATTGGTAGACATGCCAGACTTAGGATCTGGTGCTTCACGGCATGGGGGTTCGAGTCCCTCCACCCGCACATTACAAACTCTCTAATTCTTCAGAGGTTTTAGAACCATCTTCCAGATTTATCCATAAGTCTTTACTTTCAGAAATTAGCTTTTTGGTATTTTCTTTAACTCGTGAGTTTTATTATCTGTGTAGCCAAGTTGGTCTAAGCTGAGGCAACAGGGGTTCTATTTCATGAAAATATTTACTTGAATGTATTTATTGCTAAGTACCTTGATTAAGTTGAAGGATGGCTTTGCACATATCTTATTACCTTTGTTGTACAATATATTTTATACTTCATGTCGTATTTTATTTATAATGTAACTGTCAGGGTTGAAGATTCCATAGTAGATGACTGGCAATCTTGGATGAAGAATGTTCATATTCCTGATATTTTGGCTACCAATTGTTTTACTGGTTCAAAACTTCTAAAGCTTTTGGACGATCAGCACAATGAAGGGGCGCACACCTTTGCTGTCCAGTATCATTACAAAGATCAGTCAGAACTTGATCGATACTTGAATCAATATGCTTCCCTTTTGAGAGAAGAACATTTGGTTAGGTATGGTGAGCAAGCTCTTGCATTCCGATCAACTTTAGAGGTTTTGTGTGAGTATTGAACAACTCGACAGTGTTGTGAAGAATCGTAAAGCACTGAATTTGTTGTACTTGGCCAATACGATATCAGGTATGGCCCAAGGTATAACCATGTTGGCAATTCCGTGGTATTTTGCACAACATGATCAGACCATTCAGTTTGGTTATCTCTATATTATTTGTCATCTGGTCGCCTTTGTATGGTTGCCATACAGTGGTGTGCTCATCGACAAATATTCCAGACAAAAGATTTATGTTTATGTTGCATTGGCGTGCGGAGCAATCATCACCTCGGTTGCTGTTTGGGGCCTGATAGCGGGGATTCTGCCCATTTATGCCATTGGAGCCATATTTATGATGACCTTCTTCAATTACAATATCCATTATCCCAATTTATATGCATTGTTGCAAGAAGTCACGGAACCCGATAAATACGAATCTGTTACTGCAAATATTGAAATACAAGGCCAAGGAGCTGGGATGCTAGCAGGCGCACTTGCTGCCTTTTTGTTAGAAGGAGTACAAAATGGTGTGATCAACTTTGGTGGAATTGACATCAACTTTCCGATAACCATAAAGCCTTGGTCCATTCAATCCATTTTTCTGGTAGATGGCTTAACTTATTTTCTTTCTGCAATAATTATTGTGTGCATAAAATTCAACTTTATTGCCAAACGAGAAGTTGAATCAGAGTTAATCCTTACCCGTTTGAAGTATGGCTTTGATTTTTTAAAAAATCACTCCCAACTATTTTTGTTTGGTGTGCTGGCTTATATGGTTTTTGCAACTGCTATGATCGAAGCATTTTATTTGGCCGCTCCTTATGTTAAAAATGTACTGAAGGAAGGAGGAGATGTGTATGCCAATGAAGAAATATATTACAGTTTGGGTGCCGTATTGGCAGGATTTGTTGTTCATAAAATTTTTGCACATACCCGCATCCCTATTGCAATGATGATCATGACCTTGGCAACTGCAATATTGTATTTTGTGGTTTTTGCAAGCAACAATGTCATGGTATTTTTAATCATGATTCTCATCATGGGATTTGCCAATGCTGGCTCTAGGATTTTGATGGTAACTTATTTGTTTCACACGGTACCCAATCAAATTTATGGCAGGGTCGGCACTGTATTGTATCTTATCAATTTCGCCGTGCGTTTACTTTTAGCACTTGCTTTTACCAATGCGTTTTTTCAAGACGGTGATGGCGTGAAATATGCTTTTTTGGTCATGTCGGTGCTGATGATGATCACCCTTGTATTTCAATATTACAATCAAAAACGACTAAAGGACGATTTTACGAATACAAAGTAAATATTATGACAGAAAATGTTCGTTGAGAAAACTAATTTCACGTTTCTTTGTATTCTTAACTACACGATTAATTTATTTCTATGCTGATACAACTTACCGAAGAACAACAATCCGTTCAACAAGCTGCAAGAGAGTTTGCTCAAAAGGACCTATTGCCTGGTGTAATAGATCGTGATAACAAGATGACATTTCCTAAAGATGAAGTCCGCAAAATGGGTGAACTGGGATTTTTAGGTATGATGGTTTCACCGGAATATGGCGGAGGCGGAATGGACACACTCAGTTATGTATTGGCAATGGAAGAGATTTCAAAAGTAGATAACTCTTGTAGTGTTATCGTTTCTGTAAATAATTCATTGGTTTGTTGGGGCCTTGAAACTTTTGGAAATGAGTTACAGAAGGACAAATACTTACGCAAATTAGCAACAGGTGAATGGATAGGAGCATTCTGCTTATCGGAACCGGAGGCAGGAAGTGATGCTACATCGCAAAGAACCACAGCTGTAGACATGGGTGACCATTATTTGCTCAATGGCACCAAAAACTGGATAACCAATGGTGGTACTTCAAAAGTGCATTTGGTAATTGCTCAAACCAATCCAGAACTGGGCAGCAAGGGCATCAATGCCTTAATAGTTGAAACAGATTGGGAAGGTGTGGTCATTGGAGCCAAAGAAGATAAATTGGGAATTCGTTCCTCGGATACGCACACTATCATGTACACAGATGTAAAAGTTCCAAAAGCCAACCGAATCGGCGAAGATGGATTCGGTTTTAAGTTTGCAATGAAGACCCTTGCAGGTGGACGTATTGGTATTGCATCCCAGGCTTTAGGTATTGCTGCAGGAGCCTATGAGCTGTCTGTAGCTTATTCCAAAGTGCGCTCTGCATTTGGTAAGCCAATCAGTCAACACCAAGCCATTGCATTCAAACTAGCAGATATGGCAACTAAAATTGAAGCTGCTAGACTATTGGTGTACAAATCAGCGTTGATGAAGGACGAAGGTCTTGACTACGGTATGGCAAGTTCTATGGCAAAAGTCTTTGCATCGGAAACTGCAATGGCTGTAGCTGTCGAAGCTGTTCAAGTTCATGGTGGTTACGGATTCGTCAAAGAATACCACGTAGAAAGACTGATGCGCGATGCTAAAATAACACAGATCTATGAAGGTACGAGTGAAGTTCAACGCATTGTCATTTCACGTGAGGTATTAAATGGAAAATTGTATTGTTGATTGCCATCGGCAGTCTCATCGAATAAAAGAGTATGTTCAAATCATTTAGGATTTTTAAACTTGCAGGAATACCGGTATATCTGCACTGGAGTTTTTTTCTGCTCGTGATTTTCGTAGTAGGTCAAGCATTCATGGATGGCGAACCACTCGAGGCAATTCTTTTTGACTTTCTGATACTCATGTCTGTGTTTATATGTGTGACTATGCACGAATATGGTCATGCGCTTATGGCTCGCAGATATGGAGTAATAACCGAGGACATTATTTTGTCTCCAATTGGAGGTGTGGCAAGATTGCGAAGTTTGCCTGAAAAACCTTGGCATGAGTTTCTGGTAGCTGTAGCAGGGCCTTTGGTCAATGTCGTTATATTGATTTTATTGGGAATTGTCATTTTTGGATCGTATCAAAGTACATTTCTGACTATGAGTTCTGAAACCTTATCCGAGGGCTCCTTTTTGTTGAGGTATTTGGTTGTTATGTCCATGATTAATCTGACTTTGGTATTATTCAATATGATTCCTGCCTTCCCAATGGACGGTGGTAGAGTATTGAGGGCTTTGCTTGCCATGAAATTAGGCAAGTTAAAAGCTACAAAAATTGCAGCTTATGTAGGCCAAGGTATTGCAGCAATATTTGTATTGAGTGCAGTTTTCAATTATCCGCTTTTTGGAAATATCACAAGCTCAATTGGGCAGTTTACATTAGGGATTATCGGCGTTGTAATTTTCTCAATGGCACGCAGTGAATATCAAGCTGTAGTTTGGGATGAAAAGATGAAGGGAACAACCGTCGCTTCACTAATGCAGCGGCAGTTCTCGCATTTGTATAATTCTGAACAAGTTGATTTCGCTATTTCAAGATATAAATCAGGCGAAGAAACCAACTTTATTGTTTTCGATGAATACAACCAACCCATTGGTTTGCTTCAGGAGTCCATCCTCAAATTTGTTGATCAACGCCATGAGTCGGGTTTGGTGGGACAATACACTACGCCATTGATGGTCAGTATTGAGAGTAACAGCACCATCATTCATGCTTGGGAAGCTTCAAAGCAATACGACCAAGATCTGTTTCCAGTTATGGAAAATGGAGTTACAGTAGGTGTAATAAGCCGAGAGACACTGTACGAATATTTGAACAGCAAGTAGCGATTAAGTACTACAGTCCGAGTTTCTTCTTAACCAAAGGGCCAACATCAGCAGTAACTTGGCTAAACATCATAGCTCCGGTAGATTCGTCAAAGATCATGGAATAACCACCTTCTTTTCCTACTGCTTTGATAGCCTCATCCACTCTTTTTAAGACAGGATCCAACAATTCCTGACGTTTCACCATCATTTTTTGTTTGATATCATTGTCATATTCTTGCAGTTTCGCTTGCATGCCCTGAAGTTCTTGCTCTTTTTGCTTCACTTGATTTTGATTCAAGGAGCCTTCACTGTTCTGCTTCATGTAGATGTCATAAGTAGACTTCAATACAGCCACCATAGAATCGCCTTTGGCATTCAATATCTTTTGGTAACTGTCCAAGGATACATCCGCAGAAGCAACTTCGGGCAATAGAGAAAGTAAGTTGCCTGAATTCAGGTGACCATACTTAGGAGCAGTTTGAGCATTTAAGCCAAAACAGAGGAATCCGGCAATGGCCAGAAGAATTGTTTTCTTATTCATAAAATGTGAAATACAAGGGCTATAAATTAAGGATTGGTTTGCTCGTTCTGTTTTTTATCAGATTCGCGCATACCTTCTTTGATCTCTTGTTCAATATTGTTCTTTGCATTATTGAACTCTCTGATACCTTTTCCAATTCCTTTTGCCAATTCAGGAATTTTTTTGCCACCAAAAAGTAGGAGAATCAAGAAAACTATAACAAGAACTTCCCAGGAGTTCATGTTAAAAATTAAAGGAAAACTATTCATTATGCTTAGTTTATTGTGTTATTTTTTAAGGCCTATTTCTCTAAGTCGTTCATCGAGGTACTCACCTGCTGTAATGGGTTCATAATCCTGAGGATTTTCTACTGTCACACAATCCTCAAGGCAAGACAAGTCCATTGCACTGACAGGATGGAGAAAGAATGGAATAGATAGTCTCGGTAAATGCCATTCTTCCTTTGGTGGGTTAACTACTCTGTGAGTTGTGCTTCGCAATAAGTTATTGGTCAATCGCTGAAGCATGTCACCCACGTTTACTACTATTTCATCTTCGCCGGGCACAATTGCCTGCCAAACATTATCTTTATCCAATAGCTGCAAGCCTCCTGCGGATGCACCTACAAGCAAAGTAATCAAATTGATATCTTCGTGCTGTTCGGCTCTGATAGCGGATGCAGGTTCACTGGAAATAGGAGGATAGTGAATTGCACGTAAAATGGAGTTGCCGTTTTTGATTTGAGTATCAAAATAATCGTGTTCGAGATTCAAATACGAAGCAATTGCTCTCAATAGATGTCCCCCACAAGCTTCAAACGACTTATACAATTGATTCCCAAGCACACTGAATTCCGGAGTTTCGGCCACTACTACGTTATCAGGGTAAGCTTCAGCGGTTGGTTCTGCTGGTACCTGACCAATCTGATAGAACTCCTTCAAGTCTGCCATCTCACTTTGCTTGGCATGCTCTTTTCCAAAAGATGTATAACCACGCTGTCCAGCCAGTCCTCCAATCTCGTACTTCCGTTTGGTGACGGTATCAAGCGCAAAGAAATTTTTTGCGGATGCATAAAATTGATCAATCAAGTCCTTGGATACGCCATGATTTTTTACGCCAACGAAGCCCACATTTCTGAAAGCATCGCCCAATAGTGCAGTGAACTCAGCTTGTTCTGAGGGCGACCCATCTATAAAAACATGGAGATCAATTAAAGGAATAGCGCGTGCTGACATAGACATTAGATGTTTGAAATATCTAAACGTTTAACAAAGGTAATAAATTTCCAACTGCTTGATTAAATCTTCTAAGGTTTGTACCTCGATTTTTCAAGGAGTTGTTGGGCATCTGTAATTGCAATCAATTGATTCAATGTGATTTGCGGGTTATTTTTCATAAAACTTTTAACAATCTGATAACCCAACCAAGTGCCCACACGCCCTGGAGCTTCCGCAGGCATACCCGGTGAATTTGGACTGGGCTCAATATATTTTCGGATTTTATCATAATCACTCTCGTACAAAAGCTTTTCACTGGTAAAAAATGCCCAGATATTTTTTTCGTTTTGATTCAACCAATTCAGTTGAATTTTCGAAAATTCAAGTTTGACGCTATCCTGCGCAAGTGGCATTATTTGGTCAAGCACATAGAGTTTCTTTCCTTCATGCAGAATAAAATTGATCAATTTCTCCTGTTGAGGTTTGTTGCCTGTGATATCATCAATAACGGCATACATACTTTTACTTACCAAATGATCCTTGTTGTAGGTCCTTATGAGGTAATTACTAAAATTCGAATTGTCGCCGTTGTAATAGCGATAATCATATTTGGGTCCCAAAAAGAAGTCGAGACCCACACCCAAATCTCCTTTTCCGTAAACAAATATCCCTATGGTGTACTCTGACAAGAACGTTGTTACACTTGGAATGTACCTTTCAGGAAAATAATGCTTTAAGTATTGAAAAGCTTTTTTGAATTCCTCTTTTTCGGATTTCATGCCTGCAAAAACAATTTGGGTCGTGTCATAAAGCTTCTTTATGTTAGGATAAGTCACAAATCCTCTTAAATAGTTCATTTCACCTTCAGGAATCGTTTTTGTATTTCCAGTGCCGAGAATCTGGTTGAAATAGATGTCTGTAAATTCTGGATATTTCACCTTAAGGTTCTGCAATCCAGCCTTAAATTGAATGGTATCTATATAAAATAGCTCTTGTTCGAATCTTGTCCACTTCATTTCTATATTTATTGACGACACATCTGGCAGATTTTTCTTTTCCTCGGTTTTGCATGAGCCGACGAAAAGCAGCAAAGTGAGAACCAAAGCGGAGAAAAGAATAGGACTATATTTCATGTTAAGTTGCTTATATATTTTACATCAATTAAATTAAATGCCTAACTTCGTATTAGAATTGCAAAGTTCTAAAGCTTATCTCAATTTTAGTATATAAATTTAAATTCAAATCGTAATGAAAAAATTATTAATTTTATCTGTATGCCTTTTTTCAATTATTCGCGTTGAAGCTCAGGATAAAAAATTCCGTGCAGGCTTCGAATTGTCACCATTTGTTAGCTGGATGAAAACCGATCAAAAAACCATTGAATCAGCTGGAAGCAGAGTGGGTCTTAACTTGGCATCAAGTGGAGAGTACTATTTTACCGAAAATTTAGCTGTACGCTTAGGGTTGGGCCTTTCATTTGGTCAGGGTGGTACCTTGAAGCACAATGAAATACCAGTAGGTCAATTCACAAACTTATTTCCCGATAGTGGGTTGAGTTCACCAAGCTTGGACAGCATTACAAGAGGTACGGATATTGGTTACCGACTGAACTATCTTGAAATACCATTTGCATTGAAGATGCAAACCAACGCATACGGCCAATTCCGCTATTTTGCTGAAATTCCATCATTCACATTGGGCTTCAGAACAGGAGCAAAGGCAAATATCGGTGGGTCTTCAGGTGAAAATATCATAAAAGATACTGGCTTAATCAATTTGAGTTGGGGAGTTGGAATAGGAACCATTTATAACATTAGCGGTGATACTGATATCGTTGGTGGCTTATACTATCAAAGTGGATTCACCGATGTCACAGGAGATGCTGGCACAGACAATAGCAAAGGCACACCACACCGTATTGTGCTAAGAATCGGTGTTTTATTCTAAATTAATACTGCACCCCAGAAAATGATATTACCAGAATACGTTACCCTCGAACGTCTAAATGTCTTCATTGATGATGCATTAATAGAAGATGTTGGATCAGGTGACCACACTACTTTGGCATGTGTACCTGTTGACCAGAAGTCCAAAGCCGTACTAAAAATAAAAGATGCTGGCGTGCTCGCTGGAGTAGCAGTAGCAAAGGCAGTTTTGGACAAATTAGACCCCGGCCATCAAACCGAATTTCATCTACATGATGGAGATCCTGTTGAATTTGGTCAAATAGCCTTCACAACCGAGGCACATACCCACGCTATTTTAAAAGCTGAACGGCTGATACTTAATACTATGCAACGCATGAGTGGCATTGCTAGCATGAGCAATCGTTTTGCTTTTGAAGTAGAAGATTTGCCCGTCACTATATTAGATACCCGAAAAACAACCCCAAATTTTCGTTTTCTTGAAAAATGGGCAGTTTTGTTGGGTGGCTGCACAAACTATCGATTTGGATTGTACGACTGGATCATGATCAAAGACAATCATTCAGATGCAAGTGGCGGCGTAGTTCAAGCATTGCGCAATGTTAAAGATTACTTGGAAGAAAATAATATGTTTATCAATGTTACGGTAGAGGTCCGAAATTTTGTTGAGCTTGAAAAAGCAGTGGAGGAAGGAGGATTTCGCCGAATCATGTTCGATAATTTCGACATTCACCTATTGAGAGAAGCAGTTGATATTGTCAACAAACGACATGAAACTGAAGCTTCCGGAGGTGTTACGCTCAAAAATCTGCGAGAAGTTGCCAAAACGGGAGTGGATTTCATCAGTTCCGGCGCATTGACGCACAGCTACGAAAGTCTAGATTTGAGTCTGAAAATAGTCAGGTAAGCTTGCTGGATTGGTGTGGAAGGTATGTTAGGTATGATGGGTATGGATGGGTCCACGTTAAGGCTGAGGCTTATAGTTTATAAGTTTGTGGTTTATTCAAAATTGGAGAGCAATTAATTATTAGGCAGGTTAGAAATCATATTTAATCATTTAATCATAAAAATCATAGCCTGTCGTGACTGGAAACAAGTCAGGATTCAGACAATAGAGACTGAGGTTGAGGCTGAGGTTTTTTGTTTATAATTTCATAGCTCAACAGATTTGTATTTCAACGCTATCCCAACACTTGCTGGCTTGCTTTAATTTACCACAAATTGTTGAATTATTTTTAGAATAATCGAAGTACAGTCATTTCATTTCAAACATATACTGTACTTTTGCAATAGGTAAAGGGCTGATAGAAAATTGAATGCATTTTACCAATTAAAACCTACAACAAACTTACAACCCTATGGCAACTATTATTTCTTTGCTCAACCACAAAGGGGGAGTCGGAAAAACCACATCAAGCATCAACATTGGAGCTGGTCTGGTAGAAATGAATCAACGCGTTTTATTGGTGGATTTGGATCCTCAAGCCAATTTGACACTCTCGCTGGGTGTGCCGCGCACCAAATACACCATCTATGAAAATTTTCGCGGTGAGTCCGAATTAACACCGTATAAGTTGAGGGAAGGCTTAGATGTGATTGCCTCAACCTTGGATCTTTCTGGCGCTGAAATGGAATTGATCAATGAAGCAGGTAGAGAATATATTCTGCGCGAATTGTTTACTCCTGTTTTGGAAGAATACGATTATATTATTATTGATTGCCCACCATCATTGGGTTTATTGACCTTGAATGCGTTAACGAGCAGCAATTACGTTCTGATACCATTGCAAACTGAATTTTTGGCACTCCAGGGTCTGGCTAAAATCAAACAAATCATAGACAAGGTAAAATTCCGATTGAACAAGGATTTGGAATTGGGAGGAGTTATTGCTACCATGTATGATTCCCGTAGAGTTTTGAACCGGGATGTGGTAGAAACCATCATCAAGCACTTTGATGATAAAGTGTTCAAGACCTACATCAGAGACAATATTTCATTGGCAGAAGCTCCTGCTCAAAGAAAAGACATATTTAGCTACAGTCCGAAAAGTATAGGAGCTGAAGATTACTTGAATCTTGCTAAAGAAATTATGGCACGCACAGCACAAGGAGTATCCAGTAGTTCAACTTCATCTACCGTTAACGCATAGGATAATGAGCAAGAAAAAATTTCAAGATGGAATGGACATTGGCTCAGAACTTCAATGGAAGGAAGAAGAAAATGCCGTATCTGTTACAACCAGAGTAGTTGTTCCCAAAAAATCAGGAAAGAAATTCTTTGATGATCTCGATATCTTCTTCGGTGAAGCCATGGACGATCTTTGGAAGTCTGAGGAATTAAGTTCTGATACAACAGCTCCTTCTACTGCCGATAAAACTTCACAAAAGGAGCATAAAAAATCTTTTTTGAATGGTTTAGATGCCTTGTTTTCTTCAACCACTGTATCGATGCCAGAGACCAAGCTGTCAAAGGAAGATCAGGATGCCGAAATGAAACGTGTAACTTTTCTTTTCGACAAAGAGAAGCTGGACGCGCTCAAAAATATGGCCAAACAAGAAAATAAATACCTGCGTGAAATCATATCTAAGGTATTGGCTGAATACCTTGATCATAAGGTGGGAAACAACTGATAGCTGAATGGCATTAATCCTACCAGTTAATGGCATCCTTCCCAGTTTCGGTGACCGAGCTTGGCTGGCACCGAATTCAACCATCGTAGGTGATGTAGTTATGGGCAATGATTGCTCCGTTTGGTTCAATGCGGTCATAAGAGGAGATGTTAACAGCATCCGGATTGGCAATCAAGTCAACATTCAGGATGGTGCAGTAATACATTGTACTTATCAACGCAGTATCACGGTATTAGGGGATCGAGTGTCAGTTGGCCACAACGCAATAGTGCATGGTTGTCATGTAGGCAATGATGTGCTAATTGGGATGGGAGCCATTGTTATGGATGAGGTAGAGATACCAGACAATGTGCTCATAGCCGCCGGGGCAGTAGTGTTAGAACGTGAAAAATGTGAGTCAGGTTATATTTATGCAGGAACCCCTGCAAAAAAAGTCAAAGAGCTTTCTCTCGAAACTTTCAAAGAATACATAGGTAGGATCGCAAACAATTATATGATGTATGCAGATTGGTTCCGATGATTATTTAAAATAGGTAAAAGAACCTAACTTGAATCTTGCGTATGAATGAAAGTTAGTAAATTATTCTATTTCCTCGTATTTCACCATTGTAATGTCTAATGGGAACCTTAGGCTGGTATTTACGGGTATCATTATAATGTCTAGTGGGAACCTTAGGCTCGTATTTACGGGTATCATTGAACTTGTAAGCAGCTGATATGGATAGGACACCATGATAAGCTACGAAGCCATTTTCAGAATTGTTTGATATATTTGCCAAACCTCGACCAAAAGTCAGTTCAATATGGATGGGATTATGGAAAACTCCTAAACCCATTATTAATCCATAATCAAGTCTCTTGTAATTGTCATTCTCAGCATCTTCTCCCCATTCAACAGTCTCTGTCAAACGCTCTGTATTTCCATTTAGCCAAATCTCACTATTAAATGTTCCGTACATACCCATCCCAACATACGGACCAAATATTAAAGATATTTTTAAATCTTTTTCGATCCAGTATGATCTTCTTACAGTTAAAGGAATATCAACATAGTATAAATTTGACCTTACCTTAAAACCACCTCCGAGAATAAAAATTTCGCTATATTTAAAACCTTTAGAAGAAATTGTCAAACCGGCTTCCAATGAAAAATTGTTTTTAATTGGAAATTCTAAGCTTGTACCTAAGTTAAATCCAGGATTAAATTGAACCGCTGAGCTAAAATTTACATCGTTGTTTTTTGCGTAGACTTTTGAATAATTAAAACCTGCTTTTATCCCAATAATTTGACAAACCGAAACAATAGGTAATACTACCATGAAAGCCAGAGGTATTAAAATAGTTATCATAGATCTATTTGAATACTTAAAGAAGTAACTCAACTTCTTATGCCATCTCATTTTACCTTAAAGCATTGTAAATAAAAGCCATCAGAACAATACAATAAATTATTCTGTAAATCCACAGCCATATTCTGACGATCATATCTACTGGATTCAAAACGAGTTCCCCACTTGTAATTCCAAGCTTTCTCAAAGGCAAGTTCCTTGCCTGTCATGGCATCATATACAGCCATAGCTTGATATAAGCCTATGATAATTTTCCCATTGACATATATGGGGCCACCATTGAAGCCAGATAACCTTTGCTTGCCTTTCCAGAGTACTGCGCCAGTATGTTTGTCTAATGCATAAAGGACATCATTTATTGGGAGTGTATACAAAATATCGTTTTTAACAAAACCTGTTGACAGTACAAAACTAGCATGTTGATGCTCAGGCAAAAAAGTCCATATCAATTCACCAGTTTCTAGGTCTATTTTGTTCAATTCACCTTCAGGTGTGCCCAAATAGCAATACCTGCCATCAATAACTGGAGTTTGGCCAAAGTCTTTGTCGACTTTCCATTTTATCGACTTATTTTTCAAATTATAGCAAATATATTCTTCTGAAGTTGGTATTATATTTGTTCCAATTCCGAAATTATTCATAATTACATAAGTTTGGCCATCAGCTTCACTTTCATAAAAGATTGGAGTAGAACTGAATCTTGCTCCTGCTGGATGGTCAAGATAAGTTCTAGTTAATACTGTATCAACCTTATTTCCATTGAAAATATCGTAACTGAATAAGTGAGTGATTTTATCATTGCAAGACCAAACATTACGATAAAAAAGCTTTCCGTGTACCTTGACCTCATCGATAAAACAAAACTTATCTTCAGGAATCAACAATTCTTGCCCAGTCAATAAATTCACAAATCCTGCATCATAATCTGTTGCAAGTCCTACCCAGTCATCGATCACCTCAAGATAGTCCAAAGGATCGCCCTCACCCTGTTCCTTTGAAAATTTAAATCGATAATTGACAGTGCCGGAATCCTTCTTGCATGACATCAACCGAATTTGGTTATCTTGAAAATCCCAGTAATAGGCAATTACATCGTTTTTATATAATTTAATGGTATGAATAAGATTTAGGTCAGGACCGCTCTCAAATGGGACTTGCCATAGCAGCTCTAACATCCGATTATCATGCGAAAATGTATCACAAGGAATGGGGTGACGACAGCCTGTGTTTGGTGTTGGCTCTGGAACATCAAACCTACAAGCACCAAAAAAAATTAAAAAAATAATTGGCAGCATTTTCATGTTTACTTTTTTGGTAATGCAAAGATATCCTCAATTCCATTAATATAGTTACAGTAATATTAGAACGTGAAAAATGTGAGTCAGGTTATATTT
>Ga0136636_10000604_pt1 | contig 19098 bp, 20 predicted proteins | sample AntDrymUQ8522106_2_FD_104653 | JGI IMG/M metagenome (GOLD analysis project Ga0136636, IMG submission 104653) | Polar desert sand microbial communities from Dry Valleys, Antarctica - metaG UQ852 (21.06) | ecosystem: Environmental > Terrestrial > Soil > Desert | place: Antarctica: Dry Valley... | reverse complement strand
GGCGATTGAGGCGTTTTACGGCTGGAGAATCAATTCACTGGCCCTGCTGGCCGACGCTTTGCACAATGCCAGCGACGTGGCCGGTCTGGCACTGGCGTGGGGTGCCGCACTGGCGGGCAAGTTGCATGGCAACGCCCGGCATACCTATGGGTACAAACGTGCCTCCATACTGGCTGCTTTCATCAACGCTGTCGTGTTGTTACTGGCCATGGGCTCACTGGGCTGGGAAGCGTATGGACGCCTGCGCGAGCCCACCGCCACTGACGGCTGGACCATCATGGCCGTCGCTGGCGTGGGCATTGTCATCAACGCCGCTACCGCCCTGATGTTCATGCGCGGTGCCAAAAACGATCTGAATGTCCGGGGTGCCTTTTTGCACATGGCGGCTGACGCACTGGTGTCGGCAGCGGTCGTGGTTGGTGGTGCGCTGTACCTGTGGCAGGGCTGGACCTGGATCGATCCGGTGATGAGCTTGGCCGTGGCCGCAGTGATTGTGGTGGGCACTTGGAGCCTGTTTCGACAATCCTTGCATTTGTTGTTTGACGGCGTTCCTGCCGACATTGACCCGGTGGCGGTGCGGCGCCTGCTGCAAGACTTGCCCGGCGTTAACGACGTCCATGACCTGCACGTTTGGGCCATGGGCACCACCGACGTGGCCCTGACCGCACACCTCGTGCTGACAGACACCCCTGCCGATCACGACGCCTTGTTGCGCCAAGCAGAATACGCCCTGCATGACCGTTTTGGCATTCGCCATATCACCTTGCAGCTGGAGTCTGCCGCCTTTGCACAAGACTGCACGCTGCGTGCAGGTTGCTAATTGGTACGCCATCAATCGCCATAAGCACAGGTAACTCTCGGGCTAGAGGTCCGTTTTTATTGAGCATTTGTCCGCAGCACTCTCGTTGCACCTCAGCCGTCCCCGCCATGACTACCCACCTGACTCAACATTCCCCTATTGACACCACGTCTGCTGAAGCGCTTAACCGCGACTGCTTCTGCCGTACCCTTAACTCCGAGCGGCTGCGCGAGCAATTGGAGCGCGATCCCACTCTGCAAGGCATGATGGCCACCCTGCAAGACACGCGACCAAACCTGTTTTCGTCAACCGTCGTATTTATCTCTTTAGCCACGCACCAGCAAATCGTGGCCGCCGTGAACGCCATCGAGCGTGTCGTGGCCCTGCCCAGCTACCAAAACCAGGCGTTGGCCCGCGCCGACGGCGTCGCCCAGCGTGACCACGGGCCCCTGGGCGTGTGTATGGGCTACGACTTTCACCTCAGCGCGAGCGGCCCACAGTTGATCGAGATCAACACCAACGCGGGTGGCTTGTTGCTCAACGTGGCGCTGGCGAGCGCCCAAGAAGCGTGTTGCGATGAGCTGCAATGGGTATTTCCGTCGGGCGTGCGGCGTGAGACCTTACGCCAAACCGTGGTGGACATGTTTCGTCAAGAATGGCAGTTGCAGCGCGGTGCTGCAGCGCTTCGGTCGGTGGTGATCGTGGACGAAACCCCCTCTGAGCAATACCTGGCCCCCGAGTTTGAGCTGTTTCGCCAGTTGTTCACCCAGCATGGCATTCGCGCCCAGGTGGCAGCGCCCAGCGAACTGCTATGGGACCAGGGCCAACTGTTGCACCACGGTCAGCCAGCGGACTTGGTTTACAACCGCCTTACCGACTTTCACCTCTCTGACCCCGCCCATCTCTCACTGCGTTTGGCTTATGAAAGCGGTGGCGCGGTCGTCACCCCGCATCCCCGCGCACATGCCTTGTTTGCAGACAAGCGCAACCTGATTGCCCTGTGTCAACCCGAGCTGTTGGCCAGCTGGGGCGTGCCTGAACAAGACCGGGCGGTTTTGGCCGCTTGTGTACCCACCACCCGTTTGGTCACCCCAGAACTGGCACCGCAGTTGTGGGCCCAACGCCGCCAGTTGTTCTTCAAACCTGTGGCCGGTTACGGTGCCAAAGCCGCCTACCGGGGCGACAAACTGACCCGACGGGTGTGGGACGAGATTTTGCAGGGCGACTTTGTCGCGCAAGCCCTGGTTGCGCCCAGTGGACGCAGCATCGAAGTCGATGGCATTCAGGCCGACCTGAAGTTCGACATTCGCGCCTACACCTACCAAGGCCAAGTGCAGTTGCTGGCCGCTCGCATGTATTCTGGGCAAACCACCAACTTTCGCACCCAAGGCGGCGGCTTCGCCCCGGTGATTTGCGTGCCCGGTACCTTGCAAACCTGCCCGGGAGACGCGTGATGTGCGGCATTTGTGGTGAGCTCCGGTTTGATGGCGGCGCCGCTGATTTGACCGCGCTGGGCCGTATGTCAGACGCGCTGGCGCGCCGAGGCCCTGACGACGCGGGCAGCTACCATGACGGCCCCTTGGCCTTTGGGCATCGCAGGTTATCTGTCATAGATTTGTCAGAGCACGCCCATCAGCCCATGGTGGACACAGCACTGCAACTTTCGCTGGTGTTCAACGGCACCATTTACAACTACCGCGAACTGCGCGCCGAACTGCTGGCGCTCAAGTACACCTTTGTCTCAGAGGGAGACAGCGAAGTCATCCTCAAGGCCTACCACGCCTGGGGCACGTCATGTGTGACTCGCTTCAAAGGCATGTTTGCCTTTGCCATCTGGGACACGCGCCATCAAACCGTGTTTTTGGCGCGCGACCGTTTTGGCATCAAGCCGTTGTACATCACCCAAGACGCCCAACGCCTGCGTTTTGCCTCCAGCCTGCCCGCGCTACTGGCAGGCGGTGGGGTGGACACCACGCTGGACCCCGTCGCCCTGCACCACCACTTCACCTTGCACACCGTGGTGCCAGCGCCCCGAACCTTGCTCAAGGGCGTGCGCAAGGTTGCACCGGCCACCACACTACAGGTCACGACACAGGGCATCAGCACACCAACCACCTATTGGACACTGGACGCAACCCGGCCTGAACTACCCTTAAGTGAAACCGAATGGCTGCAGGCCACGCGCACCCAACTGAGCGCCAGTGTCGACCGGCGCCTGTTGGCCGCCGACGTGCCGGTGGGCGTACTGCTCTCGGGCGGCTTGGACTCCAGCCTGTTGGTGGGCCTGCTAGCCGACCACGTGCCCAACTTACGCACCTTCTCCATTGGTTTTGAAGACCTGGGCGGGGGCGCCGAAAAAGCCGATGAGTTCGAGTTTTCAGACCAGATCGCCGAGCACTTCAACACGCAGCATCAAAAATACTGCATTCCCAACAGCGAAATTCTCCAGCGTCTGCCGCAAGCCGTGGCGCAAATGACCGAGCCCATGGTCAGCCATGACGTGATTGCCTTCTACCTGCTGGCCGAGCGGGTCTCCAAAGACGTGAAAGTGGTGATGTCTGGCCAAGGTGCTGACGAAGTATTTGGCGGCTACTTCTGGTACCCCAAGATGGACGCGGCCCAAGGCTCTCCATTGGAACGGTTCAGCCAGCATTACTTTGACCGTGATCACGCCGAGTACCTACAGATGATGACGCCCACCTATCAGGTAGGGGATGTCACCTCCGCGCTGATCTCACGCGCGCTAACACAGCCGGGAGCAGATGTCTTTCTGGACCAGGTGTGGCGGCTCGACGCCACCACGCTCATCGTGGACGACCCGGTCAAGCGCGTGGACAACATGCCCATGGCCTGGGGCTTGGAGGTGCGCACACCCTTTCTGGACCATGAATTGGTCGAACTGGCGGCCCGCATGCCACCTGAACTCAAACTCAAGGAAGGCGGCAAGTTTCCTCTCAAAGCCATCGCGCGTGGGCTGATACCTGACAGCATCATCGACCGACCCAAAGGCTACTTCCCGGTGCCCGCGCTGCGTTACGTGCGCGGCCCGTTTCTGGAGCTCATGCGCAGCATATTGAATTCACCCGCCTGTCTGGCGCGCGGTTTATACCAGCGCGACTATGTGAACAAACTGCTCGCAAACCCAGAGGCGCCTGAGCATTTCACCCGCATCAACGGCAGCAAACTTTGGCATTTGGCACTTCTGGAGTGGTGGCTGCAGGTTCACGTGGACCAAAGGCACAACATAAATGCAACTGTCACCCAATAATTATTGAACACAACTTTGTTCGCCCATGATTAGAATGAAGCCATAAAAAAACCGCGATTTTGTTTATTATTTAACAGACGCACCACATCCGGTGGCAAATTTTAACAAAACGGGAGTTGTCATTACCCACCAAAAGTCCGTCCAATCGCCGTTCTGCGATTCCGAGCTGCAGCGTCTGGGCGATCACTCGACCGGTGACTTGCTGCGCTGGATCATCGGGGCATTGCTGATCGGCTCTGCGCTGTCCTTGGGCGCACTGCAAGGCGAACTCAACAGCAACCCCATGTACCTGTGGGGTCCATTGCTGATGTTTTGCATCGGGTTGATCGGTGCCGGCCTGCTGAGGGTGGGCAAGGTGCAGGCCTGCATCAAGGCGCTGACGGTGGGTGTGGGCGTAGGCGTGGCTCTTGTTGCCGCATTCACAGGCGGCCCGCGCTCACCCATGGTGGTGGTTTTTCCGGTGATCATCATGGTGTTTGGCTGGTTAACCCATGCCCAAGCAGGCATTCGTGCAGGCTGGATCTTTGGGTTGATGACGCTTGCGCTATGGGCCTGTCAAACCCTACCCGGCTTTGCCGAGATGCCGCTGCCACCACCTCGGGTTTACGTCTTGGAACAGCTGATCGTGTTCGGCTTGGCCACCGTGTTGATCGTGTTCATTTTGCGCGCCTACGACGAGCGACTCCACCAACTCAACCAAGCCAGCCTGGACTTGGCGCAGTACACCCATTTGTTGGAACAAAACACCACGTTGCTCGAACGCGCCCAGGGCGTGGCCAATGTGGGCAGTTGGGTCGGAAACATTCCATCGGGTGTGATCAGGCTGTCCGAACAAGCCTGCAAAGTAGTGGGCATTGCCGAAGGACAAGCGCTGAGCTGGCCAGATTTCATCGCGCGCGTGCATCCCGAGGACCGTGAACGCGTGGCGGCCGCCTGGGACGCCGCGCTAACCACAGGGGTCTACGCGGGTGAACACCGCATCATGGTGGGTAATGCGGTCCGTTGGGTGGCGCAAAAAGCGGAAATGTCCTTTGACAGCCATGACAAGCCGCACACGGCATTGGGCATCATTCAGGACATCACCGAACGTAAACTGTCCAGCCACGCCCTGCACGAGGTGAAAGAACGCTACCGCACCATGATTGAGTGGACGCCCGAGGCCATTCTGGTGCACCGACAAGGGGTGGTTTTGTATGCCAACCCGGCAGCTGTCAAGCTGTTTGGGTGCACAGACTTACGCTGTCTGGTGGGCAAGCCCACCCAAGAGCTGATTCATCCCGACTACCAGGACCAACAACGCGCGCGCATGAACGCCATCATGCAAGGCGACAAAGTTCCACCCACGGTGGAATCGCGCTTTGTTCAGCTCAACGGCAACGTCATTGACGTGGAAGTCCAGGGCACCGTCATCAGCTACGACGACGAACCGGCCATTCACGTCAACATACGCGACATCACCGAGCGCAAACGCATGGCAGACGAAATCAAACATTTGGCGTTTTACGACGCTTTGACACAGTTGCCGAATCGGCGTTTGCTGGATGACCGTCTGCAACAAGGCATTCTTGCCAACCGACGCAACACCACGCACGGCGCCATGATCTTCATTGACTTGGACAACTTCAAGCCCTTGAACGACACCCATGGCCATGCCGTGGGCGACCTGCTGCTCACGGAGGTTGCCAAACGCCTGCTGCACTGCGTGCGTGACACCGACACCGTGGCTCGGTTTGGCGGCGACGAGTTTGTGGTGCTGCTGACAGAACTTCAAACGCTGCGCACCACCTCCCAACACGACGCTTATGCGGTGGCCAAAAAGATCAAGTCCTCCATGGCAGATCCGTTTCATTTGACCGTGGCCCACCCCAGCGGAGATACCCACCAGATCGAGCACCAATGCACGGCCAGTCTGGGCTTGGTGGTGTACCCAGGCGACGACATGCAGCCAGACAAGTTGTTGAAGTGGGCGGACGCCGCCATGTACCAAGCCAAGCAAGAGGGCCGCAACCGCATCGTGCTATCAGAGCAACCCACAAAACCTTGTGAAACCCCACAAGCGTCGGACCCGTTTCAGATCAACCGGCGGTAAGGTGATAGCGCAGACACACTGCGACCCGCACGGTGCAGCTCCAGCGCCAGCCATTGCAGGCGATCACTCACAAAACCGGGCAGTACTTCCAGCAAAAGCTGCAGGGTTCGCGCCCAGGGTGGGTGGTGACCTTCGTTCACAGCCGACTCAACGCATCATGCGCGCCATCAAGGCGCCCACCGCTAGCGCCGTGACGATGGCCGACAGTGGATTGCGGCGCACAGTGGCGCGCAGGCCGAAAGCCCACTGGTCGCCCATCTCGCACATCTGCCGGACGTGGCCCTTGAGCTGTTGCGTAGCTCCGACCACTGCCTCCTCCATGCGCTCAATATGCGGACCTGCGGACTCCGCCAAACGATCAATGGTGTGGTGTGCGCCCTGCGCCAAGCGGTCAGACAAGGGCGGCTGGTGCACAGCGGTGCCATTGCTGGTGGCGTCCGGCGCGCTGTCGATACCGCTGGGTTGCGCAACGCTGTAGGGGTAAGACGATTGGGTGGTGTCGGTGGGGTTGGACATGGTGTTCTCCTAGGCGTTAATGACGCAATGAGGTGGGGACAGGTGGTGTGTCACTGATGGGGTCGGTTTCCCCAGGGCGATCGGGCTCTTGGATTTCAGGAGGGATCTCGATGGGAATCTCTACCGGCACCGGCGCAATCTCGGGTGGCATCGGTGGCCGGGGCGTCAGGGGTTCTGGCCCGGGTCCAGCGTCTTGGGATTGAAGCGACGCCATGGCCAGAAAGGTGTGTGAAACGGGCAGTTCAGAAAAAGAGTGCATGACAGTCTCGCGTTATTTTGTTTTTAGATCGAAACGACATTAGGCGCGAAGCCGCAAACAGTGCTTACGCACGGCAAGGCGAAGCAACAACATGTCGGACGGATATGGAAATGGAAATGGCATTAGATAAGTGGATGACCGTTGTCCTGGCACCGGCAGAGGTGACCGCGGGACAGCGACGCAATCGGGCTCAGCGCGGCCGGCCACGCCGAATCACGTTCACCACACCCAACAAAACAACAGCGCCCACCAACGAAACGAGCAGTGCAGGCAAGCTGAAGTTGTCTTGATTGATGGTTTGAACACCCACCAAAGGCGAGATAAACCAGCCTGCAATCAGTGCGCCAACAACACCCACAACGACATTGAGAAACATGCCCTGTTGTTCATCCGTCTTCATGAGCATGCTGGCAACCCAGCCAATCACACCACCAACAACCAACCAAATAATGAAGTTCATACGCTTCCTTTCAAAACATGTGCACAGACGTGGACAGAGCTAACCACGCCGGGAGTGGGCATCATTTCCCACAGCAGTAACGCCGGTCTGTTCGGTCGCGCACACCGGCGCCACCTTTGCCGTAGGACTAGCGATGGGGTCACTGCCCTGCCACGGCTACTCTTGGCTCATTTGAAACAGTGCGCCATTTGCACCAAAACAGCATGCCAGGTGGGCCGAATGGACAGCCTCGGTTGATGGGATGCGCATCAGCGAGATGCACGCGGCATCAGATTCAGTGCCTGCAGCGCCCGGCTCCGTGCGCCTGTCCTACGGCGTCGCGTTGTCCGCCAAATGCTCAGCGGCACTGTGCGGCGCCTGCCCAAAGGAGTTAACGTGAAACATACCCGTCATTGCGAACGAGGTGAAGCAATCCATGACTTGAGAAACCCTGGACTGTCGCGCCACGCTCACAGTGACGCCAGGGTTTTCATGCACTGGGGTGGCTTCGTCGCCATGAAGTTAGACGAAAGCCTGTCGGGCGGCGACGTCATTTGCGAGCCAGACAACTGCACCGTGTCGGACCACGGCTTGTCGGGGTAGGCGGGGTCCGAGAACCATCTGTTGCGGGTTGCGGGTTGCGGCGTACGGTCGGTTCATTCACGTCACACTCCTACAAAAAGTGGGTCATGCGGCCTGGGCCAGCAGCTCCGCTTTGCGAGCAACCATACGCGCACCCAACTCCACCAAGTTAAGCGACGAGGCCTTCACTTTGGGGAACATCTCGCCCTGCTCCTCCTTGACATGGTGCTCAACATATTCCGACAGCACTTTGACTTTGGCGTCATACATTTCGCCGTCGGGCTCGATACCTTCGAGTTGCGCAATCAGGTCCTTAACGCCGCCGTGTTCGACGGTGGCTTCGGGCACCAGCAGCTTGTCCTTGAGGACGGTCTTCACAGCAGGGTAAAAGATTTCTTCCTCGATCTGCGCGTGCACGCTCAGCGCGGTACAAATTTCGGCGACCAGCGCCTTTTTCTTGACAGCAGAACGAGCGCTTCCATACGCATCAAACAGTTGGTCCACCGCTGCGTGATCGGCCTTGAGCAAAGCAATGGCATCCTGGGATGCGGGTACGGATTTCAATGTCGCGGGGGGTTTTGTCGTGGTCATAACAAGTCCTTCAGGGGTGAAAAATGGGGGTCAAATCAATGCACGAACAGTGCAATCAAAATGATGATGGGGATGGGAATGCCGAGAAACCAAAGCAAAAGTGAACGCATGGTGAGCTCCGTTGGTGAAAAAGAGGGTGTGGTTCATTCGTCGCGGCTTCGACCACCGAAGGTGGCAGCCAGACTGGCCACAAACGCGCCAATAAGCAGCGACACAAAGAGCCAAAGCGCGCTGTAGGCCGACGCTTTGCGGGCCTGATCGGCAGCAACCAATGCAGACGTTTCTGCCGCGCGCAACTTGGTCTGAACGTTGGCATACACATCGGCGACTCGCTTCTCAGCTTCTAGCTGCGTCAGACCGGTATGCTGGGCCACGAGCCGACCCACATGCCAGATGTCTTCGCGCGGGAGCGACTCAGACCGATTGGCATTTTGAAAGATGCGAGTGATCTGGGCTGCGTCTTCGCCCCACGTTGTGTCGCGTCCGTCGGCCGACCCTGGGGCAGAGGCCGTATTGGCCGCTGGCGCAGGCATACCGCGCCGAAAGAGCGAGTCGACGTAGTAGGCCAGCGGCGACTGGGTGTCACCCGGCGTGGTGCGCGACACGCCCGCAGCTTCACCCACGACAGACGTTGCCGTGCTAGCCATGCCGCCGACTAGGGAGGCACCAGCCTGCACGCCACCGCCCACAATGGTTGTGATGGCAGACGTGAGCAGCGCTGCCGTGACCAGCGAAGCCACTGCCCACGCCAGAAAGCCATGCGCCGTGTCGCGAAAGTAAACCTCATCGGTGTGCACATCGACCCATTTGGTGCGCAGACGACCCGCAAGGTAGCCGCCCAATGCCGACGCAAGCAATTGGGTCAACGTCAGCCACAGGATGGTGGACATCCCAAACGCTTGCGCGCTGACACCCTGGCGGGACCATGGCGACACAGAGGACAGGCCCAGCCCAACCCCAAGGATCAAAAGAATAAGAGACAGCGCGGCGGCGGCCGCAGCGCCGGCAAGGATGGCACCCCATGAAACAGCCGATGCAGGAGAACTTCGGCTGTCGCCTGAGCGACCCAAAGCAGCAAGAGCAGGGTTGAGATGGTCAGCAGCTGGTGTGGCGGAAACGGTCATCAGAACTCCTTTTAAAAATAACGCGTCGAACGGCGGAACTGCCGTGGCTCGTGACTTGTGCGTTGGTGGCGATCGTAAAAACCCGGTTGGGCAGCGTCTGTGCGTTCACACACCAACCTAAATTCCCCAGCTGGACGGGCCCGAGTGGGCTGCTGCTGGTGTGTCTGGGTAGGGGAGATGACGAGATGACGTCGCAGGCTACTGCTTGCACGCAGGAGCAACGCCCCCTGGCGCGCTGCCAGCGGATCAATCGGGTGCGTAGCGCTCTCACCCATTCGGTAACCTTGATCGGATCTCAAAACAGTCACCAGTCACAAGCGTTGATTGACGACAACAAGCGGCCAATCTTTGGGATGTCTTGCCGCCAGCGCTCGCATTGCGCTGAGCAGAATGGCGCCCGCCCATGGCCTGATGCGCGCGCTGCAAATCCAAGGGTGAGCGCTTGGCATCGGAGTCCTGCGCAATGCCAGGGCGGGCGGGTCGTGCGACAAAGTGATGCACAGCAAGCCGTGCTGATCAACTTCAGGGCACCCGGCGACTGAGGGCACTGAATCAATACAACGCAGGGGGTTGCGCGTAGCTAGCCATGGCTGATTCCAAAAAAAGCGCCATGGGTGTGGCATGCGTTAAATGTCATTTTTAGACCCAGCTTTGTCTGTGTATTGACAAACAGGTGCGCTACACGAGGGCACCCGCGCAGCTGACCAGCCACACGACGGCTGGGAGGTTGTAGCGCCGGGCTCGCGCTTTCACCCTGACGGCGTGCGCTCAACGTTTGTCGAGTTTCTCCACGCTATCGGTTTTACGCCGGCCGCCGGTGCCCCGAAAAGGCTCAAAATCTGTGACTTTGCACCCCCCGCACACTGAGCACGTGTGGCGAGAACTCATCCAACGCCACGCAGAATAAACGACGCCGGGCACCAACATGCACAACCACAAAAACAGCTCAAGGCTGAGTCTGCCGCGTTTGCGCAGGGTCGGCGCTCCGACAGAACCGCAATCCTTACAAATGATGGCCATTAGGGTTTCGATGGGTGAGGCGAAGCATGCCGCACGGTGTGACACACCACGCTTGGGCTACCACACGGGCACATTCAACGCGCGGCTGCTCACCTCCAAAGCCTGCGCCGTATGTTTATAAGCGATGCTGCCGTGGGTCTGCGCCTGGCGTGAGTCGGCCGCATCGTGAAGCTTCGCCGCCTGCCGATGGTGCCTGACGGCTTTTTCGAGTTGTGCGACGGCCTCTCGATGAAGCGACTGCGGGGTCACGGTGGATTCCTGAAAAAGGGTTCTATCTGTGTTGATCATGTCAGTCCTGGGGTCAGTGACCCATCACTTTATGGACTCCCCAACGCACGGTCAGTGTGCTGGCGAACAAACAGCTACCAACATCTGCAACTACAGTGCAACCGGGTATCCATAAGCCCCCGTGATTCAAATACCCTCGTGGCATCACGGCTCGAAAGAGACTTGGCCCAGCACGTGCGCTGGGTTTTTTTTGTGCAAAAGTCGCTGCCAAATCACAAGGCCACCTGGCACGCTTGCTGCACCTGATTGCCGCAGATAGGTACGCATCTCGGCTGGCGAAACACTCAGAACCAATGAATTTTCTAGCGCCATGCTCAACCATTGCCACGGGTTTTTGCGGTCATTGCCGACGCGACCATGCCGAACGCCCTGACCATTCTGCTGTTGGGCGCATCCCAATAGTCAGCGACGTTGGGCACAAATTTCAGTAGCGCCAGCGTTGCGCAGTCTGGGCCTGCTGGAAACCAGGACTTGGCCAACGGTGTCCAAAGACGCTTGATACGTGCTCGGTCGTTATCAATTTCGCTGCTGCCCGACAACGACACGTAGCTTGCGCGCGCCGAGTCAGTGAAGGTCAGGTTGACGATGTCAAGTTGACACGCCTTGGATGACTGCAGGTCAGTGAAAAACCACAGGGCGCCACTGGCATCCATCTCAAGCGGCGCCATTTGACGACTAGCCAAGTCACCGTCGGCGTCAATCGTGGTCAACATCGCAATCGAAGTATCTTCGATCATCCCAGCAATGTGGGTGAGATCGGCGCTGGTCTGAGTTTCAATTTTCATCGGTAACCTTGGTGTGTTGGAAGTCACGGTTCCCCTGCACTGGGCTGCAACCTGTCAAAAATGGGCAGCACCAGGGAGGGATCGAATAGCTCAACCCGGACAGTTCAGTGGGACATGCATGACGCGGGAGATTCGTCCTGATCCAAGGTCCACCGTTTGGACCAAGAACCCCACCGACGGACTCAAAAAATCGCCAAACTGCCGCCAGAAGACGGTGTGAATTGACTGTAGGAGCGAGGCATATGCCGGTCTGTTCGCTTTCGAACGTACACACACCTGTTCGCCGTGGCAGCAGCAAGGCGCCCCTGCAAGCGCGGCCAGTGGGGTGATGCACACTTGAGACCCCATCAAAACCAATGATTTTTAAGCGGCGAACCGCCGAATGAACTGTCTCGGCTTAGGTGCAGCAGCGGCTGACGCATGAGACCTACATCGGCGTTGGTGTCGGCATGGGTGCAGGAGGCGCCGGGCGAGGCACGGGTGAAGGCAACGGCGCTGGTGACGGTGGCGCAGGCATCGGAGGCAACGGCTCAGGCGCTGGAGATAACGTCGGGATGGTTTGGGTGCTGTGTTTCATGTGCCCATTTTTTAGGGGGTGCAGCGCGCCGTCTGTACTGTGGCGCACAACCGAACCACGCTGGCGTGGTCTTTCACCACCCCTGTGCTGCCCATGGGTGGTGTGACATCGGATCGACCTCTACACGATCAGAAAGATGAGGGCAAGCCGCTCACGCCAGACGGTCAAGCTGCAAAAAATGATGCCGCAACAGCATGCAAATTGCATTCACAGCACTCCCATCGCAGCGGGTCGCCCGCGTCTCAAGAGTCCAGTGGGATATTTTTACCAGCGCAGCAGTCGGGGGCCCAGCAGGGCACCCGCCACGGTCGGGATCGACAGGCCCAAAACATACCAGACGGCCAGGAATGGGGCCTGCATTTCCGGGCAATGCAGGGCGTACACCAAGGTGCCCAGCGACGCCGCCAACAATCCCGCACACGCACCCGCCAGCGCTGGGCGGGTGGGCGCCATGCCATGCAGGGCCCAGAGCACGCCGACAAAACTAGGGGACGACACCAGCGTGATGTTCAACGCACAGCTCATCCAGGAGCTGCCCAACACCAATGCCAGGCGATCCTGGGGCTCGGCATTCACCAAAACCAACAGCGCCAGTCCCGTGAGGACCAGCCAAGGCACTGGCAGGGCAAGCCACAAGCGGCCTGCGGGCACACCGGGGCGGCCCAATCGCGCTGTCAGCACCAATGCCGGTACCGCCACGGCCAAAGGCAAGGCCACCTTGAGCCAAAACATGGGCAACACAACCGCGCTGCCCAGGTCTTGGCGCAACCCGAACAGCCACAGCATCAACACGAAACTGCCCAAAACGCCACCCAAAAGCGCCCATTGAAACCGCTTTTGTACCGCTTTAGGATCCACGGGTTCAACACCGGTGGCCAACAGGGCAATCAAATCATCCGTTTTCATGTGCTGACTCCTTTGACGCCAATCAGCGCCGCCAAGGCCTTCAAACCGCGGTGAACACCCACTTTGACAGCGGATTCCGACATGCCCGTGGTCTGCGCTGTTTCAATGACGGACAGTCCTTCTAACTTCATGTGCATGATGGGCAGGCGCTGGTTATCAGGCAGCTGGTCCAGTAAACGACCCAAATCGCGCCGGGCATCGCTGGCATCGGTATCGATGCTGGCAAACAACTGCATATCGTCGTCGAGGGGCTCGTGCAATGCCTCACGCGAACCGCGTGACCGAAACAGGTCGACCAGCTTGTAGCGGGCAATGGCGTGCACCCACGCCGTCAGCGGTTGGGTGTTTTGGTAAGTGTGGCGCTGGTTATGCAACGCCAACAAGGTTTCTTGCACGAGATCCTCTATGTCGTCAGGTAAAGATGTCATCCGGCGCTTGAAGTAGGCACGCAAGTGCGCGCACATTTGCTTCAAAAACGCCTGATAAGCCACTGCATCGCCCGCCAAACCCCGCAACAACAGACCGCGCAGCTGATCTTCACCTGCCTGCAGCCGCTCAATCGCGTCTTGATTTGTAGAACTTTGCATGGGTAATTCGGTCGCAGGGGGTAATTGGTTACACGTCAACGCAAAAAAACCAAAGAAAAAATAAGTTCTGGAATTGTGCCGCACCCTGTAACTCAGGCGCAGCGTCTGGCGAACCAAGTGCGAACCCGGCGGGTACTCACCCGCCCGATGTTCATTCACCACCCACGACAGAAGAGCGGCGGTGCTGCCCCTGACAGAAATTGCACCGGCGGCGTTGCAGCAGCACCCGTTCTGAGGTGCGCTGCTGCTCGGCATCGCGGTGTTGTGCCCAGGCACGTCTGCCATAAACCACTGAGTGCAGCGTTGTTTCCTCTGAGTTGCAAAGTGGCAACTTGAAAGCCATCAAATTTAATTCTGCAGCCCTGTAACCAAATGCCCCAACCGCACGAACTAACCAGCAGACCGCGACGTTGCGACACCCAAAAGTTTCCATCGAGCGGCCTACGTGAGTTTCAACCGAGAAAGTTCATTCGGGAAGGGATGCATGGCGAGGTGAGTTGCAAGGCAGTTTGGCCATTTGTAAGGCGTTCATAGCTCCGCTATGGACACCGAGCAAGGGTTCAAAATGACCGCAAATCGCCAGCAAGGCACCCTGCAGGTTCGAAGAACCGCCGAAAGAACTATCTCGATTCGAAGTGGCCCCTTTCTTTATCTGACCTTTACTTTTCAGGAATTTTTCATGACATCTACATCTCTCAAATCTGGCGCTTCTTTTGCTCTGACTGCAGCTCTTCTGGCGCTGTCGGCCACATCGTTCGCAGCCGATGCGCCCAAGGGGTCCGAAGGCAAGGCCATTGCCGCTGGCGACAAAGTGCATTGCTACAACGTGCATGACTGCAAGGGCAACAGTGACTGCAAGACCGCAGAGCACGCATGCAAAGGCCAAAACGCCTGCAAGGGCCACGGCTTCAAGGCCAAAACCGCTGGCGAGTGCCTGAGCGCCAAAGGCACCATCGGCGACATCAAAGGCTAAGCACCACGGGCACCATGCGCAACACTGCACCCAGCTCACCCTCTTCACGCTCCGCAGGTTTTGGGCTGGGGTTGCGCACCTCCCACTATCCCGATTTTCTGGCCGCCCAGCAGCCGCTGGACTGGCTGGAAATCATCACGGACAATTTTTTGGTGGAAGGCGGCAAGCCCCTGCACATGCTGGAGCGCATTCGCCGCGATTACCCCATGGCCATGCACGGCGTGGCCATGTCCATCGGCGCGGCCAAAGGCCTTGACCTGACCTACCTGCACAAGGTCAAAGCCTTGGCCGATCGCATCGAGCCGCTGTGGGTGTCTGACCACCTGTGCTGGATCGGCCCCGGCCCGCAACAGCTGCACGACCTCTACCCCATGCCATACACCGACGAGGCCGCACGCCACGTCATCACCCACATCCAGCAAGCACAAGACGTCTTGCAACGCCGCTTGGTGATTGAAAACGTTTCCAGCTACATCAACTTCGCGGGCAATGCCGCCAGCGAGTGGCAGTTTTTAAGCCACATTGCCAACGTATCCGACTGTTTGCTGCTGGTGGATGTGAACAACATTTATGTCAGCAGCGTTAACCACAGGTTCGATCCGCAGGACTACCTAAACGCCCTGCCCCCCGAGCGCGTGCAACAAATCCACTTGGCGGGCCACTCGGACCACGGCAGCTACATCGTTGACACCCATGACCATCCGGTTGCTGCGCCCGTGTGGCAGCTGTATGCCCACGCCTGCCAGCGCTTTGGCTCGGTGGCCACCATGATTGAGCGGGACGACGACATTCCACCACTGCCTACACTGCTTGAAGAACTGGCTGTGGCGCGTGAGATTTCGGCCAGAACACTGACCCACCCTGTGGCCGTTGCCTCGGCAGGGCCCGCGCCCACCGACAAGGGGCATTGGTCATCCCTGTCAGAGGCACCGCAAGCCCGTGCGTTTGAGCTCACCACCGCCGTGGCTGTGCCGCTGGCACAGGTGCAGCAGCGCTTGAGCGACTTCATTCTGGACAAAACGGATGGCTTGGCGTCAACCGACACGAACGAGCCAGCGCCAGCAGTGTGCGACCTGCTGCACACCCAACCGCCTGCCACCAGCGCACAGCGCCTGAACATTTACCATCACGCTTACCGCGCGCGCCTGGCAGATGTACTGACCGACAGCTTTGCCAAAACCAACCTCTATATGGGCTCGGATGCTTTTACCGAAGTGGCAACAGCCTACGCGGTGTGCCACCCGCCACTCACCCGCAGCCTGAGTCGCTACGGCGCCGGACTGCCCGCCTACCTGTCGACCCTATACCCTGACAACCCCGAACTGCACGAGTTGGCCCAGCTCGACTGGGACCTGCGCAGCCGCTTTGACAGCGCCGACGCACCCGCCCTGACTGCAGAATCCGCCCTCAACACGGCATGGCTGAACTGGCCGCACCCGCTGCACCCCACCCTGCTGCTGCGCCCGATCACCAGCAACGTGGTTCCACTGTGGCGCGCCATCGATGCCGATGAAGATGTGCCTGAAGTGATCTACTCCCCAGAACCAAAGACCCTGGCCGTGTGGCGCAAAGAGTTACAACCCCATTTTCAGACCCTGGAGCGCGAAGAGGCCACGTTCATGCGATACCTGATGGACGGGCCATCGATCGAGCAAGCAGCCAACAAACTAACGCAAACCGGCCTGCTGACCGATCCCCAAACACTGGGCTGGTGGCTGAAAACCTGGCTGGATAACGGGATGTTGCTGGCAAGATAGCAGCACTGACAAAGCGACATGCGTGGCGCTGTTCAAGCGGGGCGGTCAGACGGCGGCGCATTGCTGGCACGAAAAGCCACACGCCAGACGAGCGCCGCAACCTCTGTGACGACAACCGTAGGCACCAGCAGGCCTAGTGCGACAAGACACTGTGACGGTTGATCGACTTTAGGTACAACAAAACAGTAAACACCGTAGAGAAGCACCCACGGCCCCAAAGATGACTGCCCGACCGTGGCCACGAACGCAAGCAAGGCGTCACTGCGGCGTCGTTTCAAGATCGTAAGGGCGGGAAAAGCACCGTCAACAACAAAGTTCCGTAGGCAAGCGGCAGCGCAAAGACGGCGACGAGTGTCAAATCGTCTCCTGTCAACACCGCAAAAATCACCGCCGTACACAGGACAACCAGTGCAGGCGCCACGGCCACGCTGATGACCTGCGCGATCTCCCTTCCAGACCACGAAGCAGACCTTGCGCTCATGCCACTAAACCATCAGTATTCATCTTGCCCAATACCTCATTCAGCGCACCCATAAAACGTCCCGCACATGACAAACCGTGTTGAACCCAACCAACCGCTGACGCGACGGCAAAAGCGGGATGCCTGTGTTTCACGGCGAAAAAGCCATTCCAGCAAACATAGCCCTTGCGTCACTGTGAGCGAAGCGCGGCAGTCCAGGGTCGGCGACGTCATGGATGGCTTCACTTCGTTCGCAATGGCAGCTGTCGGATTCACTTAAATTTTAGACAACCGCAGGTGGTTGGCGCACATTGCTTGGTAAACCGTGTCGCGCGTTGATGCCGACAGTGGCAGCTCATGCGCCATCTTGAGGAAATGGGAGGGCGTCGCCTGCGCCAGCACCTCATCCACAGCACGGCTGGCAACGCTGTGGGCAAGGCCCGCGTTGGCAGCAGCGGCCAACACATGCGCGCGCGTCACCGACTTGGCAGCGCCAGCCACGTCCATGAAATGGTCGCCTCGGTAGCCAAAGCAATAAGTCAGGTCATACGGTGGTGCCAACAACCAGCGACCGTCGGCTTCGCGCACGAAGGACAGGTTTTTGGCGTGGTCGTCTTTGTTGTTCATCAGCACATTGAAGGCACAAATTTTGACCGCACGCACCAACTCGCGTTGGTCTTTGGTCAAGCGTCGGGTCACGCGGAAAAAGTCGTCATAGCTCACCGACGGCACTTGGAAATTGGCATGCAGCAGCCCCGCGAGCGAATGCACATGCACACGTGCGCTTCCCCGTCGGTCAAAACGTTGGGTGGCAAAGGCAAACCGCCCGCCCGGCAACGCCAAAAGCTCGGTAGGTGCCATGCCAAGTTGACAGGCACGTGCCATGCGGGCGTAAAGCTCCTCCAGCACACAGCTGTCAGCGGCATCGTGCGCACCAGTGAACTTGACCAACCAAGCCTCACCATCCGGCACCTGCGATGCCTGCGTGTTCAAAACCTTGGTTTGGGGATTGAAGACCACCTGCGCCTTGGGGCGTGCACCACCCGGCGAGCCGCCCACCCGCGCCAACTCAGCCAAAACGTCGTAGGCATCGTCGGCTATCACCGACTGAACTTCTTGCGCCAGTGCCCACAGCGTTAGGTCTTGGGCACGTTCCAAGGCCATCCCCGCAGGCTGGTACACCAAAGCGCCCATGGTGTTTTCGCCCAAATAGGCCAGATGGTCCAAAGTCGAAAGGCTGTCTGGATCAAGCCCGCGCGCCCTCATGCGCCGGTGCATCAACCCATACCCCCAGCCATCGGGCAAAGAGTCGTCGATAAACCCCGGAACGTCATGCAGCGCGCGATAGTCGCCCTGCCTGTCCGGGTAAGCCGCTTGGCGCAACGGGGTGCGCACAGGTGACAGATCAAGCCGAGCGTCCAGTGCTTGCGCAGAATACTGAAACAGAACCACGTTGCCCTGCTCGGCCAAGGTCCCGACGGGCACCGTCTGGCCAAATCCGCGGTACACCACGGACAATTCTTTCACCCCAAATCCCCGTTATTGCCGTGGTGCCGCTTGTTGCCTGCTCGCTTGCGCTGGGGAACACGTGTTTTCCTGCGCATATCGTCAATCGATCGAACTTCTGTCACCAACACAGGCTGCAAGTCAGGCAACGCGTTCAACACCTCCAAGACGCGAACAAACGTGCCCAAGGTGCACCGCCCCGTCAACTCAAAACTACGCAAAGTCCTGTCTGACACCCCGATACGCGCAGACAGCTCCTCCACCGATACGTTCAACGCCAGTCGGCGCGCACGCGCTCTATGGCCTAGCTCAAGGCAGACTTCTTCGGGTAACGCCAAGGACATATCCAGCATATTTGTACTGATTGGTTAATTATTCATAAATCAACCGGCAGAATTCTACCGATACTTGAAGGAAATGCCTAACGAATAAGGTTAGATCGTGCGAAGCCACGATCTGAACCGGTTGTTGGACGAGCCCGGTCCGTAGCGCGGGACTTCTACTGCAAATATCTTTTCGGGGTTTGCCGCACAAGCGGCGTTTGAGCCTCTTTGTGCGATGCGTTTGAGCGT
>Ga0136636_10000603_pt1 | contig 19113 bp, 18 predicted proteins | sample AntDrymUQ8522106_2_FD_104653 | JGI IMG/M metagenome (GOLD analysis project Ga0136636, IMG submission 104653) | Polar desert sand microbial communities from Dry Valleys, Antarctica - metaG UQ852 (21.06) | ecosystem: Environmental > Terrestrial > Soil > Desert | place: Antarctica: Dry Valley... | reverse complement strand
TCCATCAGTCCATAAAGCATCAACTTCTGCTGTGATCACATCGCGCTGATTCTCTAGCATAGGCATACGAATATTCTGCACTGGTTCGAGTCCCCAGACATCAATGGCAGATTTCATAGCTGCTTCAAATTGCAATGTGTTAGCCATTTTATTTCCTCGTAAATATCTCAACTTACTAGAGAGATAGAAATATTAGCTCTTTTCTCAAAATCTAGGACGTGATGTTTTTCTGCCTCACTCATTAATTCAGAAATAATGTCACCGATCGCACCAACTTCATGGATCACAACTTGCCCTTTGTTGGCTCCAGAAGCCTCTAACACAGTTAAACCAAATTTTCTAACATCTTCAACTAGATACAGTTGTGAGTTTACCAAGACAAGTTTGTGTGCGAAAAAAGAGGGCTCATAATCACACTCTTTAAGGAAAATGAGTACTTTGCGAATTTCCTGAAGTGTCAGATTTTCTCTGAGCCTCTCTATAGTTTTTATCTCAAGCACCTGTTGCCAGCTATAAACGACTTTTGGATGCTTGGGATTACCAAACTTCAGAGGCACAACTAACTGAGTACGGTCAAGATAACTCAGCCTACCAGAGTCAATCCCTGTTAAGTCAATCGTTTCATGTCTTGTAAAGCCGTTAGTCATATTGAGCTTGAACACTTTAATAATAAAATTTTACTCATTTGTTTAAATTTTATAGTTATATTTAGACAAGTATATAAAATATCCTAAGCTCTAAAGGTTTTTAAGTCTAGAGACCTTGAAAAATTGAAAATCACTGTATTCCTTGATGCCTTAATGAGCTGTATGTTGATGTAAAAACGCAGTAAATTGAGCCTCAATGCAGATCGCTGTAGTCATACGCAAATGTTGATCGAGGAACAGGCGATAATCTATCAACATTCGCTAATTTAAACAAATAGTCATTTACAAGACTATGAGTACACCCGTTACCATAGAAGATATTTACAAGCTTTTTCAAAAACCTCAAGAAGAACGCGATCGCCTTATGGAAACTAAATCACAAGTTGAACAGCATCCTGAACCTGAGAAGGATACTAAAAAAGAAATTATTCTTTGTCCCCATTGTCTGCGTACAGCAACAAATGGAATCAAATGTCAAGGAATCTGTGTCGCCGATAGTGGTTACTGATTAGGTGATTTAAGCACTTATGCTATGGACTCCATATTCCACTAGATTGACTGATACCACCAAAGCCGATCACCTGATCAGAGTCCATACAATAGACCCAAGCGACTCCCAAGCACTTTTTGCCATGATCAAAAATTTCTATCTGTTGGCGATTATATAGGTTCTCACTGATAGCGCGATCGCTTTGATAGTCTTCTAGTTCATCGAGAGCTTCTAAAATATGGCAACTAGCAAAGGTAAATAAATATCCATAAACTGCTGATTGGAGTTGATCAATTACGATCGCAGGATATCCCATAGGTAATGCAAATAATTCACCATAAGCGATCGCAGGTTGCATGGCGATTATTTTGTTGGCACAGTATTGCTCAAAGTTTGACCCTTGGGGTTTGAGGGTTCCATAGACAAATACATTGCATTTGTTATTGTTTTTAGGCAAAGCGCTAAGTCTTCGGGACATTATCAATATTTTGAATAAGTGTATCAAACCCGAATATTAGGTAGGCAAAAGAAAACCGAAACCCAGAAAGCTGTGGCGCACGCTGCGCGTACGCCACAGCTTTCTGGGTTTTTTGCCTACCTGCTATTGAGCATCGGGGCGTAAAGCGCCTAGAATCTAGAACCTGAGCTGCTTGCAAAGCGGGCGGCTCAGGTTCTGGGTTTTAATCCGTAAAATGGCAAACTGTGCTGAGCTTGTAAAAAAGTAATCACTTTAATCTTGGGGAATTTACTCAATGTAGAATACTAAACATACTCAAGTAAATTTAACCAAAGATGACTACAGCAACCCTCGATATTAAATCTGATAGTAGCGCCCGTGATTTATTTCAAGCCGCCTATGAAAATCGGTATACATGGGATAGCAATTTCTCTGGCATGACCGCTAACGTATCCGTCGCGATCGATGGTGTCGCCCGTACAGGTAAGGCTCATATTAAGCCAGATTTATCCGTAGAAGTGAGCATGGATGAGCCACAACTGATTGAGCGCACTACACGTACACCTAGCGGTGAAGAAAAGACCATTTCTGTAGATGAAGGGCAAGAATGGCTTTACAACCAACTGCGTGATGTCGTTACGCATCGTAAACGTAAGACATTTGAAGAAGCTCATGGTAAGTCGGCCTTTAATCTTGGAGCTACTGATGAATCTGGGGCAGTGGAGATTTTGGTAACGGGCGACTCGATGGGCTCAAATTACAAGGTTCGCGGTAATGAGATCGCAATGGTGAGCCGTGTTATGGGTCGAATTGGATTTGTGATCAATCACCTTGGACATCTTGATACTGGCGAAGGCTATGTTTCCTCTCTGTATACTGCGGTATTCCGTAACCCAATGAATGACGAAGTAGTTCGCCAAGCAAGGTTTGAAGATATCTATGAAAAAATTGGTAACTACTATGTAATGACCAAACAGATCGTGCAATCTAATGAGCAAGGTCAGACCAAAAACTATGAAATTATCTTCAGTAATATTCAGCTTTTGGGCTAATGTACTCAGTCCATGTTGAAAAACCGATGCAGGGCTTGGCCTTGCAATCCTCCATAAGCACTACGGTTTACAAGTCCTTCCTATCTTCGTTTCAGTCTATTCTGCACCCTAAATCCCCCAATTCTGGACGACTTTGAAGAAGTTTTTAAAACTCTTGTTCCCCCAGAATTGGGGGCTAGGGGGCGAATTAGTAGTAACTTGGCGAGGAAAAATGTCCCACCAAGTTTGTACGGCTTCGACGCTTCGACAGACACTTTAATTAATCGCAATTTACATCGCTTTGCCCTAAAAACTCCTTGGATCGTATTGAATGGCGGCGCTTTGCGCCACCATTCAATTATTGGATTTGTGCCATGCTTTAACGACAGTAACGACAACTATGCACGCTGATCTGCAACGATTATTAATATCAGAGATAGAGCTTGTAGAATTAACTGGCTTTGAGCGCCAGAAGGTTCTGCCACCAAATCAGTTAACCTCAAAACAGATTAATTGGCAGAGATCGATCGCCATAGCAATTGTCATCATTAGCTTTGTCACTTTTGCGAGTGTCTTTCTACCTTCGCTGCGACTTGCGGGGACGATATTTATAACTAGTCTGACATTGGCAGCTTTAAGTATTGCCATAGAGATCGCCGAAGTATCTATCCTTTGCTTTCTAGTGGCTTTGACTTCGGCTATATATTCTATTTATGTGTTGATGGGAGCGCCTTTAGGAATAATTTTGTTGTGTTTAGGGCTAGCGATCGCTAATGGTGGCTTAGCATTTTTGTTGACTAAATTATTTGTGAGACAATGGCGAATTTATCATAGTTCAGAGTTGAAAAGTGGAATTTCTGCAACTGTGTTTCGCTTATTTACGGAAGTGGATAAATGCAATAAAGTAATTCGCGATATTGATATTTTTGATCAGCTACAGGATGCGGGCAATGCCATCAAATTTGAGTCTAGAGAATCAGCGATCGCGGCGATTAGAATCACGCGCAATGATATTGTTAGAGCCTTAAAAACAGAGAGAATCCTTCGCGAAAATCCTGATTTTCATCCCGATCGCTTTGCAGTTGATCTCAATGCTTTTGAGGCAATCCACATAAATGATCGAGCGCAGGAATATGGACGTATTTTTGACACAACTATGCAAATAGCGATCGACGTGCAGAAAGCGATGGCAGAGTTACATGAATTTAGCCGAACTGACCAGATTTAACTTCTATTCGTACTCATAAAAGTCTTCTCTATCAATTGCAGTGAGAGCAGTTAGTTCTGGATCACTGGTCTAGTCATCGTAACTGCTCAACCTTGGAAAATCAACAAAAAACAGCATTCACATAACCGACAAACTGATGATTTTCATTATAATTTAACGTATAGAATGGTAATCTATCGTTTACTCAATGAGAATGGAATCATTTAGATGTTTTTTGATGTATCAAAATGGCTAAAACCCTAATTTTTGGCGAGTTGAGCAAATACGGAAAAAGCTATGGATTTGAGAGAAAGTTTTAAAATAACTTTGAAGTTAGTAGTAAAGTTGTTAAGCCCATTAGTACTAAAAAAGAACTTCCAACATTATTCCAAAATTGGTGATGGCTAGTTAGGGAAGCGCGTTGTTTTGGGCGATCTTCCATAATTGGTTGCAATGTCGATAGATCGATAATTGGGAACTTGCCGCGCCGAAACCAACCTGTGGCAATTACTGAGCGATCGCGTAGGATCTCTAGATTTTTAATCGCATTAGAAGGATCAATAATCCATTGATGGAAGTTGGGAATGTAATTAAGAAAAGCCAACCCGCCTTGGTCTTCTAGACGCATGGCATAACCTAAGTAAAAGTCATCGGTTCCATAGCCTAACAGTTCTCCAGGAATCTGCACGGGTGTACCTTGTACATAACTCGCATAGGGATCGGTGAGCAAGCTAACCAAGTCAGTATCCGAAACACGGCGAAAATCTGGATAGCGCAGACTGCCTTGAAACATAAAGCCCAAGCCTAAACCAATCATTGACAGGCTGATTAATAGCCATCGGTTGTATAGCTGAGAAAATAAGTTAGCAACGATCGCGGCGATCGCAATGCCAATTAATGGTGAAATCTGAATCAAGAGATCGCGCCAAAAGTCTTGATAGAGTTTTCTTTTATTGAGTTTCTTCTCTTCTTTAAGTAGTTCGGCAAAGTCGTACTCAGTCAGCAGTCCTAACTGTCTGGAATAGCCTGACAAAAACTTGAGCCGCTTACCCACTAGAGGATGGGTGGAATGAATCTCTAGCCAGAGCCGCCACGGATTACAGATTTCCCAGAGGAAAACACGATAGGGATTTTGATCAGTCTGTCCTGCATGGGCAATTTCCATCGCTAAGCCAATCGCCGTCATAGTCTGGCGATCGCAAATCCCCAAGGCTCTAGTTGACTCCAAAAGACGATTGGTTGGCATCGCAGGTTGGTTATAGGGCAGCATTTGTCTTGCCATTTTGGGCAGGGCGCGCGCAAGGGCATTGGGGTTGCCTGTCACCTCGGCTGCAAAGCGATCGCTAAGTACAGTACTCGCATGGGATAACCAAATTAGTAAGTAATTGCTGAGGTTATAGACTGTGTGGGCGCAGGTGGCGGCAATTTGCCAGATTTGCTTGGCAATCTTGGCGCGATAGCTAGCGCGGCTAAGCAACACATAGATGTAATAAAGAATCTGGACGGGAGCCGAAACAAAAGTCAAAACGGCAAAGCTCTTGTTGCGGAGCCGACCTAGCTGATAGGCATACACGGCGGCAATTTCATCATCATCAAGACAATCAAATAATCCTCGACTGACTACAATCCGCGCTGAGTTAGAAATTACTCCATAGATAAAAGCCACAGGAGCGTCATCTTCAATCCATCCCAATCGCGGCACAAAGATATTGTATTTTTCGCAAAACTTCTCAATTATCTCTACCGACTCAGGACTCTTTTCGTCTAAGTCCGCTAGAGTAATCCATTGAATACGGTGATATTGCTTTTGGGTAATGTCGATAATCCAAGGCGACATAAAAAACAGCAGAATGCTAACTACACCCGTAACGATCGCCGTTAGTTGAAACCAAGCCTGAGAGAAGTTATCGGTAAAGATCAGCGAGATTAGGTAGCCTCCTAAAAATTGCAATCCAATGATTGACAAGATGGTGACAATAATCGAGGCAATTAGAAAGTAAGTATAGCGAGAAGGTAGAGCTAGAGTTACGTCTGATTTGCGATAGCGGCGCGGATCGGACTGCACTACAGAGGCAACATCTTCATTACGTTGAATGCGATCGCTGGGCGGCTGATTTAAAATCGATTGCAAAGTAGCGATCGACTTTTGCGACCACTTTTGCAGTTGGGGATCGTTGGAGGTGGCTAATTGCTCACAAATGGTGATCGCTTTGTCAGCGCGTCCTGTTTTTTTGTATGCCGAAACTAACCAAATCTGAGCCTGCACATAGTCCTTGGAGTTTTCATCAAGGCTAGTTTGGCAATATTTCGTCAAGATGGCGATCGCTTCGGTATAGCGCTTTCGCAACAGGGCTTCTTTGCCAGCTTTTAGAGACATCACCTCACCTCCCATAACATTAACAAGCCAATTTTGACATTTTTAAAGCTTTGCACAGATATAGCTGTCGCCAAATGTATTAGTACATAAAACCCAGAGACTAAGTTGCGGCGCTTCGCGCCGCAACTTAGTCTCTGGGTTTTAGCTTGTCTTAACATAAGCGGCGACAGATATATCTAACCATAAAAGTTAATTTTTACGGTTAGATCACAACTTCAGGAATATCTTCGATACGGCTCGGTAAATCTCGGCTGAATTGTTCACCGCGATCGCAGCGATCGCGAAATTCACAATATTTACAGTCATTACTACCTGAAGGCAACTTGGGATAATCAATAGTCTCCCAAATCTCGGTCAAAATTTGCCGCAACTTACGCTCAGTTTTAATATATTCAGCCTGTGAATAATCAATAATCACCGACTTAGCGGTATTAGCAAACCAATAGGTCATTGATAGCTGATCAGGGGCGTAATTAGTTGTCTTCGCTAATAGATATAGATAAAGACGAGTTTGCCAATTTTTTTGAAGCTTTGCTTTAGAAATCGCGACCTGATGCGTCTTCCAGTCAAGGATTTGCCCTTGGCGATCGCTCAAAATCAATAAGTCATAAATTGCAGTTAAGACAAAATACCCTTGACCATAATCGGGATTATCAATATGATGCAGCGAAGTTTGAAGATTAGCAGTATCAGGCTTGTCCTCAGATAAACTAACTTCTAAGGTGCGGCGATGCTCACACAGGCGATCGCCCGTAATCATCTTAGGCGGGTGCTTCTCAAAAGCATCCAGCCAAGTTTGTAAGTCTGGGTTGCTATCTGCCAACTCCGCGACATCCAGCCCCATTTCTTTCTGTTGCATCAACAAGTGAAAATTTGCCCCCAACAGCAAATTTTGCTTGCCTTGCAAATCAGCATCAGGCAGATTCAGTTCTTCCAAAAACTTATATTGGTACTTACGCCGACAAATTTCCCAAATATTGAGATGCCCTTGAGAAATTGCTGTAATTCTAGAAATAGCTGTCATTGCAGATTTGCGTTCTTGTAGTACCATATCGTCAAACGATCGCCATCACCTATGAATTCACCCGCGAATGCGCCTGTCATTCCCAATCCTAATTCTTCGATGCGTCGATTTCTAAAAATCGTCAACCTGCGACCAGACGAAGCTGAGCGCACGTTTTTGATGTTTTTATTTTATTGCACGACCTCGATTGGCGCTGTATGGCTCGAATATTCTAGCTCTACATTATTTCTAGAAGCCTATCGCGCTGAGAATTTAATTTGGGTTTATATTGCAACAGCATTCGTAGTGACTGCCTTTGGTATTTTCTACTCATGGTTACAGAAAATTTTTCCTTTGCGCTGGGTGATGCTAGGCATCTCGATTTTACTAGCTTTTCCCTTGCCCCTTGCGTGGATGGGGTTGACGCAAAAAGGGACACTTATTTACTTAATCGCAGTATTTGGAATTCGCCTTTGGGTTGAAGGCATCTATGTATTAAGTAACATTAACAACGACATAGCCGCCAACCAACTTTTCAATATTCGCGAAATTAAACGGGCTTTTCCCCTGATCTCAACAGGGATCATTATCGCAGAAATTATCGGAGGATTTTCTTATCCATTCTTGGTGAGTTGGTCTGGTGCAGCCAATATCACCCTCGCCACTAGTGGAATGCTATTTGTTGGTTCTTGTGTGCTGTTCTATCTAAGTACGCGCTACCGCCAAGCCTTTCCCAACTCTGTATACAGCTCCGATGGCGATCCAGAAATTGTCACCCGCACGATGTCGAGCAATATCCGCAAATATGTGTGGCTGCTATTTGGATTTTTTATAGCCGCACAGGTCTTGTTCTTTATGATCGAGTTTCAGTACCAGTCCCAACTGGAATTTCATCTTAAAACCGAGGAGGCGATCGGTAGCTTTTTAGGGATTTTTGGCGGAATTATGGGAGTCTTTAAGCTCGCCCTTCAGCTTTTTGGCTCCAGTCGCATCATTGAGCGAATTGGTGTATTTTTTGCTGTGCTCATGCCACCCATCGGGATTGTGATCACAGGTGTTTTGGCAGGCTTTGCACCCTTTGGGCTTTTGGTCGGTTTCGTAGTCCTCAAGTTTTTTGATGAACTATTCCGATTTACAATTGTTGCTGCAACCGCCCCCACACTTTTTCAGGCTGTCCCCGATCAGTTTCGTAGCCAGATTCAGTCTTTTGTCCGCGGGATTGCCGACCCTCTAGCAACAGGTGGAGCAGGGGTCTTGATCTGGGTTTTTACATTGCTTTTTATGCAGGGGGGAATCAACTCAAATATATTCTCCCGTTGGTTTGCAGGGGCGATCGTTATCGTGGCTCTGATCTGGATTATTGTAATCTGGCTATTGCGACGCGGCTATTTAGAGTTATTGATTCAAAGCGTAGAAAGGGGACAACTTACGCTACTGACTGTTGATACTCGTGAAATGCGCCGCGCCGTTTCCGAATCAATGGCTCGTGCCGAAACCCAACTAGAGCAATCAGTGTGTATTGATTTGCTGACTCAGGTTGCGCCGCAAGCGGTTGCTGAGTCACTGGCTCCCTTGCTGTCGCAGATGACTCCAGACTTGCAAGCGCAAAGCATTGAAGCAATGCTAGAAAATCCTGAGTCTAAGTATTTGTCTTACATTCGTGAAGTGATGCAGTCACCTAACGCATCGCCTCAAGTACAGGCTTTATGTCTACGATATGTGTTGCTAGCCGACGAAAAAAACCGTGATATTGATGGGCTACGCAAATATCTAGGGCCAGAACAAAATCCAATTATTCGTGGTACTGCTGTAGCCTTGATGATGCGCCTTGGCTCGTCTCCACAGGTTGCCGAAGCGACTAATACTTTACGACATATGATCACTAGCCCTTTGCAGCCTGAGCGTGTTTTAGGATGTCGAGCTTTGGCAGAGGCGGCTTTTTTGCAGTCCCTACGGTTTTATGTGCCGCAGCTATTGCAAGATCCTTCCATTGAGGTGCGTTGTGCTTTGTTGAGGGCGATCGCGGCAACTCGTGCTAGTGAATACTTCCCATCTTTAGTTCGAGGGCTACATTATAAAGCTACGCGCCGTGCTTCTCGCGAAGCATTGATCTCCCTTGGCGATGATGCAATCAGCTCTTTACTAGAACTCGCCCACAGCGATCGCAGCCCTGAAAATGTAAAAATCCAATCATGGGACATTCTAGGAGAAATCTGCACGACTACCTCTATTTCCATATTAGCTAACAATTTGCCTAAGTCTTGGGGCAACCATCGGCGGCAGATCCTGCGTTCCTTGATTCGCATACCTCAAGAACAAGGGATCGAAGCGATTTTAGAGCTACTCGGTAGGAGTGGTGTTGAAAAAATGGTCATCCAAGAGTTAGGAATTATGACTGAAGTTTGGGTGGCGGTCGAAGACTTGCCTCTAGACCAACTTCCAACTACTGAAGTCGCGTTGCTCACTGAGTCTTTACAGAATGAAGCATTTGATAGTTTGGATCGAATTTTTTTAATCATGAAATTACTCTATTCTCCTTCAGCAATTCAAGCGGCAGCCTTTAATATTCTTTCTGGCTCAAAAGGTAGTTTGGCTAAAGGAATGGAGATTTTAGACAATACGGTGGATCTGAGTGTGAAGCAGATTTTGCTATCTGTAGTTGATAATCGATTAACTAGCGAAAAGCTGAATATTTTGGCAGCTATTCACCCTTATCAAAATATGTCGTCAATCCGACGATTGCAGCAGCTTGTGGATTTGCGGTATTGCCTATCGGATTGGACGTTGGCTTGCTGTTTTCATGTGGCGCGGGTTCAAAGTTGGAGTATTTCCGTTGAGGCGATGCTCAATTGTCTTGAGCATCCCACAGGTTTTGTGAGGGAGTCTGTGATTTCTTACTTACAAGTTGCTTCGCCGCGATCGCTGGTCAGAATTTTGCCCAGACTGTTAAAGGATCGTGACTCTTTGGTACTGGCTCAAGCTAAAGCAATTTCTTACTATTTTCAAAGTAATGGCAAAAAGAACGCAAATCTAAGCGATAATTCCCATCATAATCAAGGTTTAGACCCTAGTATTAGAGCCAGAATGCTTGGCAACCCAAATGGGCTGGGGGAGTCTTAGGCGATGTTAACCAGTATTGATCGGTTGCTATTGGTGCGCGGAGTTCCGATTTTTAAGGAGCTGCGGGATGATTTTTTGGTGCGCCTAGCCTCAATCATGAATGAAGTATCATATCCACCTAGCAAAATGATCTTTGCCCAAGGTCAGGAAGGTCGTTCTCTCTATATTGTCGTTGCGGGTCGAGTAAGGGTACATCTTGGCGACAAGGATCTGGCGATATTAGATAAGGGTAGCTGCTTTGGGGAGATGTCTTTGTTTGATGCCGAGCCACGTTCGGCTACAGTAACTGCAATAACGGGCTGTGACTGTCTAGTCCTTACCCAGCAACAACTCTATGAGGCGATCGACGAGACTCCCGACATTGCCGTAAATATTATTCGTTTACTGTCGCGACGTATTCGCAGCCAAAATATAAAACTCAACGAGTTACAACAGAGCTATGAGGTTCAGCCTGTAGTTCAAGGACAACCGAGCTAAAGCCAAAAGTAAAGCCAGAAGCTATGACTTAATTACCTGCCACTGCGTAACAGGACGCATGGGCTTCCATCCTAAAAAAGTGCCGATCGCTTCAGCACGGCTTATCGAAATTTGGGTCAATGTACCGCCATATTTCTGCTGCCATTGGTATAGTTTCTGTTCGCCTTCGAGGGTGACGACATTAGCAACTAAACGCCCCTGCGATCGCAAACTTTGCCAGCAAGGCTCAAACAGATTAGGCGCAGTCGCGCCGCCACCGATAAAAATCGCATCAGGAATTGGTAAATCTTGCAGAGCTTCAGGAGCCTTACCTTCAATAATTTTGAGATTGGGCGTACCGAGGGCGATCGCATTCTTGGCAATAAAGTGAGTGCGTGATTTTTCGATGGCGATCGCCTGACATCGCGGATGACTTCGCATCCATTCGATGCTAATAGAGCCACAACCAGCACCCACATCCCACAGTAATTCCCCAGCATTAGGTGCTAGTGCCGATAGAGTAATCGCTCTGACTTCGCGCTTAGTTAATTGTCCATCATGCTCAAAGGCCTCATCGGGCAGTCCGACCATTCGCGAAAGAATTTTTGCTTCAAGATTGGGAATACATTCCACCGCGATCGCATTAAGATCGGCAAATTCAGAACCTTCCTGAATTTGTTTGGCGATACTAGAAATAATGCGTTCCTTAGTTCCGTTGAGATGTTCTAGGACCGTAATTTTGCTATTACGGAAATGGCGATCGCAGAGCATTTTCGCGACAATTTGCGGCGTGTCTTTGCCTGCACTAAGGATTAAAAGCTTGGCATTGGGATAAATATGGGTTTGCAAAAGTGCGGCAGGACGACCGCATAGACTCAGAGTTTCCACTTCATTTAGCGACCATCCTAATCGCGCACAAATCAAGCTAAAAGTTGAAGGTGAGGGAATAATTGAGATTTCTGAAATGGGAATTCTTTTTAACAAAGTTGTGCCAATCCCAAACCAAAGGGGATCGCCACTGGCTAATACGCATACAGATTTACCGCGTAAATTAATTATTTGCTGAATGGTTTCTTCAATTGGTGATGCCCAAACTATGCTTGATCGATGTTCATTTGGAGTCTCTGCCAACATATCTAAATGGCGATCGCCGCCTACTAAAATTTCGGCATCATCAATTAGCGATCGCGCTACTGAGCTTAATCCTGCTAATCCATCTTCACAAATGCCAATTACAGATAACCACTTATGAGCAATCATATTTCAAATAGGCTAATTGTACCGTTTTGAGATGGTGATTTGTGCGCTCCCAAAACCCAAAAGAGAGAGGCGGCGCGGTGCGCCGCCTCTCTCTTTTGGGTTTTATGTCCTAGCAAAACTGGCGACAGCTATAGGTACACTGAGATACCCAAAGATACCCAATATCCAGTTATCCTAGAATTCTTACAGCCTATTGAGGCTTTAAAGGGTACAGATAAATTTTTGAAAGTACCGCTTAGCGGCACTTTCAAAAATTTATCTGGGTTTTATAAAAGCGCAATGCGTTATAAGTTTTTTGTAAAGCTAATCGGGTGTTTTTTCCACAGAGTCCAAACTGTTGTAAAGTCAGAAGACTGTTCTAGTTTTAACGGGGATCAGCCGTTAAAAATGAAATTAAGTAGATTATTACTGTCTGCATTAACTTCAAAATGGGGAAAGTTTGGTGAGAATCCAACGCTGTACCGCAACTGTAAAGGATGCTGATTTAAAAGTCATCTAAAGTCAGGATGCCCACTAGAGCTGTTCTTATTGTTTATATCTGCGAGTTACAGATCATGAATTTGTCTAGAATTTTTTCGCCAATTTTGGCATCTGTTCAAAGCAAAGCATTGGCGATCGCCTTTGCTTTCAGCTTTTTAGTATTTGCTAGTCCTGCCGCCGCGCACCACCCGATGGGCGGCAAAACACCAAGTAACTTTTTTGAAGGCTTTATGTCAGGTTTGGCTCACCCTGTGATTGGGTTTGACCACTTAGCCTTCATCATTGCTATTGGCTTATTTGCGGCTGTAAAGAAGCAGGGCTTTTGGCTCCCTCTTGCCTTTGTGATGTCGGCGGCGATCGGCGCAGGCTTACACTTGATGAGTGTTAGCTTGCCCCTAACTGAGCTAGTAGTATCAGCTTCAGTACTCGGCTTCGGTGTTTTATTAGCGATTAAAAACAGTCCTAATTATCTCGTTGTTGCGGCTTTAGCAGCGATCGCTGGTTTATTTCATGGTCACGCTTACGGCGAAGCCATTTTTGGTGCAGAAAGCATGGCGCTGTGGTCTTACTTAGCAGGATTTACAATTATTCAATTGCTAATTTCAGGCGCAGCATTTTTTGCTGGTAAAAAGGTCTTGAATGGTGATTTTGCGATCGCCCCTAATTTGCGATCGGCTGGCTTAGTCATTTGTGGCATTGGTGCAAGCTTGTTGGCTTCGCAGATTTCAGCCTTAGCTTTCCCTGCGCCATAGGATATTAAAAATGGCAGCGAAAATTCCTGTAACTGTGATCACTGGCTTTTTAGGCAGTGGTAAAACGACGCTGATCAGGCAGCAGTTACAAAATAATCAAGGCAAGCGTATTGCCGTATTGGTCAATGAATTTGGTGAGATTGGCATCGATGGCGACTTGTTACGCTCTTGCAAAGTCTGTGATGAAGATGGCAAAGAGATTACGCCTAACATTGTGGAGCTAACCAATGGCTGTCTCTGTTGCACGGTGCAGGACGAATTTCTGCCCACAATGCAGGAATTGCTGAAGCGCCGCGATCAAATCGATTGCATTCTGATCGAAACTTCTGGCTTAGCTCTGCCGAAACCATTAATCCAAGCCTTTAAATGGCAAGAAATCCGCAATGGCGCAACCGTTGACGGCGTGGTGGCAGTAGTGGATTGTGATGCCCTCGCCAATGGTCGCTTTGTCAGTGACCTTGATGCCCTCAATGCCCAGCGGCAAGAAGATCCGAATCTGGATCATGAAACGCCAATAGAGGAGTTGTTTGAAGATCAGTTAGCCTGTGCCGACTTGGTTCTGTTAACCAAAACCGATCTGGTGAGTGCTGACGATCAAACTAAGGTGCAGTCTTGGCTTAAGCAAGAGTTGCGCGATGGCGTGAAAGTGGTTGCCTGTGACGCGGGTAATGTCAGCCCTGAGATTCTGCTTGGCTTTAATGCTGCCGTTGAAGACAATCTCGACTCGCGCCCCAGCCATCATGACCATGAAGAAGAACATGAGCATGACGATAATATTAATTCGATTAATGTTATTACCGAGCAATCCTTTGAGCCTTCGCAGTTATTAACTTCCTTGAAACAGGCGATCGCTGAGCAAGAGATCTATCGCATCAAGGGCTTTGTTAATGTCCCGAACAAGCCAATGCGAATGGTCTTACAAGGTGTCGGCGATCGCTTTGAGACTTCCTACGATCGTCTGTGGTCAAAGGATGAAGTTCGTCAAACCCGTCTAGTATTCATCGGTCAAAGCCTAGAGCGCTCCAAAATTGAAGCCGCCCTCAGTCTCTAAATATTTGGAGGGCGCTTCGCGTTCTCCAAATGTGATTATTATTTCTGGAATTTCCTCAATTGCAATCTACTACCGCTATCTGTCCCAGCTTGTTTAATGCCACCACCGCCCAAGATGGCATCCTTTCGCGCATCCGTTTACCTGCGGGGCTAATCACGGCTTCGCAATGTCAGTTGATTTGTGAGATTGTTGATCAATTTGGCAATTGTGAAGTCCAAATCACTAATCGAGCTAATCTCCAAATCCGCACCAGTACTGCCCTAAGTGAAAACACACTTCTCGATCTGCAAGACTGTGGCTTAGCTTCTAGCCAAGCTAGCACCGATGGCTTACGGAATATTATGGCAAGTCCCGCCGCAGGGATTGATGCAACCGCTTTTGTCAATACAACTCCCTTAGTTAAAGCATGGAACTTCTATTTGTTACAGCATCCAGAATTATCAATTCTATCTAACAAATTCAGTGTTTGCTTTGATGGTGGTGAATCGATCAATGTGAGCGATCGCCCCAATGACATCTGCTTTAAAGCGATGCGTAGGCTGAGTGAAGCCGAAGTTCACTTTAGCTTGCAATTAGGCTCTGAAAAAGTAGCGGGGATTTTAATCCCCTATTCGCAAATAATTGCAGTTCTCGCCGCCCTAACGGAAGTTTATCGAGCCTATACAGAACAGAAATTGGGACAGGATTCTCAAAATCTGCGATCGCGTCCGCCAAGATTGAGAGAACTGCTCAATGACTTGGGCGTGGAAAAGTATCTGGATCTAGTTGCCGAGAAGTTGGGTTATAGCCTGAAATCCTCACTCCTAGCCCATTTCCCTCAATGGGACAGGGGAACAAAAGAACCTAGAATTTATGAGTATGGGCATTTAGGTGTGCATAATCAGAAACAATCGGGACTAGCTTATATTGGTGTGGTGACACCATTGGGAAGATTAACTACTGCTCAATTACTTGGATTAGCGGAACTCTCTAAGCAATATGGTGGTGGAGCTTTGCGATTAACGCCTTGGCAAAATCTACTATTGACAGATATTGCTAAAGTCAATATTGAGAAAGTTACCAAATCAATCTTAAATTTAGGATTATCAATTTCGCCAACTCATCCCTATGCAGCGATCGCAGCTTGTTCAGGTATCACGGGCTGTAAATCCGCCCATACCGATACTCAAGCTGATGCTAAGGCGATCGCTATTTATTTAGAGAAATTGATTCAGTTGGAGGCTCCAATTAATTTGCATTTTTCAGGCTGTGAAAAGTCCTGTGTGCAGCACCATCCTAGTGATATTGCTTTAGTAGGTCAGGATTCTGCCACTTACAAAATTTATATTGGTGATGGTGATATCGATTTTGGTCGTGAGCTATATGCTGAATATATGGTTGATCAACTACCCCAGCTAATGGAACGGCTGATCAACATTTATCAATCTCAACGTCAACCTGAACAAAGTTTTCGAGAATTTGTAAATCAACGGGATTTGCAATACTTGAGACAGGAATTACAGGAAGTGATTAGCCATGCTTGATTACATTCGTGATGGCAATGAAATCTATCGCCAATCCTTTGCGACCATTCGCGCTGAGGCTAACTTTTCGGGCTTGCCGCAGGATCTCGAAGTGGTAGCTGTGAGGTTAATCCATTCTTGCGGGATGACGGATATCGTGCAAGATCTCGCCTATTCTGAGGATGTGGTCAAGATCGGACGCGAAGCTTTGCAAAATGGCGCAAATATCCTCTGTGACGCGCAAATGGTGGCGAATGGTGTGACCCGTAAGCGCTTACCCGCCCATAATCAAGTGATTTGCACTTTAAATGACCCTGCCGTTCCTGAATTAGCGCAAAAGCTTGGCAATACTCGCTCCGCCGCCGCAATGGAATTATGGCGATCGCACATTGCTAATTCCATTGTGGCGATTGGTAATGCACCCACGGCTCTATTTCGATTACTAGAACTACTCGATCAAGGATTTCCGAAACCAGCCGTTATACTAGGATTCCCCGTTGGGTTTGTGGGCGCGATCGAGTCCAAAGCAGCTCTAGCCACTAATAGTCGTGGTGTTTCCTTTTTAACAATTCACGGGCGGCGCGGTGGCAGTGCGATGTGTGCAGCAGCAATCAATGCGTTAGCAATGGAGAATGAACTATGAATGAATCCCAAACCACAAAAAAAGGCAGTCTCTACGGCGTAGGCATTGGTCCTGGTGATCCTGAACTGTTGACCCTAAAAGCACACCGCATTCTAACTTCTGTCCCCGTGATTGCTTATCCGACAATGGAAAATGGCAAGGTCTTAGCTAGGGCGATCGTGGCGGACTTCATTCGTCCTGAGCAGATCGAAGTGCCGATGCCGTTGCCCTTCAGCGTTGAGCGTTCTTCCCAACCCTATTACGATCTTGCTGCCGAGAAAATAGCAGAGCATTTGGAAGTTGGGCGCGATGTGGCAGTGTTATGCGAAGGCGATCCGATGCTATACGGTTCCTTCATGTATATCTTTCGGCGGCTGTCGGACAGGTTCCATACTGAAGTCATCCCAGGCATTTCTTCGACTATTGCCAGTGCCGCTATGCTGGGCGCTCCCCTAACCTTCCGTAATGATGTGCTGAGCATCATGCCTGCGACCTTGGATGCTGAGACTTTACGCGATCGCTTAGCGGTTGCGGATGCGGCAATTATTATTAAACTAGGGCGGCACTTTGCCAAGATCAAATCTATTTTGCAAGAGTTAAATCTCTTTGAACGCGCCTTATATATTGAACGCGCCACGCTGCCCAATCAAGTGATCAAGCCCATTGCCGATGTCGATCCCGATAACGTCACCTATTGGGCAATCGTCATGATTCCTAGTCAAACGAATCCGAAATAAGCAACCAAGGACTGTGAGGCGGTGCTTCGCGCCGCCTCACAGTCCTTGGGCTATAGAATCGCTGATTTGCAAAACGGTTTTGGTGTCGAGGGATCTTTCTTTGCTATAGTCGATTCAATAAGGTTCTTAGGCTCTTGTTGGCGTTTGATAAGCCACTAAGATTTAATAAAAGTTTATGTCAGCATCATTACGAAATCGCCAACATAGTTTAATTTGTCAGCTAGCAAACTGTATCGAAACGGTTTGGCAAGAAAACTTGGAGCTATCTCCCTACATTGTTCCTGAAGGGTTGGGGTATATTGAGGGACATCTTGAAGGCGAAAAGCTTGTTATTGAGAACCTTTGCTACCAAACTCCACAATTTCGTAAATTGCACCTTGAACTTGCCCAAGTAGGAACAGGACTAGATATTCTGCATTGCGTCATGTTTCCTAATCCTGAATATGCCTTGCCAATTTTTGGCGCGGATATCGTTGGTGGCGGTCGTGGCGCTATTAGTGCAGCGATCGCAGACTTATCTCCTGTAAATGCTGAGCGATCGCTACCACCTAAGTACCATCAAGCTTTATCTTCTTTATCAATCTCTGAATTTTCTCAGCCCCGTGCTTTACCCGAATGGGCTGATATTTTTTCGGAATTTTGTTTGTTTGTGCGTCCAATAGGTGAACAAGAAGAGCAAGCTTTTCTAAATCGTGTCCGTGATTTTTTGACCATTCACTGCCAAATAGCCAAGGTGGAAGCAGTCTCGACCAGCGAGCAGGAAGTTGCCAAGGCGATCGCAGGTCAGCAATATTATTGTGAAAAGCAACAACAAAATGACAAGACTCGCCGAGTCCTAGAAAAGTCATTCGGCTCAGAATGGGCGGATCGTTATATGACAACAATGCTGTTTGACTCAGTAAGCATCTCGACGAAATAAAAACCAGAACCCCAAGAGCTATGGCGCACGCTGCGCGTGCGTCATAGCTCTTGGGGTTCTCAGGTCTCTCTCATGGAGATGCTTACTCCCTTCCCAGTATAAGAATAGATATTAAAACCCAAGAATCAGTGGTGCGGCGCGAAGCGCCGCACCACTAATTCTTGGGAAAGGAGTAGTATCGCTAATGACACTTGCGTTAGGACATCAGAACCAAGAAACACTATGAATGTAATAAGTAATTCAAATCATTCCCAATAGCAAATACAGTTGGCATAATTTTACTAATCAAGAAAGAGTTCTATCCTCGTTCTTAGAGCCAAATCTTCAACAAATTAATGCGATCCCACAAAGCGATCCCACAGTGCAAGCTGCCTTCAACTTCTAATTTTAAAGTAGCGATGTTTACAGAATTTAATATCTAGATCAACACAATTGGGTTAGCAAATGGCTGTTTACGCTATTGCTAAATGTTCCATATATTATCAGGAGGAACCCCATGTCTGACATCCCAACTGGCGGTCAAATGATCTGGAAACTCGAAGACGGCGATCGCGTTCTGCATCTGCGTCATAGTCCATCAGAGCAATGGCGACACTATGAAGAATTTCCCGAATATGCAGTACAAGATCCCATCGGATTTTCTAAGGGAATTACAACTTTTATCACTTTACTCAAGAAAGATTGGACAGCAATTAAATCGTAAACAGATTGTATTGTGGGCGCAAAGCACCCACAATACAATTACTAAATTCTGTAGCGCGGGCATCCTGCCTGCGTCACCACAATGCAAGCTACAGGGGGATATTCTTTTCGAGAAACCACCTAAAGACGATTCTGCCGAGCAATGCGTAATGTGGTAGCCATGCACTGACCACAAAAGCTAGCAAGAGTAAGATTGTGGCGTAATTATCGAAAAACTATATTACGAACAGAAACTTTTACATTAAAAAATAAGTCAATTGAAATTGAGCCAAAAATCAGCTTAAAGATGACCATTTTGTA
>Ga0136636_10000602_pt1 | contig 19114 bp, 13 predicted proteins | sample AntDrymUQ8522106_2_FD_104653 | JGI IMG/M metagenome (GOLD analysis project Ga0136636, IMG submission 104653) | Polar desert sand microbial communities from Dry Valleys, Antarctica - metaG UQ852 (21.06) | ecosystem: Environmental > Terrestrial > Soil > Desert | place: Antarctica: Dry Valley... | reverse complement strand
TGTGCTGGTGTTCACCGACAACAACATCTCGCAAAACGACATCCTCCTACGGGCGGATACGGCGATGTACCAAGCCAAGCACGATGGTCGCAACCGGGTGCAGTTTTATCAGGACATTTAGCGGCTTTGTGTGCAGGCGCACGGACCATGAGGGTAGTGTGTTGCATCATTGGATGAGTTGCGCTCTTTGCTATCGTCTCGTTTAGCGTTAACCAAAATTTAATATGAAATTGACCCTTAGACCTCTTAAAATAACAGCTATTTGCTATATTTTAAATAGTAATCAATTGCCCTGAAGAACAAAGAAAAGGAGTCTCCCATGCACATGACCGTCGATATCCGCAATGCCCGCATCTTGATCGTGGACGATCAAAGCGCCAATGTGCAGTTGCTGGAGCAATTGCTCGCTGATGCCGGCTACACCCAGGTGAGCGCCACCATGGATCCGACCGAGGTCTGTGCGCTGCACCGTAAGAACCCGTTTGACGTCATTTTGCTGGATCTGCAAATGCCGGTCATGGACGGTTTTCAGGTTATGGAAGGGCTCAAGACAAACATTGACGACCACTACCTGCCGGTGATTGTGCTCACCGCCCAGCCGGGTCACAAGCTGCGCGCGCTGGCTGTCGGTGCCAAGGACTTCATCAGCAAACCATTTGATCTGGCCGAGGTCAAGACGCGTATTTACAACATGCTGGAAGTGCGCCTGTTATATAAAAGGTTGGCCGACTACAACAAGGTGCTGGAGGCCACTGTGGCCGAACGCACTGCCGAATTGCGTGAAAGCGAAGCCCGTTACCGCAGTCTGACTGAGCTGGCTTCTGACTGGTATTGGGAGCAGGACGAGGCGGGGCATTTCATCAAGGTGTCTGGCCCGGTGCTGGAAATGTTGGGCATTCAGGTGGAGCCATTGCGTGGCGAAAATGATGCCGTACAACGCATTGGCTGGAACGAGGAAGAGCGCGCCAAACTGCGCACCACGATTGAAAACCGCGAGCCCTTCCTCGATTACGTGTTTCACCACACAGGCCCCGATGGTCGCCAGCAATCCTTTCAGGTCAGCGGCGAACCAATGTTTAACAGCTCCAGCCGGTTTGTTGGTTACCGGGGCATCGGAGTGGAGCTCACTTCAAAATACTGAGACAGCCGCATAAAAACAACAGGGAAAACACCTATGGCTTCACAGCAACAACCCAATTCCAGCCCGAAATCGAACCATTTGTTGGCGGCCTTGCCAGCACAAGACTTTGAAAACCTCGTCCCGCATCTGGAACTGGTGCCAATGGCCTTGGGCCAAATGCTGTATGAACCGGGCGTGCAAATGCGCCATGCGTACTTTCCCACCACTTGCATCGTGTCATTGCATTACGTGACCGAAAGCGGTGCCTCGGCTGAAACTGCCGGTGTCGGCAATGAAGGTGTGGTGGGCGTTGCATTGTTCATGGGCGGCGACACCACCTCAAGCTCTGCGGTGGTGCAAACTGCGGGGCAGGCCTTCCGGCTGGACCGGTATGTGTTGAAAGAATTGTTTGAGAAAGGTGGTGCGCTGCAACGCCTGTTGCTGCGTTACACCCAGGCCTTGATGACACAAATGGCCCAGACCGCCACGTGCAACCGGCATCACTCGGTGGAGCAGCAGTTGTGCCGCTGGTTGCTGCTGACCACCGACCGCCTGCCCGACCGTGAACTGGTCATGACCCAGGAGCTGGTGGCCAGCATGCTGGGTGTGCGCCGCGAAAGCGTCACAGATGCCGCAGGTCGTCTGCAAAACCTCGGCTACATTCGTTACCGGCGCGGTCACATTGGTGTGTTGAACCGCGCCGGGCTTGAGACGACCGCTTGTGAATGTTACGGTGTGGTCAAGAAAGAACTCGACCGCCTGCTGACCGATGTCCCTTAATACCGACGCGCCACGCCATTGTCAATCTGGACCCGGTCACCGACACGAATGTCCTCATTGGCAGTCTGTGTGAGGGATTGGTAAGTGCCATTGTTCAAGCGGATGTTGAACCGGTAGGCGTTCACCTGCTGGCTGCCCTGGCGGTTTTTCTCCATCTGGTTGCCGACATACGCGCCACCGGCAGCACCCAGAACGGTGGCCGCAGTGTTGCCTGTGCCGCCTCCCACCTGATGCCCAAGAATGCCGCCAACCACAGCGCCGGCGATGGCACCCGCACCAATGCCGCCAGGGTTGACGCTGTCCTGACTCACCAGCTCAATCGACTGCACCACGCCGTATTGGGTGTAGACATTGTTCGACTGCGGGTAGTTGGAGGCAGTTGGTGCTGAGGGGTTGGTAGCGCAGCCCCCGAGTGCCAGCACGGCGAAAAGTCCGACGATCGATTTGAGGTTTTGGATGGATTTCATGGTGTGTGTGCCTTTACTTTTTAATACTCATGTCATTGCTGACCTTGATGACGCCTTCGACGCCACCGCTGATTTCAAGGGCACGGTCAATTTGCCCCTGATTGTTGACAAAGCCGCTGAGTTGGACTTCGCCGTTGCGCGTGACCACAGCGATGTCAGCGCTTTTGACGCCGACATCTGCCATCAGCACAGATTTGATCCGAGTGGTGATGACGGTGTCATCAACTTTGGTGCCGATGCTGGTGGGCGCACCCTTCAGACTGACCTTGTTGGTGACAGTCATCACGCCGGGTATTGCGCGCGCCACCGCTACCGCGTGGTCAATCTGGGTCTGATTGTCAACAAAGCCGCTCAGCATCACCTCGGCTTTGCGGGTTTCCACCTTGATGTCAAAGCTCTTGATGTCCATGTTGTCAGCCAATGCGGCCTTGACATGGGTGGTGAGCAGGCTGTCGTCAATTTCTGTGCCTACGGTGGTCGCGGTGCCAGACGCTGCGAGAGGTGCGTCGGTTCTGCTGCACCCTGCCATGTAAAAGCTCAGCGCGCTCACCAGCGCCAAGCTCAAGTTGTGTGTGCCAAGGGACGTCTTCATAACTTGGGTTCTCCAATCTCGACATAAGTTTATTAACAGCAACTATGAGCGTCTTCCAGCCAACTTTCTGTGCGATAGACCACACTGCGGCTAAAGCATTGACCATCTGCCTGGGTGTGTGTGGTTGCGCACAGACGTGTAGGCTGGCCTGTCATATCTTCTGGCGCTTCATGAAGTTCAATCCCCCTGTGCCCCTGATAGCTGCCAAGTCGACCATGCTAGAAAATGTGGGGCGTAGCACCACCAGCCTTTTTGAGCAAGCCTGGGCCATGCTGGTATTCATTGGCGAGACCGCCCAGGCATTAGCTGGCTGGCTGGCACAGCCTTCCCGCATTCGCTGGCGCGTGGTGCTGTTCAACCTGCGCACGGCAGGTTTTGATGCGCTTCCAATCGTCGGCCTGTTGTCTTTTCTGCTGGGTGTGGTGGTGGCATACCAGGGGGCAGACCAGCTGCGCCAGTATGGTGCCAACATTTTTGTGGCGGATTTGGTGGGCTTGTCGATGTTGCGCGAATTCGCGCCCCTGATCACCGCCATCATTGTTGCCGGTCGGTCCGGTTCGGCATATGCGGCGCAGATCGGCACCATGGCGGTGACGGAAGAAATTGATGCCATGCGCACAATTGGCATTGAGCCTCACGAGTTGCTGGTGTTGCCCAAGATTCTTGCGCTGGTGATTGCAATGCCCTTGCTGACAGTGTTTGCCGACGTGTTGGGCGTGATGGGCGGCATGGTCATGGCCAAAACACAATTGGGGGTGGGGTTTGCTGAGTTTCTGGACCGCATGGCGAACGCCGTCAGCGTCACCTCTTACTTGGTGGGCATCGGCAAGGCGCCGGTGTTTGCCGCCATCATTGCGCTGGTCGGTTGTTTTCAGGGCTTTCGCACGCATGGCGGTGCCGACAGCGTGGGGCGCCAGACCACCCGCAGCGTGGTGCAGTCGATTTTTTTGGTGATCGTGGCCGACGCGCTGTTCTCGGTTGTTTTCAGTGTGCTGGACCTCTGACATGGCCAGCTCTCTACCCGGCGTATCTACCAGCGACTCCGCCAGCGCCGACGCGCCGGTGATCGACATCCGTGAGTTGTCGACCCGCTTTGGCGCCAAAGTGGTGCACCACGACATCAATTTGCAGGTGCGCCGGGCCGAGGTGTTTGCCATCATCGGCGGCAGTGGCTCGGGCAAATCGACGCTGCTGCGTGAAATGATTCTGTTGCACACGCCCAGTTCGGGTCGCATCAAGGTGCTCGGGGTGGACCTGAAAGACTTGTCGCGTGACGACGCGCTGAACCTGCGCCTGCGCTGGGGCGTGATGTTTCAGCACGGCGGGCTGTTTGGCTCACTCACGGTGCTGGAGAACATTGGCCTGCCGCTGCGTGAACACACGCCGATGAAGGATTCCCAAATTGACAAGATTGCAGCAGAAAAGCTGGCGTTGACAGGTTTGAAACCTGAGGTCGGCGCGCAGTACCCGGCGCAACTGAGTGGTGGCATGATGAAACGTGCCTCATTGGCCCGCGCCTTGGCGCTTGACCCGGAGCTGCTGTTTTTGGATGAACCGACAGCCGGCCTGGATCCGCAGGCCGCCGCGGGCGTGGACGAGTTGGTGCTGCACCTGCGCGACCAGCTTGGCCTGACCATTGTGATGATTTCTCACGACCTGGATTTGTTGTGGCGAGTGTCCGACCGGGTGGCGGTGTTGGGCGACGGCACGCTGCAAGCGGTGGCCAGCATGGCCGGGTTGTCGCAGTTGGACAACCCCTGGATCACCCCATTTTTTGAAGGTGCACGCGGCCATGCGGCTCAAGCTGCGGCGCATCGTGCGCTCCAACCCAGGGAGACCCCATCGAAACCAAAGTGAACTATGCCGCAGTCGGCGCTTTTGTGCTGTTGCTCGGTGCAGCATTGATTGCCGGTGTGTTGTGGCTGGCGTCGGGTGGCAACTGGCAGAAACAATACGACGTGTACCTGGCCGTGCTGGACGAATCCGTGGCCGGCCTGAATCTGAACGCGCCGGTCAAATACAACGGGGTCGATGTCGGCAAGGTGCAGGACATTGCGCTTGACGTTGCCAACCCGGCGCGGGTCAACCTGCTGTTTGCCATCGAAACCGGCACGCCCATTCGGGAGGACACGGTGGCGGTGCTGAAAACGCAGGGGCTGACCGGCATTGCCTATGTGGAACTTAACGGCGGCACCGCCAGCTCGCCCGCCTTGCAGGCGACACCTGGCAACCGCTACCCGCAAATTCGCACCAAACCTTCCTTGGTGACGCGACTGGAATACATTCTGACCAGCGTGTTGAGCAAGCTTGACAGCACCTCGGAGGGCATCAACAGCCTGCTGGGTCCGGAAAACCAGGCGGCTTTCAAAAGCGCCCTGGCCGACATTGCCGCCGTGGCGCAGACGGTGGCGGCCCGCAAGGGTGAGATTGACCACGGTTTGACCCAGGCCGCCAAAACCTTTGAGAACTCGGCCAAGGTCACGGCGCAGATGGAGCCTGTGCTGGAGCGGCTTGGTCGCAGCGCCGATGCGATTGAAAAAATGGGCGTGGAAGTAGCGCGCACCAGTGTCAGCGCCGGGCGCACCGTGGACGCGGTGGGCGCCGATGTGAAACGTTTCAGCGCTGAAACCTTGCCTGAATTGGAGCGTCTGCTGGGTGAATTGAGCGCCTTGACCACCTCGCTGCGCCGCCTCAGTGACCAGACCGAGCGTGATCCCCGTGGCTTGATTTTTGGCCGTCAACCGGTGCCTGCGGGACCCGGAGAAAGAGGAGTGTCCCCATGAACACCTGCCATCACCGACCAAGCCTGAGCGTGCCAGGGTGGCGTGGCCTCACCGCCGCCATGCTGCTGCTGAGTCTGGGCGCCTGCAGTGCATTGCGCCCCACGTTGACCCCGGCGACCGCCTTCTACGCCCTTGATGCCTCGCAAAAGCCAGCGTTGGTGGCTGCCAAAGCCACGCCGACAAGCGCGGTGTCATCTCAAACCTTGCTCATCAATCCGCCCCATGCCAGCGCCGGATTTGACAGCACCCGCATTGTTTACCTGCGTGAGCCACACAAACTTGATTACTACGCACTCAGCCAGTGGGTGGACCCGCCGGCCCGCATGTTAGGGCCATTGCTGGTAGCGGCCATTGAAAAAACCGATGCGGTGCGTGCTGTGGTGCTGATGCCCGCAGCCGCGGCGGGAGACCTTCGGCTCGATACCCGGATCATTCGCCTGCAGCATGAGTTTCAAGCCCAACCGAGCCGGGTGCGCTTCACATTGCGCGCCACCTTGCTCGATGACCGGACCCGTCAGGTGCTGGGATGGAAAGAGTTTGAGGCGGTGGAAACCTCCAGTTCGGAGGACGCCTACGGCGGGGTGTTGGCTGCCAACCTGGCAGTGCAAGCCGTGGTCGACCAACTGGCTACGTTTGTGGCGGCTAAAGCAAACGCTTCCAAAACTGCGCCAGCCATTCCTTGAGCCTGTATTCCAGCGGCCGTTGCGCCCAAGCTTGGGGGGTGATGCGGATCGAAGCGGCCAGGTCTTTTTCAAACATGGCCTGCATCTGTGCGGCAAATTCGCGCCCAAGAATCACCGCGTTGACCTCGTCGTTGTCGAGAAAGCTGCGCCAGTCAAGGTTGCTGGAGCCGACAGTTGACCAGACGCCGTCGACCACTGCAGTTTTGGAATGCAGCAGTTCGCCCTGAAGTTCAAAAATCTGCACACCCCCTTTGAGCAAACCGTCGTAGTGGGCACGCCCGGCATGAAACACCAGTTCGGAGTCGGAGTGGCTCGGCAACACCAGCTTGACTGCCACACCGCGTGCGGCGGCACTGGTCAGGGCAGAGAGCAGTTGCGGGTCAGGCACAAAGTAGGCATTGGTCAGGTGCACGTATTTTTCGGCGTTGCCAATGGCCGAGATCAGGGTTAGATAAATTTTGCTGTAGGGGTCGTCAGGGGTGCTGGCAATGGCGCGCACAATGTCTTTGCCCTGCGCGGTCAAGGCGGGAAAATAGGCCTTGTCAGCCAGCGCTGGGCCGTGCTGTTTGCGCCACGTATCCAAAAACATTTTCTGGAATTCAGCGACCACCGGGCCTTCAATCTGCAGGTCGGTGTCGCGCCAGGCCACTGGGCTTTGGACCGACTTTCCAGGGCGAGTGATCACCGATCCGGACGAGTACACATTGCTGATGTTGATGCCACCCAGGAACACGGTGCGGCCGTCCACGATCAGAAGCTTGCGGTGGTCACGGTTGTTGATCAGCCAGGCGCCTTTGGCTTGCAGCGGATTGATGGGGTTGAATTCAAGCACTGCGATGCCCGCCAGTGTCAGTCGCTCGAAGAATGCCTTGGGCGTGTTGAAGCCTCCAACACTGTCATAAATCAAGTTGACCTGCACGCCGCGCGCCTGAGCGGCCAGCAGCGCTGTGGCAAACGCTTGGCCGATGGCATCGTCCTCAATGATGTAGGACTCTAGGTTGATGTGGTCACGAGCCTGAGCGATGGCGCTGAACATGGCGGCATAGGTGGCGCTGCCATCCTGCAGCAAGGTGACCTGGTTGCCCAAAGTGAGCGGGCTGTCGCTGATGGCCTGCTCAAGCGCCATCTGTTTGTCAAGGATGTCCAGGTTGCCCGAACTGCGTTTGAGTTCCGCAAAAATGGCGGCGCTTCGCTTTGCAGAAATAGGGCCACGCGCGTTCTCGAAGTTGGCTGCCTGTGTGCTGTGGTGCTGAATCAGTGCCTTCGTGTCAGGCAAGGTGGCGCAGCCAGAGGGCGCCACACTGACCAGCACCACCCAAAAAACCCACGGGCTGACGTTGCGCCTCATTTTTTGCCCTGCAACCATTGCGCACAGTCGCTGTCTTGGCCGGGCCCGGCATCGATCAGCGGAATCAATGCGAGCAGCGGGTTGACGACACCAAGCGCCACGGCGCCCAGCGCGCGCGCCGCCATGCGGCCCCGATCCACTTGAACGATGGGTTTCGCAAAATTGCCTCTGACGTAGATCGGGCTGGGCAGGGCCAGCGGGCTGGTGTTTTTGGTTTTTTGGATCAGGGTCAGGTCGAGCTTTTCCTGCCCGAGGTCAATGCTGCCAGAGCCGAGCAAGGTGGTGACTTCGGTGTCCAGCAACAAGGTGTTGGCGTGCATGTTTCCGCCCTTGACATCAAAATTGGCCACCGCACAGCGCAGTTTGACCTGCTTGTCGCCCGAGACCGTCAGCCGGAAAATTTCCCAAAGGTGTAAACCCGCCTTTTCCATCATCAATTGGCTGATGTCGCCTCCTGACACCAGCACTGCCAGCGTGCCGTTGGCACTGGCTAGCATGCTGCCGACCGAGTTTCCGGTGCCGCTGAGCTTGATCTGGCCACCAATCTGGCTGCGATGGGTTTGGTCTTTCAGGTTGGCTGGCAGCAATTTGGCCAGGGCCAGCCGTTTGATTTCTATTTGTGCGCTGGCATGAATCGGGTTTTGACGCCCGTCAAGGGTGACCACGGCGTTCAGACGCCCACCTGCCAGGTCAAACTTGAGCGGATCGAGCCTCAGTACCGAGTCCTTCAGGCTCATGTGGGTGCTGAGTGCTTCCAGAGGCATGTAGCTGGCTTGACGCAGCGACTGGGCGCTGAAATCCAACTCGGTGTCCACTGTGTCCCAGTGTTCAAACTTGAAAGGAAGGTCAGGAATCATCCGCTTTGTCTTGGGGGTAACCGCGCCCGCCGTGCCCGTCTGCGTGACCGCCTTGATGGCTTCGCTCAGATGTCCGGGACGCGAACCGATGACCGGGCCAAGGTCTTCCAGAGTCAGTTGTGTTGACACCAGATCACCGGTTAGCAAAGGCCGTTTGCCCCCAGTCCTGACCTGGATCCAACCTTTCAGGTCGCTGGTGCCGACGCTGCCAATAAAAGGGTCGTAACGCACGGTGTTGGCTTTTCGCACCAGGTGGCCCTGCATTTCGTAACGACGCGTGGAGGGCATCGCGATGCCAGTCAGGGTGAAAAGCTGGTAAAGGTTGTCGCCACTGAAGCCGAGCTGCATGTCGACGGCGCTGAATTTGATCAGGCTGGTGATATGACCATTGGCCTGAATGCGCGTCTGGCCAACGGTGGCATCGATGTCCAGTCCATAGGGCGTGTCCTCATCGCGCAGCGCCAGTACCGAGTCGCCCCTGCCCTTGGCCAGCAGCGGCAAGCCTTTGAATTTCCCTTTGGCGTTGAAGCTCACCCCCGGGTCTTGCTTGCCGCCAGGCTCAGTGGCGATCGTCGAGAGTTCTGCACGGACGCTGGTTTTGCTGGTCACATCGTCATAACTGATGGCGCCTTTGTCGAGCGTCAGACGGTCGATCAGCACGTGGGCATCGTCGTCTTGCTGGTTCTGGTCGAGCAACCAGCTTTTACGCCCGTCGGAACCAATTTCCAGAGCCACCATCGGCTTCACCATGTTGACATTTGACATGACCAGGCGTTGCGTCAGCAGTTGTGGCAGGTGAATGGAAAAGACCACCTTGTCAGCTGTCAACAACTGGGGTTGGGTTGCCCAGTCGGGATTGGAAAAAGTGACGTTGTTCGCCTGCACGCGCGGCCACGGCCAGCCAAGTGAAATGTCAAGGTCGCCCTTGATCTGCAAAACCCGGCCGGTTTGCGCCAACGCCCTCTTTTCAATTGGCGCGCGCAGCCAGTTCCAGCCGAACATGCCCACAAACAGCACAGCCAGGATGACCAATGCCAACACCAGACTGGCCGCCCATTTCAGTGTCCGCAAAATCATGGTGATTGTTTCAAGGTGAATGTTGATAGTGTGAGGCGTTGACCGCCATTGTCTGACAGTAAAGCAAAAGAGCTGCGGCTACCGTGCGGCAACACACTGACGTATGCCAGCGAAACGTTGATCATGTTGTTTTATCTTTTTGAAATCACGATGTACCTTAAGAAAATGGTGTTGGGACATGGCAATGGACGAATCTGACCGGACCTTGATCGCCAGGGTTCGCTGACACCGCCATGATCGAATCCATTTTGATGACAACGACACAGATTTCAACCTTTGACATTGACCGGGAGCTTAGTCATGCGACCGGCTTCTTTTTTGAACGTGAGGACCGCCTCTACCTGGTGACCAGCCGGCACGTGCTGTTCGACACGCCAAGCAGACATTTTCCAAGCCGTATCGAGATCGAATTCCATACTGATCCCGATGACCTGACGGGCTTTGCCGTGCTGTCGATTCCACTTTATCGACTGGGTGAATGTGTCTGGAACCAGGGGCGGGATGCAGCGGGCGAGGTTGACGTGGCCGTGATTGAGTTGGACCGCGCAGCGTTGCCCAAAGACGCTCTGTTCGCCTGCTTCACGCCCTCACATCTGGAGTTGGCGATGGGTGAAATTGAAGTTGGCATGGCGTTGTTGCTGGTCGGATACCCGCTTGGTTTTCAGGACAACCGGCACCATCTTCCGGTGGTTCGGCAAGCCATGATTGCGTCCTCTTTTGGCGTGAGGTTCCAGGGTCAGGGTTACTTCCTGACCGATGCGCGCACCCACCGCGGTGCTAGCGGCGCACCCGTCGTGATGCACGACGGCGCGGGCGATCTGCCGTTGCCCTGGAAGCTGTTGGGTGTGCACTCCGCCCGAATGGACATGGGGCCGCGTGACATGCACCTCGATGAGACCTTGGGGTTGAATTGCGCGTGGTACGCTGACATCTTGTTGAGCTTGACAGCGGCTGCGACTCTGGCGGTCAGCGGGCGTAAAGAAGCCCCGTGATCCGATAGGCGAATCCGGGGCGACAAGCTCTTTGGTCGAGCTCAGGCGCAGGGTAAGGGAAACACTATTTCTTGGGGAACCAGGCGTCGGTCGCTTTGCGTTCCCATTCAGTGATTTGTGTTTCAGCCTCGTCTTTGGCAATGCCGTAGCGTTCCTGGATTTTGCCCGAGAGTTGGTCGCGCCGACCTGCGACGACGTCAAAGTCGTCATCAGTCAGTTTGCCCCACTGCTCCTTGGCTTGGCCAGTGACTTGCTTCCAGTTGCCCTGGATTCGATCCCAATTCATAAATTTTCCTTCACGTTTTGTTAATCAATGTCCGGGTTGAACTGGTATCAACCTCAAGGACGGACAGCGATTTCGTTTTTGACCGATTTCACGTTGTTGACGCCACGTGCGATATTTTCAGCCGCAGCTTTCTCGCTTGCGCTCTTGGCAAAGCCTGACAGCATCACGGTGCCATTCAGCGTTTCAACGCTGATGGAAGATGCGGCAACAGCCTTGCTTTCAGCCATACGGGCTTTGACCAAAGTGGTGATACCAGCGTCGTCAACGTAAGCACCAACAGTTTCCTGACCGCGGGTGACAGCGCAACCAGCGGTGGTGAGAAGGGCAGCGGCCATCATGGCGGCGACGAGTGTAGTTTTAATTTGCATAGAGAAACTCCAAAGGATATGGATGGTGAAAGCCCCACCACCGATGGGCGAAACGCTGGGCATCCCCCAGTCGATGACGCAACTGTAAAAGTTGTGTGCAATGTCGTCAGTGCGCTGGCGCACTTAAGGGTTGGGCGGTTCAGCGTACTGTGGCAAAGGAATCACAAAACAGGTGTGCCCGGCCAAGCCACGCCATTGCAGCGCCTGCCCCGGCTTGAGCAATTGCGCACCCCACTGTGCGGTGGCTTCCAGTGCAATTTTTTCGCTGGCTCGCAGCAGGATGAAACGCATTTCTTGCTGGTCGCGCACCAGGGTCATTTCGGCTTGTGGCCAGTGCGAGGGCAGGCAGGGTGTGAAGGTCAAGGTTTGCGACCGCTGCTGCAGGCCGAAAATGGATTCGATGGCGGCCCGGTGCATCCAGGCCGCTGCCCCGGTGTACCAGCTCCAGCCACCGCGCCCCACGTAGGGTGCCTGGGTGTAGACGTCACCAGCCATCACGTACGGCTCCAGGCCGTAGACCGGCCCGCGTAGGGGGTGACTGGCGCGGTGTGCAGGATTGAGGTAAGTGAAATAGCGATAAGCCAGGTCGCCACTGCGGTGTGGGTCAGGTGCTCTGACAGCAAGTCTGGCTTGCGCCATCAGTGCCCAGACACCGGCGTGTGAGTACTGACCGCCGTTTTCACGCACGCCCGGTGGATAGGCCTGGATATAGCCGGCGCTGGGTACGGAGTTCACCAGCGGCGGGTCCAGCAGTTTGATCAGACCAAAGTCTGGGTCAACCAGATGGGTTTCGACGGCTGCCATCGCCTGGCGCTGCAACTCAATGGGCGCTGCGCCGGACAACACTGACCAGGCTTGGGCAATCAGGTCAATCTGAGCTTCAGGGTTGCCCTTGGCGCCAAGTGCCTGACCCTCATCAAAATACGCCCGTTTGAACCATTCGCCATCCCAGGCGGTGCCATTTAATGCCTCGCGCCAGCCTGCGGCCGCTTGTTCCCAGCGCGTGGCACGTTGGCTGTCTGCACGCTGATGTGCCAGCGGGGCAAAGTCGGTCACCAGCTGGCACAAAAACCAGCCCAGCCAAACAGATTCACCCCGGCCTTCGATGCCCACACGGTTCATGCCGTCGTTCCAGTCGCCGCTGCCCATCAGGGGCAAACCATGCAAACCCACGGCCAGGCTGAGGTCGATGGCACGCGCCGCATGCTCATACACCGAGGCTTTTTCAGTACTGACGCCGGGCGCAAAGTACGCATCTTCGGCGCCCGCCGGTATGGCCATGCCTTCCAAAAATGGCACCTGTTCGTCCAGCAGCGCCGCATCACCCGTGGCTTGAAGGTAAAACGCACAGGCGTGCGCCAGCCACAGCAAGTCGTCAGAAAAGTGGGTGCGAACCCCCACCCCAAGCGGTTCGTGCCACCAATGCTGGACATCCCCCTGAATAAACTGGCGCGAGGCATTCAGGAGGATCTGGGCGCGCAGCATCTCCGGGGCAGCCCAGGCAAGCGCCATCACGTCTTGCAATTGGTCCCGGAACCCGGTGGCCCCTCCCGCCTGGTAAAAGCCGGCTTTAGCCCACAAACGGCATGACACGGTCTGGTACAGCAGCCAATGGTTCACCATCACGTCAAACAGGGGGTCGGGTGTGGACACGGTGGTGCTGCCCAGCAAGCGCTGCCAGTGCCCGGTCACTTCAGTCAGGCGTTGTTTGGGTGGCAACTGGCTTGCCAACGTGGCCAAATGGTGCGCTGCATCGGGACTGAGGGCATAACCCAACAGAAAGGTGCGTGTGACAGTGCTCGTGGCGTCAAGGGTGATCGGGGTGGACAGTGCGGCGCAGGGGTCAAGCCCGTCGCCAGAGCGCTGGCCAAAGTGATCAGGCACCACAAGTTGGCCACGGGCATCAAAAAACTCGCGACGGTCGCAGGTCCAGTCTGGCGCGTCATCGGACACAATGGCCAGGCCAAAAAACGCCGTACCGCCGCCAAAACCGGCCGACACATCGCGCTGTGTGCTCAGCAGGGCGGTCAATTTGAGCGCCTCGGTCGGCAGGCGCTGGTGCAAGGTGGCAGTGCGCACAGTGCCGCGGTCGCTCCGGTTGGCACCCATCAGCCATTCCACCATGCCAATCAACCGCAAATGTCGGGTCTTGTGGCCGCGATTGACCAGGGTCACCTGAATCTGCTTGACGCTGGTTTTTGCATCCACACACCACACCAGCCTGACCTCCAACTCATCCCGGTGATGACTGATGCTGCTCGTGCCCTGACCGTGTGACACCTCAAACGTGACGTCCTTGCCCACACCCGCCGAGGGCGACATGTGCCAGATCTCACGGGTTTTGGTGTCCTGCAGCAAAAACCATTCTGACGGCGGGTCGGCCACTGGGTCGTTGGACCAGGCGGTCAGTTGATTGAGTCGGCTGTTCACGGCCCAGGTGTAGCCACCACCGGCCTCGGAAATTTGTGCACCGAAGTTGGCGTTGGCCAACACATTGATCCAGGGCCGCGGCGGACGCCGGGTGGCACCCACGTCGAAGGTGAAGGCACCCGTGCTGGCAACAAACTTGCCTTGTGAATGCGCCACTGCAGTGCCTCTATTGCCCAGATTGAGTGCGCTGGTGGAAGTGTCCAGGCGCGAGCCCTGTGCCAGTTCGTGGCGACGGTTGAGCTCCTGCACGTGGAATGCCAGCGGTCGCCCGTCAGCGTTCAGCAGCACGCGAGCCAGGTTGTGCAGGGTGCTCAGTTCGCCGTGAGTCAGTTCAGTGGCGGGGATCAGGTGAATGCCGGTGCTGGCCTGGCCGCCGTGGGCATTGCAGTCTTGTGCATGGCGGTCACGCAGGGCACTGATGTCACGTTGCATTGGCATCAGGTAAGACGACAGTTCTGCGTTGATCACCACCAGGTCGCAGGCTTGTCGGCTCCAGGCCCACAAGTTCAAGGCCTGTGACAGCGCGCGCAGCAAACCCAGGCCCTGGCTCATGCCGGTCTGGACCAGAATGATTGGCCGGTCACCCGAAATGCCGAAACGCCATAACAAGCGGCGGTCACAGACCTCGGTGGCAGCGCTCTCGGGCCGCACGGCCCGGGCTTGCACCCTGGTCAGACTCAGCGCCAGGGCCGTGCTGAGCGTTTGCATGGCAGCAAAATTCTCGGGTGTGATGCGAAGTGCGCGCAAGCGAATGCTGGTCATGGTGGCGGACATCAGCGACGCCCGCTGCACATGGCTGGTCATGCGGTATTTGTCCACCACAGCGCGCAGGGTGTGTGCGCTGAGCGAAGCGGTGGTGGCGAAGGTCAGGCGGGCTTTGGCGCCCGGTGCGATGCGCAGGGTGACGGCCAAGGCACAGACCGGGTCCAAACCGGTGTCAAGGCTCACCGGTTGGTCGTCAATGGCCTCAGGCGCCAGGTCCAAAGCCGCTCCCGGGTGGCTGGCCGACTGGTTGCGCCCTTGCCAGCGCATGCGGTCAGTGGTCAGGCGGATGTGACTGACTGGCTGGCTCATGTCAGTCAGGAAGTGGGCCATCTTCAGGCCCGGCTCACTGGGCAGGCGTGGTGTGCGCTCGAACAACAACGCCTGTTGTGAGGCAAGCCAATGGGAGGTGATGAACAGGTTGGTGAACGCCGGGTGGGCTTCGTCGGCCCGGGTGTCTGACAGCGTGACCTCAAAGGCAGACGTCAGTTCAACATCCAGCGTGCGCTCACTCAAGTTGCGCAGTTCCACCTGTCTGAATTCAATGTCATCCTCCGGGCTGACCCAGACGATGGTGTGAGTTTGCAGGTCGCTCCAGCGCGCATCAAAACTCACCCGGTCAGCATGGAACACACTTTGGTAATCCGCCTGCGGGTCAGGTGCCGGGTGCTGGGTGACCGAATATGGCTGGGTCTGACCGTCCCATTTGACGTAAAAAAAGCTGCCTTGCGCATCGCGCAGCGCATCATCGCGCCAGCGGGTGATGCCGGTCTGATCCCATCGGCTTAAACCAGCCCCGTTGGCGCGCAGCAGCACACTGTAGCGTCCGTTCGACAGGCTGTGGGTGGGCTCAATGGCGTGTTGACCGGGCGGCACGTCACGAAACAGACCGGGCGGGCGTCGTTTTTGGGTGGGGGCTTGCAATGCTGCGGGCAGTGCCCCAAGCACTGGTATCTCTCGTGGCACCCGTTCATGCAGCAGGGAGGACACCGCCTGCACATGCGCATTGGCCATGCCCCAGCGCAGTGCTGCGCCATCCAGCAGCACATTGGCCAGTGCCACAATGCTCATGCCCTGGTGATGTGCCATGACGGTGTCAACCGGCGTAAATTGTTCCTTGCCGGTTCGGCCGGCTGCGGAATAGTCAAGCGCTTCGATGAAGCCGTAGTGGCCACGGGCCCCGAGCGCTTGCAACACTCTGAAGTTCACACAGGCGCAATGTGGCGCCAATTGGGCCACCAGCGCGGTGGCATAAGGTGCCACCACCAACTCATCAGGCGGCGTGCGCCGCAACGCAAGCCTTGGCACACCATGCGGAGCGTATTGGTAGGCCAGGGTGAAATCACTGGCGGCGTAAGCGGATTCGGAAATGCCCCAAGGCACGCCCCGAGCTTTGGCAAAGGCCATCTGCTCGCGCAATGCCGCCAAGCTGGCGTCATGCAATACGCTGCCATGGGGCTCGTCGAGCACCACACCGGGCATCAGGTATTCAAACATGGACCCGGTCCATGAGCGCAGCCCGGCCTGGCCGCCCACCGCAAAAAATTGGCGGCCCAGCGCACCCCAATGGCGAACCGGTACATCCCCCTTGGCAATGGCCAACAGGCTGGTGAGGCGCGATTCTGATGCCAGCAGGTCATAAAAGCCGGCATCACGCTGATGCTCTGCCACGCGGTAACCGATGTGAAAAAGATGGCGCCTGCGGCTGTACAGAAAGCTGAAATCTGGCTGCCAGGCCAATTGTTCCAGGTTGACTGCCAGGGTCAGCAAGCGTTGGCTTGCCGAGAGTTCAGAACTTACAGCCGCTTGTGCCACGGCATCCAGTTGGTTGGATCTCAGCGTGGCGCGCAGATCGGCCAACAGCCATCTTACTTCTGAGCGCTCTGCTAATGAAAGCATCAAGCGCTTATTTAATAAGGGCTGCAGCCTGTTTTTACTATTATTTATGGCGATTTGTCCGGCACCCCTGTCGAAAGGCGCAGCCGCTAACTCCCGGCAGGCCTGAGCGACTGCCAGCAAATGTCCACTGAGGTTGCCGCTGTCAACCGTTGACACATACATCGGCAGCAACGCTTCGCCGCTTTGGGTGTCGTACCAGTTCATGAAGTGGCCGCGATGGCGCGGCAAGGTCAGCAGTGTGGCCAAGGTGGCGTCGAGGCGGGCCAGCAAATCCTGGGTGCCGATCCAGCCGAACTGGCGCGCACAGGCAACACTGAGCAGATAGAGACCGATGTTGGTGGGCGAGGTGCGATGGGCCACCATGTCGTGCGGTGTGGACTGGAGGTTGTCAGGTGGCAAATGGCGGTCATCTGGCCCAACGCAGCGTTCAAAAAATCGCCAGGTGTCACGCGCAATGCCGCTCAGATAAACACGCTCTTTGGCAGGCAACTTGGTTTCTTCTTCGACGCCATGGGTGCGGCTGACATACCAGGTCCACACAGGGGAGGCGGCCCACAGCAGACACAGCGCAGTGGCCAGTATCGGTGTCGGAGTGCCTGCCCATAACAAAGCGGTCAGCAAGGTCAGGGCGACGACGGGTTCTGCTCGGTGTTGTTGCAGCAGGCCACGCAAGTCGGTCCTGGCCTGTGCCTGGGCTGCTGCTGCGGTTGTCCACTGCAGCAAGTGGCGGCGGCTGACCAGCATACGAAAAAGCGAACGGCTGATGGCATCCACAGCCAGCAGGGTGTGTTGCAACAGCTGCGCCAACAACCAGACGCCACTCAAGAGGGCGCGCGCCAGATCCATCCATGCGGCACGGTAAAAATGCGCGATTGCCACGTTGTCGTGACTTGGCGAGAATCCGGCCACGGAGCCCATGACAGGCCCGGCCGAAAATGCTGCCAACACCAGTGCCAGCGCCATCCATGGCGACATGCCTAGGCCCAAGAGGCTGATAAGCAACAAGGCCAAAGACATCGGTGCCACCAGTGAACGGCGCAGGTTGTCAGCCATCTTCCACAGATGGATGGGGCTCAAGCCGTAGGCCTTGGGCTGCAGTAAAAATGGCAGCAGTTGCCAGTCGCCACGGGTCCAGCGGTGCACCCGGGATGCGGCCACGTCAGAATGAAAAGGTGCGTCTTCAAGCACTGCGATGTCACTGACCGCCGCGCAGCGGGCAATCGAGCCTTCGAGCAGATCATGGCTCAAGACCTGATTTTCTGGCAGGCGGTGACTGAGCACGGCGTGCACCGCCTGCACATTGAGCAAGCCCTTGCCGGTGAAAGTGCCTTCTGAAAAGACATCCTGATAAATCTCGGAGCTGGCTGCGCTGTAAGGGTCGATGCCGCACTGGCCGGCAAAAAGCCAGTGGTAAAGCGTGAATTCCTTCACTGCCGGCAGTGGCATCGCCACCCTGGGTTGCAAGATGCCATAACCGCTGACGATCTTTTGCCCACTGGCGTCAAGTTGCGGTTGGTTGTGAGGATGCGCCGCAACACCCACCAGCTCACGCAGGCGCCCTGGTGGCAATTGGGTGTCGCTGTCGAGGGTGACGATGTAGCGTGCGCCGGGCTCAATGCGGGACGCATCCCCCAAATCCAAAAAGGCATTGCCAGCTTGCTTCGCCAGCGTGGTGACCAACAGTTCCAGCTTGCCGCGCTTGCGCTCCCAGCCGATCCAGCGTTGCTCGGATTCGCTGAATTGCCGCGTGCGATGCAACACAATAAAGCGCGCTGCCTGGCTGCTCTCATTGGTACCCCTGGGGTACCTCAGGTTCAGGTCGCACACGCCTCGCCTGGCCCCCTCCAGCAGGGCGTTGTCGGTGTCAAGGTGCGCCGTGTTGGCGTCGGCCCAATCGGTCAGCAGGGCAAACTGGGCATGTGGCTCCGGATTGGCCAGGTAGTGCAGTTGCAGACGATTCACCAGCTCAAGGGTCGATGTGGCACTTGTCAACATGCCTGGAATGACCACCATCACCCGGTGTTCGGGCGGGATACCAAGCGCCAAGGCCAAGCGTGGCAAGTGTTTTGGCCGAACCGATTCGCTGATCAATCGGTGCATCACTGCCACCACGGCCTCCGAGGCTGGAAACAGCGCCAACAGCACGACCAGCGGCATCAAGGCATACAAGTCCTGGGTGTGGTGGCGCAGAAGCAGCCAGAGCAATAGACCCAGCGCTGCAAAGAGCACGCCCAGATAACCGGGCAACATCCATCTGGTGGCAATGAACTGCCAGGCGATAGCCGCCGGTGCATGCAAGCCCAGTGCACGCTGCAAGGCGGGCTGACCAGGTCCGCGCAACCAATGTGCTGCCACGGCCTGGTTGGCGTTGTCACTTTTTGGCGAATTCATCAATGCCAGCAGGCTCCGTGCCACTGAAAGCTCAGACTGCTGGCTGCGTTTGGCCAGTCGTTCGATGGCGTGCAGGGTCTGGTCGCGCGTGGTGTTGTCCTCGGCTTCAAACACGTGTGACGCGAGCATCAGCTGCATCAGGACACTGGTGCGGGCAATGATGTCAGGCCAGTCAGCATCCCCGATGGATCGCAAAGAGGTGATGGCGTTGCTCATGCTCAGGTTGTCGGCGGCCTGGTCAGCACCCTGTTGCAGTTGTGCGGCAGCAAGGTCGGGCAG
>Ga0136636_10000599_pt1 | contig 19144 bp, 20 predicted proteins | sample AntDrymUQ8522106_2_FD_104653 | JGI IMG/M metagenome (GOLD analysis project Ga0136636, IMG submission 104653) | Polar desert sand microbial communities from Dry Valleys, Antarctica - metaG UQ852 (21.06) | ecosystem: Environmental > Terrestrial > Soil > Desert | place: Antarctica: Dry Valley... | reverse complement strand
GCCCACCCTGAGTTTCCCCGTGGCTGGCACGCTGATGGTGGAACCGACCGAAAGCGAGTCGCAGCACGAACTTGACCGCTTCATCAACGCGATGATCAAGATCCGCGAGGAAATCAGCGCCGTCGAAGACGGCCGCCTGGACCGCGAGGACAACCCGCTCAAGCATGCGCCGCACACTGCCACCATGGTCATGGCCAGCGAATGGACCCACGCCTACCCGCGCGAGCTGGCCGCGTTCCCACTGGCCACGCTGAAGCTGCAGAAATACTGGCCGCCGGTGGCTCGCGTGGACAATGTCTACGGCGACAAGAACATCATGTGCGCCTGCATCCCGGTGGACGCGTACCGGGAGGACGCCGAAGCCTGAGCACAGGCCTCGGCGACAGGCTCAGCGCGCGCCTGCGCCGAAGGCGCGCGAGACGCCCACGAACACCGACGGCACCCGGCTGCTGTCGTCGTCCACCAGCAGGCTGTCGGTGATTTCGCTGGGCAGCCAGCGGACTTCCACGCCGGTCACCAGTGACCAGCCGTGCGGCAGGCGCTGCAGGTAGCCCAGGCCAATCTTCGGCATCACCGCTGCGCCCGGCCGGTAGCGCGGCACGCCCAGCGCTTCCTCCCTGTCCAGGGTGCCGTAGTAGTAGTCGGTCAGGCTGTCGGACCAATAGCTCACGCCCACGCTGGGCGACAGCAGCCCGGGCCCGACCTTGAATGCCGCGCGGTAGCCCAGCCCCACTTCGTAACCGCCGCTGGCGTTGGTCACGTCGCCTTTTGCTTCCAGGTTGATCTTGCCGGCCTTGCCGGTCCAGGCCATGCCCAGTCCAGCATCCACGCCGATTTTGCGGTCGCGCAGCAAGGCCCGGTCGATGCCCACAGCGGCAAGCGCGCTGGCATCCAGATCCTTCGCGTCCCAGCCATCCAGGCGCACGGCCAGGATGCCGTCAAACTCGAAGCCATCGCGCTGGTACAGGCGGACACCGCCGTTGATGCCGCGGAAGAACAGGCGCTCGCCTTCGTAACCCAAAGTAGGCACGATGAAGCTGCGCCGGTCCTCGCCCACGATAATGCCCTGGCTCCATAGCACCGCGACGCCCAGCGACAGGCCGCGCGGGTTTTCGGCCAGCTCTTCCACGGACATGGAGTCCGCGGCCGGCCCCTGTGCGTCGGCCGGTTCCTGGCCGCCAGTGGTTTGTGCGAGGCCGACGGCAGGGAGACACAGAATGGCCAGCGACAGAAGGACGGTAACTCTCATGGGCAATGACCTGTGCAGTTGAAGGTTTGGGAACGCTGCCGAAGGCTACCCGAAAGCAGTCAAAAACGCGTGATTGCCTGCAAGGCGGGGTAACCCGCCCTCCGGTGGCGGGACGCGCGCGCTGTCGCTGCTGCTATACATCCCATTAACGCCCGCGACCGGCATGCTTAGCGGGAATGTCCTCATTCACCTCGACCCGGAGCCTGCGCATGCCCACCCTTTTCGACGCCCTGCGCGAAAGTCACGAACTGCAGCGTTCCCTGTGCCGCAAACTGCTGCGCTCGCCGGCGCACAGCGAGCGACGGATCTCCCTGTTTACCGAACTGCGCATCGTACTGGCTGCACATGCAGCCGCCGAAGAGCGCTACCTGTATGTGCCGGTGCTGATGCACGACGGCGGCCTGAACGTATCGCGCCACGCCCAGCACGAGCACCACCAGATAGACGAACTGGTCGAAGACCTGCAGACCACTGACCACAATGGCCGCGGCTGGATGGCCACGGCCAAGAAGCTCTCGCACAAGGTGCACCATCACCTGCGCGAAGAGGAAACCAAGTTCTTCCAGGTCTCCGGCCGCCTGCTCACCGCCACCCAGAAGACGCGGTTGACCGGCCAGTACCGGCGGGACTACGCGCGCATGCTGAAGATGTTGAGCAAAGACTAGGCGGCACGGCTGGGGCCTGAGCCACGGGATTCCTGGGCTGCTCAAGCCGCGTGTCTGGGTGCCTTCACCCTGCCCGCTCCATCGTCGGGCAAGCGGTCCTTTCATAGTGCAGGCGCGAGCAGGCGGTGCCGCCACGTCGGGCGACTGCTCTACCCAAAATCAATCGGACCGGGGGTTGAGCCTGGCAACTCACACCAGGCTTGCAGCTCAGGCAAACGGATCCTGCAGAACCATGGTGTGGTCGCGGTCCGGGCCGGTGCTGACGATGGCCAGCGGGCACCCGGAGAGCTCTTCAAGCGCGCGCAGATAGGCGCGGGCCGCAGGCGGAAGCCTGTCCCACTGGGTGATGCCGTGGGTGTTTTCGGACCAGCCCGGAAACTCCAGGTACACCGGCTCGCACTCGTCCCAGCCCTGCGCGTCGAGCGGCGCGTACTCGGTTTCCTTGCCGTGATATCGGTAGGCGATGCACATCTTCAGCTTGTCCATGCCGTCCAGCACGTCCAGCTTGGTGATGCACAGGCCGTTGATGCCGTTGATGGCCACCGCACGCTTGAGCGCGACGATGTCGATCCAGCCGCAGCGGCGGGGGCGGCCGGTGGTGGCGCCGAATTCCTGGCCCTTGGCGCGGATTTCCTCGCCAACGGCATCGTCCAACTCGGTGGGAAATGGGCCGCCGCCCACGCGCGTGGCGTAGGCCTTGCAGATGCCCAGCACGTAGTCGATCGCATCGGCGCCCACGCCGGTGCCGGCCAGCGCGCCACCCACCGTGGTGTTGCTGGAGGTCACGTACGGATAGGTGCCGTGGTCAATGTCCAGCAGTGCGCCCTGCGCGCCTTCGAACAGTACGCGCTTGCCCTGCTTGCGCAGGTCGTGGAGGATGCCGGCCACGTCGGACTTCATCGGCTGCACGTACTCACCGAAGGCCAGCGCATCGTCCAGCGTCTTCTGGAAGTCCACCGCGTCGGTGTTGAGGTACTTGGTCAGCACGAAGTTGTGGTAATCCAGAGCAGTACGCAGCAGTTCGGCCAGCTGCTGCGGGTAATGCAGGTCGGCGATGCGGATGCCACGGCGCGCCACCTTGTCTTCATAGGCCGGGCCGATGCCGCGGCCGGTGGTGCCGATCGCCTTGCCGCCGGCCCTGATCTCGCGCGCCTGGTCCAGGGCGATGTGGTACGGCATGATCAGCGGCGCCGCTGGAGAAATCTTCAGGCGCGAGCGCACTTCAACGCCGGCTTCTTCCAGCTCGCCGATTTCCTTGACCAGGGCCGCAGGCGAGATCACCACGCCGTTGCCGATCAGGCACAGCGCGTCTTCGCGCAGGATGCCCGAGGGGATCAGGTGCAGCACGGTCTTCTTGCCGTTGATGACCAGGGTATGGCCGGCGTTGTGGCCGCCCTGGAAGCGCACCACCGCGCCTATCTCCTCGGTGAGCAGATCGACGATCTTGCCCTTGCCTTCATCGCCCCACTGGGCACCGAGAACGACGACTGACTGACCCATGATGCAGTAGCTCCGGTTCTTTTTTGTAGGAGCGCCCCATGGGCGCGAGCTTTTGCTTTTGCTTTCGCATTTGCGGCTGGGGAAGAGCTCGCGGCCATGGGCCGCTCCTACAACCGTAGACGCGGAAAAAGCCGAAGGGGAGAGACTCCCCATCCGGCTTTTGTGCATTATCCGGATTTTATGAGGCCGGGGCTACCCTGCAGTTCCTTCTCCCGGGGGGAGAAGGAAGCCGATCAGCGGTCGCTCTTCATGTACTGCAGGAACGGGTCGTCGCGGTCCAGCACGATCACGCCCTGGCCGTCGGCGAAAGCGCCGCGATAGGCTTCCAGGCTGCGGTAGAAGGCGTAGAAGCCAGGATCGGCGGAATTGGCGCGCGCATAGATCCCCGCCGCCTCGGCATCGCCTTCACCGCGCAGGCGCTGGGCGTCGCGCTCGGCCTCGGCCACCAGCACGGTCTGGTCGCGGTCGGCCTGGGCGCGGATGATGCGGGCCTGCTCTTCACCTTCCGCCCGCAGCTTGCTGGCCACCTGCATGCGCTGGGCGCGCATGCGCTCATACACCTGGTTGATCACGTCGCTGTCGGTTGGCAGGTCGATCTGCTTGAGGCGGATATCGGTTATCTCCATGCCCAGCGTGTCGGCGCCCTCGTTGATCGCGGTCAACTGGCGGCTGACGATCTCATTGCGGTCCCCGGACACCAGCTGCGACAGGGTGCGCGCATTGATCTCGTTGCGCAGCGAGTCGGTGATGATCGGCGCCAGGCGGGTGGTGGCGATGCGCTCGTCGCCGCCGGTGGCGCGGAAGAACGCCCGCACGTCGGAAATGTAGCCGATGGCGAAGAAGTCGATGCTGACGTCCTTGCGCTCCAGGGTCAGGTAGCGCTCGGGCGGGGTCTCCAGGATCTGGAAGCGGCGGTCGAACACCCGTGCGCTTTCCACCAGCGGGATCTTGAAGTGCATGCCGGGCTCGAGGTCGGCGCGCGCCACTCGGCCCAGGTTGAGCACCAGGGCGGTCTGGCCTTCGCGCACGAAGAATACCGAGCCCATCAGGCCCAGCAGCACGGCCACGGCGATCGCGACGATCAGGGGAGTCTTCATGGCGTGGCCCCTTGGCGGCTGGTTGGTCGCTGGTTACGTTCGGTTGGGCGGGCCGCGTTGCTCTCCACCGGGGGCATGACCACATCCGACGGCAGCACGGCCGGGCCCTGCGCCGCGGCGCCGCCCTGACCGGCCATCGGTACGTAGATCAACTGGCGGCCGTCGCCTCCGACCACCTTGCGGTTCTTGCCCAGCACGCTCTGCACGGTTTCCAGCCACAGGCGCTTGCGGGTGACCTCGGGGGCGGCCGCGTACTGTTCCTGCAGCAGGCTGAAACGCGACGCGTCACCGGTGGCGCGGGCCACGCTGGCAGTCTTGTAACCGTCGGCGGCGGTGCGCAGGCGGGCGGCCTCGCCTCGGGCTTCGGGCACGATCCGGGCCGCGTAGGCCTGGGCCTGGTTGACCAGGCTTTCGCGTACCTGCTGGGCGCTGTTGACCTCGTCGAAGGCGGGCTGCACTTCGGTGGGCGGACGCGCGTTGGGCAGGTTGAGCTCGGTGACCATCAGGCCGGTGCGGTAGGTGTCCAGCGAAGCCTGCAGGCGGGTCTTGGCCTGGGCGCCCAGCGGGCCACGCACACCCAGCACGGTGTCCAGGTTGGCGGCGCCGACCTGTTCGCGCACCGCGCTCTGCGCGGCCTGCTGCAGCACTTCGTCGGCATTGCGGGTGCCGAACAAATACAGGTAGGCATCGCTGACCTGGTACTGCACGTTGAACGAGACGGTGACGATGTTCTCGTCGGCGGTCAGCACCGGCACGGTGTTGCTGAAGGTACGGACTTCGGTGGCGTTGACCTTGGTCACGCTCTCGATCGGCCACGGCCACTTGAAGTTGGGGCCAGGCTGCATGATGCGGGCGAATTCACCGAAACGCAGGACCACGCCGCGCTGCTGTTCCCCGATCAGCTGGAAGCTGCTGAATACCAGCAGCAGGGCCAGCAGCGCGCCGCCCCAGCGCAGCGGATTGCCGCCGCCGCCATCGAACAGGCCACGCAGGCGGTCCAGCAGTGCATCCAGTCCGTTGCCGCCACCCTTGCCGCCTTTCGGCTTCCAGGGGTTGGGCTTGTCGCGGTTGCCGCCGTCGTTGCCGGAGCCGTTACCGCTACCAGGGGTGTTCCAGGCCATGCCTACTCCAAAGATCCAATGATCCGCAGGGCCGTGGCCCGACGGTAAGTGTCGATTCTACTAGATGGGGACGCATGTTCCGGCCGACAAGCCGGCCCATGCGGGGAAATACGCGGCCACCGTGACCAGGGATGCACTGCATCGGCACCGACACTGCACGCTCAGGCCATCCATTCCTCGGCCGATTCCTCGGGCAGCAGGGCCTCCAGCGGCCCGCCGCCGGGCTGGGTAGCCAGGCGCCGGGCATCGGCCAGGGACAGGTCCACCTGAAGGTGCCAGCCGTGTTCGTCGTAAGTCTCGGCACGCACCGCGCCCAGCCCATGCAGGCGCGCGCGCAGGCGCTCGGCGTGCGCCAGCGGCAGGTCCAGCGCCCCGTGCACGCGAACCAGCGACAGGCGCTGCGCCAAAGCGGACTCCAGCAGGTCCAGCCCCTGGCCGTCGTGGGCCGACAGCCACAGGCGCTCGCGGCCCCCGTTGGGCTGGTCATGGCGCGGCCGGGCGTCCTCGATGCGGTCGATCTTGTTGTAGACCAGGACCTGCGGAATGTCGCCCGCGCCGATTTCCTGCAGCACTGCGTCCACCTGCGCGATGCGGTCATCGCGCAGCGGGTCCGCGGCGTCGATCACGTGCAGCAGCAGGTCGGCCTCGCGCGCTTCGGAAAGAGTTGAGCGAAAGGCAGCGACCAGTTCGTGCGGCAGGTCGCGGACGAAGCCCACCGTATCGGACAGCATGATGCTGCCGCCGCGCAGGTTAACCCGGCGCACGGTGGGGTCCAGGGTGGCGAACAGTTTGTCCGCGGCGTAGGCGTCAGCCCCGGTCAGGGCGTTGAACAGAGTCGACTTGCCGGCGTTGGTGTAGCCCACCAGCGCCACCCGCGCCAATTCGCTGCGGACGCGTGCGCGGCGCATCTGGGTCTGCTGCACTTCCACCTTTTCCAGCCGCTTCTGCAGCTGGTCCACGCGCTTCTGAAGCAGGCGGCGGTCGGTTTCCAGCTGGGTTTCACCCGGGCCGCGCAGGCCTATGGAGCCACCGCGCTGGCGCTCCAGGTGGGTCCAGCCGCGGACCAGCCGCGTGGCCATGTGCTGGAGCTGGGCCAGCTCGACCTGCAGCTTGCCTTCGAAGCTGCGCGCGCGCTGGGCGAAGATGTCCAGGATCAGCCCGGTACGGTCCAGCACCCGGCGCTCCAGGAATTTCTCCAGGTTGCGCTCCTGGCCCGGTGACAGCGAGTGGTTGACCAGCACCAGGTCTGCGCCGGTGGCATCGGCCGCAGCCTTGACCTCGTCTAGCTTGCCGCTGCCGATGTAGGTGGACGGGCTCGGCTTGTCCACGCGCGCGGTGATCACGGCGGCAATGGATGCGCCCGCGGATCGCGCCAGGTCGGCGAATTCCTGCTGCGCCCCGTCATCGGGCGAGCCACCGCCGGAACCGGCGCGCATGGGCTGGATGAGCAGGGCGTGCTCGCCCTTCCTTGATCGTTCGAACATGGACCAAGTGTGGGGGCGATGGAACCAAAACCAAAGGGCTGCGGCCGCACGGGTCGCCGCACGGCAATCCCCTGCCAATGCGCATCGGGCCGGCAACGGCCGCAGCGGTCAGGCCCACGCACAGCGCATCAGGCTTCACCCGCGGTGAGCCGGGCGCGGCGCGGACCGCAAAAGGATAGTTCCGATGCGGTACGGGCCGCCTTCCTGCTACTCGTTTTCGTCGTCGCCTGCAGCGATGCTGTCGTCGGCGTCGGCGTCATCGTCGGCGTCTGCGTCCTGCGCGGTCCCACCCGCCGGACCGATCCGCACGTTGCGCGCAGGCACTACGGTGGAAATGGCGTGCTTGTAGACCATCTGGCTGACCGTGTTGCGCAGCAGGACCACGAACTGGTCGAACGATTCAATGGTGCCCTGCAGCTTGATGCCGTTCACCAGGTACACCGACACCGGCACGCGCTCGCGCCGCAACGCATTCAGGAAAGGATCCTGCAGGGATTGCCCCTTGGTCATGCTGTACTCCCGCCTATTCAGATAGGTGTTGTTTTTATGGGTCCGGACTGGCGCTTCGCTCCCCTGCCAGGGCCCGGACGGCCGATGTTACACAACACGGCGGGTTTGACCAGCTACGCAGTGCGCAATTTGCCGGGTAGGAACAGCTGCAGCGCGGTTTCCAGCACGGCGCGGTCGCCGGACGGGTCGTACCAGCGCGCGTCACGCTCGCCGCGCAGCCAGGTGAGCTGGCGCTTGGCCAGCTGGCGGGTGGCGAAGATCGCCTGATTGCGGAACTCCGTCGAATCCAGCGTCCCGTCCAGGTGCAGCCAGGCTTGCCGGTAGCCGACCGCGCGGACAGCCGGCAGGTCCAGCGGCGCGCCCACTGCCTGCAGCTCCGGCAGGGCGCGCAGCCGCCGCACTTCGCCCAGGAACCCCGCGCTCAGCATCTGCTCGAAGCGCGCCTCGATGCGCGCATGCAGCACGCTGCGGTCCTGCGGTGCCAGCACCAGCTTGAGCACGCGGCAAGGCAGCGGGGCCGGAGCGGGGTCGCGCTGCCAGGCGCTGATCGGCCGGCCGCTGAGCTGGAACACCTCCAGCGCGCGCTGGATGCGCTGTGGATCGGTGGGCTTGATCCTGGCAGCTGCGGCCGGATCAATCGCCGCGAGCCGCTGGTGCATGGCGGGCCAGCCCAGCAGCCCTGCCTCGGCAGCCAGCTGCGCGCGCACGGCCGGGTCGGCTTCCGGCATCGGCGCCAGCCCGTGCAGCAGGGCGCGGAAATACAGCCCGGTGCCGCCGGCCAGGATCGGCAGCCGGCCGCGGGCAACGATGTCCGCAATGGCCTGGCTGGCATCGAGCGCAAACTCCGCCGCCGAGTACGGCTGCCAGGGTTCACGCAGGTTGAGCAGATGGTGCGGCACCCGGGCGAGCATCGTTGCGTCCGGCTTCGCCGCGCCGATATCCAGGCCGCGGTAGACCAGCGCTGAGTCCACGCTGACGATTTCGCCGTTGAATCGTTGCGCCCATTCCATAGCCAGCGCGGTCTTGCCCGAGGCGGTCGGACCCATCAGGGCGACGGCAAGGGGCCGCGTGTCAGCCGGCATGTGCCGTGGCCGTGCACCGAATCAATGCTGGGATAGGTTGCGGATACATGCTGTTGCCGTCGTCACGTCGCGCGGGTAGTCCGGGCAGAGCTTACCGCGCAGGGCTTGCATGCGGCCGCGACCGGCGTAGGCTGGCGCCATGCCATTGTGGAAACGACTAGGATTCCTCGCTGTGTTCGTGGTGCCTGCCTTGATGCCGGCAGCGGCATGGCTGGGCCATGTCAGCGGACTGCCCGGCCTGATGGCCTGGTTCCCGCTGTTTTTCCTGTTCGTCCTGCTGCCGCTGGCCGACCTTGCGCTGGGCCACGATGCCGCCAATCCATCCGCGCAGGCCAGCAAGGAGCTGGAGGCCGATGGCTGGTTCCGCGGCCTCACCCTGGCCACGCTGCCGGTACACCTGGCGCTGCTGGCATGGTCTGGCTGGTTTTTCACCCATGCCGACCTGAGCTTTGCGGGCAGCATTGGCTGGCTTATGTCGCAGGGCATCGTGGGCGGCGTACTTGCCATCAACAGCGCACACGAACTCATCCACAAGCAAACCCGGCTTGAGCGCACGGCTGGTGGGATCCTGCTGGCCAGCGTGGGTTACCACGGCTTCAAGATCGAGCATCTGCGCGGCCACCACGTGCACGTCTCCACGCCGCTGGATGCCTCCAGCGCGCGCTACGGGCAGACGCTATGGAATTTCCTGCCGCGCGCCCTGCTGCGCAACTCCACCAGCGCGTGGCGGCTGGAGGCCGCACGCCTGTCGCGGCTGGGCAAGCGATGGTGGAACTGGCGCAATGAGATGCTGCAGTGGTCACTGCTGTGGCTGCTGCTTGCGGCGGCATTCACCGCATGGCTTGGCGCACCCGGGCTGGTGTTCTTTCTGCTGCAGGGGCTGCTGTCAGCCTGTTCGCTGGAGATCATCAACTACATCGAGCACTACGGACTGGAGCGCAGGCTGCTGGAGGATGGCCGCTACGAGCGTACCAATCACCTGCACTCCTGGAATTCTGACTACGCGCTCTCCAACCTGTTCCTGTTCCACCTGCAGCGCCATTCGGATCACCACGAAAGTCCGCAGCGGCGCTACCAGGTGCTGCTGCACCACGAGGACAGCCCGCAGCTGCCCGGAGGCTACGCGGCGATGTTCGTACTGGCGCTGGTGCCGCCGCTGTGGTTCCGGCTGGTGGATCCGCGGGTGCAGGCTTTCCGTCGCCTCGGCTCAGAGCCGGGCTGAAACCTCCCGCCTCAGTCGTCGTCGGGCCAGCGGATCCCCGGCGCAGCGTCACGCCGGGGTACAGCGACCGCAGCCACCGCATTCCACACTTTCAGCGCATCCACGGTGGCCGCCACGTCGTGCACGCGCAACAGCATGGCGCCGCGCTGTGCTGCGATCAGCGCGGCTGCAACCGAACCGTGTATGCGCGCGGCCGGCAGCTCACGTCCGGTCAGCTCACCGATGGACTTCTTGCGTGACAGGCCGGCCAGGACCGGCACGCCCAGCTCCGTGAACCGCTGCAGCTGCGCCAGCAATGCGAGATTATGCTGGGTGTTCTTGCCGAAACCGAAGCCCGGATCCACCAGCAGGCGCTTCCTGTCGATGCCGGCCATCTCCGCCGCGAACAGGCGTTCGGCCAGGAAACGGTGCACGTCCCCAACCACGTCGTCGTAGTCCGGGGCCTGCTGCATCGTGCCAGGCTCGCCCTGCATGTGCATCAACACGACCGGCACCGCGAGATCGGAGGCGGCGGCTAGCGCACCCTCGCGGCGCAGGGCGTAAACGTCGTTGATCATGCCGGCGCCCGCCGCGACCGCGGCACGCATGACCTCCGGCTTGGAGGTATCCACGCTGATCGGCAGCCTGGTTTCCTGCACCAGGCGCGCGATGATCGGCAGCACCCGCCGCAGCTCTTCTTCGGTGGAAACGGGCTCGGCACCCGGACGGGTGGATTCGCCGCCGATATCCAGCAGGTCGGCGCCTTCCTCCGCCAGCTGCAGGGCGTGCGCAACAGCCTCCTCCAGCGAGTCGTGTGCACCGCCGTCGGAAAACGAATCCGGGGTGACGTTGACGATGCCCATGACCTGCGGACGGTCCAGGGTCAGCCAGCGGCCGGCACAGTCGATTCGCGTAAGAGTGTCGAACATGCCGGGTTGCCTGCCGCCAAAGAAAAAGGCCAGAGCGAACTCTGGCCTTTCCGTCATTGCATGGCAAGCGCGCCTGGCTCAGGTCTGCGCGGCCGGCCCGCCGATGGGTGGCAGCGGCAGCACTTCTTCCCTGTCGGCCTTGGTCCAGCCTGCCGGCGGCTCCGGCTCGCGGCCTTCCATGATCGCGTCGATCTGGGAAGCGTCGATGGTCTCGTAAAGCATCAGCGCCGCGGCCATCTTGTGCAGCTTGTCGATATTCTCGGTGAGGATGCTGGTGGTGTGCGCGTAGGCCTTGTCCAGGATGGTGCGCACCACTTCATCGATCCTGCGCGCGGTGTCGTCGGAGACGCTCTTGTGCTGGGAAACCGAACGGCCCAGGAACACTTCCTCTTCTTCCTCGGCATAGGTGATCGGACCCAGCTCCTCGGACAGGCCCCACTTGGTGACCATGTTGCGGGCCATCTTGGTGGCGCGTTCGATGTCGTTGGACGCACCCGTGGTGACCTTTGCGGACCCGAAGATCAGCTCCTCGGCCACGCGCCCGCCGTACAGGGTAGCCAGGCGACTCTCGATGCCGGTGCGGTTGATGCTGTACTTGTCCCCTTCCGGCAGGTACACCGTGACGCCCAGCGCGCGGTCGCGCGGGATGATGGTTACCTTGTAAACCGGGTCGTGCTCGGGCACCAGGCGGCCGACGATGGCATGGCCGGACTCGTGGTAGGCCGTGTTGAGCTTTTCTTCCTCGCTCATGACCAGCGAGCGGCGCTCGGTACCCATGATGATCTTGTCGCGGGCGCGGTCGAAGTGCTCCATGCGCACCTCATTGCCGCTTTCGCGCGCGGCGAACAGCGCCGCCTCGTTGCACAGGTTGGCCAGATCGGCGCCGGAGAAACCGGGCGTACCGCGAGCAATGACCATCGGCTTCACGTCATCGGCCAGCGGCAGCTTGCGCATGTGCACCTTGAGGATCTGCTCGCGGCCCTTTACGTCGGGCAGGCCCACGACGACCTGGCGGTCGAAGCGGCCCGGACGCAGCAGCGCCGGATCCAGCACGTCGGGGCGGTTGGTCGCGGCGATCACGATCACCCCTTCGCCACCTTCGAAACCGTCCATCTCCACCAGCAGCTGGTTCAGGGTCTGCTCGCGCTCGTCGTGGCCACCGCCCAGACCGGCACCGCGATGGCGACCGACGGCGTCGATCTCGTCGATGAAGATGATGCACGGTGCATGCTTCTTGGCCTGCTCGAACATGTCGCGCACGCGGCTGGCGCCGACGCCGACGAACATCTCCACGAAATCCGAGCCGGAAATGCTGAAGAAAGGCACCTTGGCTTCGCCGGCGATGGCCTTGGCCAGCAGCGTCTTGCCGGTACCGGGCTGGCCGACCATCAGCACGCCGCGCGGGATCTTCCCGCCCAGCTTCTGGAACCTGCCCGGGTCGCGCAGGAACTCGACGAGCTCGCTGACCTCTTCCTTGGCCTCGTCGCAGCCGGCCACGTCGGCGAAGGTCACCTTCACCTGGTCCTCGCCCTGCAGCTTGGCCCGCGACTTGCCAAAGCTCATCGCGCCCTTGGTCCCGCCGCCACCGCCCTGCATCTGGCGCATGATGAAGATCCAGAAGCCGATGATCAGCAGCACGGGCAGGAAGTTGAGCAGGATCATGCCCAGCGAAATGCCGCTGGCCGGCTCCTCCTGCAGGATTTCCACGCCCTTGTTGCGCAGCACGTTGATCAGGTCGCGGTCGTAGGGGCCATTGGTGACCACGGTCTCGTCGCCGCCCAGCTTGTACTGGATCTGGGTGACGCCGCCGCGCGCGTCGCCGCCGAAGCTGACCTGCTTGACGTTGCCGCTGTCCACCTGGTCAAGGAATTCGGAATAGGTGGCTGTCTGCGAACTGACCGCGCCCATCTTGGGTGAAAAGCTCTGGAACACCACCATCAGGACGACGGCGACGACTACCCACAGCATCAGATTCTTGGTCAAGTCGTTCATCCTCATGGACTCCGGCGTTTCCTGGCTGGCATTCCCAGCGTTAAGTGTTACGTAACCTTACTTGATATGGATGCGTTTGCCCTGCCCCAGCGCATAGACCTCGGGGGAGCGCTTGCGCGAGGCGTCCGGCTTGCGCACCACCACCTTGTCGTAGCGCCGCCGCAGTTCCTTGACGTAATCATCAAAACCGGTGCCCTGGAACAGCTTGATCAGGAACGTACCGCCAGGTTTCAGGTGACCATCGGCAAACTCCATTGCCAACTCGGCCAGATGCATCATCCGCGGCTGGTCGACCGCATCCACACCACTCTTATTGGGGGCCATATCCGACAGCACAAGGTCCACCGGCTGCCCGCCCAGCATGTCCTGCAGCTGATATAAGACCCCATTCTCCCTGAAATCCCCATGAAGGAAATCCACCCCAGCCAGGCTGGGCATCTCCAGCACGTCCATGGCCACCACCCGGCCGCTATCGCCCAGCGCTTTGCGCACGAACTGCGACCAGCCACCCGGGGCGGCGCCCAGGTCCACCACCAGCATGCCCGGCTTGAGCAGCCGGTCGCGCTCGATCAGCTCCTCCAGCTTGTAGGCCGCACGCGAGCGCAGGCCTTCGGCCTGCGCCTTCTTCACGTACGGATCCGCGAAATGCTCGCGGAGCCAGCGATGGCTGCTTTTGCTGCGGGTTGCCATGGGTCTTGGAGAGGCCCTGTGGGGGCCTGCACCGGCCTGCGGAGCGGAAGGGTTCCAGGGTGGCCATGATACCCTGAAGCCCCGTCCGGCCCCCTTCGCAGCGCATGCCCACTGTCCTCACTTCCGCCCAGTCCCGTTTCCTGCGCGGACAGGCACACGGCCTGAAAGCTTTGCTGCAGACGGGGGCCAAGGGGCTGACCCCCGCGTTCTTGACCGAGCTGGACGCAGTGCTTGAGCAGCATGAACTGGTGAAGGTGAAGGTGGGCGGCGACGAACGCGACGCACGTCTTGCCCTGATCGACGAGCTGGCCGCCAAGACCGACAGCGCACTGGTCCAGCGGATCGGCCACGTGGCCGTGCTGTACCGACCCAGCAAGGACCATCGCCAGATCGTGCTGCCCAGGAAATAGCGGCAACGCTGGACGCTGGTCAAACGTTGCGATCGGCCGCAGGGGCGCGCAAGCGCCTCCCTCACTTCGACTGACTGCTGGCCGCCATGCAACTCAACCACGAACTGCCTGACTATGCTTTCGCCCTGCGCGCCGCCGACGGACGCAGCGCCCGGGTCAACGACAGGCAGCTGCACGCCAGCTTCATCCTTGCGCCGAACCAGATCATTGAAGACTGGGGCGTGGCGCAGGCCGACGCGCTGACGCCCGAAGACATGGCGCCACTGCTGGCACTTTCGCCGGAGCTGGTGCTGCTGGGCACGGGCGAGACCCAGGTGTTTCCTTCGGCGGCGGTCATGGCTGCGTGCCTGACCCGCGGCATCGGCATCGAAATCATGAACAACCCCGCGGCTGCGCGCACCTTCAACGTGCTGGCCGGCGAAGGTCGGCGCGTGGTGGCCGGGTTCCTGCTTTCGGCCTGAACCGGCCGTCCGGTTGGGCTGGCTAGCGCTTGGGCAGGTACAGCAGCGGGTCCACCGGCTTGCCGTTGTAGCGGATCTCGAAATGCAGCATGTCGCGGGCCGCGCCGCTGCGGCCCATTTCCGCGATCTGCTGCCCGGCCTTCACGTTCTGGCCCTCGTTGACCAGGCGCTTGCGGTTGTGGCCGTAGGCCGAGAGCCATGATTCGCTGTGCTTGATGATGATCAGTTCGCCGTAGCCAACCAGCCCGGCACCGGAATAGACCACCACGCCGTCACCAGCCGAGCGCACCGGCTGGCCGGCACTGCCGCCAATACCGACGCCCTGGCGGGTGGCATCGCCGGCCACGAAGCGAGCGATGACCTGGCCATCGGCAGGCCAGCGCCATGCAAACCCGCTGCTGGCCGGCGCGGCAGGCCCGGTCGCCGGTCTGCGCTCCGCAGGGGACGGCGATGATGGGCGCGGCTTGCCCGCTGCTGGCGGTGCACGCGTGGTCGTTGCGGTCGTGCGCGAACTCCCGGACTGCGGATACAGACGCAGGCGCTGGCCCGGATAGATGGTGTACGGAGGGCCAATCCGATTCCACGACGCCAGCTCGCGAAAATCAACCCCGTTACGGAACGCGAGCCCGTACAGCGTGTCACCGCGCTGCACGGTGAGGGTAGTGCCGGGTTTGCCGGCGGAGACCGAACGCCCGCTGCCGGCACCTGGTTCCTTCTTGACCACGGTGCTGCTGCACCCAGCCAGCAGGAAGACTGCGATGCCGACGGCAAGCAACATCCGGAAGTGGATCATGCGTTGGTCGCTCATCGTGTCGCTTCACTCCGTGTCGTTTTTCCGTGCCCACCTGGAAGAATGCGCCGGACCGCATGCCGGATGCGTATCCGCGAGCCCTGCCCTATGCCTGCAGCGCCACGCCGAGCCATGTTCAGCCGGTAAATCGCTGGAACAGATGATGGATAGTGGCGCCGCCGCCGCCGATCAAGATACCAAAGTATATAAGCGTCGCGATGTTGGCGAGGTGGCCCAGCAAGATGGCGCCGCCATCCCGCTGAATCTGCCCCACTGCATAGAACAACAGCGCCAGGCCCGGCAGGGTATTGCTGAACGGAATGAATCCAAACGGTGCCATCAGCAATAGCGCTGCCAGAATGAAAGCAAGATCATTGAACAGGTTCTGCAGGCGGCCATCGACGAAAATGCGCAATCGATGCGGCCGACTGATTTTTTCCAGCCTGCGCACCCAGTCCATGCCGCGGATAAGCGCCGGGCGCAGCTTGTCTGCCGGCAGCGGCCTGCTTTTCAGCCTGGCCGGCAACCAAAGCGGCCGCCCGATAAGGCGGCTGACGCCAACCAGCAGGATCGCCGCCCCAAACACCGTGCTGACTCCCGGGATCGAGACCGGGATCAGGAACACCAGCGTCAACAGGATCGTCAGCAGTAGCAGGCCTTCATCGCCGAAGACCTCAAGCAGCTCGCCCAGGCTCAACTTGTCGGGCGGCAGTTCCTCGATGATCGCCGCCAACTGCTGACCCAGCGGCGCAGACTGGCGATCAAGCGCCTTGGCTGACGAGTCGTGGTCCAGGCCCCCGGTCATCTGGGCTGGCAACCAGGATGGGGCACACTACTCAATCCAGCGTTCCCGACAGCAGCGGTACGAACACGACCGGGGCCAGCACTTCCTCGTCCACCCCGCCATCGGCACGGCGGGTCAGCTGGACCAGCGACTGGGTGGAAGCGCCGCCCACCGGCGCCACCAGGCGGCCGCCCACGGCGAGCTGGTCGATCAGCGCAGCGACGAGTGCGGGCGCGGCTGCAGTCACGATGATGGCGTCGTACGGCGCATGCTCGGCCCAGCCGGCGCGACCATCGTCATGCTTGCTGCGCACGTTGTAGCCAAGCTGGCGCAGGCGCTTGCGGGCCTGGCGCAGCAGGTCACCGATGCGTTCCACCGTGTACACCTCCAGCCCGAGTGCGGCCAGGATCGCGGCCTGGTAGCCGGAACCGGTACCGATCTCCAGCACCTTGCGTGGCGCGCCTTCCTGCAGCAGCACTTCGGTCATACGCGCCACCACCCACGGCTGGGAGATGGTCTGGCTGTGGCCGATTGGCAGCGCGGTGTCTTCGTAGGCGCGCATGGCCAGCGCTTCATCCACGAACAGGTGGCGCGGCACGGTGCGCACGGCGTTGAGTACGTTCTCGTTGCGTATTCCGATTTCGCGCAGCCGATCCACCAGGCGGTCGCGTACCCGTTGTGAAGTCATGCCCTGGCCGGCCGCCACCGGCTCCAGGCGGGTGCGCGTCGTCACTTGCCGGCCTGTAGTGCGGCGCTGAGTCCGCCCACCCAGCTCGCCACTTTTTCCAGGGCCTGGTAGCGGGTCAGGTCAACGTGGATCGGGGTAATCGAAATGAAGCCGGTGCGCAGTGCATGGAAATCGGTACCCGGACCGGCGTCCTGCTCCGGTCCGGCTGGACCAATCCAGTACACGGTGCCGCCGCGCGGATCGGGCTGCGGCAGGCAGGGTTCCGAACGGTGGCGATTGCCCAGCCGCGTGACCTCGAAACCGGCCACGTCTTCCCATGCCAGGTCGGGCACGTTGACGTTGAGGATGGTGTCGGCGGGCAGCGGATCGGATTTCAGCCGGGCCACGATTTCCACTGCGGCGCGCGCCGCGGTTTCGAAATTGACCGCGTTGTGATCGCTGCTTGCCAGCGACACGGCCACCGCGGGCAGGCCGAGGAAGCGCCCCTCCATGGCCGCCGACACGGTGCCGGAATAGATCACGTCATCGCCGAGATTGGCCGCATTGTTGATGCCGGAGACCACGATGTCGGGCTCCAGCTCCAGCATGCCGGTCAGGGCCAGGTGCACGCAGTCGGTGGGCGTGCCCGCCACGCGCCAGGTCTGGGCGTCGAGCTGCTTGATGCGGATCGGCAGGTCCAGGGTGAGCGAGTTGCTGGCACCCGAGCGGTCGCGGTCGGGGGCAACCACCAGGACCTCGTGGCCGGCGGCGCGCAGGCCTTCTGCAAGGATGCGGATGCCGGGGGCGTCTACGCCGTCGTCGTTACTTACCAGTACGCGCATGGGGTTCCTTGAGTGCGCGCACATGATAGCGCAGGCCGGTGACCGCTTTGCGGCCAGCAGCGCGCAGCCGCGATTCGCATTGTTCGCAATGGCTTGTGCGGCATGTGCGGCAGCCACTACCCTGCAGCCATGCCCACACCGGAACCCCCTGACGACGACTCCGCGCTGTTCCGTGCTGCCGTCGGCCCGGTGACGCCACTGGCGCCCGCCACGCCCGCGCCGACCAAACCGCGGCCGCGGCCTGCCGCACGCATGGCCGAACGCGATGAAGCCGAAGCGCGCACTGAATTCCAGCGAGGCGTCGATGACCTGTCAGCACTGGCCGCCGGCGATACCCTGGCCTATCGCCGCGATTCGGTTCCCCCGCAGGTCTACCAGCGGCTCAGGCGCGGCCGCTATTCGGCGCAGGACGAGCTGGACCTGCACGGCGCGACGCAGCTTCAGGCCGAGGCCATGCTGCGCCAATTCATCGGCGAGGCGCACGCCCACGATTTCGGCTGTGTACGTATCGTCCACGGTAAGGGCCAGCGCGGCGTCAGCGAGTGGCCGGTGTTGAAGAATCTGGTGGACCGCATGCTGCGCCAGCGCGGGGATGTCCTGGCCTTCCACTCCGCGCCCGCCGCCCAGGGCGGAACGGGCGCGGTACTCGTGCTGCTGGCGCGGGCCCGCTAGTGAGAGCTGGCGCCCGCGGGCAACCTGCCGGGCTTTAACGTTTCTACGGCCGGTTCACCCACAGCACCTGCACGCCGCGGCGCCGGGCGATCGCCTCTACCCGGGCGATGTAGGCATCCGTGTCGGAGGTTTTCGTTGCCGTTACGGCCGACGCGGCAGGCGCGGGGCTGCGTGAGATTTGCTGGGTGCCGGCACATCCTGCCAGCAGCAACAGTGGCGCGAGGCCGAGCATGGTACGCGGCAAGGTTTTCATGGCGGGCTCCTCGGAATGCAGTGAAGTCGCTGGGGCCGAGGCGGCGGAAGTGCCGCCCCTCACTGCAACGGTTATACGCCCGCTGCGCGCTCCAGTCAGCCCGCCAGACCGCTGTCCGACGAACGGCCACGCGAACTGGCTGAATCCGTGACTTCGCCCAGCTCCTGCAGCAGGGCCGTGGCATAGCTGCCGGGCGGCAGACTGAAACACAGCCGCAGGCTATCGGCATCCAGCCATTCCCATGCGAGATCCTGCGCGAACAAGCGCAGCGCACGGCGCTCCTGTTTCAGCCCGGCCCGCTCCAGCCCGTCGCGGATAGCCAGTGCGTCTTCGCCGCACAGCGCGGCTTGTTCGACTTCCGCGCAACCGCCGCTGCTGCGCAGCGGGCCGGCGCCCCACAGGGGTCCGCTGGGATGGATATCGAAACGGGCCAGTCGCTGCGCCAGCGCCTCGCTCCATGGCTCGGGCCCGAACACGCTGCGGCTGCCGGCCAGCATCCATACTTCTCCTTCCAGTCCGGCGTCCCAGCTGCCGTCCTGCACGCGCGCGACAAGGACGCGATTGAACAGCGCCGAACGCGCGGCCGAGAGCAGGATCGAACGCTGTGCACGGGCAACCCGACGACCGGCAAACATGGACAGCGCAGCGCCCACGTTGCCGCCATTGCGACCAAAGCGCTGCTCGCCAAACCAGTTGGGCAGACCACGTGCGGCGATCTGCTGCAGCCGCGACTCGATGGCGGCGT
>Ga0136636_10000596_pt1 | contig 19189 bp, 11 predicted proteins | sample AntDrymUQ8522106_2_FD_104653 | JGI IMG/M metagenome (GOLD analysis project Ga0136636, IMG submission 104653) | Polar desert sand microbial communities from Dry Valleys, Antarctica - metaG UQ852 (21.06) | ecosystem: Environmental > Terrestrial > Soil > Desert | place: Antarctica: Dry Valley... | reverse complement strand
TTGCCGTTGAACTCGATCCCGCAGACCAGGCCAGGGCCCACGTTGGGCGGCTGCTCGTCGTCGTAATCGTGGGGCGGCGGGCGCAGCGCGAACCAGGCGCAGCTCGACGGGCCGTTGTGGTGCGAGGGGAACGAGCCCATGCGCACCTCCAGGGGCGTGCGGTTCGGCCAGATTTGGGCCTGGTGCTCGCTGAAGAAGTCGCGCCGGTAGGCCCAGCTAAACTGGTCGACGTGGAACATGTAGAGCGGGGCCTGCGGAACGTCGAGCGCAAGCAGCTCGCAGCCCGTCACCGTCACCGGCGCGTGGCCGTGGTTGGTGAGCGTCGCCGACAGCCGAACGAAGGGCCGGTCGGGGTAGGCCTCAACCTGCTGGAGCAGCGTGAAGGCGCCGTCGGCGCTGCTCGCCTCGATGGTGAGGCTGCGCACACCGGCTGTTGGCTCGTCCAGCGCAACCAGGCGGGCCTGCGCCCAGCGCACCGGCTGCCCGTCGATGGCGAGCGGTGAGAGCTGGCCCGGCGCGGTGTCGAGGCCGGGGGAATCGCCGCTCAGGCGCCAGATTAACGCGCCGTCCTCAAGCGCAACATGGCATGTCGCGCCGCCAGCGGCGACCGACCAAGTGTGAGTCATCGCTCTCTCTTTCACAGGCTCGGGAGACAAGGAGACAAGGAGACAAGGAGACTAGGAGACTAGGAGACTAGGAGACTAGGAGACTAGGAGACTAGGAGACTAGGAGACTAGGAGACTAGGAGACCGCTCTCGCTCCGCTCGGGCGGGAGACAAGGAGACAAGGAGCGCCTGTCGGTACAAACAGATCCGCGCCTGTCTCCCTGTCTCCCGGTCTCCCGGTCTCCCTGTCTCCCGGTCTCCTTGTCTCCCCCTACCCCTTCGCCAGCAGCGCGTTAGCCTTGGCGTCGATATCGGCTGCCGCCGCCTCGGGGGTGACGTTATTGTTCCAGAGCTCGGTGAAGGTTGGCCCCATGATCTCGTTCACCAGCTGGGCGGAGCTGCCGTGGTAGAGGTCGCCGATCCTGGCATCGGGCAGCGTGTCCACAACCGACTTGAAGCCGCTCGGCAGGCCGGAGAGATACTCGGCCGCCTCGCGCTCGGCGCGCCGGATCGGGATCCAGTCGCGGTTCTTCACCAGCTCCTTCTGGTACTCAGTGGCCGACCACTTGCCCCATGCGACGGCCGCCTCGGGGGCCTTGGAGGCATTGGCCACCACCCATCCGCCGAACCAGAACGGCAGCGCCCGCTTGTCCTTCCACATCGGCAGGGGCGCCATGTCCCACTTGAAGGCCGAGTTCGCATTGCTCGATATATACCAGCTGCCGTCAGCCACCATCGCGAGCTTGCCAGTCTGGAAGAGCGAGACGTCCTGGGCGATGGCCTGGGCCTGGGTGGCGTCGGGGGCCACCTTATGCACATAGACCAGGTCGTTCAGCCACTGAAGGCCCTCGACGTTGCGCGGGTCGCTCACGGTGAACTTGGTTGGCTCGATCACATTGTCGAAGAACGACGAGCCCGCCGCCCAGCCGAAGGTCTGCGCGCCCCACCATGCGCCCAGCGCGCCCTTATCGAAGCCATACTGGGTGGTCTTGCCGCCCTCACTGATCGTTAGCTGCTTGGCCACCTCTAGCAGCTTATCGTAGGTCCATGTCGCATCGGGGTAGGCGACACCGGCCGCGTCGAAGATATCCTTGTTGTAGTAGAGCGCCATCATCTGGATGTTCTCGGGTACACCGAAGAGGTTGGTACCGTCGAAGCGCCAGTAGTCGTAGAGCTCGAGCGGGTACTGCTCGGCGTTCGCAAAGTCTGTTACCGTGTCGATATCGCCTTGCAGATTGCGAAGCAGCCCGGACTTGTAGTGGGTGTACGCTTGCACATCCCACATATAGGTATCGATCGGATCCTTCGCGGCGTAGGCCAGATCGAGCTTCGACCAGTACTGATCGTAGGGCAGCAGCTGTAGGTCGACCTCGTACTTACCCTGGTTGAGCTCGTTGAACATCTGCGCGCGCAGCTTAAAGTTCTCGTCGAGCACCGGGCTGTTGAGCCACATCATCGCCCGGACTTTCTGGGGGCCGCTCGCCTGCTGGGCGGGCGCGCTGGTGGCATCGCTCGGCTGGCCGGCGGTGGGCTGGCTGGCCGCGCCGCAGGCAGCGAGGGCAGTTGTGGCGAGGGCTGCGGCCCCGACGGCGGCTGCGCGCAGGAACTGGCGTCGGCTGATGGCCCGCTTCGGCTGGGAGTCTGTCGGCTTCGACATGGCAACGCTCTCCTTGGAGTATCTGAAGGGCTATAGATCGGCAGCGGCCGGGCCGCTACCCCTTGATCCCAGACATCACGATCCCGCGCACGAAGAAGCGCTGGGCACCGATGAAGAGTATGAGCGGCGGCAGCAGCGACACCGTGACCGCCGCCATCAGCAGGTGCATCTGCGGCCCGATCCGCGGCGAGCCCTGGAAGAATGAGAGCGCCACCGCGATCGTGTACTTGCTCTCGTCGGAGAGGTAGATCAGCGGGGTGAAGAAGTCGTTGTAGGTGCTCACAAAGGTGAACACCGCCACTGTGGCCAGCACAGGCTGGCTGAGCGGCAGCATAATGCTCCACCAGATCCGGTAGGGGTTGGCGCCGTCGATCTTCGCCGCGTCCTCCAGTTCCACTGGGAGCGTCTGGTAGAACTGCCGCAGCAGGAAGATATTGAACGCGCTGCCGAAGAACGACGGCACGATCAGCGGCAAGAAGGTGTTCACCCAGCCGAACGCGTTGAACATCAGGTAGGTGGGCACCAGCGTCACCGCGCCCGGCAGCATCAGCGTGCCGAGCACCAGCATGAAGATCAGATCCTTGCCGGGGGCCTTGAGCCGCGCGAAGCCGTAGGCGGCGAACGAGCAGGAGAGCAGCGTGCCGATCATCACAAAGACCACGATGATGCTGGTGTTGAACGCGTAGAGGTAGAACGGCACGCGGGTGAGCGCGGTCCAGAAGTTAATGAACTGCGGCGGGATCGGCACCCAGACGGGCGGCGAGAGGTAGACCTGCTCGGCGGGCTTGAGCGCTGTGGAGAGCATCCAGAAGAACGGCAGCAGCACAACCGCGCCGCCGATGCAGAGCGTCGTAAAGATCGCGGCGGTGATCATCCGCTCCTGCCCCCTGCGCGTGCGCCAGAACGGCAGCGTCGAGACCTGACTGGCCATCGTTAGGTCCCCTTGCGCTCGCTCTCGTAGAAAACCCAGAGCGGCGAAGATTTGAACACCAGCAGGGTCAGCACCATCACCAGGAGGAACATGAACCAGGCGATCGCCGACGCGTAGCCCATATTCAGGTACAGGAAGGCGTGCTGGTAGAGGTAGACCGCGAGAAACAGCGTGGCCTGGTTCGGCCCGCCGCGCGTGATCACGAAGGCGTCCGTGAAGACTTGCAGCGCGCCGATGATGCCGAGCACCAGGTTGAAGAAGGTCACGTTGGAGAGGAGCGGCAGCGTGATGCTGCGGAACTGGCTCCAGCGCCCGGCGCCATCGATCTCGGCCGCCTCGTAGAGCTCCTGGGGGATGCCCTGCAGGCCCGCCAGGAAGATCAGCGTGGTGCCGCCGACGCTCCACATGCTCGTGATGATCAGCGCCGATAGCGCCCACTGCTCGTCGAGCAGCCAGGCCGGCCCGCTGATGCCAACCTTGGCAAGCAGCACGTTGATCAGGCCGAACTCGGAGTTGAAGAGCCAGCGCCACAGCATGGCCACGCCCACGCCTGAGATCACGGTGGGCAGGTAGTAGACCGAGCGGAAGATCATCATCCCGCGCATCTTGTGGTTGAGCAGCACGGCGAGGCCCAGCGCAAACCCCAGGTTCAACGGCACGCTCACCACAGAGTAGATCGCGCTCACGCGGAAGGCCTGCCAGAACAGCCGCTCCTGGAACAGCTCCGTGTAGTTCGCCAGGCCAACCCACTGCGGGTCGGTGATGATGTTGTACTCGGTGAAGCTTAGGAAGAGCGAGGCGATCACCGGCCCAAGTGTGAAGATCAGTATGCCGAGGATCGCCGGCGACATGAACACGTAGGCGTGCAAGGCCTCACGGTTCCAGCGGCGTATGGGGCGCTGCGCCGGGACGGTATCCGATACGATCGCGCTACCAACGGGGGGGTGAGCCTGCACCAGCGTGACTCCTCTCTGAGCACAACCGGTAGCGAAAAAAGCAACTCGTATGCCGCGCCGACGCTTCGACGACGGGATGACCCGTTCACATATATGAAACTGGTTCTCAAGGAAGAATACAAAAAGTATAACAGCTTGTGGGGGGCGCTGTCAAGAAGCATGGCCCGCTGCGGTCGCGGCTAGCGCAGCAGCACCAGCGCCGAGCCCTCCTCGGGCAGCTCGAAGCGCAGCCCGTCGGCGAGCAAGTCGGCGCCGCCGCGCTGCTCGACCCGCCCCTCGGCGAGCCAGGTGAGCGTGTAGCTGCGCTGCGGGTCGAGCCGCAGCGGGGCGACGGCGCGGCCCAGCTCAGCGCCTGGCAGGCGGAACACCGCCAGCAGGTGCTCGGAGCCGTCGGGCATGCTGTACTGGAAGGCGGCCCAACGATCACCTGCGCCGAAGCGCTGCGGCTGGCCAGAGAGCGGCAGCAGGTCTGCCTGGCGCACGAAGCGCCGCACGTGCTGCTTGTAGTCGGCGATATGCGCGCGGTAGCGCGCCGCGACCCAGGCGGGCAGCTCCGCTATGCGCTGGGAGAAGCCGAAGCGCCGCAGCATCGAGATGCGAGTGTAGTAGTCGATCTGATGCGGCTGCAGCGCCGGGTCGCGCGGGTCGAACTGCTGGCAGCGGTGCTCGGCATGGCTCCACTCGCAGTAGCTCCAGTGGAGCAGCGCGTCGGGCGCGAGCATCATGCTGGCCCCCCAGAAGCACTGCAGGCTGTGCTCCGGCCAGTCCGGGTCGCTTAGGAAAGCCATGTGGGTCTGCCGGGCGATGCCCAGGTCGATGCGCAAGCCGCCCGAGGAGCAGTTCTCCAGCACCACCTGAGGGTAGCGCGCCCGGATCTCCGCGAGCAGCGCGTAGTAGCCGCGGTAGTGAGCGTAGAGCCCGTCGCCTGGGGAGTGGCCGTGGTCGGCCCGGTCGCAGCCGGCGCCGGGGTCCAGGTTGAAGTCGAGCTTCACCCAGTCGCAGCGATACTCGTCGATGATCCGGTCGAGCGTGGCGAGCGCCCATGCCTGCCCGGCCGCGCTTCCCAGGCAGACGTAGCCGAGCGGCGCGCCGTCCCGCGTCGCCACGAGCTCCGGGCGGTCGGCGGCCAGCCGGGCCTGCTTGCCGATCGCCTCGATCTCGCACCATAGCCCGAACGCCATCCCGCGTGCGTGGACGTAGTCGGAGAGCGCCCGCAGGCCCGCAGGGAAGCGCTGCATGTTGACCATGTCCCAGTCGCCGCGCTGCTCGTACCAGTGGGTGTCCGCGTCGCTCGGCCCGAACCACCCCGCGTCGAGGGTGCAGACCTCGACCCCAAGCTCGGCCGCCGCGTCGACGTTGCGGCGGAAGACAGCCTCGTCGATATCCTTGTCCTCGTAGCTCCACCAGTGGTTCCACTCGACGGGCAGGCGGTCGGCGAGGTCGTTGTGCGGGTACCAGTAGCGCCGCCCCACGCGCGCGTACTGCGTCGAGATGGCGGCGAGCTCCTGCCCTGCCGCAAGCGCGACGACAAACGGCGGGCTGACGATCTCCGCGCCGGGCGGCAACTCGGCGGCGAAGGCCCAGTCGTGCAGCCCGCCGGAGAGCGCGAGGCCCGCGGCGCTCGGCTCCAGCCGCACCACCCAGTTGCCAGACCAGGCGACCGCCCCCGCGAGCAGCGAGCGCCCGTCGCGGGTGAGGGCGAACCAGGGGAGGTGGCCGAGCGACGAGCGGCCGGAGCGGCTCTCCAGGATCTCGCGCTCCGTCACTGCGGCGCGCTCGGGCTCGAACTCCAGGCCCCACGAGCCGGTGAAGCTCAGCCGCTCGTAGCTGCCGGCGGGCAGATCGAGCGCGAGCGAGTCGATCCGCGTGACCCGGCGCAGCGCGGAGCCGCTATTGCGCAGCGTCACCCAGCTCTCGATCAGCGCGCTCTCGGCATAGAGCGCCAGGTGGTAGTCGATGGCGAGGCCTGCATCCGCGTGGCGCAGCGCGACGGTCAGCTCGCGCCGGCCGGCCGGCCCCTCGCGCAGCGTCACGTCGGCCACGGCGAGGCCAGGGGTGCGCCCGTCGATCCGCTGGCCGTCCACCTCGACGGCGAACAGGCCGGAGGAGGGCAGCGCCCATGGCAGGCCGGGCAGGCCGTAGGCTTCGAGGGCTAGCCCAGCGGTCGCCCGAAACACACAGCTGAGCGCGGGTGTGGACAGATCGATCGTGTCGGACGGCACCGTTGCCTCCTAGGTTATACTTGCGGCGCACAGCGAGCGGCAGGAAGGCTATTATAAACTCAAGGGTGGTATTCTGGGGGCGCTGCCGCCCCGCACCCCGGCGTCAGGAGGACCGCCGCCGGCCCTCCCGACACCCTCCCGCGCCGGGGACGCTGCCCCCGGACCCCCACTGGAAGCTAGCATTCCGGTGCGGATGCCGGTGCTATCATGCCCGCGCCGGGGTCGGGGAAGCTGGGCTAGAAGCGAATCAATACCGCCGGGCCGCCGGGCCAGAGCCGTTTGGACCACGAACGGCGCGAACGGGTGCGAAGGACGCGAACGCTGGGTCCACAACAAGTGTCCACGCTCGTTGGCGGTCCGAGGCATGCAGCAGCACGCGCCCGGACGCTGGAGGCCATCCACTTTGGGGGTTAAGGGGGCAGCGCCACCTTACGCAGGGGAGTCCAGAGGGGACCGGCGGCGGTCCCTTCTGGGCCGGGGGTGGCGGGGGCGGCAGCGCCCCGCCCGCGAGCCCCTTGTCAAAACGGAGGCGGGGGTGGCGGGGGCGGCAGCGCCCCGCCCGCGAACCACGAAGAAGCAAGGAGCGTAAACGATGCGGATCGACGCGGTTGACTTGTACTATCTCTCGATGCCCGAGGTGCTGGACGTGGGCGACGGCAGCCAGGACGCGCTGCTTGTGCGTGTGCAGGCCGGCGAGCATGTCGGCTGGGGCGAGTGCGAGGCGGCGCCGCTCGTCTCGATCGCCAGCTTTGTCTGCCCGATGTCGCACAGCGCGTGTAAGCCCGTGCGCGACTCGGTGCTCGGCCAGCGGCTCGACGGCCCCGCAGACATCCGCCGCATCGGCGACCTGGTGCGCGCGCAGAGCCTGGATCTGCTCCAGGCCGACCACACGCTCTCCGGGATCGACATAGCGCTCTGGGATCTGCTCGGGCGCCGCCTCGGCGAGCCGGTCTACCGCCTGCTCGGCGACCAGCGCGCAACGCCGAAGCTGCCCTACGCCTCGCAGCTGTTTGGGGACACCCCGGAGGAGACGCTGGAGAAGGCGCGGGGTGTGCGGGCGCTAGGCTACCGGGCGTCGAAGTTCGGCTGGGGGCCGTACGGCCGCGGCACGCCCGCAGAGGACGCGGCGCAGCTCTTCGCCGCCCGCGAGGGCCTGGGCGAGGACGGGGTGCTGCTCGTGGATGCCGGCACTGTCTGGCTGGACGACGTGGAGGTGGCGCGGCAGCGCATCGACGCGCTGCGGGCCTGCCGAGTGGTGTGGCTGGAGGAGCCGTTTATCACCGGCGCCCTGAGCGCGTATCGGCGCCTGGCCGCGCTCGCCGCGCCAACTCGGCTCGCCGCAGGCGAGGGCTGCCACACGTTCCACATGGCCGAGCAGCTGCTCGACTACGCCGACCTGGGCTACATCCAGATCGACGCCGGGCGGATCGGCGGGATCTCAGAGGCGCGCAAGGTTGTCGAGGCGGCCCGCGTGCGCGGCGTCACGTATGTCAATCACACCTTCACCTCGCACCTGGCGCTCAGCGCCTCGCTGCAGCCCTTCGCCGCGAGCGAGGCCGACGCGATCTGCGAGTACCCGGTGGAGCCATGCCAGCTTGCGCTGGACATCACCGTCGAGCATATTGTGCCGGACGCCGAGGGGCGCATTCACCTGCCGGACGGGCCGGGCCTTGGGGTGACGCCGAACCTGGCCGGGATCGCGCCCTACCTGGTGGACGTGGAGATCCGCGTACGCGGGAAGACGCTCTACCGCACGCCCGCACTCTGAGGCGACGGCCCTGGGCGTGCTGGCCCTCACCCCCTAACCCCCTCTCCCTGAGCGGGAGAGGGGGAACCGAACGTGTCCTGATGCAGTCGCTCCCCTCGCCCCTTGAGGGAGAGGGGCTGGGGGTGAGGGCCGCCAAGCGCGGCACAAGTAAAATGCGCTATGCTAGCGAGACGCAGATCGTTTTGGTGAAAGGACCTTGTTGTGACCCAGCTGTCATGGGGCATCCTCGGCACCGGCAGTATCGCACGCACCTTCGCGCAGGCGCTGAGCTCCTCCGACGCAGGCCGCCTGGCTGCGGTGGCCAGTCGTACCCAAGCCGCAGCCGACCAGTTCGGCGACACATTCGGCGTGGCGCGCCGCCACGGCTCCTACGCAGCGCTGCTCGCCGATGAGCAGGTGACGGCGGTGTACATCGCTGTGCCCCACCCCTTGCACGCCGAGTGGGCCATGCGCGCCGCCGAGGCCGGCAAGCACATCCTCTGCGAGAAGCCGCTCGGGCTCAACCACGCCGAGGCGATGACGGTCGTCGAGGCCGCGCGCCGCCACGGGGTCTTCCTGATGGAAGCCTACATGTACCGCTGCCACCCGCAGATAGCCCGCCTCGTTCAGCTGCTCGGCGCGGGCGTGATCGGCGAGGTGCGCGCCATCCAGGTCGCCTTCAGCTTCGACAGCCCCTACGAGCTGTCGGGTCGCCTGCTCAGCCAGCAGCTCGGCGGCGGCGGCATCCTCGATGTAGGCGGCTACCCCGTCTCGCTCGCCCGGCTCGTCGCCGGGGCCGCACGCGGGCTGCCCTTCGCAGAGCCCACCGAGGTAGTCGCCCTCGGCCAGATTGGGGCGGAGAGCCGGGTCGACGAGTGGAGCGCCGCCATCCTGCGCTTCCCCGGCGGCATCATCGCCCAGGTTGCCACAGGCGTTCGCCTGCAGATGGAGCGCGGCGCGCGGATCTACGGCAGCGCTGGCAACCTCTTCCTACCCGAGCCCTTTGTCCCCGCCGCCGACCAGCCCGCGCGCATCGTGCTCCAGCGCAATGATGGCTCCCCGCCCGAAGTGATGCTCACCGCGCCCGCCAACAGCTACGCCCTGGAGGCGCTGGCCGTCGCCGCCCATCTGGCGGACGGCCAGGCGCCAGCCATGCCGTGGGACGACAGCCTCGGCACCATGCAGACCCTCGACCGCTGGCGCGCCGCGATCGGCCTGGTCTACGACGCCGAGCGGCCCGACGCGCCCGCGCAGCGCCGCCCGATCGGCGGGCGCCCGCTCGCCATCCGCCCCGACGCGCCCATGCGCTACGGCCGCATCCCCGGCCTCGATAAGCCAGTATCGCGGCTGGTGCTGGGCGTGGACAACCAGATCACCATGCCCCACGCCGCGGCGATGTTCGACGACTTCTTCGCCCAGGGCGGCACCTGCTTCGACACCGCCCACAGCTACGGCGGCGGGCTGTGCGAGCGCCTGCTCGGCCAGTGGGTGCGCAACCGCGGCCTGCGCGAGCAGGTCGTCATCCTCGACAAGGGCGCCCACACGCCCTTCTGCACCCCCGAGCACCTTACGGCCCAGCTCCACGAGAGCCTGGCGCGGCTACAAACCGACTATGTCGACATCTACATGCTGCACCGCGACAACCCGGCGATCCCGGTTGTGGCCTTCATCGATGAGCTGAACGCGCACCGGCGCGCCGGGCGAGTGCGCGTCTTCGGGGCCTCGAACTGGTCGATCGAGCGCTTCGCGGCGGCAAACGCCTACGCTGCGGCGAGCGGGCAGCAGGGCTTCACCGCCCTGAGCAACAACTTCAGCCTCGCCCGCATGGTCGACCCGGTCTGGGCGGGCTGTATTGCCGCCTCCGACCCGGCCTCACGCGCGTGGCTCACGCAGACGCAGACGCCGCTGCTGCCATGGTCGAGCCAGGCCCGTGGCTTCTTTACGGGCCGGGCAAACCCAGACGACCGCTCCGACCCGGAGCTGGCCCGCTGCTGGTACAGCGAGGATAACTTTCGGCGGCTTGGGCGGGTGAACACGCTGGCCGGTGAGCGCGGCGCGGCGCCGATTGCCGTAGCCCTGGCGTATGTGCTTGCCCAGCCCTTCCCGACCTTCCCGCTAATCGGCCCGCGCAGCCTGGCCGAAACCCGCAGCTCGCTCGGCGCCCTCGCCGTCGCCTTGTCGCCGGACGACGTTCGCTGGCTGAACCTGGAGGCGGAGGACTAAGTAGTACAACGGACGACCGCCGCTGCCTGACGGTCGTCGGTCGTCCGTCGTCGGTCGTCCCTCGTCGAGAAACCCGCCGCCGCCCACTGGTCTGGCTGGGTAGTGGCTCAACTTCGAAATGGTATGTCATGCTGAGCGCAGCGAAGCATCTCTCGTCAGGACGACATAGACCCTTCGCTTCGCTCAGGGTGACACCATTCGCGATTCAGCCACTACCTACCGTCACGTTGTCGCCTTCCGCAAGCGTCTCCGCTTTTCGCACGCCTGTATGGGAGAAGCACGAAAATTCCCAGCCGGCTAGTTTATAGAGAGGGAAGATCGTACCACCACGCCAGGTACGCATCACACACTATAGTAGGCCACCACTATCTGTCGTTAGTCAACGCCGCACGCACAAGGAATGCTATCATGCACCGGCACCGCTCACGCCTCAGCTCCACCCTGCTGGTCTTCGCCCTCGCACTCACTCTGCTGCCCGCAATGCCACCCCGCCCCGCCGCCGCCCAGGGGAGCACGCCCATCGCCTGTAGCGATAGCCCGTTCGGCGCCGCCCTCGAGCTCGGCCGCGAGCAGGAGTTTTTTCTCGGCTTCACCACTGTCGACACCGGCACGCCCGGCAGCCTCGGCGGCTATCGCTTCGACCACGACCCGGTCGACGACATCATCCGCGAGCAGGATCTGATCAACGACATAAGCGCCAACCGTGATCAGATTAGCGCCCGCGCTGGCGCTGCGGCCGATCTCAACGGCGACGGCCACACTGAGTTCGTCCAGGCCTTCAGTGACGGTGGCAACTACCAGCTCACCGTCTACGGCCAGGGCGAGGTGCTCACCGACTACCGCGACGACGCTGGCAATCATAGCGAGCGTGCCATCGCTGCCGGCGACATCCTCGGAACCGACAATCGCCGCCAGCAGGTGGCGGTCGCCTCGCGCAGCCCGTCCGGCGCGCTGACGGTGCAGGTGTTCCAGGGCAACGATGCCGGCGTCGTCGGCGGCAAGGTCGCCGTCTGGCGCGCCACCGCCGCCAACCGCGCCCAGCCTACCAAAATCCAGATCGCCACCGGCAACCTCGACAACGATGCGTACATCGATATTGTGGTCGCCTTCCAGCAGGCCACCGGCGCCGCCGTCCAGCTGGTCTACCTTGAGTATCAGCCCGGCTACCAGGCTGGCAGTGGCGATAACTTCGCCCAAAACCTGAACGTGCGCGCCTCGACCACAGAGACGACGCTCAATCCGCGCAATCTGCGCCTCGACATGGCCGACCTCGACGGCGACAACGGCGATGAGGTTGTGCTGGCTCATGAGCAGCGGGACGGCGCGCCGATCTCCGTCACCGTATTCGGCTATGATCTGAGCGACGGTACGCTCAAGCGGCGCACGTCGAAACTCTTTAGCGGCGGCAATTTCGGCTTCGCCATGGCTACCGGCGACCTCGACGGGCTTCAGGGCGGCGTGCGCCAGGAGGAGCTTGTGCTCTCCTTCTACAGCAGCGGCGCCTTCGGCTACGGCGAGGGGCTGGCCTTCGATGCCATCCAGCTTACGCCCACGAGCCAGGGGCCAGAGCTCGTCTCGATCGGCTATCTGGGCGACGGCAACAACGGCCGTCGGCCACAGGTGACCAATCTTGATCTTGTTGTGGCCGATGTGAACCGCGACAACCGCGGCGAGATCGTGGCCGCCTTCAGCGACACGAATCCGACCGGCTTCCAGATGGCCTACCTGCGCTACGTAAGGGCCCAGCAGCGCATCGAGCTGGTGGCGGACGCGCGCTTCGACGCCACGCTGAACGGCCCGCCCGACCTGGTGGCGGCCGACTGGAATAACGACTCGCTGCGCGCGATCATCGCACCTCAGCCCAACACGCCCGCGAGCCGCTGCGAGAAGCTTGTGGAGTATCAGGTTACCGGCGCCGTCTTTGTGCCGCCCTTCTGGCAGAACATGCAGGGCGATGTCGATAAGGAGGGCACAATCGGCCAGTCGCTGGCCGAGGAACAATCGACCGAAAAGTCGTTCACCTACTCCCACGGCAGCGCGGCCTCGGCCTATCTCGGGCTCGGCGTCGACATCGGCGTGCCGAACGTCGCCGAGTTCAGCGCCTCGGTCAAGGCCACGGCTGGCTACGAGTACAGCACCAGCAGCCGAAGCGGCACAGGCAGCACCAGCTCCACGGTACGCACCACCGGCAACTCCTTCGGCAACGACGGGGTCGTCTACGAGCGGGCCGACTATAAGTGCTACAACTACCGGGTCTTCGACGGCAGCCAGGCCATACCGCTCGACGATGCTGCGGTGCGGCTCTGCGAGTTCCTGCCGGTGTCTGGCGCTAACAACGGGGTCGCGCTCAACGGCGCCGATCTCGACAGCTGGGATAAGCTGCGCCGCAGCGAGACGGAGTATGTGCCGATCGCCCGCGACTGGGCCAGCCTGGGCCTGTTCCGTGGCGCCAGCGCTGATCAGTCGAGCAATGCGGCCACAGCCGCGCTCGCCGTGGACAGCGAGATCGTCAACGGGAGCTTTGTCGGTGCCACGCTCGCGGAGACGAGCGTGCAGGCGAAGCCCTGGTGGCAGATCGACCTCGGCACCACCCAGCCGATCAGCAAGATCCGGCTCTGGGCGCCGCCGCAGGGCCTGGCCGACTTCGTGCTGCTCGTCGCCGACACCGACTTCCGCCTGATGCCCGGCCAGGACGACTCGGCCAATCTGATCGGCAAGCCGGGCGTGCGCGCCTACAGCATGGCTGATCTGGGGCTTCCGGCGAACGCCGCCGCTGGCGAGGTGACGACCTTCCTTACCTTCAACACCGACGACCCGATCACGGGGCGCTTTGTGCGCGTGCAGCGCCGCGACACGGCTGCCCTGCGTCTGGCGGAGGTGCAGATCTTCGGCACCAACCACGTCGAGCCCGACCGCTACCCGGCTGATGTGCGCGACACCGACCCCAATGATGGCTACTTCGAGAGCTTGCTGTATAACTACGTTACCCCGCCGGCCTTTGCGTGGAAGAAGGTGCGTGGCAAGCTGGACTGGGGTGGCGCAGGGAGTCAGCAGATCGCGCCGCTGTTTGCCGCGCGGGGCGGTCGGAGCAGTGCCTCGTGGTCGATGAGCACCGCCCAGGGTGTCACGAAGATTACCGGCTCGGGTACGGAGACCAACGCGAGCATCGGCGTCGAGTTCGACATCGAGGCCGGCTCGGCGGTCAAGCTGCTGGCTGGCGGCGGCTACAGCCAGACCAAGGGCGTCTCCGAGGAGAGCGTGTTCGGCAGTTCGTGGTCCAGCTCGCTAGATATGGGCGGCGCGCTGCCGAATTTCCCCTCGGAGTATAGCAACAGCGCGATGAGCTGGGCGGCGGTCTGCGAGTACGGCGTGCGGCCGTTCTTCTACACGGTGAGCGACCAGTCGAGCCTTGGCTACCGCCACAGCTACACTGTGCTCGACTATGTGGTTCCCACCGGCCAGAGCAGCGCGCTGCTCAACCGGGCCGCAAACCTGGCCAACTGCCGGAACGGCAATCAGGTAAGCACCACGCCGCGCGGCGCCCCCGATCAGACGACGACGACCGCCGGCGCCGCACAGCTCTTCTCGGTGCTCGCCAACGACGAGGGCCAGAGCCTACGCATCACCAGTGTAGGGCCGGCGGCCAACGGCACAGTGAGCTTCGGCGCGCGCAGCATCACCTACACGCCAAACAGCGGCTTCATCGGCGAGGATAGCTTCGACTACACGGTGGCCGATGACGAGGGGCAGTCTGCGACCAGCCGCGTAACGGTGACGGTCACGCCGCGCCTGCTCTACCTACCGGCGCTCCGGCGCTAGGCGTACGTACACGAGGGGCGTCACGTGGGTAGGGGCGCCCCTCGCGGGCGCCCCTACTGGCGCCCGCTCCGCGTCGAGAAGGCTGGCGGCCTCACGTCTAACTCGCTCCTAGCGTGCCTCGCTTGGCATGGGCAGCATGATGATCGACAGGGTTGAGAGCACGTAGGCCACGGCGGCGGCGAGGATCACCGGGGCGAAGCCCCAGCGAATCTGGATCACGCCGCTGATCACGGCGGCGCCGGCCCAGCCGCCGGCCCAGAACACGCTGATCAGGCTTACGGCGAGGCCGCGCTGCGCAGGCGGCGTGTGGCGCATCACCAGGGCGTCCATCTGCGGGAAGCTCGCGGCCACAAAGAGCCCGCGCAGAAAGAAGCCCGCCATGGCCGGCACGAGGGCGGGGATGAGCATGAGCAGCATGGCGCCCACGGCGCCCGCGCGCAGCAGCGCAGCGCCACGCCGCAGCCCGAGCCGCGCCGTCACGGGGGAGCCGAGCAGCGCACCGATGCCCATGCCCAGGGCGCCCACGGCCAGCACCGCGCCCACCGTGGCGTCGCCAAGCCCAAACGCCTGGCGGAAGAAAAGGTTCTGGAAGGGCAAGATGAGACCGCCGGCCACACCCAGGCTGAGGCCCGGCAGCGCAAACAGGAGCAGCAGCCGCAGCGGCAGGCGCTCGTCGGAGGTGGCGCCCACGCCCACGGCGCGCGGCTCCTCCACGCGGGGCATGGGGCCAAGCAGCGGGAGCATCGCGGTAAGGCCGAGGCCGATCACGGCGGCGAGCGCCAGCCTGTAGGCCGCTGTGTCCTGGGGGCCAACGCCGAGCAGCCCGCCGGTGAGCGTGGGGAGCACGCCACCAACTACGCTGCCGAGCAGCCCCACAATCAGCACCGCCGAGGCGTTGAGCCCGAAGACATGCGCGCGCGCGCTGTCGTGTGTCACCGAGGTGAGCAGCGGCGTGACGGCGGTGCCCGCCATGAGGTAGGCGGCGCCCACGATGAACTGGCCCACCACCAGGGCCCAGAGCTCGGTGGCGCTCAACAGCAGCGCCCAGCCGCCGCAATAGCCGGCGAGGCCGAGCATAATCGAGCGCTGCGGCCCAAGCCGGTCGATCAGCAGGCCCAGCGGGATGCCCACGAGCATGCCGGCGCCGCGCGTAACCGTGGAGAGCAGCCCGGCGGTGTCGGCCGCGTAGCCCATGCTCGCCAGGTAGAAGTTGAACAGGATGTCGGCCACGCTCAGGGCCAGGCCGAAGAGCAGGCTGTGCAGCAAAATACGCCACACGGGCGGGCTGAGCCGGGCTGTGCGGTTGGCGCGGGCGACGGTTGAAGCCATAACAGGTTGCTGGGTGTCGTTTGTGTTCGGCAGGATCAATGCGCAGCCGCCAGTGTAGCATATGTTTGATTGGTCCAATAGTTGAGCGGGCGCTGGCGCTCGTGCCGACCATTGGCTTCTACCTGCTCGCCGAGCGCCAGATCATCGATGGCTTGACTGCGGGCGCCGTCAAGGGCTAAGCACTACGCCCTGCCGGCATCGCCGGCGCTACAGTACGCGCCGCTCATGTGTACCCCGTGGGCAACCTTAAGCTCCGCCGCCTCGGAGCCAAGCGGGGCCGGGCGGAAGCTGTCGCTGACCCGCCAGGTGTACTGCTCGCGCTCTGGGTAGGCGCTGCGGTGCGCCGCCAGGCCCAGGGCGACGAGCCGCATGCGGCGCTCGATCCAGCCCGCATCCCAGGGGCCGTCTTCCAGAATCTCCTCCGCCGGCCGGAACTCGTAGTAGATCGTGCGGCGCAACTGCTTGCCCGCCACCTGCGGTGAGCCGTGTACCACCATCACATTGTGCAGCAGCACGTCGCCGGGCTGCATCTCGACCTCGATCGCGTCGGGGTGGTCCCAGCCATACACATCCGCGAGCGCGCAGATGTCCTGGCGCATGGTCTGGGTGCCAGGGATCACCCGGAGCGCACCGGCGCCACGCAGCGAGGGGTCGAGGTACAGATCGAAGTTAAAGATGCGGTAGTTGCGCGTCGGCTGCACCGCGTCCTGATGCCACGGGATCTGCTCGCCGTCGCCCGCCTGCTTGAAGACCAGCGACTCGTAGGTGGGCACGAAGTTTGGGCCGCAGAGGCTCTCGGCCACCGCGAGCAGCTGCGGAGCGCCGAGCAGCTCCAGCGAGGCCGCCTGCCCCTTGTTGTGAAGGTAGTTCACCCGAAACAGGGCCGGGCCGCCGGGGCGCTGCGCAAAGTTGTAGTCGTCGCTGGCCGTGGCGGGCGCGTGGCGCAGCCCATCGGCGATCCAGGCCTGGCCGGCAGCCTGCAGGCGGGCGAGCAGCTCGGCCGGAACCCAGTCGCGCAGCACGAGGTAGCCGTTCGTATCAAAGCAGCGGATCTGGGCGTCGGTCAGATGGTACGGTGTACGCTCGGCTACGTTCACCAGCGTCTCACGGGCGGCCTCTGGCTGTGGCATCATACTCCCGCTCCTGCGCTATGAGGACGGTGGATTCAGCTCCACCGCGATGCCACGACTCTAGCAGGTGGATGTGATAGAATCGTGCCGCAATATCGGGTTTTTCTACCGGATCCTCAGGTGAAACAGACCAACTCGCCAGCCGTGCTGAGTGACGCGAGCTTCGGGCTGGCGGCATGGTGTGGACAGCCGCTCAGCATGCGTGCGGCGCATCGCCACAACGACATCGAGCTCAACTACCTGGCAGGCGGCGCCTGTAGCTACCGCTTCGGCGACCAGCAGCTCGCCCTGGCGGCAGGCGATCTCTGTCTCTTCTGGGCGGCCCGCCCACACCAGCTCCTGGCTGATGCCGAGGCACCGCTGCTGCACTGGGTGACCGTGCCGCTGGCCCTGTTCCTTAGTTGGCGCCTGCCGGGGCGGCTGAGCGAGCCGATCCTTAAGGGCACGCCGCTCACCTGCCAGCCCATGTCCGAGCTTGGCGCTGCCGCCCAGCAGATCGAACGCTGGCACAACGACCTTGCTGGTGGGGGTGAAGCGCGGCAGCTGATCGTCCAACTTGAACTCGAGGCCTTGCTGCGCCGCTTCGCCCTGGAGCTTGGAGCCAGCTACCAGCGCGGGGATCTGGCCGAGCAGCGTGGCGGTGCAGCCGAGCTGATGGCGCGCTACATTGTTACGCAGTATCAACAGGCGCTGACCGTGCCCGAGATCGCGGCGCAGGTTGGGCTGCACCCGCACTATGCGATGCAGCGCTTCCGCCAGACCTACGGCGTAAGCCTGATGACCTACCTCACCCAATACCGCGTCGCCCATGCGCAGCTGCTGCTGGCGACAACGGACGCTGGTGTGTTGGAGATTGGGCTCGCGGCGGGGTTCGGCTCGGCGAGCCGGTTCTACAGCGCCTTCCGGGCGGCCTGCGGCGTGTCGCCCGGCGCGTATCGTGCGGCGCTACGGGCAGCCCACTTGTCTACGAGCTTGACGCGGAGCTCCGCCCGATGATGCGACGCGATCAATGTGGTGGACCCACAAACCAAGGGGTTCAGGGGCTACGCGCCCCGGCGCTACTTGCCGATACAGAAGCGCGAGAAAATCACGTCCAGCAGGTCGTCGCCCACCGTCTCGCCGGTGATCTCGCCGAGGGCGTTGAGCGCGGCGGTGAGATCGCCGCCGATCAGGTCGGTGGGGTGCCCGGCGTCCCAGCCGGCCAGGGCGGCGCGCAGCTGCTCGTCGGCGCGGCGCAGGGCGTCCTGGTGGCGCGGGCTGCTCACGAGCCGCGCCGCGCCGGCGGCGAGCGGCACACCGCCGAGCAGCGCTGTGGCCACGGCCTGCGCCAGCGCAGCGATCCCATCACCGGTGCGCGCCGAGGTCGGCACCGTGGCGAGGACCTTGGTAGGCGGCGGGGGGAGGGGGGCGGTTGTGCGCTCGTCGATCTTATTCCAGACCAGTATGGTGGGCTTGTCGGCGACCAGCGCGGCGATCTCTAGGTCGCCCGGCCCGATGGGGACTGTGGCGTCGAGCACCAGTAGGGCCAGGTCGGCGCTGGCGAGTGCGGCGCGGGAGCGCTCCACGCCCAGGCGCTCCACCGGGTCGTCGCTTGCGCGGATGCCCGCCGTGTCCACGAGCAGCACGGGCACCCCGCCGAGGTTGGCCGTCTCCTCCAGGGTGTCGCGGGTGGTGCCTGGCACGGGCGTAACGATGGCGCGCTCGGCGCGCAGCAGGGCGTTGAGCAGGCTCGACTTGCCGACGTTGGGGCGGCCCACGATGGCGGCGCGGGCGCCCTGGCGGTAGACGATGCCCTGATCCGCGCCGCGCAGCAGCCCCTCCACAGTGGCGAGGGCGGCGCGCAGCTGCGGGCCAAGATCCTGGGGCGCAACCTCGTCCTCGGGGAAGTCTACGATCACAGTGACATAGGCGAGGCACTCGAGCAGGGCGGCGCGGGCGGCGCGGATCTCGCGGGCGAGCCAGCCGCCAAGCTGGGACTGGGCGAGGGCGAGGCCCGCGTCGGTCTGGGCGCGGATCACATCGAGGCTGGCCTCGGCCTGGGTCAGATCAATGCGCCCATTGAGGAAGGCGCGCAGCGTGAACTCGCCGGGGCGGGCGAGGCGGGCGCCGGCGGCGAGCGCGAGGGCGAGGGTGGTCTGGAGCGGCAGCGGGCCGCCGTGGCAGGCGAGCTCCACCACGTCCTCGCGGGTGAAGCTGCGCGGGGCGCGCATAAAGGTGAGCAGCGCCTCGTCGACGATCTGGCCACTGTCGGGATTCACAATCTGGCCGTAGCGCAGGCGGAAGGGGCGCAGGGGGCCGGGGCGCAGGGGGCGGAAAAGGCGCGCGGCGATGGCCTGGGCGTCGGGGCCGCTCAGGCGCACGATCCCGACCCCACCTTCGCCGGGGGGCGTGGCGATCGCGGCGATGGTATCTTCGTGCATGGGGGCATTATAGCGCCGGACGTTTTATCCGCAGATGACACAGATTTCCGACCGATTTCCCGACCGAGCTATGCAGGCTGACCTCCGCTTCGGCTACACTGTGCGAGGCGCGGTATCTCTCGATTATAGAAGCGACAGCGATGCGACGGT
>Ga0136636_10000595_pt1 | contig 19190 bp, 15 predicted proteins | sample AntDrymUQ8522106_2_FD_104653 | JGI IMG/M metagenome (GOLD analysis project Ga0136636, IMG submission 104653) | Polar desert sand microbial communities from Dry Valleys, Antarctica - metaG UQ852 (21.06) | ecosystem: Environmental > Terrestrial > Soil > Desert | place: Antarctica: Dry Valley... | reverse complement strand
TGATTGAAAAGGTATTTGCGACGGAGAAGTAGCGAGCGCATGGCCGGGCGGCACCGCTCCTCAGCCGCAGCCGGCCGCGTCCCATCTCCATCGCGGCGGCAGGCGGCGCCAGCTGCTCGCGGATCGCCAGGGCCGCACGGAAGCCACGCTCGGCCTGCTCAAGCTCACCCTGACGCTCGGCCAGATGCGCGAGATAGCTGCGGGCGTGGGCCTCGCCCTCACGATCACCGGAGGCCAGAGCGTGGCTCAAGGCGCGCTCGTACAGCTCGCCGGAGCGCGTGGGCGCCTCGTCGAGCAGCAGCCAGCCCAGGTTGAGCGACGTGAAGCTGGCGTTGCGCGGGTCGCCGATCTCGGCCTGGATGGCGAGCGCCTGCTCGCAGCACTCGCGGGCCTTGGCGTAGCCGCCGATGTCGCACCAGAGCAGGCCCAGGTCGTTCAGATCCATCGCCTCGCGGCGGCGCTCGCCGATCATGTTGTTGGCCTCGCCGCGCTGGTAGCCGAGCTGCCTGTAGGCCGTGAGCGCCGCCTCGAAATAGCGGCGCGCCTCGGCGGGGGCGCCCTGGAACTCGTGGCTCGCGCCGCGCAGCGTGCGCTACGGCAAGCCCACCGAGCGCGCCGCGCTGGAGCGGCACGCCGACGGCCAGTGACGTGCGGTGGTGGCGCTGGGTAAGCGATGGGGGAAATGGGCCTGATCGGCGTAACGTACGATTTTTCCGTTTCGTGAGCAACGCCCTTGATGGGTGACCTGGAGGCACGGCTTCCTGAGCGACAACCGACAAGTATGGTCAGCGCCTCGCTAGCGCAGGATAGAGAGCGGCTGATAGGTACTGCTGAAGCCAGGGAAAACGGCTTCGATCTGAGGGTTTGCCAGGCGGCGGGTGAGGATCTCGCTGAGTACCGTGCGATAGTCGGTGGTGATCGCCAGATCGGCCCCATCGGCGAGCTGCTCGGTAGCGAGGCCGGGCCAGCGGCCATACATCTGCCCGCCATTCGTCTGTCCGCCCAGCACAAGCATCGCATTGCCGAAGCCATGATCTGTCCCACCGCTCTCATTGGCCCGTAGACGCCGACCAAATTCACTGATGACCACGACGGTGAGCCGATCGCGGTAGGCGCTGAGGTCGTTATAGAAGGCGGCCAGCGAGCGCGACAGCCCCTCGACCAGCTCGGGGAAGATGTAGCTCTGGCCCTCGTGGGTGTCCCAGCCGCCATAATCGACAGTGGCAACTTGCAGGCCGACCTCCATCTTGATCAGCTGAGACACGCTCTGTAAGGCGCTGCTCAGCTCGGCAGCGTACTCCTCGGCGGGATACTCGACCGTATCGGCAGGCTGATAGGGCAGCGGGTTGCCCTCGCTATCGTGCGGGAGGTAGCTTGCCAGCGTATCAATGGCGGTCAGGGTGCGCGCACCAGCCTGCTCCAGGCGGGCCGCGCCGCCATAGGCCGCCCGCAGCAGATCAAGCTGCTGTGGCCCGTAGCGCCAGTGGCCCTGGAGGCTAAAGCTAGCTGGGCTTGGCAGGCTCACCGCAGTGGGGTCTGCCAGCAACGCCAGCGGCAGCGAGTTGTTCACCGCCACGGCGGGCAGCATTCCAGGTGCGCCTACTGCGGCGAGATGGCGGCTGAGCCAGCCGCTGGTCGGTCTCGCCTGACGCGCTGCGCCTAGCTCCATATATTCCATGGCCTCAAAATGGCTGCGCGTGCCATCGGTAAGCCCGCAGGCGTGAACCAGCGCGAGATCGCCACTATCATAGATCTCTTTGAGCGCCGCTGCCGCCGGGTGCAGGCGAAAGTCAAAGCCGGGCAATGCGTTCTTGAGCCGTAGGCCCGCATACTCGCCACGTTCGGCCAGACGCAGCTCCGCGCTACGGGCCGCCACATAGGCCGGATCATCGACCGGCGCGATCAAGTTGAGGCCGTCGCAGCCGCCACGTAGCGAGACGACAACGAGTATGTCGCGCTGGGCAGGCAGGCCCTCGGCGGCAAAAGCGAGGCCGCCGACACGCCCACCAGCTAGCGCAGCGATCGTCGCGCTACAGCCGACTAAAAAGTTTCGTCGTGAGAGGGGCATAGAATCTCCTTTCGCAGCTTGCGCTGGCTCTAGCGATACTGGAATGCGGGCAGCATGCCGATCACGGTCACCAAGCTGATCAGTCGATCGGGCAGATCGTGCTCATCGCCATCTTCAACGCGCTGCGGCGGCTGATCAGGGTCGCCACCCTGAGCCATGAAGGCGACGAGCTGCTCGCTCAGGGGCATGGGCAGCGGCTGGCCCAGCAGGCGCTCGCCCCAGAAGGCGACGATCTGGTGGGCGCTGAGCGAGCCTTGTGGCATCTGCCCCAGCAGATCGATGCGCGCCGCGCCTAGCCAATCTGAGCAAAGGTCAAGCAGCGTGTTCCAGCGCCCAAGCATGATCTGGCTGCTAAGCCAGTAGCCCGCCATATCAGGGTGGCCGTTGGGCGCGGGCCAGCCAAACTGGTTGTAGCCCCGCTCGCCCATCAGGGAGAAAAGATCGGCGTTGGGCGTCACCTCGGCGTCAACTGCGCGCAGGAATGAGATGGCGAGATCGAAGGGCCGCTTAACCTTCTGGCCCCAGGTGGCGACGAACTCAGGCGAGAGCAAGATCACCCGTAGGGTCTGCGCAATCTGGTCAGGAGCCTGCTGATTGGCCAGCCAGGTCGCGGCCGCTTGCTCAACCAGAGCGAGCGGCGGGTCATCGGCCACTAAGCGGCGGCAGAGCTTATGGCAGAGATGTCGGGCGGTGCCTGGGTGGGCCGCGAGCAGATCGAGCACGTTGCGGCCATCGGCCATGGGCGGGCTGTGGGGCGGCAGCTCAACGGCCAGCACACGTTTCTGATAGGGGTCATGCCAGCCATCGTAATAGTAGAACGCGCCGGTGTTTGGGAAAACGAGCCCCTCATAGGTGTCGCTGCCGTCAGCGACCGTCCAGCCGGTGAAGGCCCGCGCCGCCTCGTAGACATCGTCGTCGATAAAGCCCTCGGCGCGGCCCGCAAGCGCCCCCGGGACATCGCGCCAGCTCTGATAGCGCTCGTTCAGGTAATGCATGGCCCCAAGGGTATGCAGCTCGAACAGCTCGCGGGCGTAGTTCTCGTTGGCTGGGCTGGCCTGGCTGCTGGCGTTATTCAGGTAGTAGAGCATGGCCGGGCTTGTGGCGACCTCCTCAAGGAAGGTGCGAAAATTGCCCAGACAATTACGGCGGATCATCTGGTCGTAGCTCGGCCAGGCGGCAATAATCTGGCTATCATCGTGGTCGGCATTGACATTAAAATGATCGTGCCAGAACTCGACCAGCAGCTCGCGCAGCTGCCATGGGCTGTGGGCAGCACGGATCCACGCGGCGGCGCGGATCTCATCGAGCGGGCGCACCCACTCGGCGTAGGGCACATTGTCGTCGGTGAGCTGCCATAGCTCAGCGGGCTGCTGATCGAGCGTGCGCAGGGGGCGCTGCTCATCAGTATCAGGATAATCCCCCTCAGCCTCATAGGCGATCGGCAAGGTCGCGCTGCGCAGGCGCTGGGCGGTCATTGGATCGTCGCCGTGCGGTGGGCTGAGCTGCTCATCGACATAGGCGGCAAGGCCGAGTGCGGCGACCCGAACGCTATCGCCGGGGCGTGGCCCGTAGCCCATACGGCCCAGGACGATCAGCTCGATCGGCGGGGGCGGCGCGGCGCTGGCCAGCGGGGGCGGCGCGCTGGCTGCGGGCTGGCTACGGCCGAGCGTGGCGCAGGCGGTGGTGGAGAGAGCGGCTAGCGCTGTCCCAGAGATAAGGAGACTGCGGCGTGAGATCGTCATAGAGCAGATCCTTTCAACGAGCGACGAGCTTGCGCAGCGACTTTGCGCAGCGCAATGCGCTGGCTCATAATGCTCTGCTGGCCAGTAGGCCAGTAAAATCATTGCCACGGTTTTGGTCACAGGCGCATCATAGCTGGCAGATGAACAAAAGAGGCTGATAGGCGGGGGGCGCAAAGGGGGCGGCTAGTCGGCGGGCTGGTCAAGGCGCAGGCCAAAGCCGCGCTGCACGCTAAGATATTCACGGGCAGGCTGGGTCTCGCGCAGGCGGGTACGCAGGCGCTTGATCAGCCCATCGACCGCCTCGCCGCTGATCCCGCTGGGGTTATGTTCCGGCCAGATCGCCGCGATCAGCTGCTCGCGGCTAACGATCTGCCCAGCTTGGGCGTAGAGCAGACGCAGTAGGGCAAGCTGGGCCGCCGAGAGCGGTGGCTCCACCGGCAGGCCATCGACCCAGACCGCCGCAGTGGCCTCATCGATCCAGACACCGCGCAGGCGACCGAGGCGCGGAGCATCGATAGTGGCCATCGGGTCGTGGAAGTGCAGCTCAAGCGCGCCGCCCAGCACAATTGTATTATTATGCGCGAGCCGCAGCAGCTTGCTGCCCACGGCCTGCCCGTTGCAGAAGGTTCCGTTGCGGCTGCCAAGATCGGCCAGCATATAGACGCGCTCATGCCGCTCGATAGTGGCATGGCGGCGCGAGATCGCAGGCAGGGCCACAACCAGATCGCAGGGCGGCTCGCGCCCGATCAGGAAGCGCTCGCCGCCAAGCGCCCAGCGGCCAGGTGATAGCGTTGGGCAGAGCAACCATGCGTGATCGCTCATGGGCCAAACCCATAGATAAAGCCCGACTGAACAAAGAGCCAGCCGCCGCCCGCAATGGCCGGGAGGGTGAGCGGCGACTGAAAGCTGAGCCGGGCTGCCTCGTCCTCTACGCCGCTCGCCGCATCGATAAAGCGCAGCTCGCCAGCCTCTGTTGCCACCAGCACGTGCGCCCCATCGGCTAGCGGCGGCGCACTGATCGGCCCCTCGGCATCGAGCGACCAGCGCCGGTCGCCATCCTCGGCGCTCCATGCGTAGGCCGCGCCGTCATAGGTGGTGGCGTAGATCTGGTCGGCGTCGGCAGCCAGTCCCGCAATGCCGCCTTCGGCGACCGCCACCCACGATGGTGCGCCGCTGTCAGCAAAGAAAGCGTGGAGACGTCCCTCGTTGGTGCCCACCAGCACCAGGTTGCGCCCGGGGTCGATGAGCGGGCCGTCATTGCTCGTGCCTAAAAGCGCTGCCTCCCAGAGCAGCGTGCCATCATCGGCGCTCACGGCGAGCAGCGAATCATCACTGCTGGTGAGAAATATCGCCTCTGCGGTGACCGCCGGGGCGCTGTAGAACTGGCCCGCGCTGCTCAGATCGATCTGCCAGTTGACGGCACCGCTCCAGGGGTCAAGGCAGGAGAGCTGGCCAGCCTCGCTGATCGCGTAGAGCAGGCCATTCTCTCCCAGCACAAGATCAGCGCTGATCTGCCCCTCCAGCTCGCCCTCCGGGCTAAGCCAGATCTGCTCGCCGCTAGCGGCGTCAAGCGCCACAAGGCGCGGCCCATCAAGCGCTGCGAAGAGCAGCGCCTGCTCCTCGCCAACAAGCAGCGCCGGCGTGCCGATGATCCCGCTATCGAGCTCTGCCTCCCACGCGCTCTCACCGCTGGCCCAGTCGATCGCCCGCAACGATGACCATCTGGCCCGAAAATAGACCTGCCCAAGGCCAGCGACCATCGGGCCAAGATCGCTAGTGCGCGGGTTGTGGCTCCAGCGCGGCGTGGTGACGAGCGGCTCAAGGGGCGTGGGAAGCTCTCTGCGCCGCGCGGGGCCGCCCGCACCCATCGGCCACAGCCCATCGTGGGCTGGTGGGCTGATCGGGGCTGGCACATCTGCCACCAGCGCAGCTTCGGTAGGCGGCTGGTCAGTCGCAGGCCGAGGGGCCAGGGTGAGCACCAGCGCGACAAGCAGCCCGAGCATAGTTAGCCCACCTACCGCAGCCAACCACAAGCGGCGGGCAGAGCCAGCAGGCTTAGCAGCAAGCGACGCTGCGAGGCTAGCGGCCCCCAGCGCCTCCGCCAGATCGCTCAGGCGGGCAAAGCGCTCGGCGGGCTGCTTGGCAAGCGCTCGCGCAAGCGCCCGCTCGACAGCTATGGGCAGATCGGGGCGCTGCTCGCTGATCAGGGGCGGGGCCACATTTAGCTGCTTGTGGATCAGCGCGGGGAGGCTCGGGTCATCGAAGGGCGGCATACCGGCAAGCAGCTCATAGAGCATCACTGCAGCACTATAGAGATCTGAGCGCCCATCAAGCTCGGCCCCCTGGATCTGCTCTGGCGAGGAGTAGCGCGGCGTGCCAAAGAAGGCGGTACTTACCGTAACATTGGCGGCGCTGGCCATGCGGGCCAGGCCAAAGTCGATGATTGTCACCTCATCGCCGGGGCCAATCATAATATTGGCTGGCTTGAGATCGCGATGGATCACCCCGCGCTGATGGGCATAATCGAGCGCCTGGGCGATCTGGGCGAAGATCTTGAGCGCCCGGGCGAGCGGCAGCCGGCCATCTGCTTCGATCAGGCTGCGCAGGGTGCGGCCCTCGGCCCACTCAAAGACAATATAGGGGTGGCCCTGGTGATCACCGAACTCGTAGACAGTCGCGATATGCGGGTGCTTGAGGCGGGCAACCGCCGTCGCCTCAGCCTGAAAGCGGCGCTGGGCTGTCTGGTCAGCGTCAAGGTGGGGGGCGAGCAGCTTTACCGCCACTGGCCTGCCCAGGCTAGGGTCGATCGCCCGATAAACCACACCCATGCCGCCGCGCCCGATCTCGGCCTCGATCTGGAAGCGCCCAATCTGGCTGTCGCTGCTAGTGTGGATAGACATAGGCGATTGGATGGTATCCTCTCCAAAATCGCTGGATTCAGCCGGCCGGTTGCGCCGCGAGGAGGGTCCGTTCAGCAATCCGCTCGGCGAGTGCGGGCGTGGTCTCAGGGCTGACCAGCCGATCATGGAGCTAGTGGAACAGCCCCACGCCGAGCTTGGCGGCGGTGGCGGCGATGGTCTGAAAGGTGTCCCACGCACGGGCACCCGCCCGCGACTGCGGCCCGAAGCTCACGTCGCGTTTGCGTACCCGCCGTCGTGCGGCCAGTTCCATGGCATTGTTATGGAGCGGCATGTCCAGATGTTCGAGCACCGCCAACAGCTGCGCCCGTTTGTCTGCGGTTTTGCTGATCCGTTCATCGAGCGCCGCGTAGTCCGTTGCTCGGTCTATCAACCGTTCGAGGGCGTCGCTCAAGCGTGCCCGTTCCTCCGCACTCGGCGCCTCCCGATAGGCTAGCAGCGCCCGGTACAGCATCCAGTAGTCCTTCTCGCCACACGAGTTGCGCCACGGGCTGGCCTACCGTCTGCGCGCGGATGGCGTGGATCTGGGTGTCATCCGCCAGATCCTGGGCCACGCGCGCCTCGAAACCAGCTTCGTGAGCAACGCCCTTGATGGGTGACCAGAAGGCACAGCTTCCTGAGCGACAACCGACAAGTATGGTCAATGCAACGGTCATATTTCGCGGCACACCTGTTCGCCGCCACTCACCGGGGCGCGCTGCGTTCAACCTCTTGATGCGCAACAAGAGACTGCGGGGTTGCAGCGGCGTTTTGCTTGCCGCAGACCATCACGCCTTTGTCGGTTAGCACCCGCACCCAGCTGGTCGGACATGATTGGGTGGCCGCCGCCAGTTGGCGCTGGGCGAACATCGATGCGAGCAGCGCCAGGACTAGCGCCGGCAGAGCCAGTTGCCATACCTTCATAGAGACCTCACAAGAACGTAAAAAGATCATTCAATGCTGTGATTGAAAAGGTATTTGCGACGGAGAAGTAGCGAGCGCATGGCCGGGCGGCACCGCTCCTCAGCCGCAGCCGGCTTTAGGGCCAAAGCCTACCGCACAAACACTCCACGCCGCACCGCGATCTCCAGCACCCAGAGGCCCAGCGCCAGGCCCAGCAGCCACGGCCAGAACCCATCGGCGGGCGCAAGCGGCGGCGGCTCCGCGTCCGCTGCGGGCGCCACCTCGGCCAGCACCTGCCCGCCCGTCAGCGCCGCGATCTGCTCCAGCAGCGCCCGGCCCCGCGCTGGGTCGCCCGCCTGGCGGTACTCGGGCGCCACCGGCTGCACGTAGCCCACGTCGCGCTGCTGGAGCGCGCCGTCGCGCAGCACCACCACCGAGAGTGTGTAGGCCCCTGGCGTGCCCAGGCTTAACTCCTGGGTGTAGCGCCCCGGCGCGCTCTGCCGCACGTCGAAGCTACGCAGCTCGCCGTCAGGCAGCGTCACGCGGGCATTCACCGCAGCCAGGTCCAGGGGCGCCCCGCCGGGCTGCACGGCGTCTACCACCAGCCGCGCGCCGCCGGGGAACGGCTCCACCCGCACCTGGATCGGGCCGCTGTCGGGCTCGGGCAGCGTGTAGCGCACCGTCTGCGCCCAGAAGCGCTCGAAGCCATCCCAGCGCGTCCAGTCGCCGGCCCAGGGCGCGCCGGCGGTTGGCGTCCAGGCCACAGCGCGGCCCAGGCCGTACTGCCACACCGCCAGCAGCGGGTCGCCGTCGGGCGAGCGCAGCACCACCTCGGCGGCCTCGCGGGGCGTGGTGGCGACATAGCCGCTCAGGCCGGGCAGCTCGGCGGGCGAGAAGTCGCGCACGATCGGGTGGGCCTGGCTCAGCTCCGGGCGCATGGCCCCCTCCACCACCGGGTCGGCGCGGGCGATCTCGCTCTCCAGCAGCGTCAGCCGGGGGATGTCCTCGGGCTTATCGGCGAAGTAGTAGCGCCCGCCGCCCCAGCGCGCCAGCTGCTCCAGCAGCATAATGTCGCTGTCCGCGCCAATGGCGATCGTGGAGAGCGTGATCTCGGCGGCGCGCGCCGTCTCCACCAGCTGCTGGTAGCTGCCAAAGTTATTGCTGAAGCTGCGCCCGTCGGTGAGCAGCACGGCGTGGCGCACGCTTGCCGGCTGCTGCGCCAGCGCAGGCAGACCCTCGCTCAAGGCCAGCTCGATGTCGGTGCCGCCGCCGCTCGGCAGCTGTCCGATCTGGGTTTGGATCGCGGCCAGGCCAGCGGCGTCGCCCACCTGCTGGAAGGGCACCACCCAGAGCGTGCCGGTGTCGAACGAGAGAATCCCGATCTGATCCTCGGGGCGCAGGCTCTCGGTGGCGAGGATGGCCGCCTCCTTGGCCATGTCGAACTTGCTCACGCCGAACGCGGCGGTCATGCTGGCCGAGCGGTCCACGATCAGCAGCAGGGCAATGTCGGTGCGCTCCGGGCGCGGCGGCGGCTCCATCGTCACCGGCAGCACCTCCTCCAGCGGCGTGCCCTTGTAGGCGCCAAGCGTGTAGGAGTTGCGCCCGCCGAGCGCCACCAGCCCGCGCCCTTCGCTGCGCACAAACTCGCGCACGCCGGCCATCTGGTCGAGCGTCAGCGCCGCGGCCGGCACATCCACCAGCACGATCCCGTCGTAGGTGGCGAGGTCGGAGAGGCGCGTGGGCAGCTGCTCCGGCGCGATCCGCCGCGTCTCAACGCCCTGGCGCTCAAGCGCATCCCCAAGCAGCGCGGCATCGCCCGTGTTGGCGGCCACGATCAGCACGCGGGGCGGCGGGTTCACCACAGCCGTTGCGGCGCCGCTGTTGTTGGCGACGAACGTGTCACCCGTGGTCAGCTCGATGGTGGCCTGGAGCCGCATTACACCGGGTGCGCCTGCGCTGTGGCGGAAGGTGAAGGCATTTTCGCCCGGTCGGAGCTGCACTTGCTGGTCGCCGAGCAGTGCCTCCCCATCGCTCAGTTGCAGGCGAGCGGCCACGGCCCCGTCGGCGTCGCCGGGGGGCGGTGCGTACTGCACACGTATCTCGACCGGGAACTCCTCGCCCACGCGCAGGCTGCGCGGGGCGCTCACGCCGCTGATCGCCACCTCGGGCAGCGCGGCGGGCGCCACCGGCATTACATCCACGCGCACGCCAGCCGCAGCGGCCAGGCGCGCCTCCAGCAGCGCGTCACTGTCGGTGGCGAGCCCGTCGGAGAGCAGCACCACGCGCCCGCCGCCGGGCAGCAAGGCCCGCGCCGCCCGCAAGCCAGCGGCCAAGTTGCTCGCCGATGGGTCGGGCAATTGCGGCGCCAGGGCGGCGGGCGGCGGCTCAATTTGGGGGCCGCTCACCACGTCGGCGCCCACGTAGAGCACGCGCGCGGCGGGGCCGGCGTCGCTGGCGAGCTGCGCCGCCCGCCCGCGCAGGGCCGCGCGCCCAGCAGCGCTCAGGCTATCCGACTGGTCGGCAAGCACCACCAGCGGCCCTTCGGGCGCAGGCGCCGCGCCGATAATCGGGTCGGCCAGGGCAAGCACCAGGGCTGCCACGGCCAGCAGGCGCAGCACAAGCGCCGGTGTCGCCACGCGCACGCCGCGCCAGCGCCAGATCAGCGCGAAGAGCGGCAGCAGCAGCAGGAGCCAGAGTAGCTGTGGGTTACGTAGAATCATTGCTTGTTGGTGAGCGTCTCCACATAATCCTTCGCCTCTTTGAGGCCCATGCCAGTGTGCTCGCGCACCAGCTTGATCGCCTCGATCGCTTGGCCGTCGGCGACCAGAGCGCGCAGCGTCGCCTCGATCTCCTCTGCCGAGGCGGGGTGCCCGAAGCGAACGCGCTCCCGCAGGGCCGGGGCTTCCGGCGCGAGCCCGCGCGCCAGCGCCTCCACATAATCGTTGGACGCTTTCAGTCCCAGGCCGGTCAGCTCGCGCACGCGCTTCACCGCCTCGATCTTGCGGCCTGTGGCGAGCAGCGCCCGCGCGTCCGCCTCGACATTCCTCGTCAGCGCGGGCTCCTCAACAGCGGGCCGTGGCGGTATGACGACGATCGAGCCGTCTAGCGAGCGCCCCCAGCTGCGGCTGATCAGCACGGTGGCAACCATGCCGCCAATTACAAGCAGCAAGATTGCACCTACGAACAGTAAAAGGATCACGGGTTTACCCCAACAGCTTCCATAGACTCTACGCCTCCGCCAGCGCGCGGCGGCGCCCGTGAACATACAGCCACTCGCCGAGCATCACCGCCAGGGCGGCGGCGACAAGCCAAGGCCACAGCGCGCGCTGCGTGGCGTCGCCCCCCGCTACGGCATCGGCAGCAGGCGAAACCTGGGGCAGCGGGCGCGGCGCAAGATCCGACTCCACCGCAGCGCCGGCGTTCACCCCCAGCTGCGCCGCGTAGAGCACGCGCTCGCCGATCCGCTCGGCAACCGTGTACACCCCTGGCTGGTCAAGCGTGAGCGCCAGAGGCTCGCCAGGAGCCAGGGCGATCACGGCTACGCTGCCATCGGGCGCGCCCAGCTCCAGCCGGTCGGCGCGCGGGTCGGGGCGCAGCTCCAGGCGCTCGCCGAGCAGGGCCGAGGGCGGCAGCGCGGGCGGGGTCAGGCCGCGGGCGGCGCGCGCCACCAGCAGCGGGAAGGCGAGGCGCGTGGTCAGGTTGCCTTGGCTGAGGTCGAAGGCCCACACGGCGATCTCGCTTTGCCCCACGCGGCCCCGCAGCACCAGCGGCTGCTCGCCCCGGCTCAGAAGCACGGCGAACCCAGCGGGGGGCGTGATGTCGCGTACCCGCCCGAAGGCCACGCTGCCCAGGCTCACGCCATCCAGGCTGCCGTCGCCGGGCTGCACGCGCAGGGCCGTATCGTCCCCAGGCTCGCGCTCGCTTGTGGCGACCACAAGCAGCGGTGAGCCGGGCGGCGGGTGAACGGCCAGCACGCCGCTGGCAGGCCAGGCGTCGGGCAGAAAGCCATCGAAGATCGTCAGGTCGGCGTCGGAGCCAGCGTAGGCAAGCGGGGCAACCGTGGTAAGCTCCAGGCCGGGCACCACGCGCAGGGCGCGCTCAAGCGCGGCGGGGCGCGTGGAGACCAGCAGCGCGCGCAGCGGGCGGGTCTGGGCCAAACTGATGGCGGCGCTGTCGTCGGCAGGCAGGCCATCGTCGCCGTCGAGCTCGGCGCGCAGCAGCGTCATGCCGCGCGGCACCGTCCATGTCAGCTCGGCCTCGCCGTTAGGGGCGAGCGTCACAGGGCGCGTGTCGAGCAGCTGCTCGTCGCCGAAGAGCCGCAGCACTGTGCGCACAGAGGCAGGCCCGTAGTTTACGGCGCGGGCGTAGACCTGAACCGGGCCGCTGGCGGAGCGCGGCCGGGCGGCCAGCGTCACCACTGCGCGGTTGGGCAGCGCCCCGCCCACGGCCTGCCACTCCACGGGCACGGCGGTGGGCAGGCTTTCGGATGCGAGGGCGGGCAGGGCGGCGTCGGTCAGGACAACTACGCGGGCGCCAGGGCGGCCCTGGAGCGTGGCCTCGGCGAGGGTGAGCGCGCCGCGCAGATCCGTGCCTGTGCCGACAGGGGCAAGGGCGTCGAGGGCGGACAGCAGACGCGCGGCGCTCTCGGGGCCGCCGGAGTCGAGCAGGGCGGCGCGCGGGCCGGCGGCGATCAGCGTCACGCTGCCACGGGCGCCCATGGCGCCGATCAGCTGGCGGGCGCGGGCCTGCGCCGCCGCCAGGCGCGTGCCGCCGATGCCGGGCGCCGGGGCGGCCATGCTGGTGGAGGTGTCGATAATCAAGGCGACATAGCCCTCCTCGCCGAACACGGCCAGGGGCCACTGGGGGCGGGCCAGGGCGAGGGCCAGCATGGCCGCCGCCACAAGCTGCAGCAGCAACAACAGGGTGAGCGGCAGGCGCTGGCGGCGCTGGGCCTCCTGCTTGCGCGGCATCAGCTGCCAGAGCAGCAGCGAGGGCACCACCACGCGCCGCCGCCGCTCGCGCAGCATATGCAGCAGCACGATCACGGGGAGGGCGAGTAGCGCTAGGAGGCCGAGGGGCGCAAGCAGGCTCATCACATTTTCCGTCTATGACTTGTGACCGGGTGACATGCCCTCGCTTCGCTCGGGCTGGCCGGGTGACCGGGTGACCGGGTGACCCCTATCGGCACCGTGAGGTGTCACCGTGTCACCGTGTCACCGTGTCACCCTGTCTCCCTGTCTCCCTGTCTCCCTGTCTCCCTGTCTCCCTGTCACCTCAGCAGACGCCTGGCGCGCAGGTACGGCACCACCTGCTGCTCCAGGGGCCAGTGGGCCATCACGGGGGCGTAGGTGGCGCCACGGTTCGCGCAGATGCGGGCGATCCGCTCGCGCCAGTCGGCCACGGCGCGGCGATAGGCGCGTAGCGTCTCGTCGTCCAGCGTGATCGGCAGGCGCTGCCCGGTCTCGCTATCCTCCAGCTCAAGCGGGCCGCGCAGCTCGGGCTGCAGCTCGCGCTGGTCGATCAGGTGGAGCACAAGCGTCTGCCAGCGCGGCGGGGCAACGGCGCGCAGGCCCTCCTCAAGGCTATCGGGGGCCAGCAGATCGGAGCAGATCACCAGCATGCCGCCCTGGGGGTGGCGCTGGGCGTGCTGCTGGAGCACGGGGGCGAGGCGCGTGTCGGGCTGGGGCGCGCTTCCAACCCCCTCCACAAAGCGCAGCAGCTCGATCAGACGCCCTTTGCCCTGGGCTGGGCCAAATGGACGCAGGGCGGCGGGGCCGAAGGGCAGCACATGCAGGCGGTCGCTGTGGGCCAGGGCGAGGTAGCCGAGGGCGCCGACAAGCTGCTGGGCGAGGCGCAGGCGCGGCGGGCTGCCGACGGTCATGCTGCGCGAGGCGTCGATCAGCAGGTGGACACGCACGTCTTGCTCGGTCTCGCCCAGGCGCACCAGCACCTGATTCTGGCGGGCGTAGGCGTTCCAATCCACGTAGCGCAGGTCGTCGCCGCTGCTGTAGGGGCGATGGTCGCTGAAGATCGTGGCGGGCATCTGGCGGCGGCTGGGGTGCTCGCCGCTAGAGGGGTTGCCACGCAGGGTACGCTGGGCCTGAAGGCTCATGCGCTCCAGGCGCCGCAGGAAGCCCTCGTCGAAGAGCGGCGCGTCCTGCCGCTCAGTGCGACGACCGACGACGGACGACGGACGACCCCGCACAGGATCATGCCCGTCGGTCATCCGTCGTCCGTCGTCCGTCGTCCGTGGGTTACGGCGAAAAATAGTCCTGAACCACATCGCGTAGATCCGCAGGGATACGAAGCGGGTCGTCGCCAATCTCAACCGGCGCGGCGCTCGGGCTGCCGCTGGAGAAGCCCCCGCCGCCCGCGCTGCCGCCGCCGGGGGCCGTCGGGCCGTCGGGGTTGCCCTGCGTGGGCGTATCGCCGGTGCCATCGCTCTCAAGCTCCAGGGGCACACCATCGACGCCCAGGCGGTCGGCGGGATTGCCCTCGCGCTGCTCGCCGGGCAGGCTACCCTGGCCCGCGCCACCGCCACTCTGGCCTGGCCCCTGGCCCGCACCCTCGCCGGGCACCTCGCCAGCTGCGCCCGCGCCGGGCTGCTGGCCCTGGCCGAACTGCTCTACAGCGTCGGCGAGGTTCTCCAAGGCCGCAGCGGCCTGCTGGTCGCCCTGTCCAAGGCCGTCGGCGCTTTCGCGCAGCTGCTCGGCGAGGGCAGGGTTACTCTGCGCGATCTGGTCGGCGGCCTGGCGCAGCGACTCGGCCAGGTCGCTGCGCGCCTGGTCCGAGAGCTCGCCCGCCTGGCCTGCGAGCTCGCGCAGACTCGCGGCGGCCGCGCCGACATCGCCCTGGTCGAGGGCCTCGGCGGCGGGCCGTGTAACGCTCTGGTCGCGCAGGGCGTCGGCGAGCGCAGCGACAGAGGCGGTATCACCGGGGCCTGGCACGGGCGCGTCGCCGGAGCCAGGCTGTGGGGCTGGCGGGGGCTGGAAGGGCTCCTCGGGGAAGCGCTCGCTGGGATTAGGTGCGGCGGCCAGCGGCGGCAAGGGCTCGGCGGCCACACCGGGCAGGCTAGCGCCGATGCCAGAGAGCAGCAGCATTCCGGCCAGCAGCAGGGCCAGGGCGAGCACCAGCGCCAACTCGGCCCAGGGGAAGCGCTGGCGGACGGCAACCTGGCGCCGGATCTGCGCCATCGTACGCCTGGCCTGATCGTGAAGATAGGCGCCTATGCCATCGGCCTCGGCGCCAACCTCCAGCGCGGTACTAAGCTGCTCGCCAAGCCGGAAGCGCCGGTCGAGGCGGCGGGCCACCTCTGGGGGGCGCATGCGTGGGCGCAGCACCAGCAAGGCGCCGCCGGCGATGCAGATCAGGGCGATGGCGCCCACCCACGTCCAGCGCAGGGGCAGGGCGGTGAGCAGGTGCAGGCCGAGCGCAAGGCAGACAAAGGCCAGCGCAAGGGTGCTAGAGCGCAGCAGCACAAGCACGCCACGGCGAGCCCAGCGATCGCTGGCGAGCCGGTCAAGCTGAAATTGAAGGGAGTCTCGCACACACTCAGTATACCCGCGCCTCCAGGGCGGCGCAAAGGGAACTGGCGCGCTCTCAGGGAACTCTCATTGTAGGGCTGCGCCCTTTATCCCCCGAGCAGGCTAAACACCACAACCCGGTACCGCCATTGGGCACGCAGCCTTAGGCCCGCAGCCGCAAGGCGCAGATTGAGCGCGTCGAGGGGCGGGAAGGCGATCCCGCCGAGGCCAAGCAGCGCCTGGAGGGCGCGCCCCGCCGGGCGCTCGGCGCGCACCAGGCACATCAGGGCACAGCGCCCGGCTGGGGCAAGCGTGCGGCGCAGCTCGCGCATGGCCCCGTCGGCGTCGCCGATCTCGTTGAGCGAGCCACCCATGGCTAGAACCGCAGCGGTGCCGGGCGCGAAGGGCAGCGCCTGAGCCTTGGCGCGCACAAAGCTCACCCGCAGGCGGGCGGCGCGGGCGTAGGCGCGGGCCTGGCGCAACATCGGCGTGGCGTGGTCGAGCCCGATCACGTGGCCGGGGGCGGCGCCACGCGCCCGCTCCAGCGCACGGGCGTAGAGCCCGTTCGAGCAGGCCACATCCACGATCAGGCCGCCGCGCTCCGGGGCGGCGAGCCCCACGATCAACGGCAACTCGCGCTCGTAGCCGAAGCGCTCGCCGGCCAGCAGGCTCAGGGAATGAGACCGCCAGGCGCGCTCATAGGCCCACGCCGTGATCGGGAGGTAGTTCGTCAGCTGCGCTGGGCTGTCGGGCAGCACAAGCGGGCCGAGCAGATCGAGGATGCCGTTATTGATGGGGTAGCGGGCGCCGCAGCTTGGGCAGGCTAGCGCGCCTGTTATGATCTCGCCGTCGGCGGCGTGGCGTGTGGCGGCCACGCGTGTCAGCGGCGCCTCAGGGTGACGCGGGCATGTGAGGTAGGCGAGCGCATCAGGGTACATAGTCGATAGCCGATAGCCGATAGTACTACAGTGGTAGTCCGTGAATTGAGCGGGCCGGAGCGCTCAAAGCCCGTTCAACAGCAAGGAAAACCCTACTTCGACAGTAGGTTTTGAGCCCTCAAACCCCCGCCAGGAGCGGCACGAGGACAACTACCACTGTAGTAATAGCCGATAGGTCATTGCGTCGCAGCGGTGCGCGCCCTATACCCTGTTCCCTGTTCCCTCCTAATACACCAGGTCGGTAAGGCTTAGCGAGTGCTCGAGGCTCGGCTCCACCAGCGTGCCCTGCTCGATCATCGTCAGGAAGCGGTCGAGCAGCGTGGCGTCCCACTCACGGCCACTGCCCGCACGTAGACGGCGCAGCGTCTCCTCGATGCCGAGCGCCTTACGGTATGGGCGGTCGGTCATCATGGCGTCGTAGGCGTCTACAATAGCGACGATACGTGCGCCGATCGGGATGGCCTCGCCGGCGAGGCCGACAGGGTAGCCTTGGCCGTCCCAACGCTCGTGGTGGTGGCAGATAATCGGGCCGACATCGTTGGCGAAGCGCATGGCCTGGATAATACGGGCGCCAAACTCGGGGTGACGCTTGATCTGCTCGTACTCCTCGCTGGTGAGCTTGCCCGGCTTGCGCAGAATCGCGTCCTCGATTGAGATCTTGCCGATGTCGTGAAGCAGGCCGCCGAAGCGGATGGCCTTCACCTGCGCGGCGCTCAAACCAACGGCAAGCGCAAGCTGCTCGCTGTAGCTGGAAAGGCGTCGCAGGTGGCCCTCGGTATAGATGTCCTTCGCCTCTACAGCAAGCGCGAGCATGAAAATCACGCTCTCGGTGCGCTCAAGCTGGTCGGTGAGGCGCTTGATGCGCAGCTGAGAGCGGAGGCGTGCCCGCAGCAGGCTCTGGTCGAAGGGCTTGGTGAGAAAATCATCGGCGCCAACCTCGAGGCCGCGCTGGCGATGCTCGCGGTCGTCGAGGCCGGTGAGCATTGTCACGGGGATAAGCGCCGTCGCCTCGTTATCTTTGAGCAGCTTGCAGACGGCAAAACCGTCCATAATCGGCATGGTCACATCAAGCAGGATCAGGTCGGGCGCCTCCCTGGCGACGATCTCAAGGGCCTCAACACCATTGGTAGCGGTGATCGGGGTGTAGCCGTCGCGCTTGAGAATCCGCACCAGCATATCCAGGATCGCAGGGTCATCGTCTACTACGAGAAGTTTGGCCGACACATCGCCGCCTTTCTGGCTCGCTGTTGCACCGTTGGGCGCTGTCAGGTGGAGGGTAGGTAATGCAACAACAAAAGTGCCGACGACCCACACGGATCTAGGCGTAGCCAGTATGATAGCGTACCCATTGCACCAGAGTATAGCACGGCTACAAACGTTATTTAGGATCTGGCAAAAGGCGGGGACGGACGGACGTGGCAGCTGGGGATAAGGCGAGGATCGGCGGCGCGACGGGCTCGCCAGCCACAAGGCGATCCATAGTGGCGCGCAGGGCGGCGAGGTCAAGCCCGTGGGCTTGATCAGGCAGGGAGACGAGGCGGGCGCGGCTTTTGGCCCAGTTCAGCTGCAGGCCGCGCAGGTTGCCCTGGCGCCACTTCACGAGGGCGGCGGCGGCCTGGATGATCGCCTTGAAGAAGAGCGCCTCCTCGCCCTCGGACTCAAGCCAGCACGCCTCCCACTCCTCGTGGGCGTGCCAGTAGTGGCCCGCGTTGAAGAGCCGGATTCCCTCAAGGTATGCAGCGGGCATAAATTCAAAATGCAACATGCAGCACCGCAGCGCCACATGTTGCATGTTACATTCAGCAAAACAGAACGATTAGCCGCAGCTGCCGCAGCCACCGCCGCTGCTCGGGGCCTCGTCCTCGTCGGCGCCGCCGCTAGCGGGGCGGAACGAGTGGCCGCAGCCGCAGCTGGAGGCCGCGTTGGGGTTATCGATCTTGAAGCCGCCGCCCATCAGGCTGTCGATGAAGTCGATCGAGGCGCCGTTAAGGTAGCCGGCGCTAATCGGGTCCACGATCACGCGCAGGCCAGCCGCGCTGAAATCGCTGTCGCCCTCGCGGGACTCGTCGTCGAAGGTCATACCGTACTGAAGGCCAGAGCAGCCGCCGCCCGCCACGAACACGCGCAGGCCGTAGCCGTCGAGCTCCTTCTCGCGCATCATCGTGATCAGGCGGCTCGAGGCCGACTCGCTCACGGTGAGCATCGGCATCGGCATGGTGGGCATCAGCTCGATCAGGTTTCGCTCCATCGTGGCCATAGTCAGCTCCTCCCTAAAGAAAGCGCTCTTGAGTATCTCACGGCCCAGCGAAGGCCGCGCGAAGAATTGTTCGCTCGTAGTATAGCAGATCTCCGCGAGAAATGCTAGATAGTCCTATCGAAATAACCCCTGGGGGGTATGCCGCTACAGCACGGCCCGATCAAGCACCATGGCCGCGAAGAGCAGGGCCAGGTAGAGCAGCGAGTATTTGTAGAGGCCCCAGATGCTAGCCTGATCGCCCTTGCGCCAGGTATCCCAGGCGTAGCGCATGAAGAGCGCACCGAGCGCAGCCGCCGCCACCAGGTAGATCCAGCCCATGGCGCCAATCGCGGTGAGCAGCGCAGAGAGGGCCACGAGCATAGCCGAATAGACCAGAATCTGCCAGCGCGTCTCGGCCTCGCCTGCCACCACGGGCAACATGGGCACCCCGGCGCGGGTGTAGTCCTTCTGCTTCACGAGGGCCAGAGCCCAGAAGTGGGGCGGCGTCCAGTAGAAGATGATCGCGAACAGCACCACGGCCGCGAGGCTCAGGCTGCCCGTCACGGCTGTCCAGCCCACCAAGGGCGGGAGCGAGCCGGCGCCGCCGCCGATCACGATGTTCTGCCAGGTGCTGCGCTTGAGCCAGCGCGTGTAAAACAGCGCGTAGTAGACGATCCCAAGCGTCGAGAATAGAGCCGCCAGTGGCGTGGTGAAGACAAGCATCACCACCACCGAGAGCGCGCTCAGCAGCAGACCGAAGGCCATCGCGGCGTGGCGCGAGATCCGCCCGCTTGGCACGGGGCGGCGGCTGGTGCGGCCCATATTAACGTCGATATCGTGGTCGAAGGCGCAGTTGATCGCGCCCGCACCGCCCGCCGCCAGA
>Ga0136636_10000594_pt1 | contig 19209 bp, 21 predicted proteins | sample AntDrymUQ8522106_2_FD_104653 | JGI IMG/M metagenome (GOLD analysis project Ga0136636, IMG submission 104653) | Polar desert sand microbial communities from Dry Valleys, Antarctica - metaG UQ852 (21.06) | ecosystem: Environmental > Terrestrial > Soil > Desert | place: Antarctica: Dry Valley... | reverse complement strand
TAGGCGGTTGCCACGGCTCAACCGGGCCGTCCTCGCCCAACCCGGCCACCGGCAAACCCTGGGGTGCCGATTTCCCGATGGTGGCCGTCATCGACTGGGTCCACGCCCAGTCCCGGTTGGCCGACCGACTCGGTATCGACAGTTGGGCCGCCGTGATGGGCGGCAGCCTCGGTGGCATGCAGGCGCTACGCTGGAGCATCACCTACCCGGAGCGCGTTCGCAACGCTATTGTGATCGCCGCAGCGCCCAAGCTCTCGGCCCAAAATATTGCCTTCAACGATGTCGCCCGTCAGGCCATTTTGACCGACCCTGATTTCCACGGTGGCAATTATTACGAACACCATACCCGCCCCTTGAACGGCTTGCGCCTGGCGCGCATGCTCGGCCATATCACCTATCTGTCCGATGACCAGATGGGCGCAAAATTCGGCCGCGAGCTGCGCAATAGCGCCTTTTCCTTCGGTTTTGATGTTGAATTCGAGGTCGAATCCTATTTGCGCTACCAGGGCGACAAGTTTGCCGGCTATTTCGACGCCAACACCTATTTGCTGATGACCAAGGCACTCGATTATTTTGATCCCTCGCGGGAAGATAACGGCGATTTGAAGGCGACAATGGCCCGCAGCAAAGCCAATTTCCTGATCGCCTCCTTCACCACCGACTGGCGCTTCACCCCGGCCCGCTCGAAGGAAATCGTCGCCGCCCTGCTCGCCAATGGCCGCAATGTTTCGTATGCAGAAATCAGCCTCAATTTTGGCCACGACTCTTTCCTGATGGATGATGCGCATTACCACGGCGTAGTCGATGCCTACCTGCGGAATATCAAGCTATGACGCACACTTTGGGCCGCCCTGACTTCGATGTAATTGCCGGCTGGGTGGAACCCGGTCACCGCGTCCTCGACCTCGGCTGTGGCGATGGCACCCTGTTGAAACACCTGATTGATACACGCGGCGTGCGCGGCGTCGGCGTTGAAATTGACGATGCCAATGTGCTGGCGGCGCTCAAAAACGACATCAATATCATCCAGGGCAATCTCGAACGCGGTCTCGATGTATTTGCCGACCAGGCTTTTGACCATGTCGTGCTGTCACGAACGTTGCAAACCGTCCGTCACACTGAAGGCATTCTGCGCGAAATGCTCCGGGTCGGGCGCGAAGCGGTCGTTTCTTTCCCGAACTTTGCGTACTGGAAGAACCTGCGCTCGGTGCTTGACGGCCGCATGCCGGTGTCGGAAGACCTGCCATATCAATGGTACGACTCGCCCAATGTGCGCTTTTTCACGCTGCTCGATTTCGAAGATCTGTGCGCCAAAATGGGCCTGATCATTCGCGAACGCAGCATTCTTGATGAAGCCGGCAATCCGGTCGAATGCACAGAGCTTCGCGAGGTTAATTTCCTTGGCAGCCTTGCCGTCTACCGCCTGACCCAAAACCGTTGATGCCAACTTGGCTTGGCACCCTGATGACGCGGAAGATGCTGATCTGCATCTTCACCGGGTTTTCATCCGGCCTGCCACTCTATCTGCTGCTCAACCTGCTGCCGGCTTGGCTACGCAGCGAAGGCGTTGACCTCAAAACGATAGGCTTCTTCGCGCTCATCCAGTTTCCTTACACCTGGAAATTCCTCTGGTCACCCTTGCTTGACCGCTTCAGCGTTCCCGGCTTCGGCCGCCGACGCGGTTGGATGCTGATCACGCAATTCAGCCTGCTCTTTACCATTGGCTTCATGGGTGGCCTTAGTCCGAAAGACAATATCTGGCCAATACTCTGGCTCGCCACGCTGCTCTCACTGCTCTCCGCAACGCAGGATATTGCGGTCGACGCCTTCCGCCGGGAAATTTTGAGTGATCAGGAACTGGGTATTGGCAATGCCGTTCATGTCAATGCCTACCGTATCGCCGGCCTGATTCCCGGCTCGCTATCGCTCATTTTGGCCGACCGCCTGCCCTGGAACGAAGTGTTCTGGATTACCGGTGCCTTCATGCTGCCCGGCATGGTGATGGCCTGGCTGGTCACTGAACCGCTGGTCAAAGGCGCCCCTAAAACCCTACGACAGGCAGTGACCGAACCTTTTCACGAATTCATTGGCCGCCAAGGCTGGCGCGGCGCCCTGATGGTGCTTGGCTTCATTTTTCTGTACAAACTCGGCGACAGTTTATGCACCGCCCTGGCCACACCCTTTTACCTCGATATGGGCTTCACCAAAACCGATATCGGCCTGATCGCCAAGCATGCCGGACTTTGGCCAGCAGTGATCGGCGCCCTGCTTGGTGGCTTGTGGATGATCAAACTCGGCATCAACCGCGCCCTCTGGCTCTTCGGTGTCGTTCAGCTCGTATCAATTTTTGGTTTTGCCTGGCTCGCCGCACAGGGCCACTACGACAGCATTGGCGCCAGCGAACGCCTTTCCCTGTTTTTCGTCATCGGACTGGAAGCCCTCGGCGTCGGGCTGGGCACGGCGGCTTTCGTCGCCTTCATCGCCAAGTCTACCCATCCGGCTTACACGGCAACGCAGATGGCGCTATTCACCAGTTTGGCCGCTGTACCGCGTACCTTCATCAATGCTTCGGCTGGCTGGTTGGTTGAATCACTGGGCTGGCTGAATTTTTACTGGCTGTGCGCCGTATTGGCGATACCCGGGATGATCCTGCTACTAAAAGTAGCGCCATGGAACAAGCCGGCGGAAACTGTACTTAGCCAAGCCGATTAAAGCAAAATCGATCTGGTGCCCAAGCGGGAAGCCCCACGACGGTGCATTGCGGCGCATACCGCGAATGCTACGGTCAACGGATTCCAGATAGCGAATTCCGGATCGCCTGCCAACTGCGCCAAAGAAAGAAACCCCGTTTGGCCCAACGCCACGCCCGCTTTGGCCGTGCCACAACGACAGCAGCAACGGCAGCCCCAACGGCGAGCGGATGATGTTTAAGCCAGTCGACACCTTTTAGCACCGTATCGCCCCGCGCCAAAGCAATCTCCAACGGCTCTACATGCTGGGCAAGCGCCAGCCGCTGTTGATCAATGCGCACCTTGAGAGCGCCATGCCGGGTGGCCAATTGAAGCCGTGTTGAGCTCATTCTGGATGCTTGGCATGGCGCCGCAACAGGGCCAGATCAGCCTCAAGTTCCGACAAGCTGGCATGAAATAGTTTGCTCGGCCGTTTAGCCTGGCGCTTCAGCGAAACAATCAGCGATAAACCACCGCCAACGAACAACACCGCAAACACCCCTAAAACCAGCGCACGGTATTCCCAGAAGACGAGAACAAGGCACAGGACAGCCATGACAATGCCTAGAGCAAGGAAAAAGGCTGCACCAACGGCTTTCGCCCAAAGCGTCATCAGGCGGTATTTTTCTTCCTCCACCTCGACAACCAGCAACTCAGCCCGTGTCTTACCAATGGCGATGACTGACGCGATGATATTTTTCAAGGCAGGATAAAGACCTTCGCGAAGACCTTCACGAAGACCTTCTCGAAGGTCTTCGTGTTCTCCAACCCCGCCTGTTTGCTGCGTCATGCGTTTAACGACGACCGATCAATACACCCAAGGCAAGACCAAGTGCAGCGGCCACGCCAACGGCTTTCCATGGCTCTTCATGGACGAAATCATCGGTCGCACGCGCGGCTGCTTTGGTTTTTTCAACCACAGCCACTTCGAGATCAACCAGACGTTCCTTGGTATCACGCAAACGAATACTCAGGCGCTCGCGTAAATCGCCCACTTTTTCGCCAGCAGCACCGGCCGTTGCACGCAACAGCTCTTCGGTGTCGGAGATCACAACACGCAGATCAGAAACCAGTTTGTCTTTATTAGCGGTAGTAAATTGTTCGGACATTTTTGACCTCTTAGATGACAGTTAAGCAAGAGCTAGAAGAGTAGCCCCTCTGTGTGGCGAAATCAATTCGCATTCGATATTCCGGCAGCTTCATATTCAACGATTAGCGGTGCATGATCGGAAAACCGCGCCTCTTTATAAATTTCTGCCCGGGTTGCCGTTGCCGCAATACCTGGCGTTGCGATCTGGTAATCGATCCGCCAACCTACATTTTTCGCCCAAGCCTGGCCGCGATTGCTCCACCAGGTGTAAGCCTCTCCCGTTGCTTCAGGATAAAGCCGGCGATAGACATCAACCCAGCCGAGCTCGTCGAAAACCCGGCTCAGCCAGGCCCGCTCTTCGGGCAGAAATCCGGAATTTTTCCGGTTGGATTTCCAGTTTTTCAGATCAATTTCCTGGTGTGCGATATTCCAGTCGCCACACAGGACAATTTCCCTGCCCTCAGCCCGCAGCGCCAGCATCTGGGGAAAGAACACGTCAAGAAAGCGAAACTTTGCTTCCTGCCGTTCAGGTGAAGAGGAACCGGAAGGTAGATAGAGCGAAATCACCGACAAGTTGCCAAAATCGGCACGAATGTATCGACCTTCCGTATCAAATTCACCACCATCAAAACCTTCGATCACCCGATCCGGCTTCTGTCGGCTCCATATCCCAACGCCGCTATAACCTTTTTTTCCTGCACAATGGTAAAACGCGTGCATGCCGTCCGGCGCCAGCATTTCCGGCGTCAAATCAGGCAATTGCGCCTTCAATTCCTGCAAACAGATGATATCGGCGTGCTGGGCAACAACCCAGGGCAGAACATTTTTGCTCCAGGCGGAGCGGATGCCATTGAGGTTCAGAGAGATGATGCGTAACATTGTGTGAGGTCTGGCCAAGATTAAAGGCCATTGAGAATGGAAGATTATGGATTTTCGGCAAAATTTCATCGAATTCGCGCTCGGCTGCAAAGTCCTGCGCTTTGGCGAGTTCACCACCAAGGCCGGGCGACTCTCGCCTTATTTTTTCAATGCCGGCTTGTTCAATGACGGAAATTCATTGGGTCAGTTCTCCGAATTTTACGCCAAAGCCGCCAAGGCTGGCGGCGTCGAATTCGACATGCTGTTCGGCCCAGCCTACAAAGGCATTCCACTGGTTGCGGCCATTACCATTGCCTTGGCCCAGCGCGGTCAAAACTATCCCTTTGCCTACAACCGCAAGGAAGCGAAGGATCACGGCGAAGGTGGCAGCATTGTTGGTGCGCCGCTCAAAGGGCGTGTGCTTATTGTCGATGATGTTATTTCGGCCGGCACCTCGGTGCGTGAGTCGGTAGAACTGATTCGCGCAGCTGGCGCGACACCGGCTGGTGTGCTGATTGCGCTCGATCGGCAGGAGCGTGGCTTGGGTGAGCTCTCTGCCGTCCAGGAAGTACAGCGCGACTATGGCATTCCTGTCGTCGCCGTGGCCGGACTGGGCGACCTGATGGCCTACCTTGAGCACCACCCGGAATTTGCCAACCACCGCGAGGCCGTCGCGCGCTATCGGGCGCAGTATGGTATTGATGCCTAGTCAGCGCCTCGCCGCCCTTCTTTTGATCCTTGCTGCCAATTCGGCACTTGCGGCGGGAGAGTTCTATTGCTGCCCCGACCCCACTAGCGGTCGCCGGATTTGTGGCGACACCTTGCCAGAGCAATGCCGGGGCCGTGCCTATCGCGTTCTCGACAGTGGCGGTAACGTTATCAAGGAGGTCGGGCCACCGCTGACCTTGGAACAAAGAGCCGAGTTACAACTGGAAGCGCGGCGCAAAAAACTGCTTGAGGATGTTGCCCGCGAACAACGGCACAAGGATCAGGCGCTGCTCGATACCTACTCCATGCCGCAGGATATCGATCTGGCTCAGGGTAAGGCAGAGGCAGACGTCAAACTCGCCATACAGGATACGCAGGCAAGAATTGATGAGGCCAGAAGCAAGCAGAAGAAGCTACTCGCGGAAGCGGAGTTTTATCAAAAGAAAGCCATGCCGGCCGATCTCGCCAAGGATCTACGGACGGTTGAGCACGAGATCAAGATTCAGCAGGATCTGATGGACGTCAAAAAACGTGAATTTGAGACGATCAAGAACAAGTACGACGCTGACCGCAAGCGTTATAACGAGGTCACCAAACGCGTAGCAACTCCTGCGCCGGCAAGCAGCGCAGGGCCACTTCGCTAATTAGCTCGCCAGTTTCTGCCGCAGCAGATCGTTGACCTGCTGCGGATTGGCCTTGCCCTTGGCGGCCTTCATCACCTGACCGACCAGCGCATTGAATGCTTTTTCTTTCCCCGCCCTGAATTCAGCGACATTTCCCGGATTAGCCGCCAACACCTCGTCGACCAGCGTTTCAATCGCCCCGCTATCGGTAATCTGTTTCAGCCCCTGCTTCTCGATAATTTCGTCTGCCGTCGCGCCTTCACCGTTCCACAACGCCTCAAAAACCTTCTTGGCAATGTTATTGGAAATTGTGTTATCGGCAATCCGCTCGATCAAGGCCGCCAACTGGGCCGCCGCCACGGGCGATTCAGCCAGTTCCTTGCCTTCCTTGTTCAAACGGGCGGCGAGATCGACCATCACCCAGTTGGCACAGGGCTTGGCATTGGCCTTGCCAGCGATTGCTACGGTCGACGCAAAATAATTGGCAATTTCCGGACTCGCCGTCAGCGCGCTCGCGTCATAGGCCGAGAGCCCGAATTCGCTAATGAAGCGATCACACATCTGGCGCGGCAGTTCGGGTAATTCACGTTGGACGCGGGCAATCCAGTCGGCTGAAATGACCAGCGGCAACAGATCCGGATCAGGGAAATAGCGGTAATCGTGCGCATCTTCCTTGGTCCGCATGACGCGCGTCACGCCGCTATCTGGGTCAAAGAGCACGGTGGCCTGCTGAATCTTGCGGCCTTCCTCAATCTCGTTGATCTGCCATTGAATTTCGTAGTCGATAGCTTCCTTGAGAAAACGGAAGGAATTCAGATTTTTGATCTCGCGCCGCGTCCCTAATGCCGCCTGCCCTTTCGGGCGGACGGAAACATTGGCGTCACAGCGGAAAGAACCCTCCTGCATGTTGCCATCGCAAATACCGATCCAGCGCACCAGTGCGTGCAGCACCTTGGCATAAGCCACCGCCTCATCGGAAGAGCGCATATCCGGCTCGGTGACAATTTCCAGCAGCGGCGTACCAGCGCGATTTAAGTCAATACCGGATTTACCCTGAAAATCTTCGTGCAGCGACTTACCAGCATCTTCTTCCAGATGCGCCCGCGTCAGGTGGACGACCTTTTCGTAAGCTTTCTCTCCTTGCCCGACCTGCAGCGTGATGGCACCGCCGACCACAACCGGCAGATCCATCTGGCTAATTTGATAACCCTTGGGCAAGTCCGGATAAAAATAATTTTTCCGGGCGAACACTGACTTTTCCGCCACTTCAGCGCCGATTGCCAGACCAAAGCGGATAGCACATTCAACCGCTTTTTTGTTGAGCACCGGCAAAACGCCAGGCAAAGCCAGGTCGACCGCGCACGCCTGGGTATTGGGCGCCGCGCCAAAAGCTGTCGAGGCGCCGGAGAAAATTTTGGAAACGGTCGCGAGTTGCGCGTGCGTTTCGATGCCGATCACTACTTCCCACTGATTCATAGCTCTATCCGTTCAGAAACAACGACCTGATTTCGCCTCGACCATAATTGGCCAAAGGTAACTGAAAGCATCTCTTTCGCAGGACTTCGGGCAACTATTGAAAGCAATCGTCACGTTTGCTCCCTGCTCCCACATCCGCACCGTACAGCCGGATTCGCTCTTGTGTTTGAGCAAGGCCTGCGGCAGTTTTTCCACCTGTTCAAAATCGTTCAGCTTAAAACTGCAACTGCCATAACCCTTGATCGTCACCTGAGCGTCAAAGTTTTTGACGACGGCTTCGGTCACCAGCAAATCGAGCCGGGTCGCCGTACCAATCGCGTCCTTGTGCGTACAGCGCGAGCGCACATTAAGCGGCCGCGTTGGCTGCGGTTTGATATTGCGCTTGGCAAGATACTTCAACGTATCCGATTTGAACTTCACCTCACCACTGGCCGGTGACGGCAATTTGGCGGCAGACTCATCGACAGGCTTGGCCTCAGGCTGTTTCTCGACCTCGGCACAACCCGCCGTGACCAGAACAGCCAGAAGCGCCCAAAGTCGCCACATATTTACTCGACGCCAGCCGGCCGACGCTGATGCCAGTCAGTTGCCTGTTGATAACGATGCGCCACATTGAGCAGTTGCGCTTCGGTAAAGTAGTTGCCGATCAACTGCAAACCGACCGGCAAGCCGCCAGCAAAGCCGCAAGGTACCGACATGCCGGGCAAACCGGCCAGATTGACTGCAATGGTATAAATATCCGAGAGGTACATCTGCACCGGGTCGGCCGCTTTTTCACCGAGTTTGAAAGCGGTGGATGGCGAAGTCGGCCCCATGATGACGTCACACACCTTGAAGGCTTCAACAAAGTCATCGGCAATCAGCCGGCGAATCCGCTGCGCCTGCAGGTAGTAGGCATCGTAGTAACCGTGCGACAAGACATAGGCACCGATCAAGATGCGGCGCTTGACCTCGGCACCAAAACCTTGTGCCCGACTCTTCATGTACATGTCGTCGAGGCTGCCATATTCGGGCGCACGATAACCGTAACGGACACCGTCGAAGCGCGAGAGATTTGAACTAGCCTCAGCCGGCGCAATAACATAATAAGCTGGCACGGAAAGATGCGAATTGGGCAGCGAAACTTCAACCAACGTCGCACCCAGTTTTTCGTATTCGGCAATCGCCGCCTGCACGGCAGCCATTACCTCGGCATCACAACCGGCGCCGAAAAACTCTTTTGGCAAGCCAATACGCAGACCAGCCAACGGCTTTTCCAGATCACGCGAGTAATCTTCAAGCGGACGATTCAGCGAGGTGGAATCACGCTCATCGAATCCCGCCATCGTGTTCAGCAGCAGCGCGCAATCCTCAGCGCTGGCCGCCATCGGGCCAGCCTGGTCGAGCGAGGAAGCAAAGGCAATCATGCCGTAACGGGAAACAACGCCGTAAGTCGGCTTCAAGCCGGTGAGATTACACAGCGCCGCCGGCTGGCGGATTGAACCGCCAGTATCGGTACCAGTGGCCGCCGGAGCCAAGCGGGCAGCGACAGCAGCGGCCGAGCCACCGGAAGAACCACCAGGTACGCGAGACTGGTCCCAAGGGTTTTTCACCGGGCCGAAATAGGAGGTTTCATTCGACGAACCCATGGCGAACTCGTCCATGTTGGTCTTGCCGAGCGAAACAAGACCGGCCTCTGCCTCCATCTTGTGGATCACTGTAGCATCGTAGGGCGAGACAAAATTCGCCAGCATTTTCGATCCGCAGGTCGTTCGCCAACCTTCGGCGCAGAAAATATCCTTCTGGGCGATCGGAATACCAGTCAGCCGGCCGGCGAGTTTGCCACCACTCCCGGCAGCAATACGGGTATCAGCAGCACGAGCGGAATTCAGGCTTTTTTCGGCGTCGACCGTAACAAAGGCATTCAGCGTCGGATTCAACCGATTGATCCGGTCGAGAAAAAGCTGCGTCAGTTCGACACTGGAAATCTGTTTTGCGGCCAGCGCCTGCGACAACTGTTTGAGACTGGCGTTGATCATTCGATCACCTTCGGCACGAGATAAAGACCAAGCTCGGTTTCCGGCGCAACCGCCTGATAAGCGGCGCGGCGATCTGTTTCAGTGACCGCATCGGGGCGTAAACGCTGGCTTAAATCCTGCGCGTGCGCCATCGGCTCGACACCTTTTGTATCGACCGCCTGCATCTGCTCAATCAGCTGAAAGATACCGTTAAGATGACCTTGCGTGCTAAGCGCCTCGGAGTCGCTGATCTCGATACGGGCGAGATGGGCGATGCGCTGAACCTGTTCTAATGTGAGCGACATGGGGACCAAAGACTTATATTGCAGTGCACAAAGTCTTAAAATGTAAAGCGTTATAAGGTATCATAAAAGTTTTCCTTACCGCACCCCCCCAAACGCGGAGTTACAGATGTTCGGCTTCCTAAGCAAATACTTCTCCAACGACCTCGCCATCGACCTTGGCACGGCAAATACGCTCATTTATGTGCGTGGCCGTGGCATTGTGCTCGACGAGCCGTCCGTTGTCTCTATTCGTCTCGAAGGCGGACCCAACGCGAAAAAAACTATCCAGGCCGTCGGTAAAGAAGCCAAGGATATGCTCGGCAAGGCGCCTGGCAGTATTACGGTTATTCGTCCGATGAAAGATGGCGTGATCGCCGACTTCACCGTCACTGAGCAAATGCTCAAACAATTCATCAAGAAGGTGCACGATTCGAAGCTGTTCAGCCCGAGTCCGCGCATCATCATCTGCGTGCCGTCTGGCTCCACCCAGGTTGAACGCCGCGCCATTCGCGAATCAGCACTGGGCGCCGGTGCCAGCCAGGTTTATTTGATTGAAGAACCGATGGCTGCCGCGATCGGTGCCGGCTTGCCAGTTTCCGATGCGACCGGCTCAATGGTGGTCGATATCGGCGGCGGCACCACCGAAGTCGGCGTCATCTCGCTCGGCGGTCTGGTCTATGCCGGTTCTGTCCGTGTTGGCGGTGACAAGCTGGACGAAGCGATCATGAGCTACATCAGCCGTAATTACGGCATGATGATTGGCGAAAACACCGCTGAAAAGATTAAGAAAACAATCGGCTCAGCCTTCCCTGGCGCCGAAGTTCGCGAGATGGAAGTCTCTGGCATCAACAAGGCCGAAGGCATCCCGCGCAAATTCACGATTTCCTCCAACGAAATCCTCGAAGCGCTGACTGATCCGCTCAACCAAATCGTTTCCGCCGTGAAATCTGCGCTGGAAAAGACCCCGCCAGAGCTCGGTGCGGACATTGCCGAAAAGGGCATGGTCCTGACCGGTGGCGGTGCATTGCTGCGTGACCTCGACCGTCTTCTGATGGAAGAAACCGGCCTGCCGGTGATCGTCGCTGATGAGCCCTTGACCTGCGTCGCGCACGGTTGTGGCATGGCGCTGGAAAAGATGGACAAGCTGGCCAGTATTTTCACCTCGGACTAAATCTTGCCGCAATCTAAGGGCTGATCGCGATGGCTGGGATCAATCACGCTCCACCACCGTTCTTCAAGCAAGGGCCAGCACCGCTGGCCCTTCTGACTTTTTATATCGCCATTTCGCTGGCGATTTTTGTCGTCGACCTGCGTTTCCGTAGCCTCGAACTGTTAAGGCAAAGCATTGCGTTGGTTGTCGACCCAGTTCAGCGCGTCGCCCAAACGCCAGGCAGCCTGGTCGATTATGCCGCTACCTACCTGCAAGGCCTGCAGGCACTGCAGAAGGAAAATAGCGAACTCAAACACGCCCAGCTGAGTACCGCACCAAACCTGCAGCGGTTGGCCCAACTTGAAGCGGAAAATGATCGTCTGCGCAAGCTGCTGACGGTCAAGGAACGGGAAAAGGCGAATGGCCAGGTCGCCCAGATTCTCTATACTGCCCGCGATCCTTTTTCGCGCAAGGTGATTGTGGACAAGGGCCAGCAATCTGGAATCACTGCCGGCCAGCCGGCAATTGATGAAACCGGCGTCGTCGGCCAGGTCACCCGTGTCTTTCCGTTCTCGGCTGAAATCACGCTGATTACCGACAAGGATCAGGCCGTACCTATCCAAGTCGTTCGTAACGGACAGCGCTCAGTTGTCTTCGGCCTGGGCAACGGGCAACTGGAACTGCGCTATATGCCGGCGAACGCTGACATTCAGGTTGGTGACTTGCTGGTCACCTCCGGCCTCGATGGGGTTTATCTGCCCGGCTTCCCGGTCGCCAAAGTGGTCAACATTGAGCGTGACAGCGCTTATTCTTTCGCCCGTATTTTCTGCGTACCAATTGCCGGCGTCGAAAACTTTGGCGAGGTCATGGTACTTGACCCACGCACGCCGCTACCCGCAGCGCCGCCTGACTCAGCCAGCCGGGGCAGTGACAGCAGCGAGAAAAACGGCCAGCGTCCGAAGAAAAAACGGGCAGCGAAAGGCAACTGATGCAACCAACTTTCTCATCTTCACGCATCCTGCAACCGGTTCGCCCCTGGTTCATTTTTTTCAGCCTGATCATGGCTGTCGTGCTCAATTTCCTGCCAACGGCCCATTGGTCTGGCATGCCTGATTGGGTGGCACTCGTACTATGCTTCTGGAGCGTGCGGGAGTTTCGCCGTGTCGGCATGGGTTGGGCCTTCGTACTTGGCCTGTTGATGGATGTTGCCGATGGCTCTGTCCTCGGCCAACATTGTTTTGCCTATGTGCTATTGGCCTATGTTTCTGCCTCCTTATCGCGCCGCTTTCTCTGGTTTCCACTTGCCCAGCAAGCCTTGCAGGTGATGCCCTTGCTGGTCGCCACTCAGGTCATCCAGGTGCTGATGCGCCTGGCCGTTGGCGCTGACTTTCCCGGCTGGGGTTTCTTTGTCGCCCCCCTGATTGCTTCGCTGCTCTGGATTCCCGCCACCTTTATCCTGCTTCTGCCGCAGTATCAGCCAGTCGAGCAGGATCCTGACCGGCCGATTTAGGCAGGCCGCAGCCAGTGGGTGACTTCCACAATCCCGATAGCGATATTGATCGCTTCCGATTCCGCCTGGGTTTCGCGGCAGTAACTGTGCTGCTCGCGTTCGGTCTGCTGATCGGCCGATTTTTCTGGCTGCAAGTCATTCAGCACGATTTTTACCAGACTCGTGCAGAAGATAACCGGATTGCTCTGATCCCCATCGTACCGAACCGTGGTGTCATCACGGATCGCAACGGTATCGTCCTGGCGCGCAACTACTCTGCATTTACGCTGGAGATCACGCCATCCCGCGTGCCTGATCTGGAAGCGGCGATTGATGCGCTGGCGACAGTCATTGATATCCAGCCAAAGGATCGAAAACGCTTCAAGCGGGTAATGGATGAAGCGAAAAACTTTGAGTCGATCCCGATTCGCACCCGCCTGACCGATGCCGAAGTTGCCAAATTTGCGGCACAGCGTTATCGCTTCCCCGGTATCGAGGTTAAAGCGCGACTTTTCCGCCAATACCCATTGGGCAATGTTGCCTCACACGCCCTTGGCTACATTGGCCGTATCACGGACCGCGATCTAAAATGGATCGAAGAGGTCGAGAAACAAGCTAACTACAAGGGTACCGACCATATTGGCAAGAATGGTCTGGAGCAGCGCTACGAGTTTGAGTTGCATGGCGAAACCGGCTACGAGGAAGTTGAAATCGATGCCGGCGGGCGGGCCCTGCGGAGCCTGAAACGGATTCCACCAGTTTCTGGCAATAACCTGACTTTGACCCTGGATGCCAAATTACAGGAAATTACCGAGCAGGCATTTGGTGACCGCAAGGGGGCACTGGTTGCCATCGACCCGACCACCGGTGGCATTCTGGCGCTGGTCTCGAACCCGACCTATGACCCCAACCTGTTTGTCGATGGCATCACGCCTGACAACTGGAAAGAATTGAACGAGCATCCGAGTAAGCCCATGGTGAACCGGGCGATCAATGGTGCTTACCCGCCCGGTTCAACTTTCAAGCCATTCATGGCGCTGGCTGCACTGGAAATGGGTAAGCGCACACCCAACCAGACGATCAGCGACCCCGGTTACTTCAATTTTGGTAACCACCAGTTCCGCGACGACAAGAAGGGCGGGCATGGTTCAGTCGATATGTACAAATCGATCGTCCATTCCTGTGACACCTATTACTACATGCTGGCCAACGACATGGGGATCGACAACATCGCCAAGTTCATGGCCCAGCTTGGCTTGGGCGAGCGCACCGGGGTCGACCTTGGCCGCGATGGCGCCAGCGAGTCGAAGGGCATCCTGCCCTCGCAGGAGTGGAAGCGTCAGCGTTTCAAAAAGCCGGAACAACAGAAATGGTATGCCGGCGAAACGATTTCGATCGGCATCGGCCAGGGCTACAACGCATACACTCCGATTCAACTGGCCCAAGCAACCGCTGTCGTCGCCAACAACGGTGTGATGTTCCGGCCACACATTGTCGGTCACATTACCGATGCCAAAACCGGTGAAAAACGCCCGGTTGAGCCGCAGCCCATCCGCGACCTGCATCTCAAGCCGCAAAATATCGAGGTGATTCGTCGCGCCATGGTCGGGGTTAACAAGGAGGGCACAGGTGCCCGTGCTTTTGCCGGCGCGGCCTATGAGTCTGCCGGCAAAACCGGCACGGCTCAGGTGTACTCGCTAAAAGGGGCTGAATACAAGGCCCATAGCGTCAAGAAGGAACTGCGCGACCACGCTCTATTTATTGCCTATGCCCCAGCCGACAAGCCGACAATTGCCCTCGCCGTGCTGGTTGAGAATGGCGGCTTCGGCGCCCAATCGGCCGCGCCAATCGCCCGCATGGTGATGGACTACTATCTGCTCGGCAAATTGCCGGCCGGCGCGGCGAAAGAAGACGACACAGCGGTTGAGGACGACAACGAAGAATGATCGACATCACCGCCACACTCCGGCGCGGCTGGCAGCAGCTAATTGCCCACATTGACTTCCCGCTCCTCGTGATCACTTTGGCGATCATGGCATTCGGCCTCGCTACCGTCTTTTCAGCGACCTATGATGGCAACCAGCGGGTACTTTCGCAGGCAGGCAACATGGGGGTTGCCTTGGTCATCATGTGGTTTGTCTCGCGGCTACCACCGCAAAAGCTGATGAGTTTTGCCATCCCCCTTTATTTGCTAGGCTTGATTCTGCTTGTCGCTGTCTTCCTTTTCGGAATCAAGATTAACGGAGCAAAACGCTGGTTACCGCTTGGTTTCACTCGCATCCAGCCCTCGGAAATCATGAAGATCGCCATGCCGCTAATGCTTGCCTGGTATTTTCAGAAATACGAGGCAACACTTAGTTACAAACATTTCATTGTGGCCGGCCTCCTTCTCATCATCCCCTTCGGCATGATCGCCAAGCAGCCCGATCTAGGCACTGCTCTGCTGGTCGGTGGCGCCGGATTTTTCGTCATCTTCTTTGCCGGCCTGCCCTGGAAAGTAATTTTCGGTCTTGGCGCAGCTGCAGCGGGAGCAGCACCGTTTCTCTGGAACATGCTGCATGACTACCAGCGCAAGCGCATCCTGACCCTGATTGATCCCACCACTGACCCGCTCGGTTCCGGCTATCACATCATCCAGTCCACCATCGCCATTGGTTCTGGCGGGGCCTTTGGCAAAGGCTATCTGAATGGTACGCAGACCCATCTCGAATTTATTCCCGAGCGCCACACGGACTTCATTTTTGCCGTCTATTCGGAAGAATGGGGCCTACTCGGCAACGCCTTACTGGTCTTTCTTTATACCCTGCTAATCGGCCGCGGCATGATCATCGCCTCGGCCGCGCCCACCCTGTTCTCACGGCTTCTCGCGAGCGCCATCACCCTTGGCTTCTTCACCTACGCCTTCATCAACATGGGCATGGTCAGCGGCATTTTGCCGGTCGTCGGTGTACCGCTACCCTTCATGAGCTATGGCGGCACCGCACTGGTCACACTCTTTCTCGGCGTCGGTATCCTGATGTCAATTCACACCCACCGCATGCTGGTCAAAAAATGATCCTGCGCCTGACGACGCTTGCCTTTGTGACTCTGTTTCTGGCCGGCTGTGGCAGCGCCCCACGAACGACAGCAGATGCTACGGTCGACGGGCAAAAAAGCCCAATTTCCAAAACCCCGACCCCGACGCGAAAATCCACCGCCGTATTGAAAAGGGGTGGCGGTTTCTACAAGGATGATGGCCCGGCTGATGACATTCCGGATGGCCTCGACGACATTCCGGATGCCGATCCAAAATGGGAGCCGTTGCACAAACCGGCAACCAAACCCTATGTTGTTTTAGGCAAGGAATACGTGCCAAACCAGGCCGTCAAACCCTATAAGGCGCGCGGCATTGCCAGTTGGTATGGCAAAAAATTCCATGGCCAGAAGACCTCAATCGGTCAGCCTTACGACATGTTCGCGATGACTGCGGCCCACCCGACGCTGGCCCTGCCCTCCTACGTGCGCGTCACCCAAGTGCAAACGGGCAAATCGGTCATCGTTCGCGTCACTGATCGCGGCCCGTTTCACGCTGACCGGATCATTGACCTCTCCTACACGGCGGCCTACAAACTCGGCTTGATCAATGGTGGCAGTGGGCAGGTAGAAGTCGAAGCAATCATTCCTGGCGAACTCGGCAGCACCACCTATAGCCAAGTCACCCCGCCGGCCCGTCCTGCCATGGCAGAGCGCGATAGCATCGAGCTGATAGCCCAACGTGCGGCAGTTGAGGAAGCAACGCCAAACAGCACGGCACTCTCTTCTGACGTCGCGCCCGCCAAAGGCACCTACCTGCAACTCGGTGCCTTCGCCAATGCCGATAACGCCGAGAATCTGAAAAATCATCTCAGTCGTGAACTTGACTGGCTAACTGAACCGATGCGCGTCATGCCCGGTGGCGGCGTGCATCGCCTGCAACTCGGCCCTTATGCCAGCCGCAACGACGCCGACCGGGTAGCGGAAAAAATCCGCGCTGCCCTTGGTTATAAACCAACGGTGATTATCCGCTAAGCCTTTGACCAGGATCAAAGGGTGCCCCTGGGTAATGGATATACTGCCTCGTTTGACTTTCAGGATGCCCCATGCGCGCCCTGCCCGATCTTATTTGTCCAGCCGGTAGCCTGCCCGCACTAAAAGCAGCGGTCGACAATGGCGCCGACGCGGTTTACCTCGGCTTCAAGAACGACACCAACGCGCGCAATTTCGCCGGCCTCAATTTTGACGAGAAGACCATGGCCGAAGGCATTCGTTACGCCCACGCCAAGGGCTGCGAAGTGCTCCTCGCCATTAATACCTTCCCGCAAGCCGGGCGGGTCGGCGACTGGCACAAAGCGGTCGATGCTGCGGTCGACCTCAAAGTGGATGCAATTATCCTGGCCGACATTGGCCTGCTCGATTACGCGCGCAATCGCCATCCGCAACAACGCCTGCACCTTTCCGTCCAAGGTTCGGCCACCAGTTACGAGGCAATCAATTTTTGCCAGCGTGAGTTTGGCATCCGCCGCGCCGTATTGCCACGCGTTCTGACGCTGGCCCAAGTCGAACAGGTCATCAATAACACGCCGGTCGAAATTGAAGTCTTCGGATTTGGCAGCCTGTGTGTCATGAACGAAGGCCGCTGCTGGCTCTCCTCCTACGCCTGCGGTGAGTCGCCCAACACGGTGGGCGCGTGCTCCCCGGCCAAATACGTGCAATGGGACAAACAACCGGGCACGATGGAAACCCGCCTCAACGGCATCCTGATCGATCGCTTTGCCGACAACGAACCCGCCGGCTACCCAACGTTATGCAAAGGCCGCTTTGAGGTACAGGGCGACACCTATTACGCCCTGGAAGAACCGGCCAGCCTGAATGTCGTCTCCATCCTGCCGGAGATCATCAAAATTGGCGTCCGCGCCATCAAGGTTGAAGGCCGCCAACGCAGCCCAACCTACGTTGCCCAGGTCACTCGCACGCTCCGAGCCGCACTCGACTCACTGGCCAATGGCAGCGAGAACTTCCAGGTAAAACCCGCCTGGCAAGCTGATCTGGCCAAGGTTTCCGAAGGCAGCCAGGCCACCCTCGGCGCTTATAGCCGGCCATGGCGCTAAGGAAATACTCATGAAACTCTCGTTAGGTCCCCTGCTCTTTTTTTGGCCCAAGGCCGAAGTGATGGAGTTTTACGCTGAAATGTCGGAAAACCCGGCACTCGACATCATCTATGTCGGCGAAGTCGTCTGCTCGCGCCGGCAGCAGTTGCGAACAAGCGACTGGGTTAACCTGGCCCGCGACCTGAGCGAGGCTGGCAAACAAGTCGTCATTTCGGCGCAGGCACTGCTCGAATCAGAAAGTGACCTGAAGGCATTGCGCCGCATCATTGGCGAACTCACTGAGATGCCGGGCTGCCTGATTGAAGCCAACGACCTCGGTGCGGTCAACCTCTGCCAAGGGCAAAATTTCATTGCGGGCCCGCATCTCAATATCTACAACGAAGCAACTCTCGCCACCTTCGCCCGCTACGGCATGAAACGCTGGGTGCCACCGCTCGAAGCGACCCGCACCTTGATCGATACCTTGCACCGAAGCAAACCAGCCGAAGTAGAAACCGAAGTGTTCGTCTACGGCAAGATTCCACTCGCCTTCTCGGCCCGCTGCTTTACCGCCCGTCACTACGATTTGAACAAGGATGACTGCCAGTTCAAGTGCCTTGATCATGCCGAAGGCCTAACACTGAAAACCCGCGAAGGTCAGGATTTCCTCAACATCAACGGCATCCAGACCATGTCGGCGCAAAGCTACAACCTGCTGCACGAAATTCCCGACATGTTGAAAATGGGCATTGATGTTATCCGAATCAGCCCGCAAAAGCAGCACATCAACGAGATTATTGCCGCTTATGATCTCGCCCGGCGCGGCCAGTCCGGCGCAGCTGACTGTAAAGACTGGGACTCCTGCGGACTGGTTGATGGCTACTGGTTCGGCGATGCCGGCATTGTCCAGCGTCACACACAAGCCCTCACACAATTGGGAGCATGAAAATGAATCCGCGTTTCACCATCCCGAAATTCCGTTTACCCAATTTGGTCGCCAATATCTTTCAGAAGTTGCCGCAATGGCCACACGCCATCGTTCTGGTCACTGGTCTGAACGCCGCGCTGAAAATGAATTTACTACCGGCAGATGCGTTGACCGCACTGGAAGAAAAACTTTTCCGGATTCGAGTGCTCGATACCGGTGGCGAAGCCTACTACACCTATCGCCAAGGCTTGTTTCGTCCGGTTTTCCAAGCGGATCGTGAGCCTGATCTTGCCTTTGCTGCCAACCTTTCGGCCTTCCTCCAGCTACTCGCTCGCCAGGAAGACCCGGACACGCTGTTTTTCAACCGCGAACTGGAAATTACCGGCAACACTGAACTCGGCCTGATCGTCAAAAACATGCTGGACGCCATTGAGTGGCCAAGCCTGCCCAAGTTGCCCCGGTTCAAGCACTAATCAACTCACCGGTCGGCACGATGCTGACCAGTTCCTCCATTTGTACCAGTGTCGCCAAGCCCTGCAGATTGCGCACGCTGTTCGCACCAAGATAGATGGCAAGGCCCGGGAGGATTTGGCCATTTGCTTGCAAAACATGCTGGCGCAACTGGGGAAATTCGTTGCTAACCGCTTCCAGCACCTCTCCAACCGTGTCGCCACTGGCGGTCACTTCATCATTGCCATTGGCAAATGGGCGCAAAACTGGCGGAATGTGCACAGTCACGACAGGCGATTCTGAAATCATGGCGCTACTCCCT
>Ga0136636_10000593_pt1 | contig 19218 bp, 19 predicted proteins | sample AntDrymUQ8522106_2_FD_104653 | JGI IMG/M metagenome (GOLD analysis project Ga0136636, IMG submission 104653) | Polar desert sand microbial communities from Dry Valleys, Antarctica - metaG UQ852 (21.06) | ecosystem: Environmental > Terrestrial > Soil > Desert | place: Antarctica: Dry Valley... | reverse complement strand
TTGTCTAAAAACTTACTGAATTTGGCCTGCTTAAACCAGAGTTCCAAAGAAGCACCCATCCAGTTGCAATCAAGTCGGCTGATCATTCTCTTAATGCTGTAATCGTACTTTTCCGCCTGTAGAATTTCCTCCATTCTATCATTCGCATGCGTTTCATCCTGAAATTTGGAGACGCGTTTATCAGAAAAAATAACTTCGGGCGTAATTTTAGATTTCAAAACAATTCCTTCTAAAGTTCGGCACCGGGAAAGCGCTACATAAACCTGTCCGGAAGCGAAAGATTTTCCGGCATCAATAATGAGTCGGTCAAAAGTTAAACCCTGCGATTTATGAATTGTAACCGCCCAAGCTAAGCGAATTGGATATTGTTTAAAACTGCCCAGTATTTCTTCCTGCACACTTTTATCTTCGGCCAAAGAATATCGCTTTTGATCCCAAGTTTCTTTTTTCAGTTTAAAGATTTCATCTTCGCCATCAATAATTACCGAAATTTCTTTTTCTTCTACGTCTACAATTTCGGCTAGTTTTCCATTGAAATAACGGCGTTCTCCACTTGCATCGTTTCGGAGAAACATAATTTGGGAGCCGACTTTCAGCTCTAGAATTTCATCATTGGGATATTGGTTTTCATTGAAATTTCCAGTGATTTCTGCTTTATAATAATGTGATTTCCCGGGAAGTTCCTTTAATTTTTTGATATTGATTTCATCCGCCATTCGGTTATGTGAAGTCAGATAAACATAGGGTTCATCCGTTGGTTCAAAATCTGGAATATATCTTTCATTCAAAGTTTCAAAATCAATATCGCCAATTGCGCCATCTCGGATCTCATTTAAAATATCGAGGAATTTTTCATCTTTTTGCCGATAAACGGTGGTTAATTCTAAGGTAATTAGAGGCGTTTCCTTTAAAGCATAACTTTCGAAAAAGAAGGGCGAAGCATAGAATTGCTTTAAAACATGTTCATCTCTTACAACCGGTGGCAATTGGTATAAATCTCCAATAAATAACATTTGCACGCCGCCAAATTTCTGCTGATTCCGGCGAACCGTTCTCAAAGAAAAATCCATCATATCCAAAACATCCGCACGAAGCATAGAAACCTCATCAATGATAATAATTTCAATTTCCCGCAGCAATTTCAGCTTCTCTTTTCGGTACCGAAAATGATTCATTAAATCTGGAATATTATTCGCAATATCACTGTCGATCCGCTCTAAAGTTGGCAGAAATGTTCGCAATGGCAATCCGAACATGGAATGAATGGTAACTCCTCCAGCGTTGATTGCCGCAATTCCGGTGGGTGCAACGACGATATGTTTTTTGCGCGTTTTGCTCACAAAATCATTCAGAAAAGTGGTTTTTCCCGTACCCGCTTTTCCCGTTAAAAAAATACTGCGGTTCGTGTGTTCAACTAAATTGAAGAGAGAATCATTCATCAGTCAAAAATAAGAAAATTGCAGTAAATATGCCTGTCGAAATTGAGGGCGATTCCACCCATTTTCTTTGTACAGTTAAAAAAAGACTGTATTTTTGCAATCATCAGAAAACTTTTTATGAAAAACACCCTTCTCCTTTTATTTGCGCTATTTTTACTTTCTGCGTGTACCGCTAAAAAAGGGGTAGAAAATCCAGATAATCTGCCAAAAGACATCTCTCTAAAACCAGAAAATAATTTATCTCAGCAGCAGGATCAGGATCAATTGCGGGTGATGATGAAAGAAATAACTCTTTTGCTGGACAATGAAAGTTGTACCGATATTGCGGAATGGGATTTTACAGCGATTGGAGCGAAACCTTGCGGTGGACCCAGTTCCTACATCGCTTATCCCAAAAAATTAGCAACAGAAATTTTACCAAAAATAAACGAACTTTCTGCCAGACAAGAGGCCTTTAACAAAAAATACCGCTTAATGTCTGATTGCATGGTCGTTTTGCCACCCGTTGAAATTAAATGTGAAGAGGGAAAAGTCGTTTTAGTAGGTGGCATTACTGAAGTTACTGAAATAAACGATAATTAAAAGTCAGCTTCTAAAAGAATTAAATTATTGAATAAAAATCTTCTTTTAAAATAGAATACCGGTTTACATCCAAGAACTGACCGTGGTGAAAATATTCCTGTTTCTGCAAACCTTCTAATAACATGCCTGCTTTTTGCATCACTTTCCCCGATCCTGGATTAAAAAGAAAATGAGTTGCAGCAATTTTATTTAGTTTTAATTCATTAAAACCATAATTTAAAACGGATACCAAACCTTCTGTTAAATAACCGTTTCCCCAAAAACTTTTTCCCAACCAATATCCCAGTTCAGCTTTTTGATGTTCTTTATCCAGGTGAAGACCAATAACGCCAATTAATTTCCCAATTTCTTTTTTCCGAACGGCAAAACGAAAAGATTCACCAGATTCTATTCCAAGATTACAATGTTCTAACCATGTAATCGCATTTTTTTCGGGAAAAGGATAAGGAATATTGAAAAGGTTTTTAGAATACTCTTCAGAGGAATTAATTTGAAGCACAAAATCTTCTAAATCGCTTTCAATAATGCGATCTAGAATTAATCGTTCAGTTTCAATCGGCGGAAATATTTTCAAATTGATTTAAAAATTATTGAGGATTTTGGGGCTGCTTTCGTAAGGTAATTTAACAGCTCGCTACTCGTTTTCTTTGTACCAAGAAGAATATTTTACATAGTTGTTTGCGATTCTATTCACTTCTCCTTCCAATAATTCTGCAGAGATATCTTTAATTTTTCTGGCCGGAATTCCAGCCCAAACTTCGCCGGATTTAATGTGAGTTCCCTGAATAACAACGGAGCCAGCTCCCACGATGGAATTGCTTTCTACCAAACAGTCATCCATCACAATGGCGCCCATTCCAATCAAAACATTATCCTGAATGGTGCAACCGTGAACAATCGCGTTATGTCCAATGGAGACGCAATTGCCAATAATAAGGGGAAATTTTTCAAACGTACAATGCAGCATTGCGTTGTCCTGCACATTCACTTTGTCACCCATTTTAATATAATGAACATCACCCCGAATTACGGCGTTGTACCAAATACTGCACTCCGTTCCCATGGTAACGTTGCCAATTATGGTTGCGGTTTCCGCTAAAAAAGTTTCTGCGCCAATTTGAGGTGTTTTTCCTAAAAGTTCTTTAACAATTGCCATTTTAATGATTTAATTTTTGAAAGTAAGAGCCTTAATTTTTCTACTCACTCTAAATAAATCCCTTATATTTCTTCTGATTAAACTCATTGATAAGGTCTAAGAGAGGAAAGGAGGAATCTAGATTGTTATCCGTATTTTTGTACTCAAATTTAGGAAAATAAAATGAGAAAGATTATTATAGAGCCTACTGAAAACCCAAAAGTCATGAAGTTTGTCGCAGACTACAACTTGATTCCGGGATCGGTGGAGCTGGACCGAACTTCGGATATTTCAGAAATGCCTTTGGCACAGCAACTTTTTAATTATCCCTTTATCGAAAGAATATTCATTACGGCTAATTTTATTGCGGTAGCAAAACAGGATACGGTAGAATGGGAACATGTGGTAGAAAGTTTAAGAAATATCATTGAAGATGAATTGTTGGGAAATCCAAGAATTTATATGCAGAAAAAGAAGGAGTTGACTCAGATTTATGCAGAAATGACGCCCAATCCGATGGTCATGAAATTTGTTTCGACCACCAAATTGTTAGAAGGTTTTGTAGAAGTAAAAAATAGAGAAGACGCAGCGGAAATTCCTTTGGCTAAAGCTATTTTTGAAGAATTCGACTTTGCCAAAGAAGTATTTATTTCGGATAATTTTGTGGCGGTAACGAAGAATGTTTCGGTGGAATGGCATGAAGTGATGGTGAAAGTTAGAACTTTCGTTGAAGAATATCTTCAAAATGGTGGCAAAATCTCAAGTCTTGCTCCTCAAAAACATGAAAGTCCCGTAGAAAAATTGATCAACAGAGAATACACCGAAACGGAACAAAAAATTTCTGATATTTTAACGGAATATGTGGCTCCGGCTGTAGAAAACGACGGTGGCAAAATTTCTTTAATGGAATATGATGCAGAAACTAAAACTGCAAAAATGTTGCTACAAGGCGCCTGTTCCGGGTGTCCAAGTTCTACTGCAACCTTGAAAGGCGGAATTGAAAATCTTTTGAAACAATTTTTACCAGAATTGGTAGAAAATGTGGAAGCAGTGAACGGATAAAAAAAAACATGAGTCATAAATAATGGGTACTAATTAAATTTATATTGCCCATTACTTATTGGCAATTACTTATAAATATGAAAGGAATATTACTGGTAAATTTAGGATCGCCAAGATCAACAAAAACGGAAGATGTAAGAGAATATCTGGACGAGTTCTTAATGGATGAAAAAGTGATCGATTATCGCTGGTTTTTCCGGTCTTTACTCGTTCAGGGAATCATTCTCAATACGCGACCAAAAAAATCTGCAGAAGCTTATAAAACCGTGTGGACCGAGGAAGGTTCACCTTTAATTTTCATAACAGAGAGAATTAAGAAAAAGCTGCAAAAAATTGTGGATGTTCCCGTAGAAATTGGAATGCGTTACGCAGAACCAAGCATTGAAACTGGTATGAGGAAACTCACGGAACAAGGCGTTACGGAAATCGTACTTTTCCCGCTCTATCCGCAATATGCGATGAGCACTACCGAAACGGTGATTGAAAAGGCAGAAGAAGTTCGGAAAAAACATTTTAAAGATATTAAAATCAACTACATTCAGCCATTTTACAACCGGGAAATCTACATCGACTGTTTGGCGGAAAGTATTCGGGAGAAATTACCAGAGAATTTTGATGCTTTGCAATTTTCTTATCATGGAGTTCCGGAACGACATATCTTCAAAACTGATCCTACAAATACCTGCAATTTAAACGATTGCTGCTCCAGAGATCAAAATCCGAGTCATCAATTTTGCTATCGTCATCAGTGTTTTAAAGTCACCGAAAAAGTCATTGAAAAATTAAATTTACCGAAAGAAAAAGTAATGGTCACTTTTCAGTCCCGTTTGGGAAATGACAAATGGATGGAACCGTACACCGATGAAACTTTAGAAAATTTGGGAAAAAAAGGCATTAAAAATTTAGCGATTGTTTGTCCGGCTTTTGTGTCGGATTGTCTGGAAACGTTAGAAGAAATTTCTGTAGAAGGAAAAGAGCAATTTGAACATGGTGGCGGCGAAAACTTCCATTATATTCCCTGCTTGAATGATGAAGACCGCTGGATTGAAGTGGTGAAAACGCTCTGCGAAGAAAAGTTGCACGAGTTTTATTTGGTTTAAAGTTCATAACCTTCAAGATTCCCAAAATCTTGAAGGTTTTTTTTATCGAATTGGAGTTCGAAATTCTCCATAACCGATCAAACCATCGTAATTTCTGCCGAAAGGTTGGTAATAAAGAAAGGCTTGGTACAGATTTTCTGTCTGCCAGAAATTACCATTCACTTCTCCGAAATTTAAGGAACCATCATTATTTTTAGTCGCTAAAATGTAGTTGTAAAATCCTTGTTTCAAATAAATTTTAGCAATATATTTTTTAGATTTTTGGTCGTAAAACATTTGGTTATCTTTGGTTGGAATAAAATCATTAAAACCACCTAAAACAAAAATTTCCTGCTCCGTTTTCTCCGATTCCAACGCGAAATAAACCCAACTATAATCCGCTTCGCGATCTGCATTTCTTTCGATACCCAAATCATTTCTGCGGAAATAAAATGCTCCGTTTACGTCTGGTTGATATTGGTAGTTCAGGGGAAATGCCCAAACTGGATACAAATAAGTATAATTTATTCCTTCAATATTTTCTGCCTGTGCAACCATGTCGAAAGGTTGATTTAGATTTTTGTTGTCATAATAATAAAATTCATTATTTCCGGGGAAAGCCAGATTGAGCTGTTGAAAAAGAATGCGATTTCCTAAATTGGAACTGGCTTTTTGATTGTAAATTCCCTGATTCCAATTGTTATTTTGAATCACATTTAAACTGATGGAATTCAGGTTAGAACTTAGAGAAGCTGTATTTCCTGTCGCCTGAACTTCTACCCGCTGGTTGATTTGCGGATTTCTTGCGTCTGAAGTTCGGGAAATATTCAAACCAACATTTGCACCCTCTTCCACCACACAAAATCTTTTGGTGAAAATTGGCTTACTCGGTGAATCTTGATAAACCCACAGCTCAAAATTTCCGGAAATTTTTGGCTTCATCTTTTCATTAGGAAAGGTCAAAGTGTAATTTGTATAAGGCTGAAGCGTGTTGAAAGAATATTGAAAATTATCAATTAATCCATTTAAACTTCCTGTAGCGATTTCTGTAAAAAAAAGGCCGTCATCTTTCCAGTTTCGGTCAAAATGTTTGATGGTGTAGCGGTAAATGGTGCTGGAATTAGACAGATCATCAAAACGAAGAATCAGCTGTTCATTAAATCTAATAACAGGAGTTTCGTCATTCGTTTGGGGATTGAATAGTTGCACGCTTCGGATATCCTGAGCGAAAAGCAATGTTCCAAAAAAGACTAATAATAAAGGTAAATATTTCATCAAAGCGAAGATAATGAATTAATGGTTGAGTAAATAATGTATTTCAAGACTTACCATTTTAAAACCAATTATTTTTGAAGATATTGTTTTCCTTTAAAATTTTTTAATTGGAAATTAGATTTTAAATTTGTAAAAAATAAATTCATGCTGCACATTCAGTCTTTCGTTTTTAATCCATTTTCAGAAAACACCTACGTTGTTTATAACGAGAGCAAAGAAGCCTTCCTTATCGATCCCGGAAATTTCTCGGAAGAGGAAACGAAAGTTTTAAATAATTTTGTTGCTGAAAAAGAATTGAATATCCAAAATATTCTTTTGACACATGCGCATATTGATCACGTTTTAGGTTTGCAAACTGCTTTTGATCAGTATCAAGTCTCTGTTTTAATGCATGAACTGGACCAAGAGATTTTGGATAGAAATCCCATGGATGCGAACCGATTTGGTTTTTTCTTTAAACCTTTTCAAGGTGAAATCTCTTATTTAAAGGAAGACGAAATCCTAAAATTAGGCATGGATGAATTGAAAATTATTCACGTTCCAGGACATTCACCGGGACATCTTGCTTTTTACAATGACGCGCAAAAACTGATGATTTCCGGCGATGTTTTATTTGAAGGAAGTATTGGGAGAACAGATCTGTACAAAGGCGATCATGAACAGTTAATTTCCAGCATCAGGGAAAAACTTTTTGTGTTGCCAGATGAAACTCAGGTTTACAATGGACACGGAAATCCCACGACAATCAGTTTCGAGAAAAATTATAATCCTTTTTTTAAGTAAAAAGACAAAAAAAGAGTCAAGTTTAGAAAACACTTGACTCTATTTACCTTTTTTAGGAAAAAACAGCTATAAAAAACTTGACTCTTTTTACTTTTTACCTGGCTCTTCTAAAATGGCTCATGCTAAGCTTTCCACTTGATATTGCAACCCATGCTAGGTTTTTGCATTTCTTCCTGTGGCGCGTCTGCCAATAAATTTTCGAAGGCAACAATTAGATCTTCGCCTGTAATTTCTTTCTGATTTCCGGGTCTGGAATCATCCATTTGTCCGCGGTAAATAAGATCCAGTTTCTCATCAAAGAAGAAGAAATCTGGAGTACAGGCAGCGTTGTAAGCTTTTGCAATCGCTTGACTTTCATCATACAAATATGGAAAATCGAATTTTCTTTCCACCTGAAATTCTACCATTTTTTCCGGTGAATCTGCGGGATATTTTTCTACATCATTTGCATTGATGGCGACAAATTCAATTCCTTTTTCCTGATAATCTTCGTAGAGTTCTGTGATTTTATCGATAACGTGCAAAACAAAAGGACAATGGTTGCACATAAAAAAAACGAGGGTTCCTTTTTCACCTTTTAAATCTTCTAAAGATTGAACTTCATTGGATTCAGAGGGATTTGGAAGTTCAAAAAAAGGAGCTTTTGTTCCCAATTCGAGCATATTTGAAGGAGTTTCTGCCATGATTTTAAATTTAAATGATTGAAAAATTAAAAATAGGGATTAAAAATATCGGTACACATTCTCATTGTTCAACTGTTACATTAATTCCCTGAGCAAAGATAAGGATTCTGGTGCCGAATTTTCAAAATTAACCCAATGGATATTTTCTTCTTTCCGATACCAGGTTAACTGCCTTTTTGCAAATCTGCGGGAATTTTTTTTAATTTCTTCCAGAGCGAAATCTAAAGTCCATTCTCCTGCGAAATAATTAAAAAGCTCTGTATAACCTACGGTTTGTAGCGCTATTTTTTCTTTAAATGGGATTAAAGATTTCGCTTCGGTGAGCAAACCGTTTTCTACCATTAAATCTACCCGCTGATTAATTCTTTGGTAAATAATTTCACGTGGCGCCTGAATTCCAATTCTAATCACCTCGAAATCACGTTTTTTGATTTGTTCTGAAATATTTGCCGTGTAGGTTTTTCCAGTTTGCCAAATAATATCGATCGCCCGAAATAGTCGGCGCGGATTTTCCTGATCGACGATTTCAAAATATGCTGGGTCTAAATTCTGTAAAATTTTCTGAAGCGGTTCAATTCCTTCTTCTGCAAAAATTTGTTCCAGTTTTTCTTGATTTTCCCGGTTTGCTTCGGGTAGATCATGAAGTCCTTCGAGGACGGCTTTTTCGTACATCATGCTTCCACCAACCAAGACTACAACATCATGTTTCGTAAATAGTTCTTCTATTTTTTTAAGAGCGTCTTTTTCAAACTGACCGATGGAATAATACTCATTCACAGAAAGTTGTCCAATAAAATGATGCGGAACTTCGGCCAATTCTTCAGCAGTTGGAGTGGCGGTCCCGATTTTCATTTCCTGAAAAAACTGACGGGAATCGCAGGAAATAATTTCGGTGCAGAAATGGTTCGCAATTTCCAGGGCGAGTTTTGTTTTGCCAATTCCGGTGGTTCCAATAATGGAGATGAGTTTTTTCACGGCGTAAATTTCCTGATTTTTTTTGAATTAAACTTGGGGAATTTTAAATTCACCATTTTTGATCTTAAAAAATTAAAATCTGGTAAATTAGTTCTTTCTCAGATTAAATAGGAGGTGCAGAAAGATTAACCATTAAGAAAATTAAAGAAAATCACTTTACATATTTTCATTAAGGGTATTAAAATTTCCTGTAGAACCCTCTTTAGCATCCAATTCCAAGAATTTTTTCTCTTAATTTTACAAATTACCAGAAATTCTAGCCCCGATCGCAGGGAAATCCCCGCCTCGGCGGGATTGTAACGAAGAGCGGGAAATCATCTTCGGAAGAGAAACCAATCCGATTGCTCCAAAAAAAAACGCTCCTTTTCAGGAACGAGTTTTTTAGTTTTAACGAAATTTTACGGAATGATTTCGGCCTCAATGACGTTGTTATCATCTGGTTTTGTAGAGGCTTCCCAAGCAATAAATTTCTCCGCTTCCTTCACTAACAAAGGAATTGCGAAAGCGAGCAAAGCCAAATCATCTAAGACGCCGATGACCGGAATCCAATCCGGAATAATGTCGATGGGCGAAATTAAATACAGTAAAACGAGGCCCGGAAGAATGATATTTTGGAAATGCGGTTTGTAGCCCCCTTTTTTCAAAGCAGATTTGATCATGCGGATAATAACAGGGATTTTTTGAATAAATCCTTTATGCTTAAATGCTTCTTTCGCTAACTGAATTTTCGATACTTTCATTTGTAGATTTTAGGTTTAAAGTGGTATCTAATTCTCAAATTCTATACCAAATAACCATAATATTACGTTAAACTATTTCGTCACATTGTCAATAAAATCATGTACTGATTTGGAATTCCAATCCTTTGAAGCATCTTCTTTTAAGAGAATCCGGCCGTTTTTATCGAGTAAAAATGTAGTGGGGAAAACTTTTGGCAAAACATTATTCGTTACTGGACTTTGCGCAATATAAACGGGTGCGGTGTAATTATTGTCTTTTAAAAATTTACGCACTTTTCCTTCTTCATCCTGCATGGCGATCAACACGAAATCAATTTTGTCTTTTCTGGAATCATATAATTTCTGAATTGCAGGCCATTCTTCCCGACACGGAGGACACCAGGTTCCCCAGAAATTAAGAAAAACGAGTTTATTTCCTTTCAGCGTTTTCAGATTGGTATCCGGAACATTGATTCCTTTGAGCTGAATATCGTAATCTGCATCTTTTAAAGTAATTGCGTTTTCTATGGCCGCTACGGGGAAAAAGAGGTCTTTGATTTTCAGTTTTACTTCTGGGAAAATAAAAAGGATAGCTACAAAGGCCACTAAAATAATATTGAGGAGGTTTCTTTTGAGGAGTTTCATTTAGATGGCATTAATTATTTCTTCTATTGCATCTTGGCCGCGATTTTTCGCGTAATAGATCTGCAAATCGTTGTAAAATTCTTCGCGTGGATAAGTTTCTTGATTATCTTTGAATTTTTTCAATAAATCATTTCCGTATTTTGGACGTGGTCCCCAAACATTTCGCACAGAAAAATCTTGGTTTAAAATTAGAACTTTCGGGATGGATTGTGTTCCGTCTGTTAAATATTGGTCAATCAAAGTGGCATCTGAATCTCTAAGAAAAATCTTCACTTCATTCCCGGCAGCAGCGAAAAATTTAGAAACTGCAGGAACAGTCGCACTTGCATCTCCACACCAAGGTTCTGAAATGATCAATATTTTTCCCTGAAAGTTTTTCGCTTCCAGACGTTTCAGCTGTTCATCGTGAATTTTAAAGGTTTTCAGGGTTCTGTTCAAGCGGGTAAGACCTAATTCGTAATATTCCTGATGTTCATCATTTTTATCCGGATTGTTTAAAAACCGCTCTTCCGAGATGTCCATATATTGATCTAAAGTTAAGGCATCATGCCAATATTTCTCCATTTTTTTTATTTTGTTCAAAGTTCTGCATTAAACTTTAAAAGTTTGGTAACCGTGGTTACAGATCATGTTTTCTTAGTTTGTTTATGAGGTAAAGATCGGCTAAAACGAAAGCCGCTAAATTATCTACAATTGGAACTGCTCTAGGCAAAACACAAGGATCATGTCTTCCTTTTCCTTCTACTACGATCGGATTTCCGTCTGCATCAAAACTTTCTTGCGGTCTCAAAATAGTGGCGACAGGTTTAAAAGCAACCCGAAAATAAATATCCATTCCGTTTGAAATTCCCCCTTGGATCCCGCCGGAAAGATTGGTTTTCGTAGAAAGATCTTCATTAAATAAATCGTTGTGATCTTTGCCTGTCATTTTTGCGCCACAAAATCCACTTCCGTATTCAAATCCTTTGCAGGCATTAATGTTCAGCATGGCTTTTCCAAGTTCCGCCTGTAATTTACCAAAAACTGGTTCTCCAATTCCGATGGGCAAATTTTTAATAACACAGGTAATGGTTCCGCCGATGGTATTTCCTTCTTTCTTAATTTCTTTTATTTTCGAGATCATTTTTTCCGCCGTTTCCGCATCTGGGCAACGAACATCATTAGAATCTATTTTCGTAAAATCTAAGTCCTCATAAGGTTTTTCGCAGAATATTTCGCCGACCGAAGAGACATAAGAATATATTTCTACATTTTTTGGCAAGATTTGTTTGGCCAAACTTCCGGCTACAACCCAATTGACAGTTTCGCGTGCAGAAGATTTTCCCCCACCACGATAATCCCGGTTTCCAAATTTTTGATCATAGGTGAAATCGGCGTGACTTGGTCTAAAGGCTTTTGCGATATGATCGTAATCTTTCGATTTTTGATTTTCATTTTCAATCAAAAAACCAATCGGTGTTCCAGTGGTTTTTCCTTCAAAAATACCGGACAAAAATTTCACCGTGTCACTTTCTTTTCTTTGCGTTACAATTGCGGACTGACCTGGTTTTCTGCGGTCTAGTTGATGCTGAACAGCCTCTAAATCAATTTCTAAACCTGCGGGAAAATTGGTGAGAATTCCACCGTAAGCAAGTCCATGACTTTCGCCAAAGGTAGATAGAGAGAGAAAATTTCCTAAATTAAACATGGGAACAAAGTTACTAAGATAAATTGATTATTTAATGTGGGAATTTGGTGATTTGGTGATGTGATGATGTGATGAAAAATATTCCATTATTTAAAATCACTGACAATTGCTTTAAGTTTTTGTTTTTCGGCTTCGGTTATTTTTCGCCAAATAAAGCCTTCTTTCAAGGTTTTTCCTTTTTGTTGCGGAAAAATTCCGGCTTCTAAATCCTCCTGAATAAACTGGGGCGAAATTGCGGGAAGCTTCGTGTCAAACGAAAAAACATAATCTTGTACAACATTAAATTTTAAATTTCCAATTTCATGCGTTTGGTATTTTTCCAACTTAAAATAAGAGGGTTTATAAAATTGATTTTTATTGAAACCCATCATAAAATTACTGAGTTTAAAACTGGGTAGAACCCTTTGGATCAAATTCGGAAAGGATAAAAATCCGAGAAAAAAGAGAGAAAGAAAACTGAAGACGAGCACTGTATTTTTTTTCGTACTTACTTCATAAAAAATAACAAATAGTACCACGAAAAAAACCTCAAAAAAGAAGCGGTATTGCGCCGAAAACACCAGAACTACAATGCTTTTTACCAATAGTGCAGAAAAGAGAAACCATATCAATTTAGATTTCCTCTGGGTCGCCAGTAAAAAAAAGATAGTTAAACTCAGAACAAAAAAAGAATGAATAATTCCTTTTATTCCGGGAAGAAATAACCAATTTGAAACATATTCTAGAAAAGAAAAATTGTTTATTTCTGCAATGCTGTATTGCATATCATACGTTTTCTGAATGGCAACTTCTGCGGAATTTTGCAGCAATTGAACGTTTGGTTTCCAAGAGAATCCCAAGTCAAAAAGTTGCACTGGGAAAATTGGAAAACCGAATGTCCAGATGTTTTTAAAAGAGAAAAGAAGAAACACAAAAAATCCGCCCCAAATAATCTTATAATTGCTTTTAAGAATAAAAAAACTGTATAAAAAAACGAAAAGAGGCAACCAAATTAAGGTGGGCTTTATGGCAAATATAAAAAGAGAAAGTGCGAATAAGTAGGTTGAATTTTTATTGGATCGAAAAATTTCATTAAGAATGATCAAAGAAAAAACAATGGCAGGTAGATCTGGAGAAGGCGATTGGGAAAAAAGATATAAAAACGGAACAAAAATCAAATGAATCCACGATTTTTTTTCAAAAATATAGAACAGATAAAGAACGAGAACCAACACATTGGTCCGCAAAAAAGGATCTGTAAAATGGGAAAAACCTGCCTGAAAAATATGCCAGAAAGACATTTGCCCCAAAAGCAGATCCAAATTAGAAATTCCCTGAACTAAACCCACTTCAGAAATCCACTTGATCGTAGGAACATAATATCCAAAATGGTCTAAAATAAAGGGAAAAAACGAACCAAAAAAAATGGTCAGAAGTGATATCCCCAGAAATAGTTTCCCGTTTTGCTTAAAAAAAGTCCAAAAAGACAGATAACATTTAAAGTAAAAAAATGTTATAAAACCTCCTATTAGGGTAATCGGCTCTACCCAAATATTCAAGGGTAAGAAAAATGCAATAATGGTCCAAATGGTGGTGATTGCAAAAATGCCAGAAATAAGGGTCATCGCTATTCCGCCCTCCGGAATTTTAAAAACTTTTTGAAAAAACGTTCCAATTCCTGCCAGGACAGGAATTAAAAAAACGAGCATGAGGAATATATAAAACATAAAAAAGATTGCTTAAAAATAAGCAATCTTTTCTTTATATTAGGTTGGATTTATTAATTTCTTGGTTGTACTCTACCGTCTTTTCGATCTCCAGCTCTACCAATGGTATAACCTGTAGCACCACCTACAACTCCACCGACTACGGCACCTAATCCACGGTTTTTCTTGCTGATGATTGCGCCGGCTGCAGCTCCACCTACGGTTCCAATAATGGTTCCTTTTGCGGCTTTACTCATACCCGTTCGTTGGTTAGTTCCCTGCGTTGTTCCAGAATTGCTGCCGGAATTTGAACCAGAAGAATTTGAAGATCTTGGCGTATTATTTACGTAAACTGTTTTAGTCTCTCTAATTACTTGTGGTCTTGCAGCTGCTGCCGCCTGTTTTTTTTGTTTACTTTCAGCAACGCTGTCTGTTTTCTTTTGAACTTCATAAGCCATTTTTTCTTTTTCAATGGCTAATTTCTGTTTCTCTATTTCCAGCTGTCTCACCTGGAACTCCATCTTTTGTTGGTCCAAAGATTTTTCTGCCACGGTATTGTCTTTCGTACAAGAAGCCAATAAAAACATTGACATCATCGCAGGCAATAATATATTACGTACGGTTGATTGAGTTCCTTTTGTCTGTACTAATGTTGTTGCAAATTTCATAATTTTAAATTTTAGTGAACATTTCAAATTTCATTAATCTGGAATGTAATGTACCCATAGCCAAAAAGAGAACCATTGATATGTTAACGAATGTTAAACTTCAAAAAAAAGAATAAAAAAAAGCAAGTTTCTGAATTTCAGCAACTTGCTTTTTTGAGGTTCCTAGCGGATTCGAACCGCTGTAGATGGTGTTGCAGACCACTGCCTAACCACTCGGCCAAAGAACCATTTTGGTTTGCAAATATAGACATTTTATTTTTTTAAAAAATTAAATTTTCAAATTTATTGATAACTAAAATTTTCCAGCTTTTAATCAGGCTTTTGAACCGATAATACAGCTCAGAATTTCGCCTTCTAATACAATCATATCATACGAATTTTTCAGCGGAGGCTAATCTTATTTAAAATCAACTTCAACCTAAAGTCCCTGAACAGAAAGTTTTAATTGCGCTTCTGTATCAATAATAGCAGTAATTCCGGCATTCGTCAACAAAATTTTCGAGGGCATTAATTTGAAAACTTTTCCCTGCATTTTGAGGCCTTTGTAATATTCTTTGTTAAAGGTTTCCACAATGCTTTTTCTTGCGGTTTCCTCCAATTCACCAGTAGGAATCCCATATTCCTCCTGAATCAATCTCACAATTTTTCCCTGAAAAAGTAAGGTTGCCGTTTTTTGCAAAATATTTTTGGTTTTCAATTTAAACTTCGTGTCCGTAAGAACTATTTTTCTTTTTGCTGCGTCATAAATTGGAACACCGGAAATATAAGAAATCCCTTCCACCGTTCCTTCTGTTTGGGCTTCAATCATAATTCTGTTATTTTCTCCATACACTTTAATTCCGCTGATTGTTATCTTTGATCTCCCTTCCCGAAAATCAAATTCTTTTCCTAAAAAAGTTTTCTCGGCGATGGTTGTTGCTTCCGTAAAAGGAATATTTGATGTAGTTTGGAGCAAAAATTTATCCGGTAAATTCTGAACGGAATTAAAATTGGCAATCGTTTTAATCATTGGTGAGGCTAAAGGTTTCGACCCGGAAAAAGTTTCCGAAAAAGTATCAATTCCGATATTGGCTTCAATCTGATTGCCGTAGAAAATAAGCGGCGTCATATTAATACTGATTGGAGTGACTTTCAGCCAGGTATTATATTCCTCCGAAATATTAAAAGGTTGAGAAAATTGATTCCACGCCATTACTGCATACTGTTGAAAATTTAACTGCGTTTGCATCATCTCATCAATGGTTTTCGTAAACTCGGCTTGCTGTTGTTTTAAACTAGATTCTACCAAAGAAGTGATGGGAACTTTAATCCTGCCATAATCCAAAACCGGTTTGGTGATCCACTTATAACCCATCGGCGAAGTCTTGGTCACCATGGTCCAGTTATTATTAAAAGTCAGCTGCATATTAAAATACATCACCGTTTCGAAGGTGGTATTCTGGTAATTGTACAAACCAAAAGTTCCAATTCCTTTTTCGGCCCAAATTCTAAGCGGAACTTCAATCAATAAATTCTGTTTTGTTCCACCAACCAACCGAATGGGTCGCGTTTTAAAAACTTTCACCTTGAACTGATCATTACCATTATCTGTGAAGGAATTGTCTTCAAAAATCAAATTTTTTACAGAATTATTAATGATATTTCCAATTTCTGCCAAAGGAATTTTTATGGGCATCGACAAAGAAGATTTAATTTTCGGGAAATTAAAATCTGCCATTTCTGCAACTGTGGCTGTCTGTTGACCAAATAATAAGGACGTAAAGAAGACAAAATAAACAAGGACGGGTTTTTGCATGAGGTATTTTTGAGAGATTACAAATTTGCATCAATTTTAAACATCCTCAGAAAAAAATTTAACTGGACTTGTAATTTGATATTCTCTATAACGCCTTTTTTGCGTTCTTATTTTTTGATTTTTAAAGTTCAATTTCTTACCTTATCTCTATGAAAAAATTTGATTTATCTGTGCTGGATCTAGCTCCAGTAAAACAAAATAAAACAATTCAGGATACTTTTACTGACAGTTTGGATCTCGCCCGTGAAGCTGAAAAATTGGGTTACAAAAGATTTTGGCTCGCAGAACACCACAATATGGCAAGTATTGCAAGTTCTGCCACTTCTGTTCTTATTGGATATATTGCAAACGGAACGAAAACAATTCATGTGGGCTCTGGCGGAATCATGCTGCCGAATCACAGTTCATTGGTTATTGCGGAACAATTCGGGACACTGGAAAGTTTATTTCCCGGCAGAATTGATTTGGGAGTTGGAAGAGCACCCGGAACAGATGGAATTACCGCGAAAGCTTTGGGTAGAAATCCCCAAAACATCAACCAATATTTCCCGCAGCAGATCATGGAATTGCAACGCTATTTTTCTTCGGAAAATTCCACAAGTTTGGTAAGAGCAATTCCGGGCGAAGGTTGCGATATTCCCATTTATATTTTGGGATCGAGTACGGATTCCGCCTGGTTGGCTGCAGAAATGGGATTACCGTATGCTTTTGCAGGACATTTTGCGCCGGAAATGATGGCGGTAGCTTTTGAAATTTACAGGGAAAATTATAAACCGAGTGAAAAATTCCCGAAACCGTATTTAATTTCCTGTGTGAATGGTATTGCGGCAGAAACGGATGAAGAAGCCAGAAAATTAGCAACCACTCTTTATCAGGCCTTTCTCAATATTATTCGGAACGATAGAAAACCTTATGCTCCACCAGTTGCAGATATTGATGAAGTGTGGAATCCTATGGAAAAAAACCACGTTTTGAATATGTTGCGTTATCGTTTTATTGGAAGTAAAGAAACGGTGAAAAAACAAATGGAGCAGTTCCAAAACCTTTTTCAGGTTGATGAAATGATGATTACCGCGCATATTTACGAGCATGAGAAAAGAGTTGAATCCTACCGGATTTTTAAAAATGCTGCCGAAGATTTAACTGCTTCTTCTCCAAAATCGACTTCGATTTTTTCAATTTAGTTAAGGCTTTATATTTACAAATTTTCTTTTCAATAAATTTGCCTAATCTACTGAAAAAGCAGATTCTGCGTCCCGAGTTGAGTGGATCCCGATGTAAAATCGGGAGGGAACGGAACGAGGATAAAGACGCTCCAATAAAAATTGTTCATTGCTCATAAACTCAGTATCTTTGCACCATCAAAAAAAGTAAAATGTCTGATATACAACTGAACACGATACCTGAAGCGATTGAAGACCTGAAAAATGGCAAAATAATCATCGTTGTAGATGATGAAAACCGCGAAAATGAAGGCGATTTTCTCTCTGCAGCAGAATTGACCACACCGGAAATTATCAATTTTATGACCATTCACGGTCGAGGTTTAATTTGCACACCACTCCCAGAAAAAAGATGCGATGAATTAGGTTTGGATATTATGGTGACCCGAAGCAGCGATCCAAAAGAGACGGCGTTTACGGTTTCTGTGGATTTATTAGGAGAAGGCGTTTCTACGGGAATTTCTGCAAGTGACCGAAGCAAAACCATTTTGGCTTTGATGGATGAAAATACAAAACCTGCCGATTTTATGCGACCGGGACATATTTTCCCGTTGCGGGCAAAAAAAGGAGGCGTTCTGAAAAGAGCCGGACACACAGAAGCAGCGATTGATCTCACCAAATTATCGGGACTGAAAGAAGGTGGCGTAATTTGTGAAATCATGAATGAAGACGGTTCAATGGCGAGACTTCCGGAGCTTTATTTGTTGGCAAAAAAACATGATTTGAAGTTGGTTTCCATTGAAGATCTAATTCAATATCAACTGCGAAAAGGAGATTTAATTGAAAGAATTGAAGAGCGGCAAGTTAAAACGCATTATGGTGATTTTGATTTTTTTGCTTTTAAAGAAACCAGTACGGAGCAAATACATTTTGCGCTCACGAAAGGAAAATGGTCTATGAATGAGCCAGTTTTGGTGAGAGTTCAAGCCTCCAATTCTTATTTTGATGTTTTGAGCCGATTAAATTCTGGGGAAAAACCATTGTTGGAAAAAGTAACAGCCATCATCAATGAGGAAGGAAAAGGAGTTATTATTTTCATTAATAATGTTTCTAATTCCGAAAATACGATGCGCAAACTGCAGCAGTTTTTGGATTTTCAGGATGGACAGGAAAAACGGCCGACTTTAGCTTCTAATTTCCATGATTATGGAATTGGAACTCAGATCTTAAAAAATTTGGGAATCAATAAATTCCGGGTGATCACTCAAAATACCAATCAAAAACCGCTTGTAGGTGGTTATGATGTGGAGGTGACGGAAATGGTGCAGCTTTAGATTGAGGGCGGAAACTTGATGATGGATGATAGATGTTAGATGATGGATGATGGATGATGGATGATGGATGATGGATGATGGATGATAAATAATAATTGTTATTAAAGGTTTCTTTTTAAAAATTTAAAATCCCAATTCAATTGAATTGGGATTTTTTTTGGCTTTAAACTTTGACAAAGTTTTGAAATTTGACAGAGTTTGTAAGATTACAGTAACACCTAAGATTTATTTTTTTACTTCTACTCCTTTCCAGAAAGCCACATAACCTTTAATATTTGCCGCCGCATCTTTCGGACTGGGATAAAACCAGGCTGCGTTTTCGTTCTTTTTTCCCTCTACTTCGAGGGTGTAATAAGAAGCTTGACCTTTCCAGGGACAAGAAGTGTGGTGGTTGGTTAGCTTAAAATATTCTTTGTCCATGCTGTCTTCTGGAAAATAATGATTGTTTTCTAGCACGATCGTTTTACTGCTTTCCGCTAGTGTTTTTCCGTTCCAAATTGCTTTCATAC
>Ga0136636_10000592_pt1 | contig 19242 bp, 17 predicted proteins | sample AntDrymUQ8522106_2_FD_104653 | JGI IMG/M metagenome (GOLD analysis project Ga0136636, IMG submission 104653) | Polar desert sand microbial communities from Dry Valleys, Antarctica - metaG UQ852 (21.06) | ecosystem: Environmental > Terrestrial > Soil > Desert | place: Antarctica: Dry Valley... | reverse complement strand
GGAACATTTATAATGTTAACGCCCAGGTTACGCTCGCCTTTTGTGGAAAGATAAATAGCATTATGTTCAGTAAATGAGATATTTGGCTGTGGATCAGCAAAGGAGATGACTGTAGTAAAAGCTTCCTCAAGTTCTCGACCGAAAAGGCTTCTGACTCCTTTTTTAATATTCAGTGTATAGGTTGCCGATCCCAGGAATCCTCCCTTTATCCTGAAACCATTTGATAATAACTCTGTTTCAATCTCCATTGCTGGATCAGTTGAAACAAAGCCCGTCAATCCTTCTGCAACCACCGGCTGTGAGGTAAATACGTCAATATATCCCTTGCCGTTATCAAATCCTGCTTCGGTATCGGTAATGATGAGTTTGTCCTTGGAAGGAATAAGGAATTCACTTTTAACCTGATCATCAGTTGCCTTATTTCCACCGGTACAGATGAGCCCTTTTTCGATTACGATCTCACCTTTTGTTTCAGTATCCGGCGATTGGCTGTCGTATGCAAAGGCAACCTCAATGGATTCGGCATCGTTTTGTGTGATGATTCGATACTGCATCTCCTTGCATGCCACCAATACTTTCAGCAGGGGTTTCAGTTTTGAGGGAGAAACCGGGTTATTAAAAACAACCTGGCAGCGCACCTCCACCTGGTTTGTCATCTCTTCGCTCAGCGACCAAAAAGTATTGATATTGTCAATTTTCAGGAATGGCGTGTGGAACTCAATCGGGTCGTCATCAATTCTGTATTTAACAGAATTGTATTTAACCAATTCCATGTTCAGTGTGGCCTTATAACCAGAAGCCGGCAATAAAGCCCCTGTTGGCGAAAAGGTTATCTCCGATTTCCCTGTCCACATAAACCGACCTTGGATCGCGGGTTCGAATTTGATATATTGTGTTGTATCCCATTTATTTATGAGCCCGGAATCGGAAATCAACTCCTTGTTAAAGGTAAAAACCAGGTTCTGGGCACGCAGGACTTCGTCTTTAAAATTGGTTTTCTTAACTTTCAGCGAATTGAAATCACTGCACGAGGACAAAGCAATGCCCAGCAGAGCGAAAAGGATCAGGTGCTTAAACATAATTAGGGAAGATTAGAAGTTGTAATAATCTGATTAATAGCAATGTAATTACAATCTGTTGATCAATTCTGTAAACCGGAAAATAAATATAAAATTAAGGAATAATAATGCAGAAAGTAAACAAACATGAAATATTTATTTTATATGGATTCGACATAAACGTAGTCGCTGATTTAAAAAAGAATAAATTGTTAGTCTTTCCCAGTCCTCTAATTTTTAACATAAAAGCGTTTCATTTTGAAACCTAACTTACCGCTATTTGCCTGTATATTCAGTTTAAACTTCTGTTATACAGCCGAATAAAGTTTTGGAATAATTATTGTTTGCATAATTCAAAATGATAAAAAAATGAGTAAGTGGGAAAAACTATATAGCAATCTCTGGATCAGGATTACTTATGACAATTTCAACAAATTGAAACAAATCCAAAAAGATTTTCAGCTAAAAAGTGTGGAAGATGTATTAGCACTTTTAGTTAATACTCATACTATCAACAACCTGGAAAAAGAAGCCGATGAGTTTGCTGATGAAAAAAAATATAAAGTTCGTGCAAAGGCGTCCTGACTCCGGATCCATTAAGTAAATTAACTCCTCCACTCAAGTTTGGAAACCTTAATTGCTTAACTTATTTATCAACCCGGAATACCGAGTCAATCACTGTCCCATCTATCCATTTTATAACTGCCTCCACTTCATCAGTTAGATGAGGTTTCTGTGGTTTGCCACAGATTTTTTCGGCATGGGATAAGTGAATCTTTAAATTATGATTTCAAATGAAATGCAAGATGTTTTTGGTATTTTTGTGATACTATTCATATAAAACTATGACAAAAGATCTTCCGTCAGTTTTACCAGACGAATTCTTAATTAGTAAAATCTTTTTTATAAGGGATAAAAAAATAATGCTGGATAAAGATCGTGCTACTGTTTATGGTGTGACAACAGGTAACCTGAACAAAGCAGTTAAAAGAAACATTAAACGGTTTCCATATGATTTCATGTTTCAATTAACCAGTCCTGAGTTCGAAAACTGAGTCCACTCCGAAAAGTCACAATTTATTAATTTTCAACTTTTTTACCCCTAAATCCCCTAAATGGGAATGCGTTGAATACCAATAAAATGGACTAAGTCCCCTGTAGGGGATTTAAGGGTAAAAGACTTTTCGGAGCAGACTCAAAACTAGATATTCCAAATTGGAATATCAAGTTGGGGTGGGAACCGTAGTTTGCCCAACGCATTTACAGAACAAGCTGTTGCAATGCTATCAGGAGTACTAAACAGCGGCAGAGCAATACAAGTCAAATATTCAAATTATGAGGATATTTACAAAAGTGCGTGAAATGCTCGTTGAGAATTTAAGTTTGCGCATTAAGGTTGAGGAAATCAAAAAAGAAAATAGACAATCACGATAAAAATATTGAGTTAGTATTCAGTTACCTTGATGAGCTTATCGGAAAACAGGAAAATCCAATTGAAAGAAAACCCATAGGATTCAGGATATCCGAGAAATAATAATTCCAGGGCATAAAATTCATACCCAGGGATTTCTAATTTGAAATCATATTTATTTATCAATTCTGAACACCGAGTCAATCACTGTCCCATCTATCCATTTTATTACTGCCACCACTTCATCAGTTAGATGAGGTTTTTGTGGTTTGCCGCAGATTTTTTCTGCTTCAGCCTTTAGCTGGTGGATAGTTTTAATAGGAAGCGAACTGCCTTTCATTTTTTCGATCAGGTCGGGACGCAGCGGATTTATAGCAATTCCACGTTCGGTAACAATAACATCTATCAGTTCTCCGGGTCCACAGATGGTTGTAACCTCATCGCGGATTACGGGCATCCGGTCGCGGAACAAAGGAATCGGGAGAATGACGCATTTCGAAAGCAGGCAATTCATCCAGCCGCCGATTCCGTGCAGCAAATATCCATCAGAATGGGTCACCACGTTGGCATTGAAATTTATATCCACTTCGGTGGCCCCAAGAATAACAACATCAACAAATTGTGCAAAATTTCCTTTCCCGTGATAGTTGTAACTGGTAAACGGGCTTGTATTCAGATGCCCGGCATTTTCGCGCATCGAACGCACGCCTTCCAGGTCAAAGGTCTGGCCATCGAGAATATAGTCGACCAGGCCATCTTCGAGCATTTTTACCAGGTACTTATTGCTGCCGCCACGGGCAAAACGGGCTTTCATGCCTTTTCGGCGAAGCATTTCGGCAAAGTAAATACCAATAGACAAAGCAGTTCCGCCAGCACCGGCCTGAAACGAAAACCCATCGTGAACAATTCCGGTTTCTTCGCAAAATTGGGCTGTCATTTCAGCAAGTAAAAGCCTGTCGGGACTTTTGGTAATTTCGGTGGTACCCGAAATTATCTTTTCAGGGAGACCAATTTTATCCATCACTACAACAAAATCAACATAATTCCCCTGAATCTGCCAGGGAACACAGGGAAAAGGCACCATGTTATCAGTTACAACAATTACCCTGTCAGCGTACTGCGAATCAGCTAGGGCGAAGCCAAGCAATCCACAAGCCGCCGGACCACGGTCGCCGGTGGCATTTCCGAATTCATCGGCAGTAGGAGCAGCAATAACGGCAATATCAATATGCACATCGCCATCCTGAATTGCCTGGTAACGACCGCCATGCGAGCGAAGAACACCAAGTCCGGCCATATTTCCTTCGGAGGTAAACCGCCCTAAAGCGCCGTTCATACTGCCTTCGATATGATGAATAACACCGTTCTCGAGGTATTTTATCATGGGTGAATGGCATTCGAAAGAAGCCGAAGGCATCCATGTGAGATTCCTGATTCCGAGTTCGGCGGCAATATCAAAAATCTGGTTACCCACCAGGTCACCGTTACGAAAATGGTGATGGGTTGAGATTGTCATCCCATCGGCAATACCTGATCGCACCAATGCATCTTTCAGCGAAGGCACAATTTTATTGCCGTCTTCAGGATAATCGGAGCAACTGGCAATAGGCGGAGCATACTTGCGGCCGATTGGCTTGTATTTACCAACGCCTATAAATGGGATTGCATTTTTGCCGTTAACTATTTGTGGAACAGTGCGACCTACTGCATTTGTTGTAAGTTTATCGTATTTTGACATGTCGTTGGAATCTAGAGGAGAATAGAATTCTATTACTTTTTTATCGATCAATTTTTTAGCTGGAAGTAGGAAGTCAGAAGACGGGAGTACTTTTGAAGTGTCAATGATTTTGCTTTGATTGACAAATTATCAAATAAATAATCAAACATTGTTTCGGTTTTATAATGATAACTTTTTCAGAAAGACAGTTTCCAATGCGATTACTGGTTGCTTCGGCCTTCAGGCTTTAAGCCCTTAGATAAATTAAGTTTTCATCGTATTTGAGATATAAACTAAAACTGCAACCTTCTTGTATATTATGAATTGAGAAACTCTTCGTGCCAATTGGCTGAAAGTTTGCCCATGTTAACAGCAAGGTCAATAAGTTTTTGAGCACGCTTTACAACGGGAGGATCAATCATTTTTGTTCCCAGCGATACTACCCCAAGACCTTTGGCTGTAGCTTCGATAAAGGCATTCACAATTTTCTTTGCTTTTTCAATTTCTGCTGCATCCGGAGCATAGTTTTCGTGAATTACCCTGATCTGACGTGGATGGATACAGCCCATTCCGTCGAAGCCTAAAGCCTTGGAACAGATAACAGTATCTTTAAGCGCTTCCATATCTCCTACATCGCTGAATACCGAATCGATGGCCTGGATACCGGCAGCTTTACAAGCATTAACAACCATGCTTCGGGCAAAGAACGATTCTGTTCCTTCCTGTGTGCGACGTGTTCCCAGGTCGGCAGTATAATCCTCAAGTCCGATAGCCATGGCAACTACGTTTTCACTCTGAGCTATTTCAAGTGCTTTTAATACGCCAAGTGCACTTTCGATAATCGGCATCAGCCAAATATTTCCGTTGACCTTATATTTTGTTTTAAGCTCATTGATTTTTTCATTCACAAGCCTGATCTGATCTGCACTTTCGCACTTGGGAACAAGAATAAGGTTCACATTATTCGGCACCAGGTATTCAAGGTCCTGTAATCCGGCCGGCACCTGGTTGATACGTACCATTCGCTCGGCATTGTAAAAATCTATATTCCGTAAAGCGTTCCGAACCAGGAACCGGGCTTCGTATTTTTTCGCATGTGCAACAGCATCTTCAAGGTCGAGAATAATGCCATCCGGTTTATGAACACCGGCATTTATCATCAGGCTGGGCGTATTACCCGGCAAATAAAGCCGCGAAATACGATTCCTGTCGCGGTTTGTTTGATATATATTTTCGGTTAAAACCGGAAGCAGATACTCTTTTCCGGAACTTGTAAGCTGCCTGATGGCGGCTTCCATGCGTGCAGCCATAACAGCAGTAAGGGCACCGGTATCCTCCACTAATAATCGGGCATTCTTAATTTCGTAAAACGCCAGGATATCAAGAAGAAGCTTTCGGATTTCCTGTCCATACATCGACTCAACTTTACTGATGAGCTCAAGTTGAATTCCGTCGCTACCGGTTATTTCGAGGGTAATATGGCAATCGGACCGTATTCCTTTTCCTTTGTTGCCAATGAGCGCCAATTTGTCGGTTAAAAACTCCATAATCTATCAATTATAAATGCTATGTCGATTTCAAAGTAATGTGAAATTGTTCACATATACGCAACAAAGGTACATTGGCAAGTGAATTTAGCAAATAATATAGAGATAAATACTGAAAATATTTTATCAATGGCTTACAACCAGCCATTATTTCAAATTGAGGAATGTGTATTTTACAAAAATACAATTCAATAAATCTATTCTTCCGGATTAGTTGAATGCTGAAGAAGAGCAAGCATTTGCTGACCGGCAGACCGATAAATTGCGATTGCAGGCATAAAAAAAGGAAGCCAAAGACTTCCTTTTAAAATTAGCCAGTCTACACCGGCAATGAACTTACTTGGCAGTTGAGTCAGCAACTGTGGTAGTAGTTGTTGTTGTCGACTGAAGAGTGTCTACGGTTGTTGTTTGAACTGTAGTGTCTGCAGTAGCATCAGATTTGGTTTCGCCTGATTTGCAAGCTGCGAATGAAGTAAGAGCGGCTACTGCGAGAAAAAAGAATAATTTTTTCATGTGTTGTCTGTTTTAGGAGGTTAATTTGCTGCAAAATTATACAAATATTATTCACAACGAACACGTTTTTTGTTTTTAATGCTAACTTTATTTTCTTTTTTATGTTAACAACCCGGTAGTTAATATCTATTTTACTTAGGGAAACAAGGTCTCCGGGACGATCGAAAGAAAAATTCAATAAGTGGCATGAAATTTGAGAACCGAAAAAATATGCACTTTTTTATATTTATTTAAAACCGAAACACCAATTCCATGTAATCATCATTTCAACCTCATTTATGCTTTTATACATGGTTTCCATTCCGTTTTCCAATAAACATTATGCTTTTGGCAACAAATATTATACTTGTGAGTGAAGAATAACTCATCTATATCTCTGATTAACAAGACAAACCATAATGGATTCCGATACCTTACGATAAGAGATAACACATGGCATCTCTTAATTTTTTATTTTTGCCGGTTGATACCTGTTGTAAAGGGTCATAAAAACGGCTATTACCAACTAAAAACAACGCAAAATCGCTTACTTATAACAATCCATGCTATCCTATAACAGAAAACATAATTTTTCAGGTAACCCTCAGCTTGTGCTGTTACTCCGGTTGTTGCTTGTATTGGTATTGATGATAATGACCAGGTTACTCATTTATTTCCTGCATCCTTCGTTGTTTCCCGGTATCACTCCGCTTAAACTCCTGTATTATGCATTCACGGGATTAAGGTTTGATATTGTTGCTGTTTTTTATGCAAACATTATCTATATACTCCTGATGGTTATACCTTTTCGTTTAAGAAGAAGCAAGTCATACAATATAATCGCCGATATTATTTTCTATATTTCCAATATCATTCTGCTGGTCCCAAACCTGGCTGATACTGCCTATTACCCTTTCTCGCTGAAGCGCATGACGATTGATATTTTCAGCTATATCAGTACCGGTGATGATACCGCCAACATGATGCCGCAATTTATCCGCGATTACTGGTATGTGTTTCTGCTTTGGATGACATCGATTTCCCTGCTGGTACTTATTGCCCGTCGAATCAGGGTTTCTGACAAGATTATCAGGCGTAAGCATAAAAATTATTACCTTTTTCAAACGCTGGCTATGATCTTCATTTTCGCATTAACCGTACTTGGTGTTCGTGGCGGGTTTCAGCTTAAACCAGTTGGAATTTTAGATGCATCGGAATATGCTCCTTCGCAGGAAACACCGGTTGTGCTGAATTCAGCTTTTACGCTTATGCGATCGTATGGTCAGGAAGGAATAAAAAAGCTCAATTTCTATACTAACGAAAAAGAAATGACCGGTTTTTTTAATGCCGAGAAAAACTATTCAAGCCTCGACAGCCTTGGTAATTTGATACCTATGCAGAAAAAGAATGTTTTCGTTATCATTCTTGAGAGCTTTTCATCTGAACACATCGGGGCACTTACACATCAGAAGGGAAATCCAAAAAGTGATTTCACCCCTTTCCTTAACAGTCTAGCTGAAAAAAGTCTTGTCTACGAAGGATTTGCCAACGGTAAACGGAGCATCGAAGGCATCCCAGCTGTATTGGCCTCGCTGCCTACATGGATGACCGAAGATTTCATCACTTCACAATACTCCTCAGATAAATTCAATAGTCTTGCCAGCCTGCTGAAGGCAGAAGGTTACAACACTTCATTTTTCCACGGAGGCAAAAACGGAACCATGGGATTTGACGCGTTCTGCCGCTCAGCCGGGTTTGATAATTATTACGGGAAAAATGAATACCCTGACAAGGCAGATTTTGACGGACATTGGGGCATTTGGGATGAACCATATCTTCAATACATTGCCAAAACGCTGAACTCCACACCTGAGCCTTTTATGAGTGCTGTTTTTACGCTATCATCACATCATCCATACAAAGTTCCTGAAAAGTATAAGAATAAATTCAGGAAAGGACCACTCGAAATTCAGCAGACAATAATGTATTCGGATTATGCGCTGCAAAAGTTTTTCGAAAAAGCGGCTACCATGCCATGGTTTAAGAATACTATCTTTGTGATTACAGCTGATCATACTTCGGAAGCCTGGCAAGCTTTTTATAAAAACAGGGTTGGCCAGTATTTTATTCCGATTATTTTTTACGAACCTCAGAGCAATGATACAGGGCACAAGGATTTAATAGCACAGCAAACAGATATTATGCCTACCTTGCTCGATATGCTTCATTACCCAAAACCTTTTATTGCATTCGGGGGCTCATTGCTCAGAAATGAAGAACCACGGTTCAATCTCAGCTACCTGAACGGGAATTACCAGTTGATTCAGGACGGGTATGCCTGGCAGACGGATTACAATGTATCAAAATCCTTATACAACTTCGGGAGTGACAGTTTGCTGACAAAAAACGCATTCACGAATCAGGGTAAAATAGCCGCGGAGATGGACAAATTGCTTAAATCCGTTATTCAGCAATACAACAACCGGATAATTGAAAACAAGCTAGAGATACAGTAAACCTATATGACTGAAGGGAAGAAAAAAATTATTTTTATAGTGAATCCGAAAGCCGGTATCACACCTAAGAGCAAGGTAATTATCGAGTTACTTACCGGGAATATCATGCCATCAGCCAGGTTTATACCGGAAGTAGTTTTCACTGAAAGAGCCGGGCATGCTACCCAACTCACCAAAGAAGCGCTCGAAAAAGGAGCGGATATCATTGTGGCTTTAGGTGGTGACGGAACCATAAACGAGGTAGCATGTGCTCTTGTTGGTACAGATATCCCTTTAGGCATTCTTCCGGCAGGATCAGGAAACGGGCTGGCACGCTGCCTCGGAATATCGATGAATTATGCTTTCGCACTCCGTACAATAATCCGCGGCAACACAAAACTCATGGATGTAGCATTTGTTAATGATCAGATGTTTACCAGCATTGCAGGAATTGGTTTTGACGCCTATGTTGCAAAGAAATTCGCCGAATCATCCATACGCGGAATGCTTTCTTATATAAAGATCATTCTGAACGAGTTCCGAAGCTACAAGCCGTTAAAGTATAATCTTACTATAGATGGAAAAGAAATTGAGAAACAGGCTCTTATGATTGTTTTCGCCAACAGTGATCAGTTCGGTTTTAATACACGCATTGCACCCGATGCAAAAGTGGATGACGGCTTGCTCGATATTTGTGTGATCCGCAAAATGCCGGTTTCACAACTTCTGAATGTAGGTTATCATTCTATGCGAGGTACTCTTATCAAAACCGGTTTTGTGAAATATTACAAGGGTAAAGAAATCAGTGTTAATAATGTGCAGGATCCCTTGATGAATATTGACGGAGAACCTAAAATAGTGAATACACCTCTTAATATCAGCATTAAGCCTTTATCGTTGAGAGTGATTGTACCCTGAGAAGAGTTAGTTAATAGTTAATGGGAAATGGTTAATAGTTGAGCCAAAAAGCACAGCCTAATCACTAAATCCTTTCTCAAAATAAGTGTAATCGTCCTTTGATAAAAAACATAGATGGTTAATAGTTCCCTTCGGCTACGCTCAGGGTGACAAATGGAAAAAAGTTAATGGGAGCTGCAATTTGATTTGCAGAAAACAGATTATTAAACTTGTTGGAAATAGCACCACTAAACCCTAACCCCAAAAGCCTAATCCCTTATTCAAAACATGTCAAAAAAAGATAAACCAACGGGGATTGTTTACTCAACGAACCCAGATTTCGGATACCAATACAAGCAAGGCTCAGAACCGGTTACCTTGCCGCCCCAGCAACAGAACCTGCGTGTGATACTTGATCGCAAATCGCGAGGCGGTAAACAGGTTACCTTGATTACCGGTTTTATCGGTTCGCAGAACGACCTTGAAGAACTGGGTCGTATGTTGAAAAGCAAATGTGGCGTTGGAGGCTCCGCGAAGGTCAATGAAATCATTATCCAAGGGGATTTCAGAACAAAAGCTTTGGAATTGCTAACCAAGGCAGGATATAAAGCCAAACTTGCCGGCGGCTGAGAATATTTTAATAAGGAATTATTTATCCGGAAATTTCAATAAAAAAAACAATAGAAAAACATGTTTGAATCAATCGTCAGAACAATAACAATATGGCTTTCACGACTTGGGTTTTCGCCCGAATCCGCTGCCAAAACGGCCGGCATTTCCGACTTTTTAATTGTATTGATACTTGGTGTTATCATTTATTATATCACTAAATTCATTATTATCCGTATCCTTAAAAAGATAGCTCTTAGAACCGCCAGCAATTGGGATGATGCGCTTTTGGAGCACAGGGTTTTCCAGCGTATGGCATTTCTTATCCCTGGTATTCTGATTTACCAGACAATTCCTGTAACGCTTGATGAGTTTCCTGGTTTTATCCCCATGTCATTAAAATTGACCAACATCTATATTGTCATTGTTTTTTTACTGATTCTGAACTCTTTTCTGAATTCAGTTTTTGCCATGTACCAGAAAAGTGAATTCGCGCTTTATCACCCGATAAAAGGATATATACAAATCGGTAAGATTGTTGTTTTCATAGTGGTTTTCCTTCTGATTCTTTCACTGCTATTCAATCAGTCGCCCCTATATATGCTTACCGGTCTGGGTGCTTTTTCGGCCGTGCTTTTGCTGATTTTTAAAGATCCGATATTGGGATTTGTTGGCGGAATTCAGCTTTCGGCCAACGATATGGTGCGCCAGGGCGACTGGATAAGTATGCCAAAATTTGGTGCCGACGGCACGGTACTTGAAATTTCACTGACCACAGTAAAAGTTCAAAATTTTGATAATACCATTTCTACCCTGCCAACGTATTCGTTGGTTTCAGAATCGTTTCAGAATTACCGCGGGATGAAAGACTCGGGTGTTAGGCGCATGAAGCGTTCAATAAGCATTGATATGTCGAGTGTGAAATTCTGCACACAGGAAATGCTTGATAAGTTCCGGAAAATAAATATCCTGCAGGAATATATTGACCGCACTGAAGCCGAGCTTGAAAACTACAATACTGAAAACAATGTTGACAATTCCATATTTATAAACGGACGCAGGCAGACCAATATCGGGGTTTTCAGAGCTTATCTTGAAGAATATCTTGCTCATCACCCGCAAATTGACAACAGCAGCGACTTGCTTGTCAGGCAATTACAGCCCAATTCATCAGGTATTCCTATTGAAATTTATGCTTTTACGCTCGAAACGGGTTTTATCCGTTACGAAAAAGTTCAGTCGGATATTTTTGATCATATCCTGGCAATAGTTCCCCAGTTTGAGCTTCGTGTTTTCCAGAGCCCAACCGGCGAAGACCTGAAGCAAAGTAATTCTGTATATTTCGAGAGGAATGATATTCCGGCGTAAGGGCTAAAATGTCATACAATTGTCAAACGGTGGTCATTACATTGTTTCATGATCAGGCCGCTGAGCGAAGTCGAAGCGCAGAGTTACAGGCCGATGAGCGAAGTCGAAGCGCAGAATTTCAGAGTCAACATTCGCGTCGTCGTGTCATCGTGCAGTCGTGTCGTCGTGTTGTCGTGCAGTCGCGAAGTCGTGCAGTCTTATAGTCGTGAAACAAAACTCTGAACAGGGAATTATCAGCCTACAGGCCGATATCTCTTTTTCAGAAACTCGAACCAGGTAACATTCATCAGTAACATGAGGAGACCGTAAACCATATCTTCAACCGGTATAGTGCCAACTCGTATTCCCAGGTTTTGTGTATTATCATAATGTACAACCTCTTCTGGAATCCATGAGCCTGTAAGCAAACCATTCACTATAAAAAACGGGATAAGTGTAACAAAATACATCAGGTAAAACCGACCCATATATCCGGCTTTAATCACAAACCGGTGAAAAAGGAGGAAGCTACCTGTCGAAATAAAAGTAACCGTGGTATAAAGTCTTCCTGTATTTAATAATCCAATAATCAATAAAAAAATAGCTAAAACCATCGTTATATTGTTTGCATATTTCCCAAGATAATCCTTCTTTACCAGGTAATTGAGTGAGTAATAGGTAAATAGGCAGGCATAAGGAATTGCAATAAAAAACATCCATTCTTCAACAGGTAGGTTGCCAATATAAAAGCCCAGTAAATATCTGGGATTAAATCCCCAAACGGCAAGGTCAGTCTTCAGCATATCCCATGGAATAAATACCAGCATAGTAAGCAGCATGGCCGGGAAAAGGAACCGCCATTGCTTCTGAAATTGCAAACGCTTGTCGAAACCGACAATAAAAGGAATGCTTATTGCCCCGAGATTAATAAAAACATATAACCAGTTTTCCATGAATAATCATTAAAGAAGATGATAACTACTTGTCAGTCTTCTTTTTGCTAAATTCCTCCTTGTAATATTTTAAAGGTGCCACCAGGAATCCATAGTTATAATGTGCCCGTGGATTATGATGCTCCTTGTGTGCTTTAACTGTAGCACGCAGGTAACGATTCGAAAAGTTTTTCAAAATAGGAACCCGCTGGTGCACATACACATCATGAAACATAAAATAAGCGGCACCATAGAGCATAATTCCGATTCCAACGCTCAGTAAATAACCGTTGGGTGTCATAACGCCAAGGTATATCAGCAAGATGCTCGGAAAAGCAAATATCACGGCAAAAACATCGTTCCATTCTATTTTGCGTCCATCACGGATATGATGATCCTTATGAAAAAACCACATAAAGCCGTGCATTACATATTTGTGTGTAAACCAGGCCATAAACTCCATAAACAGGAAGGCCAGAATCACAATAAAGATTTTAACTAACAGTTCCATGACAAAAGTATTTTAATGTTATGTTTCATTTTTTGGGTTTCTTTTTTTGGCTTGATGACCGGAGTCCGAAGACCGAAGCGCATCAAACTAAACTATTTTTCACTTATTAATTTAATTTCCTAAACTTATCAGATCAGTTTTCAACTGCATTTCAATCGGGATTTTATAATGATCGCGCCACTCCAATCCACCGTCTCCATTTCGCCCATATCCCATCGCCCGTCTCCATTTCGCCCTTCTCCCCTCTTCCATCTTCCGACTCCGGTCTTCCGACTTCCAGCCCTTCAATAACTCTACATTATACAATCTTCGACCCAAACAGTTCAGGAAATCTTTCTTCTATTTTTTCCATAATAATGCGGAACCACACTGTATAAACTTCCGGTGTTGATCTTATATCTTCCATCAATACAAACGGATTAACCCATTTGTAATCATTTGCTTCATCAGGGTTAATGGAAGGAGTACCATCAAAAGTTCCAAAAAACACATGATCATACTCATGTTCTGTTAGTCCATTATCAAAATGGGCCTTGTACATAAAATCGAATGAGTTGGAAAGCGAGGTTGTAAAACCCATTTCCTCACCCAACCGGCGGGTAGCTGCAATAAGGCTGTCCTCGCCTGGCCTGGGATGGCTGCATGCCGTATTGGTCCACAAGCCTGGCGTATGATATTTACTGAAAGCCCGTTGCTGTAAAAGCATTTCTCCTTTGCTGTTAAAAATCAGCACCGAAAGCGCCCTGTGCAGTTCACCTTTTCGATGGGCCTCCATTTTTTCCATTTGGCCGACAGGTGTGTCATGAGTATCAACAAGTATTACGTTTTCTGCTGCCATTATTTATTAGTATCAAATTTTACAATCAGCTGATTTACAGCACTTTTTTCGGATGCCGACAACTCGGCATGGGCCAGCATAAACCGGCATATCCGGAGATAAAGATAGGCATTAGGATGATTTACTGCAACACTGTTCATTGTTTGAATAATAATTGCCTTATCATACTTTTTATCTCCTGAATAACCCAGGAAACCAGGCGCATTTAATTGAGTAGCCAGCCGCAGGAAACGAATTTCGGCATTCAGTGGCTTGATGCTTACTGCCTTTTCCAATTCAGTTTTCCCATGATTGAAGTATTCAAGTTTTTTTCGGACACCATTTGCAGAACCAGCCGATGCCGCTGATGATGCACCCCGATAGGCCATTAATACCGGATCTTTACTCAGGTCTGCTTTCTCCAGTAATTTATACAGTTTTAAAGCCGCATCATTTGTTTTATCCAGCGCAAAGAATTGGTCGCGTACTTTTTCAATTGAAATTGGCTGAGCATTCAAATTCATGATACCAAGGTAAAGTGTCGCACTAAGAATAACCATTAACCTACTCATATTCTGCTTGTTAAATTTCGGGTATAGGCAGTTAGCAACAACATATATTTACGATGGTTCGAAACCCTGATCCGTTCATTCATAAGTTTATCAGCCTTCACCTTCCTGATTTTAAGCAGCAATTCGTGGAAATAAATATAAGCTACATACACTCCAAACCGCGCTCCGTCAGGCAACTTTCTTATTCCTGCCAGTCCATCTGCAAAGTCCTTTTCTATATCTTCTTCGATTTCAACTTTTGTACTGTCATTCCAGTTTTTCATGTCAATACCAGGAAAATAACTTCGACCCAGGACTTTGAAATCTGCTTTCAGATCGCGGAGAAAGTTGATTTTTTGAAAAGCCGATCCCAGCCGCATGGCCGAAGGCTTAAGATCAGCATATTTCTGAAGATCGCCTTCGCAAAAAACCCTGAGGCACATCAGCCCGACCACTTCGGCAGATCCCAGAATATATGCCTCATATTTCTGCTGATCATACTCCACTTTCTCAAGGTCCATTTCCATACTCCGGAGGAACAGGTCAATCAACTCATTTTCAATTTTGTACTTATTTACAACGTATTGAAAATTATTAAGGATAGGATTCAGACTGATTTTATCCTCAATCGCTTCATAGGTATCTTCTTTAAACCGCCGCAATAGCTTTTGCTTATTGAAGCCTTCAAATGAATCCACTATTTCGTCAGCAAAGCGCACAAATCCATAAACCCCATAAATAGGGTCATGAAACCGCTTGCTGAAAAACCGAATACCAAGCGAAAACGATGTGCTGTACATCACCGTCGTCATCTTGCTCGATTTTCGCGAGATCATATCAAATAGTTCTTTCATACTCTAATTATTTATAGCTGGAGATGTTTTTCTGACTCAAATTATTTTCTATTGATTTATTCTTTTAAACCGTTAATTGCCTTCCCATAACCCCTAAAACCTAAACCCCAACCCTTTCTTCTTTCATAATCAGTTTCGCAGCAATTTCGCCCGATATCAGCGCTGGTGGCACTCCCGGTCCCGGAACCGTTAACTGGCCTGTATAAAACAAATTACTCACTTTTTTGCTTCTCATTTTTGGCTTCAAAAAAGCGGTTTGCAGCAAAGTATTGGCCAAGCCGTATGCATTTCCTTTAAAAGCATGGTAATCACTTTCGAAATCAGCATGAGCATAGCTCCTTTTAAAAACGATATTTTCGCTGATATCTTGCCCGGTCAAAAGTTTGAATCTTTGGAGTATGATCTGGAAATACTTTTCACGGATTTCTTCAGTATCTTCTATCCCCGGGGCAACAGGAATTAATACAAACAGGTTTTCCATTCCTTCGGGTGCCACAGTTGAATCGGTTTTCGATGTACAACTGAAATAAATCGAAGGATTCGAAGGCCAGGCGGGAGTTTCATAAATTGAATCTGCATGTTTCGCCAGATCCTGATCGAAAAACAAGGTATGATGTTCAATGCCATCCAACTTCTTATCAATTCCTAGGAAGAAGATCAATGAGGATGGCGAAAGCACCCTGGAATTCCAGTATTTCTCGGTGTACGTTCTGTACTCATCTGGCAACAGTGATTGCTCAACATACTGATAATCTGCCGATGCCAGTACATAAGGCGTATCATATCGTTTTCCGGCAGCAATCACAGCAGTAATCTTATTATTCTTAAATTCAAAAGATTCGACCGGGCTATTGTAGACAAACTTAACACCCAATGAAGTTGCAAGTTCAACCATGCCTTCCACTACATTATACATCCCTCCTACAGGGTACCAGGTTCCCAGCTTTATATCGCCGTAATTCATCAGGCTGTAAAGTGCAGGCGTACTTTTTGCGGTACCGCCAAGAAATAAGATCGGGAATTCAAGCATTTGCCTGAGCCGGGCACTTTTAAAATGATGCTTCAGGTGCGAATCGAAGGAACGAAACATATGCAGCTTAAAAACCGAAGCCAGCATTTCGGGATGTGCAAATTCGAAAACCGAAATCCCCGGTTTATAAACGAATTTGCTCATCGAAACCTTGTATTTGTATTCAGCTTCTTTCAGGAAACTGATTAATTCCGCACCTGCGCCCTTTTCTTCCTTTTCAAATATTTCAACTATTTCACCGAATGTTGCAGGCATATCAACAATCTCATCCTTTCCGAAATAAAACCGGTATGAAGGATCTAGTCGCTGCAATTGGTAGAAATCCTCAGGCGTTTTGTTAAACAATGCAAAGAATTTCTCGAAAACATCAGGCATCCAGTACCAGCTGGGACCCATATCGAAGGTAAAGCCGTTTTCGGCAAACTTACGGGCACGACCTCCCGGAGAACTGTTTTTTTCGAGTACTGTAACATCAAATCCAGCCTGAGCAAGCACTGATGCCGATGCCAGTCCTGAAAATCCTGCGCCTATAACAATTACCTTTTTCATTTATTTGACCTAAAGTACTAATTAAAACAATCCCGAACATGATTTGTTTAACAAAAAGATATTTTTATTAAACAGCTGGATTCGCATCGCATTAAGCGTTTGGCTTTTCACAAATATAACCTATCTTTGACCCAATTAATTACAGTAAAAAAAGGCTATTCTATTACAGATGGAAAATCAATTAAAAAATTCCGATAAAAGTTTTTTATTTGAAGTTAAAGTTGTAATTTTGCAGCCCGAAAAATCGAAAGATAAGCAATTAAACGTTACAGAGATATGTATTTAACGCCTGAAATTAAAAAGAATTTATTCAAAGAAAACGGACAATCTGATGCAGATACCGGATCAGCTGAAGGACAAGTAGCTCTCTTCACTTTCCGTATCAAGCACCTGACCGAACATCTTAAAGAAAACAAAAAAGACTTGGCCACACAGCGATCATTGGTTCGTTTAGTAGGTAAGCGCCGCAAAATGCTCGATTATTTGAAGAAGAAAGAAATCGAACGCTACCGTGCCATTATTGCTAAGTTAGGTCTCCGCAAGTAATTGTAACTATAAATTTATACATCGAAAGGCAATCTAAAAGTTGCCTTTTTTTGTATTGATACCAATTACGATGGATAAGGATAATTTGCAAAATTTTTAATGCAAATCCCAGGTTCAAATCCCAAAACTCAAAATCCAGGTCAACGATCCCAAAACTTTGAACTTTCTTTTTTGTTTTTCCTCTTGGAATTTGGAACTTGGAATTTGAAACTTTAATAAAACAGGTTGATCCGTGGTGCTCTATTCAACCTGTTGCTGGACGCAAAAACAAAGCACCTTATGTTACACAATTTGAAATAAAGAGGTAAATTATGGAAGGAATTGTTAAAACCTTCGACATCGGCGACGGACGCATGATTTCGTTAGAAACAGGCAAACTGGCCAAACAAGCCGACGGCGCTTGTGTTGTAAAGATGGGAAATACTATGCTGCTGGCAACCGTTGTGGCGGCCAGAGAGGCTAAAGAGAATGTGGATTTTATGCCACTCTCGGTTGAATACCGTGAAAAATATGCTGCTTCGGGCAGATTTCCAGGCGGTTTCTTCAAAAGAGAAGCACGTCCCAGCGACAGTGAAATTCTCACATCACGTTTGATTGACCGGGCATTACGCCCATTGTTCCCTGATAATTATCATGCAGAAGTGCAGGTAATTGTTACACTCATATCTTCGGATGATGAAATTCTGCCCGATGCACTCGCTTGCCTAGCTGCATCAACGGCGCTTACAGTTTCCGATATACCTTTTAACGGCCCGGTAAGTGAAATCCGCGTAGTCCGTATCGACGGAAAGTTTGTTGTTAACCCTACTATCAGCCAGTATGAAAGTGCAGACATTGATATTATGGTAGCCGCCACTAACGACAATATTATGATGGTGGAAGGCGAAATGAAAGAAGTTTCGGAACAAGCTATGGTCGACGCCATAGAGGTTGCTCACAAACACCTGAAACTGGCTTGCCAGGCTCAGCTCGAACTTGCTGCCCTGGTTGAGAAATCAAGCCCGAAACGCGAATACAGCCACGAAAAAAATAATGAAGATTTAAAGGCAGCTATCTCAGCCTTTTGCTACGATAAAATTTATGCAGTAGCTATGTCGGGTTCCGGTAAAAAAGAACGCACTGAAGCTTTTGCAGCTATCAAAACAGAATTTATTGAAACGCTTGCTGCTGAAACAGCCGCTGAAAACGCTCCGCTGATCGGCCGCTACTACCACGATGTAGAGAAAAAGGCTATGCGTGATATGATCCTTAATGATAAACGCAGGCTCGATGGCCGCAAACTGGACGAAGTACGCCCGATATGGTCGGAAGTGGATTACCTTCCATCTGCCCACGGATCAGCTATTTTTACTCGTGGCGAAACGCAATCGCTTACCTCAGTAACCTTAGGATCAAAACTGGACACACAGAGTATTGACGGTGTAGTTTTTAAGGGCGAACAGGATTTCCTGCTTCACTACAACTTCCCGCCGTTTTCAACAGGTGAAGTAAAACGTATAATGGGAGTTGGCCGTCGCGAAATCGGACATGGAAACCTGGCCCTCAGGGCATTGAAAGCTATGATGCCTTCTAAAGACATCAATCCTTATACCGTAAGGATTGTGAGCGACATCCTCGAATCAAACGGGTCATCATCAATGGCAACAGTTTGTGCGGGAACCCTTGCACTTCTTGATGCAGGCGTAAAACTTAAAAAACCAGTTGCAGGTATCGCAATGGGATTGATTACTGAAGGTTCGAAATTCTCAATTTTGAGTGATATCCTGGGCGATGAAGATCACCTTGGCGATATGGACTTCAAGGTAACCGGAACCCGCGATGGTATTACCGCTTGCCAGATGGATATTAAAGTGGATGGACTTTCGGCCGAAATCATGGC
>Ga0136636_10000591_pt1 | contig 19243 bp, 17 predicted proteins | sample AntDrymUQ8522106_2_FD_104653 | JGI IMG/M metagenome (GOLD analysis project Ga0136636, IMG submission 104653) | Polar desert sand microbial communities from Dry Valleys, Antarctica - metaG UQ852 (21.06) | ecosystem: Environmental > Terrestrial > Soil > Desert | place: Antarctica: Dry Valley... | reverse complement strand
TGAACCAATTGACATTTAAGAGGATCATCATCGATGTGTCCTATACCTATGATGGCAGTATGCACGCCGGGAGTAGTAAGTGTATATTCTATGAGTAGCCGACCGGTAACTCAGCAGCCTTTTGTGGGACAAAAACCTTTGTCCGTGATTTATCTGGCCACTTTGCCTTGGCGTTTGCCAGAGTGTTGTATTTCAACCCTCAATTTGCATTGTTCATGTTCAACCCAAGTATTCGACAAAACCATTCCGGTTTTTAAAGTTTTTAATCAAAAATATAACCCATATCTATAGCTCGATTCTTATCGGGCTACTCATGTTTATAGAATATTCTAAAAATATTTTAGAATATTTTTTTCGACTTTCCTTTTCTGGTATATTCTGTTCTGATTTATTTTCTATATTTACAACTGACTAACTAACCACAAGCTTTTTGCATGATGAAAGACCTTTGAATATAATCCGATTATCTCACCGATACGACAAACAATTAATAATTCTCTGTTATAAACTCTAAATCTTAAACCTTATGGACTTTAAAAAATTTATTGTAATCCCTGTCTTTATTGCCTTTCTGGCATTCACATTTATTTTCATTGATCAACTACTCAGTCCTCATATGCCAATCGCCGATAACAAAGGCTTTGGTTGGGTGACCTTTCAGGCATGGGCGATGTATTTTCTTGCTGGTGGAACGTTTAAAGGTGGACTTCGCACTTTTCTGGGTTATGTAATGGGAATACTTGCTGCAATTCTGATTATCTTTCTTGCCGGCAAATTTGGATCGACCGGTTCCTGGGCTGTTCCTCTTGCCGTATTTGTTGTAGTTATTCCAATGTGTTCGGTCGAAAGAGCTCCTTCCCTGCTCGATTTTGTTCCGGCCTTATTCATTTCATCCGCAGTATTTTTTGCATTTATGAACTATGTACCGGGAGCAACAATGACCTCATCAACCATAACTATATTAACTTATTGCGCAATAGGCATGATCTATGGCATTGTAACTGTTAATTTGCGGGTTCTTTACGAAAAATCAGTAGCTAAAAAAGCCTGATAAAATTCAATTAGGTTTATAAAGTCTCAAAATGAAAATAGAAAAGGATGTCGCTATGGCATCCTTTTCTATTTCATAACAATATCGGGTCTGAAATTAAGGGAAAAGAGTAATTTTGGCTCAAATAAATAATTCACACCAACCAAGAAATTATTAGAATGAAACCAACCCTTTTAATATTAGCCGCAGGAATGGGCAGTCGTTTTGGAGGATTAAAACAAGTTGAGCCTGTTGGACCAAACGGAGAAACAATTTTGGAATATTCAGTCTTTGATGCAATTCGGGCAGGATTTGGCAAAGTAGTCTTTGTTATTCGCGAAAGTTTTGCTAAGGATTTCAAAGCTCGGTTTGAAAGCAAACTAGCTGGCAAGATTAAAATCGAATATGTATATCAGGAAACCAATATGTTGCCTAGAGGTTTTATATTGCCTGACAGTCGTGAAAAGCCTTGGGGAACCGGTCATGCAGTGTTAATGGCGAAAGATGTGATTAACGAGCCATTTGCAGCTATAAATGCCGATGATTTCTATGGGGCTGAGGCTTATCAGGTCATTGCAAAATTCCTGACTAAATCGATAGAAACTGACAAATATGCAATGATTGGTTATCAACTGAATAACACATTATCTGAATTTGGAAGCGTTTCAAGAGGAATATGCGTTACTAACCATGAGAATAAACTTACTCAAATTACTGAAACTCATAAAATCAGACTGGAAGAAAATCAGGTTTTGTGCGAATCTCAAAATAATGAAACAGATGAATTAACCGGAAATGAAACAGTTTCGATGAATTTCTGGGGTTTTCACCCTTCCATATTTAAGAATATCGAAAATCAATTTATTGAGTTCCTTTCAGACAACATAAACCTTCCAAAGTCGGAGTTCTATATTCCTTTTGTAGTTTTCGAAATGATTCAGAAAAAGCAAATATCGGTTGATGTTTTAATCGCTGATTCACCATGGTTTGGGGTAACCTTCCAGGAAGATAAGCCTTATGTGATTGAGCAAATTCAGAAATTAACCAATCAGGGAATATACCCGCAAAAGCTTTGGTAACCGATAAAACAATTCAGGCAGAAACAGAATTATACATTCCATTTCTGCCTGAATCGTTCCTCAACGAGTACTGATAACTATTTTAGAACTACCTTTTCGCTTTTTATGTTTTTCCCGATAAAAGTAGCTGCATTCTTTTCAAATACTTCCACATTCTCTGTGGTGTAGTATTTCACCTTTCCTGATTTAGAACATTTCAGATCAATTTCAGGATGTCGGTGCAGATATTCGACCAACTTCTCACTGACGACTTTTCCCTGTTCAAGTAATTGAACTCCTTCAGGAACAAATTTTCGTATAACGGGCATCAGCAATGGATAATGAGTACACCCCAAAATAATCGCATCAATCTCCGGATCAGCAGCCAATAAATTTTTAATATTTTTTGCCACAAAGTAGTCGGTTCCGGGAGTATCAATTTCATTGTTCTCAACCAAAGGAACCCATATTGGACACGCTTCCTGAGTTGTTCGGACAACCTTGCCCCCAGCCCACTTTTCGAGTTCAATCGGATACGAATTTGAAAGGATGGTTCCAACAGTTCCCAAAATTCCAACATGACCATTCTTTGTATATTTACCTATCGACTCAACTGCGGGACGAATCACCCCAAGTACTCTTCGCTCAGGATCGATATTCGGCAAATCGTTTTGCTGAATATTTCTTAAAGCCTTCGCCGACGCCGTATTGCAAGCCAGTATGACTAAAGGACATCCCATCTCAAAAAGTTTCGTGACTGCCTGAAGTGTGTATTCATAAACTACCTCAAACGATCGGGAACCGTATGGAGATCGGGCATTATCACCCAGATAAACAAAGTCGTACCCGGGCATATCGTTTAAAAATTCTTTCAGGATGGTTAAACCGCCATAACCTGAATCGAAAACTCCAATAGGATTAAATTCAGAATTCATTTGATTATCAGTTTTAACAAAATTAAAAAAGCCATCTTTAATAAGATGGCTTTCCTGAATATTTTATCGTAGAAACTACAGAATACCTAATTTAGTCTTTACAAACGGTAGGATATCAACACTTTCTTTCGAATTGTAAAGGATAACACGTGCACTCATATCAAATACGTAGATCAACCCTTTTTCAGCACCAACATCTTTCACCGCTTTATCAGCTTTTTCAAGAATTGGTTTGTACAATTCCGCATTTTTAGTTTGCAGTTGCTGTTGAGCACTTTGAGAATATGTCTGAACCCGTTCTTGCATGGCGTTCAAATCTTCTTCTTTCATTCTGCGCATGGTTTCCGACATAGAATCTTTCTTAGCAGAATAATCAACAAATTTTGCCTGTAATTCTTTCTGCATAATACCGTAAGCATCTTCGATTTCCTTTTGGTATGCTAGAAATTGCTTCTCAGCTACGGTTCTTTCGGGCATAATCTGAACAAGAGCCTGCATATCAATATGACCAAATTTTGGTGCCTGAGCATTGGCAAAACCTGCTGAAAACAACAAAATTCCTAAAACACAAATTTTAAAAACACTTTTCATACTTTTCTGGATTTAATTTTTTTTGACAAATTTATAATATTAATTTTTATAACCAAGCTTAGCTAAAACCTGATCGGAAAGATCAAATTTCGGATTTGTATAAATTAAGGTAATGCCGTTTGCTTTATCAAAAATCACAGCATAATTTCCTTCAGTAGAAATATCCTGAATGGCTTTAAAAATATCGTCCTGAATAGGTTTTACAAGTCCCTGACGTTTTTTGAACAGATCGCCTTCACGTCCAAAATATTTGCGCTGCAATTCTTTGTATTCCTTTTCTTTTGTAATTATCACATCCTGACGTTTGCGTTTCATTTCATCCGAAAGCAACACGCTTTCAGCCTGAAAATCTTTAAACATCTGTTCTGTTTCGGCGTTCATCGATTCCAATTCTTTTTGGTATTGAGCCGAGAGCTGATCCAACTGTTCCTGAGCAGCTTTATACGATGGGATGTTATCCAGAATATATTCTGAATCGACGTAGGCAAATTTCTGAGCAAATGTGGTTGCTGTAGCAATCAATATAATTCCTGCGATAATAATTAGTTTCTTCATGATGTTATTTTTTAAATAGTTTCTTACGGGTTTAGCAAATACCAGACCAAAACAAATTCGATTAAAACTGTTGTCCGATAACAAAGTGGAATTGGCTTCCGGCGCCATCAGGATTGCCCAGAACCTTATCGAAACCATATCCCCAGTCGATTCCCATCAAACCAAACATGGGCAGGAAGATCCGGACACCGGCACCGGCAGAACGATGAAGCTTAAATGGATTATAATCGTCAAAGCCAACCCAGGAATTTCCGGCTTCAAGAAAGGTCAATACATATATAGTTGAAGAAGGCTTCAAAATTACCGGATATCTTATTTCCATTGAAAGTTTATTGTATATGTTGTCTCCTTGTCGTCTACTCAAACTATAATCTTTATATCCGCGAAGTGCGATTTCGTCGCTTCCGTAAATGTTATACCCCGACATACCTGATCCACCCATACGGAAACCTTCAAATGGTGATTGCCGGTATTTGTTGTAATAAGCCAAAAATCCGTATTCAAATTTGGTATGAAGAACCAACTTGGTATCTTTTGAAAGTGGCGAAAACCAATCACCCTTAAACATCCATTTGTGATATTCAATCCAATTATAGCGATCTTTATTGGATAATGCCGGATTACTATAATCGACACCATTAATGAGCGAATAAGGAGGCGTTAATTGCAGCGAGACTGAAAAACTCGATCCACGACGGGTATATAGTGGCTGGTCCATTGAGTTTCGGCCAAAAGCAGTTTTAAAGCTGAAGTTATTAAACCCTCCGTCTCCGCTTCCACTACCATCATCTAAAAAGTAGTAATAATCAGCCATATTTTGCAGTTTGTAATGCTGGAAAGAAAGTTCATGGTACATCGTGAAATAATCATCGGGCCATGTTAAACGATAACCATAACCTATTGCAGCAGATGTTGTAATCTGTATCTGATCTGTTTTACTCTCTCCGCTACTGTAAGAATAGTTTGAGCCATAATCGTAGCCTCCATATCCGCCATATCCGCCATAGCTACCGTACCCACCATATCCTCCGCCATAACCTCCGCCATAACCTCCGCCATAGCCTCCGCCATAGCCACTGCCATAACTCGGATCGTAACCACCTCCGTATGATTGATTTGCCGAATAATTTACTTTCGAATGCGATAATGACAGGGTAAATGAATTTGGCTTTTTTCCACCAAACCACGGTTCAGTGAAAGTTATACTGTATGATTTATAAAATTTACCACTGGTTTGCGCTCTAAGAGCCAAAGCTTGTCCGTCGCCTGTTGGTAAAGGCCTCCATGCCTCTTTATTGAAAATATTACGAACCGAGAAATTTGAGAACTTCAGCCCAACGGTACCAACAAACATGCGGGCTCCCCATCCTCCTGAAAGTTCAATCTGGTCATTTGCTTTTTCAACCAACTCATAATTAATGTCAACAGTTCCATTTTCGGGATGAGGTTTTACATCCGGATTAATCGCTTCAGGATCGAAATGTCCTAATTGCGACAATTCTCTCACGGTACGAATAATATCTGATTTACTGAATAAGTCTCCGGGCAAAGTCCGCAGTTCGCGCCGGGCCACATGCTCATTAGTCTTTGTATTTCCTGAAATTCCGATTTTGTCGATTGTGGCCTGTCTACCTTCATAGATTCGCATTTCCAAATCGATTGAATCGGCTTCGATGCGCGTTTCGAGCGGCGTAAGATTAAAGAACAGGTAACCATGATCAAGATAGACACTGCTTACTGCATCTTCGTCATTTTTTGTTCGTTTGTCCAATAATTTCTGATCGAAAATGTCGCCTTTTTTTACCCCCAGAACTGCATTTAAGTATTCGGATGGATAGACAGTATTACCAACCCATTTGATATCCCTGAAATAATATTTGTCGCCTTCTTCAATCCAAATATCCAGATTCACGTGATCGTCGCTAATTTTGGTAATCGAATCTCTTGCAATTGCGGCATCGCGATAACCATTTTCGTTGTATTTCTTAATCAGATTAATTTTGTCTTCATCATATTTTTCGCCCAGAAATTTCTTCGAGCTAAACAAATTCTTGATTTTCCGTGCTTTTGTTTTTTTCATGGAATGGTCAAGAGTCATTTCATTCAGATTCGCATTGCCATGGTAAGTAATATCGTTGATCTTTACCTTTGCTTTTTTATCGACATTAATATCCAGAATAACACTGTTATTTTGAGCCGTATCGTCCCTTTGAATAATATTTACCTCAGTATTTAAGAATCCTTTATCGAGGAAGAATGTTTTGATTGATTTCTGTGCCGTATTTACCTGATTATCGGTAACCTGACTTCCTTTCAGTAATAAAACCTTCTTGGTAATGTCTTCTTTTTCAGATTTGGTTAATCCGCTAAAGTTCACTTCCGATAATCGGGGCCGTTCCTGCAAAACAATGTTCAGCCAAATGTTATCGCCTACAACCTTATCGGCTATAATTTTAACATCCGAAAACAGTCCATGATTCCATAATTTCTTGACTGAATTGGTAATAGCATCACCAGGAATCGAAACTTTGTCACCAATATTTAAACCTGAAATCGAAATCAATACCTGCGTATCCAAATAGCGAATTCCCTGAATATTCAAGCCGGCGATCACATATTCCTTCGGACTTGAGTAGTAAATGGAGAAGTTAGTACTATCAGTTTCAGCTTCCTGAGAAAAAACTTTCAAGCTGACTAACAGCATTATAAAAAACAATTTAATTTTTTGCATTCGATTCGTTATTGAATTAGCTTACTATTTGTTGACTCGTTTTACCAAATCGTCTTTCTCTATTCTGAAAGTCATAAATAGCCTCAAATAAATCTTCCTTTCGGTAATCGGGCCACAACTTAGGTGTAAAATACAATTCGCTATAGGCAATCTGCCACAATAAGAAATTACTGATCCGATATTCGCCGCTTGTCCGTATTAAAAGTTCAGGATCTGGCATATCCGAAGTATTGAGGTAACAATTGATCACATCCAGATTAATCTCCGAAGGTTCAATTGTTCCGAGTTTCACTTCCAAAGCAATTCGTTTAACAGCTTCCACAATTTCCCATTTCGAGCTGTAGCTCAAGGCCAAAACAAGAGTTAATCCGGTAGATGAGTTTAATTTATCAATTGACCAGGTTAATTTCTCCTGAACAGTTTCAGGAAGGCTTTGAATATCGCCAATCACCCGAAGGCGAACATTGCTTTTTTGCAATTCATCGGTTTCTTCTGAAATGGCCTGAACCAGAAGTCCCATCAAAGCATCAACCTCTTCTTTTGGACGAGCCCAGTTTTCGGTCGAAAAAGCATACAATGTCAAATATTCAATACCTATTTCACCTGCACCTGCCACAACCGACCGCACAGCTTCTACGCCATGTTCGTGTCCAAAAGCTCGCTCGTTGCCGGATTGCGCGGCCCAACGCCCGTTTCCATCCATAATGATAGCAACATGCCTGGGTATTTTATCGAGTATCAGTTTATCTTTAAATAACATTTCTAATCTTTTAAACTATCTTTTGTCGATTTTTACAAATCAAAAACATTCAGTACTAATTTGGATTATTGATTCCGTTTGCTGTTCCAAATTCCCCAGTCCAGCATAGTCTTTCGGGGAGTTCTCAATTCCCATTGCTTATTTCCGTATATCATCTTGTAAACCAGATGAACACCCAGATAAGCAGTCCAGTCATTATTGTGCCATCTATCAGTATATTTAATCTGAACTGGTGGAGTAACAGTCTGGTTCATGAAGCTAAGCGGATCGTCCAAATCGTCGAGCTTGTCAGAAAATGATTTCCGCAAACTACCTTCCAATCCAATTCCAAACCTTTTACTCAGGTTGTATTTAACTCCAAATCCGAAAGGAAGCGTTGGAGTCATCTCAGGCCCGGAAGCGTCGATGTTAAGAAAATAGGTCGGATCAACCAAAGGAGTTAATTTTGCCTGATCCAATTCATAATTATAAGTCTGCATACCGACTCCGGCAAAAATAAAACTTGACCAAGGGGTAATTTTATCGCCAACGATGTATTTAAGGTAATTGAATTCAAAAAGAAGAGAAATATCCAGTACATTTTTCTGAAACGACCATAGCTCAGCATTGTAATTACCTTCAGCTCCAATGCTTCCGTTGATCGCATTAAACCTAAAAGCATACCTTGGGTTAAAATTGTACCTCAAAAAACCTCCGTAAGCTGGTTTAACCGATTTCTGAAAATCACTTTTGGTCATATCGCCAAAGTAGGTGGCTGCTCCTCCAAAAATACCGATATCAACGCTCTGTTGGCCAAGCGATTCAAATGACAGAAATCCCATTAGAAAAATTACTACAATTTGCTTCATTGAATTCCATTTTTGAAAGGGTTTTTACTCTATAAAACATTCAGGCACTAACATTTACACTCTGAACATAACACCTTTCAAGGGTTACAAAAGTAATACAATTCTTATATATCCATGCCTGATGCATATTATAAAACCCAAATAGAGGTTAAAAATTGTTAAGCTGTTGTTGAAATTAATTGCGTTTATCAGCTCCCCACATCAGTTTATTCCGAAGTGTTGTAAAAAACGAGTGGTCATTTAGCCTGATAGTCTTTACTTTATAAGAAGCCTTCCTTATTTTCAGTATAACTGAAAATTGAATAGCTTCAGACTGTGAATCGACCGAAGTAAGAAATTGAAGACCACGACCTTCTACCTGTAAGGTAATGGTGTGATGGTCGGGAACCACCAATGGCCTAACAGTAAGATTATGAGGGGCAATCGGGCTGATTACAAAATTTTCAGAATCGGGTGTCAGAATCGGACCACCAACACTGAGCGAATAGGCCGTTGAACCAGTTGGTGTGGCAATAATTAATCCATCGGCCCAATAGGTATTCAAAAACTCATCGTTAATAAAGGTGTGAATTTTTATCATCGCCGACGAATCTAGCTTGGTCACCGTAATTTCATTGAGCGCGTAATGAAATTCAGAATGATTATTGGTCACTACTTCCAATTCGAGCGCTGTTCGTTCATCAATAATAATGTTACCAGCCATGATATCATTCAGAGCCCGTTCAATTTCATCGCGCGAAATGTCAGAAAGAAATCCCAACCGACCCGAATTTATACCCACTAACGGTATTGATCTGTTTTTAGCGGCAATAAAAGATTTTAGCAAAGTTCCGTCGCCGCCAAGACTCAATAAAAAAGCAACATCTTCGGGCAAATCATCTCCATTTTCAAATATTCCTGAAATTTCAGGATGAATTCCACAGTCATTCTGCAAATATTCCAGAAAAGGACCATATACAAAACTTTTAATCTGCTTTTCCTTAAACAAATCAAACAGCTTAATTAATTCCTCATAGAAATCAGGATTTATAGACTGACCGTATAGTGCTATCTTCATGAATGAATGTTTGAAGCAAAAATTAGATATTCATATATTTCATCAACTGATCAAATCGGTCATCATACAAATTCTGAATCATTGATTCATCCATGTATACCGCTTTAATATTGTAATCGTATCTCACGAAAGTCTGAATAATTGCCGACAAATCGATCACATTGATTTTCAAAGTTACATTCATCATCGTCGAATCATCTTCGTGATGAATGAAAAAACTTAATATTTTAGCGTCATTTCCTTCAACAATCTGGGCTATTTGCGAAAGCGAATAATCAATCGCATTTAACTCGAGTACGATAACTCCTCCAGGTTCATTTACAGCAACCAGATCTGCAAATTTCTGAGCCAAATCAAAAACAGTAATTACGCCACAATATTCATGATGAAGATTGAGAACAGGAATTGCTGTTAATTTTAAAACCGATATTGCTGAAAAAACTTCGTAAATATGTTGATTGGTATGAATATGTGGCGACAACAAATGATCGGAATAATCGCCGACCGGTTTGTCGATGATATTCAAATCATAAATAATTTTGTCAGAAATAAGTCCGATTAATTGTTTATCATCCACTACCGGCAGATGCGAAATCCGAAAAATCTCCATCCAATTTAAAGCTTTCTGACCAGTATCAGAAAGTCGCAACGAAGGAACTACCTCAGAAAGAAGGTTTTGAGCAATCATTTTTTTAAGTTTGTGATATCCCCGGTGTCAAATCTAAATTGTAACTTGCGCCACAAATTTATCGATTATGACCAGACTTAGCGTAAATATAAATAAAATAGCAACATTACGAAATTCAAGGGGAGGAAATATTCCGAACGTTCTTGATGCTGCAATCAACTGTCAAAAATTTGGTGCTGAAGGAATTACCGTTCATCCAAGACCCGATGAAAGGCATATTCGCCGGCAAGATGTTTTTGATATCAGACCACATATTACCACAGAATTTAACATTGAAGGCTATCCGAGCGAAGATTTCATTCAATTGGTCATCGCTGCAAAGGCTCATCAGGTCACTTTGGTTCCCGACTCGATTACACAATTAACTTCCGATCATGGTTGGGATACCCATGGAAATTTATCGTTTCTGAAAGAAGTGGTTGCCCGGTTTAAAGCTGAAGGAATCCGGACTTCAATTTTTGTCGATCCCGAGACATCGGTCATTGAAGGTGCCATGGAAACAGGTACCGACCGTATTGAATTATATACCGAACCTTTTGCGAAATTATATCCGGTTGATCCAATCCGTGCGGTTGCACCGTTTAAGGAAGCCGCAAAGCTGGCCCATCAATTCGGTTTGGGAATCAATGCCGGTCACGATTTAAGCCTGAAAAATCTGCGTTTTTTTCACGATCATGTGCAGTACCTCGACGAAGTTTCCATCGGACATGCACTGATTGCCGATGCACTTTACATGGGATTGCGAGCCACTATTCAGGATTACCTTTATTGTTTGCAATAAATCGCCATGAAATTGTTCTACCGGGTTGAAGGCTCCGGAACTCCAATCGTAATTATTCATGGGCTCTACGGATCGTCAGACAATTGGCTGACTGTTGCCAAAAAGCTTTCGACTGATTACCAGGTTTTTTCGATCGATCAACGCAATCATGGGCGGTCGCCTAATTCGGAAAATCACAGCTATGAAGTCCTAAAAAATGATCTGGCTGAATTCTTTGAGCAGCATAAAATTCAGAAAGCCGTATTAATTGGACACAGCATGGGTGGAAAAACAGCCATGTGTTTTGCTGCGGATTATCCGGAAAGAGTTGAAAAACTGATTGTTGTCGACATTGCTCCAAAAGACTATTTTCTACTGAATGACGAGAGTCAATACCACCTGCACAACAACATTTTACGGGCAATGCTCGAAATCGATTTCAATAAAATTGATTCACGAAAATTGGTTGAAAATTACTTGAACGAACGGATCGACAGCTTCCAGATTGTACAATTTTTGTTGAAAAATGTTCATCGAAATAAAGATTCACACCGGTTTGAGTGGCGTTTAAACGTCCCGGTTTTATACGACAATCTTGATGAAATCATAAAAGGCGTGAATGCACATTGGTTCGACGACCGCTTACCAATTTATAATTATCCGGTTTTGTTCGTCAAAGGAGCAAATTCAAACTATATATTACCTGAAGATTATGCGTCAATCCGGAGAATTTATCCTGAATCAAAAATCGTTGAGATACCCGATGCCGGTCATTGGCTTCATGCCGAACAACCGCAGCTTTTTATCGAGACACTTTGGGCATTCCTGAAATAATCTCTATTTGAAATCCGTTGCCATTGCGTTGATTTCCGCATCTGTCAAATCACCACCAATAACAACTTTGTGCTTAAATTCAATTGATTGACCGAGTTTAAGAACGACTTTTACTTCAGCAGCATTTTTATCAAATACACGACCGCCTAAATTGTTCGTTGCAAATAAACCGTATCCACGTGCATGCGACCAAGCCGGATAATTGGGATTTTTAGGATTATCGAGGATGACAATCGTAAGAATTTCACCTTCTTTTTCAGCTCGAAGTGCGACCCACGGACTGCGTTTTGACCAAACATCTCCACCTTTTAAACCTTCAGCATTGCGGTATACGCCATTCAAACCATCGTTATTCAAAACCGGCACTTCGGTTTCAATACCGTTAGCATCCAAAAATTTATCAGGTTTTGTTGAAGGTTCTTCAAATGCGCGATCAACCCGTAAACCAAGAAGTCCTTCTTTATTTTCAGTAAAAGTAACCGTCTGAGCAGCTGTCAGTTTTGAAGTACGTTCAATGGTGCGAAGATTATCGTTTCCAGAGAAAACAAAGGTCGTTTCTTCATTAAGAAGCACCTGATTATTTACGTCAACCCATTCTGAACTGATAACTAATTCGCCTTTTTTGGGATTCTCTGAAACGATACTCCCGAATTTTACGGTTCCGTATATGGGTTTATCTTCTGGTTTAATGGCAAACGAATTGTTCCAGAAGTCCAGTCCGTTCACGCTTCCAAAATTGAACCACAAACCCACATGATGAGGGTGATCGGTACGTTCAAATGGTCTCGGATTTAAAGGATAACCGCGTGTAATTGCTTTTCCTGAGGCACTTACAATCGGATAAAGCGACTGTTTTTCCATATGATCAGGGTAAATGTAGGCGGTAAAAAATTTGCCATCTACATACACTTCAACTTTTTTATCCTGATCTATATTTTTAAACTCAACTTTAGGCGATTTTGCAGATACTGCCTGACTGAGAAATAAAAGGCAAGTCGAAATTACCAGAAGATTCATTTTCATATTCGTTAAGTTTTTTTTAGTCGTGTTCAAAAATACCCAAAATAATCCAATCAATTGTTTTCATAATAAAGAGGTAGACAACTTCATTGGCCAAAACAAAATTTCAACCCAAAATTCATCAGCAAATGTTTACGTCCAGTTAATTCATTTTTTCGATTCTGGCCACCCAGCCACCACCCGGAGCCAATTTTATTTTCACCTTTTATCCGGAAGAAATTTTAATCATTTCCTTCTTATAATCAGTCGCATCGCGGTCGGCATTCATCCGAATAAAAGGACTTACTGTGTATCGTGGCTGATCTTCAGTAGCCAATTTGTAATTCTCCAAACCTTTAACACCTTCGTAGCCAATCACATTTGGATAAGTCCGTTACAATCCTGTTGGTTCAAACACGACATGATAATCAATAATCAACTGGTATTCAGCAGCTTTTTTGGCAATCTCGTACAATTCATTAATCTAACAATCCTTTGTACCTATATAAATATTTCGATATGTTATTGTATAACATGTATTTAGATGGTGATTATTCATGGTTGTACATCTATTATTCCGACTATTAATTCGTACTTTTCGAAAAACAAAAAACAACCAACGTTTCAATCTTTATTATGAACGAGCAAAAAACCGAAATCACCGGTTGTTCTTGCGGTGAAGTTCAGGAAGATGAACTTTATGAACGTTTAAAAATTATCGTTCAGTCGCAAAGAACCATTCCCGGAGCACTTATCCCTGTGCTGCAAACCACTCAAAACCTTTTTGGTTACCTCCCCGAAAAAGCACTTCGAATAATCAGTAAAGAACTCAAAAAGCCCTATAGTGAAGTAGCTGGGGTAGTTGGTTTTTACTCCTATTTTTCAACCACCCCAAAAGGCAAATACACCGTTCGGGTTTGTTTAGGAACAGCATGTTATGTGCGGGGCGGACAAGATGTGTTAAAAGCACTTCAAAAAGAATTAAACATCGGTATTGGAGGTACCACACCCGACAAAAAATTCTCACTAGAAGTTGGGCGTTGCTTTGGTGCCTGCGGATTGGCGCCTGTGGTGATGGTTGGAGACCAAACCTTCCAACGGGTTAAACCAAACGGCATAGGCGAGATTTTGAACAGTTTTGAATAATACCTACCAAAAATCCTATATGTATAAATTAGATTCACCTGAAAAATTTGACAACTTTTTTCAGGATCTGTCAGAAAAATCTTCTGAACAGTACAACCATTTCAGCGAAATTATTCAGGTTTGCACAGGTGGTGGCTGTATCGCCTGTGGCTCACTGAACGTACGAAGCCAATTGTCGGAAAAGCTTGAAGAACGAGGACTTTCAAGTAAATTTCTGGTAAAAGGAACTGGCTGTCTGGGTCCTTGCTCCAAAGGCCCGGTTATACTGATGAAAAAGTCGGGAATATTCTACGAGAATGTTCAACTGGCTGATATCGATTCAATCATTAACGAACATCTGCTTGGCGGAAAACCGGTAGAAAAACTGCTGCACCACCGTGACGAAGATGGAAAACCGATCGAAAAAGCTGCCGATATTAAGTTTTTCAGTCATCAGCGAAAGATTGTTTTGCGTCGCTGCGGAACCATAGATCCGGTGAGCATCAACGATTATATCGCTTCAGGAGGCTATGTGTCACTAAAAAAGACGCTTACCCAACTCACTCCTGATCAGGTAATCGACGAGATGAAAACCTCCGGATTACGCGGACGTGGCGGTGCCGGGTTTCCTACCTTCATGAAATGGAGTCTGGCGAAAAAAGAAATTGCCGATCAAAAATATATTTTGTGCAACGCCGATGAAGGCGACCCGGGAGCTTTCATGGACCGAAGCATTCTGGAAGGTGATCCTCACAGCGTGGTCGAAGGAATGATCATTGGAGCCTACACAATTGGCGCTTCAAAAGGATTTGTTTATGTACGCGCTGAATATCCGCTGGCTGTTGAACGATTGGGCAAAGCTATGGATGATGCCCGGGAAATGGGACTTCTGGGAAAAAATATTCTGGGAACCGATTTTAGTTTCGATCTCGATATCCGAATGGGTTCAGGCGCTTTTGTTTGTGGCGAAGAAACTGCGTTGATGGCTTCCATCGAAGGAAAGCGCGGCGAACCACGCCCTCGCCCACCCTTCCCAACGACGGCCGGACTATGGGGGAAACCTTCAGTCCTGAACAATGTGGAAACATTTGCCAACGTAACTTCAATTATTGAAAAAGGTGGAGAATGGTTTGCCCAATTCGGAACGGGTAAGAGTAAAGGAACCAAGATTTTCGCGCTTGCGGGAGCCATTAAAAATTCAGGACTTTTCGAGGTTCCGGTTGGCACAAACCTTGGCGATTTAATTTACGATATTGGTGGTGGAACCAGCAGCGGAAAACCGTTCAAAGCTGCGCAAATTGGAGGTCCTTCCGGAGGTTGTATACCCAAACAACATTTGAACGTTACACTCGACTATGAATCGCTCAATGAACTGGGCGCTATTATGGGTTCAGGTGGATTGGTGGTAATGGACGAAGGATCATGCATGGTGGATGTCGCCAAATTTTTCATCGAATTTGTGACCGAAGAATCGTGTGGAAAATGTACGCCATGCCGTGTGGGCACCAAACGCATGTACGAAATATTGGATCGAATCACCACCGGACATGGAGTTCCGGAAGATATTGAGAAACTGGAACGTCTTGGACATTGGATCAAACAAACTTCGTTGTGCGGATTAGGACAATCGGCTCCAAACCCTGTATTGTCAACGCTCCGGTACTTCAGGCATGAATATGAGATGCACATTATGGAACACAAATGCGAAGCTGGTGTTTGTGCCAAATTGGTACGTGCCCCATGTCAAAGTGCCTGCCCTGCCGGTGTCGACGTTCCGGGCTTCATTTCGCTTACTGGTGAAAAACGATATGCTGAAGCCTTGAAACTTCACCGCGAACGCAATCCGTTTGCTGCTGTTTGTGCCCGGGTATGTTTCCATACCTGCGAAGACAAATGCCGCAGAGCAAGCCTCGATTCGTCCGTTTCTATTCGTGGCGTAAAACGCTTTATGGTCGATCAGGAAATCACCATTCAACTTCCTGAAATGCGAGAAAACGCTATAAATAGCCAAAAGAAAATTGCAATCATCGGAGCTGGTCCTGCTGGTCTTTCCTGTGCATACTTCCTCGCCAGGCTGGGCTATAAACCCAAAGTATTCGAGGCCGAACAGCGCCCCGGTGGAATGTTGGTCCAAACGATTCCATCGTACCGACTTCCGAGAGAAATTCTTGCCCGCGAAATCCGTATGATCGAAAATATGGGAGTAGATATCCAGACAGGAATACGCTTGGGTACTGATTTCACACTTACCTCATTGAAAGAGGAAGGTTATCATGCTGTTTTTGTGGGCGTTGGAAATCCGGAGGGAATAAAACCCAAAATACCCGGCATCGACAGCGAAGGTGTGGTTGACGCATTAAAGTTTCTACAGACCTATAACCTGAGAGGTTCAGTTCCTGTTGGTAAAAGGATCATTGTGGTTGGTGGCGGAAATGCTGCCATCGACGCTGCCCGAACTGCTGTTCGCTTAGGAGCTGAAAAAGTGAGCGTGGTTTATCGCCGGACTCAGGAAGAAATGCCAGCCTGGGCTGAAGAGATTGATGCAGCTATGGATGAACAGATTGAACTTCTGACCCTCACCAATCCCAAAGAAATATTGACTGAAAACGGTAAAGTTTCGGGAGTATTTTGTGTTCGCATGAAACTGGGTGCATTCGATTCGAGCGGTCGCCGGAAACCTGTTGAAAGCGATGAGTCCTTCACGATGGATGCTGATCAGATTATTGTGGCCACCGGACAAACTCTTGATGTAGAAAGTATAACCGATGGAGTATTGCTGGATTTAACAGGTAAATCGCAAATAAAATGTGACAAGCAAAACGGGCAAACGTCCCAATCGTGGATATTCACAGGAGGAGATGCTGCAACAGGTCCATCATCGGTGATTGAGGCAGTGGCTGGTGGAGAAAGAGCAGCTGTTGGAATCGATCTTTTCCTGACCGGAGATAAACACGATTTCTGGCGCAACGAAAAGCACAACGACAGCTTCTTCGATCCTGAAGCCGATCCGGCCAAATACCCGCGAACACACATGGTCATGCTGAGTGCAGGTCGACGTATGCACAACTTCGATGAAGTGGAATTGGTTTGGCCCGAAGGCGAAGCCATCCGACAAGCTAGAAGATGTTTGAGGTGTGACTATGGGAGCAAGTAAAGCCCCACTCAACCTCCCCGAATGGGAGGAGCAAAAAGAAGATCAGGTTAATAAATTATAGCTCCAAAAAGCAAAAGTCCCCCCTGGGGGATTTAGGGGGCTTAAAACATTTCAGAAATGACAACAGTATATATCAACAAACAAGCAGTAGAAATCAAAGAAGGCAGTACTATTTTTGACGCGGCGGCGAAGGCCGGGATCCGGATTCCGACGCTATGTCATGTCGAAAATCAAATTCCCAAAGGAGCATGCCGGGTTTGCATGGTCGATGTGGAAGGTGCGCGAAATATGGTAGCATCATGCACCACACCGGTTACCGAAGGAATGAAAATCACCACCAATTCGAAAAGTGTTCGGGAAGCCCGAAAGTTTGTGGTTGAGTTATTGATTTCGGAACATTGTGGCGAGTGTAAAACCTGCGTGCGCAACGAAGATTGTGAATTGCAGCAATTGGCCACAGAAATGGGCATCATGGAAATCGCATTTCCGGGAGAGACCCTGAAAACATTTATCGACGATAGTACTCCGGCACTGGTGCGCGATTCAGGTAAATGTATCAAATGCCGCCGCTGCATGACGGTTTGCAACGAAATACAAGGCGTTGGTTCGCTGTTTGCACAAGGTCGTGGCTTCGAATCGAAAATCGGACCTGCTTTCGATCAGCACCTTGACGGTGTGGTATGCGTGCAATGTGGACAATGTGCTGCTATTTGTCCGGTTGGCGCCATAACTGAGAAAGAGCACATCGATTTTGTGTGGGAAGCCATTGAAGATCCCCGGAAATTTGTAGTTGTACAGACTGCTCCAGCCATTCGGGCCGCATTGGGTGAATGTTTCGATTACGAACCAGGTACACTGGTGACCGGTAAAATGGTTTCTGCATTGCGACTTCTTGGTTTCGACCGCGTTTTCGATACTAATTTTGCAGCCGATCTGACTATTATGGAAGAAGGAACTGAACTTCTTACCAGATTGAAGACTGCTTTGGTTGATAAAAAACAAGTTGCCTTGCCACAGTTTACATCCTGTTCTCCGGGATGGATCAAATATGCCGAGTATTTTTATCCTGAAATTTTGGATAATATTTCGAGTTGCAAATCGCCGCAGCAAATGTTTGGCGCGGTAGCCAAAACCTATTACGCTAAAAAAGCAGGTGTCGATCCGAAAGACATTATCGTGGTTTCAGTAATGCCATGTACCGCCAAGAAGTTTGAATGTCAACGCCCCGAAATGAACGACAGTGGATTTCAGGATGTCGATTACGTTTTAACCACCCGCGAATTGGCACGAATGATCAAGCAGTCGGGCATCGAATTCAGGAATCTGGAAGAAGGAGTGATGGATTCACCCATGGGCAGTGGCTCGGGTGCAGCCGATATTTTCGCCAATACCGGCGGTGTAATGGAAGCCGCTCTGCGCACAGCTTACGAAATAGTAACCGGACGCGAATTACCCGTTGGAAATCTGCATCTTCAACCTGTAGCTGGTTTGGATGGTGTAAAAAAAGCATCATTGATTATTGAAGGTTGCCTGCCAGCGTGGAGTTTTTTGGAAGGTGTGGAACTAAAGGTTGGTGTGGCCCACGGACTGGGAAATGCAAAGAAAATTATTGAAGCGATGAGGGCAGGCGAAGTATTTCATTTTATCGAAGTGATGACTTGTCCGGGAGGTTGTATTGGTGGTGGCGGACAACCCCGCTTTACTACCAACGAAATCAGGAAGAAACGAATTGGTGCCATTTACAAGGAAGACGAAGGAAAACAACTCCGGAAATCGCACTTAAATCCTGAAATTCTTCAGATTTATGAAGAGTTTCTGAAGCAGCCGCTCAGTCATTTGTCGCACGAATTATTGCATACCAAATATTTCGACCGGAATTAACGTCAGGTTCTCTAAGTTACTCATCCGATGACTCGATTCATCGGATGATTTGGTCATGTCAATCCTAATCTTGTAATGCTTTAATTCTGGAAACCAGCAGGGTAATGCCAATTCCGAAAACACCGATCACCGCGAAAGAATAACGTAAGCCAGCAAGTTCCGAAATATATCCGATGAGTGGCGGCCCCATTAAAAAACCTAAAAACCCAACGCTTGAAACTGTTGCCAGCGCAATGC
>Ga0136636_10000590_pt1 | contig 19244 bp, 15 predicted proteins | sample AntDrymUQ8522106_2_FD_104653 | JGI IMG/M metagenome (GOLD analysis project Ga0136636, IMG submission 104653) | Polar desert sand microbial communities from Dry Valleys, Antarctica - metaG UQ852 (21.06) | ecosystem: Environmental > Terrestrial > Soil > Desert | place: Antarctica: Dry Valley... | reverse complement strand
ATTTATATTTACTTCAATGGCTTTATGGGAAAGTCATTTTGCCCAGAGCGGTGCTGGATGAACTCTTAAGGTTACCCGAGTTTGGGCATGACCTTAGCGAGATTACTCATGCTGATTGGCTTGAAGTCCACGAGCCAACCAATTGGGAAAAGGTCAGGGAACTCCGTATAAACTTGGACGAAGGAGAATCTCAAGCCATTGCTTTGGCTCAAGAGCTTTCTGCTGATTTTCTTTTAATTGATGAAGCGAGAGGGCGATCTTTTGCTAAAGCAGAAGGGGTTACCATTTTAATAATAGCAGGCGAAATTGAATCATAAATGACTGAACAAAAAGACATCCGCGCCATCTCTCTCCCTAACCTCGAAGTGCTTTTCGCTTCTTGGGGAGAGCCGCGCTTTCGCGCCAAACAGGTCTATGAATGGCTCTGGGTAAGGGGCGTAACGGATTTGGAAGCCATGACTAATGTATCAAAAAGTCTGCGCACTAAACTCGCGGAGGAATTCAGCTTTTTTACACTCACGGAAGATAAAACCCAGCACAGTGCCGATGGCACCATCAAATCTCGCTGGCTTACGCATGATGGCCACCGGATCGAAAGTGTGTTGATCCCCGTGCCAGATGATGATCGCTTCACCGTTTGTGTAAGTACACAGGTGGGTTGTAGCCTCACTTGCGCGTTTTGCGCTACGGGTCAAATGGGCAGAAAACGCAACCTAAGTGCCGCTGAAATTTTTGACCAAGTAGTCGGCGTGAATCGTCAGAGCCTCGAAAGTTTTGGTAAACCGCTCACCAATGTCGTTTACATGGGCATGGGCGAACCCTTGCTGACGTATTCCGGCACCATGGAAAGCATTAATCGCATCACGGCTCCTGCGCCTGAAGGCTTGGGTATGGGCGCTCGTCGTATCACAGTCAGTACCGCAGGCATCGCCAAAATGATCCGCAAAATGGCCGATGATGGGTATCGGTGCAACCTGGCGCTCAGCTTGCACGCTGCTGACGACACCAAACGAAATGAGATCATGCCAATCAATGAGAGCAACAACCTTGCTGCCCTCATGGAAAGCCTCGAATATTATTATTGGAAAACAAAAGGCCGTATTTCTTACGAATACATTGCATTTGACGGCTTCAATGATTCACTGGAGGATGCTGTAAAACTAGTGCAACTCTGCCGCCGAAAATTCCCGGTGCGCGTAAATATCATTGAATATAACCCGATTGAAGGACTTGCTTTTGTAAAATCGGATGAAAATCGACTCAACACTTTTGGGGCTTACCTAGCTAAAGAAGGTGTGACCGTAACGGTGCGCCGTAGTCGGGGGAAAGATATTGATGCCGCTTGTGGGCAGCTGGCGAATAAGTGAGGAAGAAATCACCTCTATTTTTTTTGTAGTTCGTCTATCTTTTCGAGCAGCCATTTTTTCGAGGTGGAAGAAGAGGTAGCCATTACTTGTTCCCTAAATTTAGCGGTAGCCTTCAGCCCAAACATTTTCATGTCCATCAATTTTTTTACAAAATTTAAATAGTTACCATACTCTCGTTTTAAATTTTTGGACATCACCTTATTGCGCCGGATAAAAATTCGGAAGCTATCAATAAGCGATTCCATAGCAAAGGTTTCATTTAGCTCGTAATACGTTTGAATTAAAATGAGCTTGGAGCCAAGTAGATAAACTACGTTATTATACTCCACATTCCCAAGAAGCTCTAATACGCTTGAATACCTTTTTTGATGGAAATATAGGTAAGATAGATTGAATATTCGAGCATTTTCCCGGATACTTGAGGGCAAATAGGGTGTATGTTCTTCAATAAAATGCTCGATCCAATTATACTCCCCTACACCTAATCCAACAGTGACAATGTTTTTAAAAATACCTTCCGAAAGGATTTCTCCTTCCAATAGAATTCCTTTTTGAATAATATTTTTGAATATCTGAAACATTTCAAGGTAATACTCTCGCTTCCCCTGATTAATTTTTAAAGCGCAATAGTTCTGAGCAATAAAATAGCATTTTCGAAGATCAGTCTTGGAGAGATGTTCGGATTGAGATTCCAGGCTTTCAAGCAATATTTTAAAGTGAGATTCTATTTCCGGTTCTAGAAGGCAATTCACGACTTGGCTATATACAGTAAGTAAGGGTACGGACTCAAACCGTTCATTTTCCAGATGCACCCAGAAGCCATCCGGCAATTCCAGGCTCTTTTCAGAGACCCGAGATCCTTGATAAAGAAGCCAACCAATGTACAATTCTAATTTTTGCGTGAGGTAAAAACACTCCAAATAAAAATCGGCAGAAGCGAGCTTTTCAGCGTATCCCGAGACAGAAAGGTGTTTGGAGGTCTTGTTTACAATGTTGTTATGCAGGTTGAACTTTGCGAGGTAAAATTCTGTGGATTGACCTGGCACCTCTTCGAGCAAGCGGGTAATGTTTCGTTCAATCCCGGAAAGGTGTTTTTTGAGCTCCGGTTTTTCTAAAAGCCGTTGCAAATCAAGCGCTTCTGCAAGTGGGTTTTCATTGCGAGCCTCCGCAGAAAGAAATCGCAGGGCCATTTGGCTGAGCTCAGAGGAGAGTCGGCGCAGATGAGTATCATTGTAAGGTTTATTTGGGTACAATTTTTGCCATACCTGTGTTCGTTCAAGGGTGGTAAACGTTCCGTCCCGTAGCACTTTATCTGCAATATCGAAAAGCAGTAATACATCTGGCTGGTCATTTAAGTACGGCGAAAGCAGGTATTTCCGAAAGCGATTGCACTCGACTTTGGAAAGTGTTTGGAGTACGGAAAAGAGTTTTTCACTAAACATTTTTAAACCTGTGGTCAATGTGATTAAAGTGGGCCATAAAATCAGTGGGCGTAAGGAGGATGATAGAAATTGCTAGAAGACCATTTTTTATTGAGACAGAAAGTGCATGTAAAGCATTGAAATTTAATGTATTAACTTCTTTTTAATGAAAAAAAATGCCCGGCAAGTTCGGAAAAATGTCTTTGTTCGGTAACAAAAAAATCCTAACCTTTGTAAAGTGAAACTCTGCCCTACCAAAGCCGTACCAACTTAAAACCAAAATAATCCGTCTTGATGAACATTCTCAAACTTGTAAGCAGATGCAAAAGCATGTCTACTTTCTGTTGGTGCTGCTTTCGGCAGTCCTTTTTTCTGGCCAATTGGCCGCGCAATGTGACCGTGTAGGCAGGGTAATGAGCGTTACCCCGGGTTGTGGTGCCAAAATCATTGATTTAGACAACGGTCAATCCTTCAATGCAGTACTTGGAGCAGATGGGCTATCTGGGGGGCAAACCTTCACCTATAGTGCAGAATCTGCTCAATTGCCTATAGGATGTCAGGCGGGGGCATTTCCCATAGTAGCGCTTACCTGCGTTTCTGATAAATTGCCTTGCACGGCACAATTTGCTCGAATTCCCAAGGCAGATCAATTGCTTACCTACAAATTTGTGGCTCATATTTATGATCCTGTGGTACAGAGCTGCCATTGGGATTTTGGAGACGGACAAACCGATACGGGTGGACAAACAGAACATACCTTTCCAACCGCAGGGAGCTATACCGTTTGCCTGACTTTATCGGATGCGTCAGGCTGTTCAATTGAGGAATGTGACACGGTATTAGCCAGCGATCAAGACTACAATTGGTGTGGTTTTGACATTCAGGTGACTGCAGTTGGCACAACGTTGCAAGGACGCTTATTGCCCTCGACCAATAATACGGAATTGGTTTTGGAAAGTATTCAATGGTATACGAATAAATCTAGCCAAATCATTTCAGAAGAACCGTCTTTTTCAGCACCACTGCCAGGTTATGGAACGTATATCGTTTGTGCAAATTACCAGGTGCGGAATTTGTTTGATGGAAGCTTGTGCAGTGCTACGCGTTGTCAAAGTATTACGGTGGCAGAAAACGCCTGTCTTAATCCGGGTTTGGCAGATTTTACCAGCCTTTGTCCGGGGACTTCCCAATTGTACGCGCCTGTGTGTGGCTGTGACGGCATCACCTATGCCAATGAATGCGAAGTTATGTCCAAAGGACTCTCGCAATGGTGGGCAGGTGAATGTGGGACTGTTTTTGGCACTTGTCTTACCAAACTTGAGGCAAAAATTATTAGTGGTTCTCCAGATGCGGGTTATCTGGCGCGGTTCTGCAATTTAAGCAATGGGAATTATACTTTTTCACAACTCGATTTTGGCGATGGAACGCCACTTTGGGAAGGCACGAGTTGGGATACAATTTTACACCAATATGATTCAGCGGGTATTTACCGCGCCAACTTGACGGTTTGGAGTGCCACCGGCTGCATTTCTTCGATGACTCAATTGATGGTCACCGACGCCATGAGTATGGTGATTGAGGAAATGCCTGTCGCTACAGATTATGTAATGCCAGGCGATGCCAATCGGGATCAACATGCCAATGTCTACGACTTGCTCAACCTCGGTGTGGGCCATTTTAGTACGGGTGCTCCCAGGCCAGATGCCAGTACCGCCTGGAGCCCTCAATTCGCACCGAATTGGGATAATGTTGTAGCGGAATCTGTGAATTATAAGCACTTGGATTGTGATGGAAATGGTGCTGTTAATGAATTTGATGCCGATGTAATTACCCAGCATTATAGAGCCATTGACACCAGCGAACTCGCTTTTTTGTCGGGATTGCCTCAATTGCGACTGGAATTTGACCAGGATACGATCATTGTCGATCCGAATAATCCTGCTCCGGTACAAATAACAGCATCGCTTAAAGTGGGAAGCCCGAGCCAGCCTGCTTTAGGGCTGTACGGTTTGGCATTTGCCTTACGATATCCTGACTATGTGAACCACAACCCAGATGCAGATTACGATGATGACCTTTTTGGATCGACCAACCACTTGCTTTGGCTCTCCAAAGATGTACATGACAGGTATCAGTTAGATCTAGGCTTAACTCGAAAAAACAGCCTTCCCGTCAATGGTTATGGTCGGGTTGCTAAAGTTACTTTTAGTACCGATGTCATTATAATAATTGATGTTATTTCTCGCGAAGAAAGCAAGCCAGTGCCATTTTCGGTACCCATCAGAGGTTTAAAAGCCATCGACAAATATGGCAACAAGTTTGAAATTTCGGTGCCAGCTACACAAGACACGGTGTGGATCAAAACACTCCCAAGCTCTGGCACCAAGGAGGAAATACTGCGCGCTAAAGTGCTGCTCAGCCCTAATCCAGCGGTTGACGTAACGGAACTTTACACTTCCGATCTACACGTAGAAGCCATAGAGGTGCTAAACAGCCTGGGTCAAAAAGTGCGCGCCTACCAATCCTCAAGTACCCGCAGTACGCGACTGGAAGTATCAGACTTGATAAGTGGAGTATACACCGTACGCATTCGGGCTGAAGAAGGCATGGTGGAAAAGAAGCTGGTCGTGCGGTAGACTAGAGGGTAATTGGTTATTTGGGAAGCCAAAGCTTTGCCACTCAAATAACCAAATCAACAAATAACCAAATACCCCTCAGTCTACCTACTTTTGCCCGCAAATGCTGTTCTGGGTAAATTTATTTTTCTGGCCTGTCGCCCTATATGTTGGGCTTTGTCTTGTGTTCTACTTTGGACAAGACTTGTTTTTCTTTCGTCCAGAACGGCTCGCCAAATCCTTTACCTACCAATATCCCTTTCCTTTTACAGAGGTTAATTTTGACATGGAAGACGGCGGCATGGTAAATGCCCTGCATTTTCGTGTGCCAAACAGCAAGGGAGTCGTTTTTTACATCAAAGGGAATTCGCGCAGCATCAAAGGCTGGGGGAAATTTGCAAAAGACTTTGTTGGCAAAGGCTTCGATTTTTTCATCCTTGATTTTCGGGGCTTTGGCAAAAGCCGTGGCCACCGCACGGAGGAAATTCTTTTCAGCGACCTCCAACATGTTTACAAATGGCTTGCTGACGAATATAGCGAAGATCGGATCGTGCTTTATGGGCGTTCGCTTGGCAGTGGACTTGCGGCTCGGGTAGCGTCCTGGAATCGACCTCGAATGGTCATCATGGACTGTCCGTACTATTCCTTTTTATACCATATTTCGCGGTATGCATTTATTTTGCCCATTAGATGGCTGTTGCGTTACCAAATTAGAACAGACCGGTTTATCAAAAAAGTACGTTGCCCCATACACATTATTGGCGGTACAAAAGATCGCCTCATCCCATACCGCCAATGCGAGATGCTCAAAGCGTTGGCTCCTGAGAAAATCACACTTCACCCCATCGTTGGAGCAGGACACAACAACCTGCCCGATTATCCCGAATACCATGATCTACTTTACGACATTCTCCATGAAGCTTTTGAGGTGGAGAAGGATTGGAAATTAGCAGCCTGAACAACCCACCTTCGCTCCCGCCCACTGAGATTTCCTGCGCGTACTCGGCTGGAAAAAATTTGGCTAATTTGTTAAGGTGGTCAACATGGGCCTTGGGAAGTAGAATAGCCCCGTTTTATCGTTCATAGATTTTATCTTACAAATGAATCGCACACAAAAACTCGCTTTTGCACTCCTGCTTTTTCCGGCATTTCTTTATGCCCAAAAAACAAATCCGCCTTCCACTGGGAAACCTGTCATAACACCTAGTTCTGTTAAGGATTCTGGGGTTAAACCTGCTGCTTTGAAGGATTCGGCAGGTAACCCGGCCAATGGGAAGGATTCGGCGGGTAACCCCGCCTACGCCAAGGCTTCGGCGGGTAAAAAAGATACCGCGATTTTAAAACTTTTTGAGAAACCAGGCGACATCAAATGGGTCAAATATTTCAAAGGCCGATTAGATGATGCCACTGTAGTAGATCTTGCACTTGGCTTCGATGGGCGCAATTGCAGAGGGTATCTAAGCTACTCCAAAAGCCTCATTCGATTCAACCTTTCTGGCGCATTGGATACTGCTGGTTTTACGCTTGAAGAGCGTGATATGGCGCGTGGTGTTACAGGATTGTTGCGCGGAACGTTTAGAAACCGACATATTGAAGCTGAATGGTTTAACGCTGACAATACGATTGGGAGCCGTTTGGAGGCCGAAGAAGTAGCTCAAGGCCAAGTCATTGCACTCAATTGTTCCGATAATAAATGGAGCAGTCGCTATATCACCCGATACAACGGCGCACGTTGCGACATGGTGCTGGTACGCACTCAAAATGGCGCGCTAGATGGTTTCCTATGGGTGGAATCGGATGGCCGTACTTACCGACTTAAAGGCGATTTGAAAGCCGATGGTGCCTACGAAATGGAAGTACTGGGCTCTGGAGATCGCCTTGCAGCCCTGCTGAGTGGAAATCTAAAACCTGGCCAAAATACAGACTGTAATTGGGTGGGAAGTGGCGAGCGACGAGCCTTCAAGTTTATCCTTAAAGATCACTTCTTGCTCGGCTGTTACGAATATGCAGATTATGCCACCAGCTATGATGTATTGTATCCGCGTACCCCTTGTGCCCATTGCAACACCCAACTTGATAAACAGGTAAATCAATGGATAGAGCGCTGTAAAGCAACATTTTCAGCAAAAAAAATTCCATTAACTCCCGCAAATCGCGGAAGACAGCGAGCCAGTGCATGGCCAGAAATTGCTTGCTGGACCGACAATGTTTTGGCGGGCTACGTCACTTTTTCTGATACCTGGACGGAACAGGCGCAAGGTCTTTCCTTTAATTACGACTTGCGGACAAACAAAGAGGTTAGCCTTGATGATCTTTTCAACAAGGGTTTCAATGCGCAAAAATATCTCACCGACTGGGCAAACCGTGAAATGCCCAAACTCCCATCGTTCGCCAGCGACCCAGGCTACCGGGAATGGCTAACTAAAGAAGGGTTCCCACTCTTTGCGCTCCGACGCGAAGGACTGGAAATCAGCACCTTGTTTCATCCACAATATGGTCGACAGACATTGCTCGTGCCATATTCCGGACTCAAAACTTACCTCAAGAAAGATAGCCCTGTGGGAGAGTTTTTGAGGTAGTTTTTTCATTAATGACAATAATAAACTATGGAAGATTGGCAAATAGATTTTGAATGGATCCGGACGCAGCACATGCTAAAAGATACCATGAAACGAGAGGTAATCCCCGACCTGAATACCGTTCTCTTTTTGATTGGTATACAAGAATTGGGTCGCTGGAAACGGGCGTTTTCCAAAGAAGAAAAACAAGACTTGATGCATATCGCAGTGTGCCGCTTGCTGAGTCAGGAAGGCTTTTTTGAATTCGTAGGTCGCGATGAAGATGGTTGGCCACATTATCGCCAGGCCTTGGAAATGCCTAAACAGGAAACGTCCCAACAAGAAAAACTCCTGAAAAAGAACGCGATACGTTATTTTCAGGAGTGGGAAAAAGAGTAGCACGAAATTTATTTCGCCAACATGTAGCGCGAAATTTATTTCGCTAGCAAGTAGCACGAAATTTATTTCGCTAACAAGTAGCGTGAAATTTATTTCGCCAAGTATCTAATGGCAAATTTTTTGTTGCTGCTCAGCTGTCAGTACACTACGAAGGTTGTTTTTCCAATCCTCATGCAGTTGTTTCCAATCCCCGCGCTCATGTTCACCATTAGCCCTGGCGGATTCAATGGCCTGTACTTTTTGGAGGTTGAAAGCATAGACTTTGCCTTTTTGTTCTTCGGTCAGTTCCAGGTGGCGTGCTAATTTTTCCGTGATTGTACCAGCTTTTTCAGCGGTTGACAAATGCGACCATCGATACCAGCCAATTCCTTTGGCTGCAAGGGATAAGAGCAGAACGGCAGAGATGCCAATAATCCAGCGTCTTTTTTTCATGTTGCTTAAAATTTTAATGGTGAAGGTTGACGCTCCCGGATTTACACCGTAGCGTTTTGGTTTTCATCAGGGCTTTCTTGTCCGCCCATATTGCCCCAGCCGCGTTTTCCCCAGCGTTGGGAGAATTGCTCGCGCTGTTCGGGACTCATTTTTTGCCAGCGTTCTCGCATGTGGTGCCCCCGCATCCGACCGAAGCCGCCTCGGCCGCCTCGTGGGCCAAATCCGCCGGTGAGTAATCTACCCAAAATCATCAGGCCGAGTGCCTGAAAAAAGCTGAGCACTGGAAGTCCAAAAATGACCGCTGCCAGGTTATTCCAAAGCAGCATGGTTGCGAGCGTGATTGCGGTAATAAATAGGGTGCCGAAGATGATGCCTTTTGCCACCCATTGCCATTTCATGTATTTCATTGTAATGTTGATTTTAATGATTGAATGTTGTTGTTAATCGCTTAGCCAGTCGTCAAAATGCGCTCGTAATCGCATGACAGCGTATCGTTTTCTAGCCAAAAGGGTGTTAATAGAGACTCCTGTTTGCTCGGCCATTTCTTTGAACGACACATCGTTGAGTTCGTGCGCTACGAATACTTCACGTTGCGCTTCTGGCAGTTGTTCTAAAGCCGCAGTTAGCTCATCCCAGAATTCTTTTGTTTCCAACAGCGTATCAGGTAAGTTTTGCTCCAGCCAATGGTCGAAGAGCAGATCATGGGCCTGTTCTGGGTCATATTCCTGGTTTTCGGTGCCTTCCGGGGCGATTTGACTGAATGGTACGGTTTTCTTTTTTCGATAATAATCCGTCACACGATTTCGGGCGGCAGTAAAAAGCCAATTGCCGATCTGCTCAATTTCGTCCAAATCTTCTTGCCGTGTGAGCTGCAGCCACACATCCTGAGCCGTATCTTCGGCCACTTCAAAATCCCGAATTTTGGAGCGCACAAAAGCCAATACCCTTCGGCCATACTGCCCGAACCATTCGGTGATTTTGCTGTCTCGTTGCTGATTTGCCAATTCGATTTCCAACTTTTACTTTGTTTATAAAAGGCATGACGGATGAGTCAAGACCATATTGTAAAGCGCCGAAAAATAATACCTTCGCTCCATGCACACGCACAGTCTTTTTGAACTCAACGAACACATCCGCCGGATACTGGCACTCAATTTCGAGCAACCAGTCTGGATTGTGGCCGAGCTGGCCCAGGTAGGAGAATCCCGAGGCCATCGGTACCTGGATTTGGTGCAAAAGGGCGAAAATGGCGATGTAATTGCACAAGCCCAAGCCGCGCTCTGGTCCGCTGAATTTAAACAGATCAATGCCCGATTTCCCTTAGGTTTAATTCCATTGCTTCGGCAGGGACTGGAATTGCGGATGCAAGTACGCCCGGAATTCCACGAGCGCTACGGATTCAAGCTACATATTACAGATATTGATCCGGCGCACACTTTTGGCCAACTCGATTTGCTGCGCCGACAAACCATCCAAACTTTAAGAGAACAAGGACTTTTTGATCAAAACAGAAGCTTACCACTTCCGATCGTATTGCAGCGCATCGCCGTCATCAGCAGCGAAAACGCAGCAGGGTTACAAGACTTTCGAGTACATTTGGAGCACAACTCCTTCGGATACGCATTTGATTGTCAATATTTTATCGCAGCAGTTCAGGGTAAAAACGCGGAGCTGGAAATTATAGAGACATTGGAAAAAATAGGCCGAAGCCCGAAAAAATTTGACTGTGTGGTGGTGGTTCGGGGCGGAGGAGCAAAGCTTGATCTCATGGCTTTTGATGGGCTGGCACTTTGCCAAAAAGCAGCCCAAATACCCTTACCACTCATCGTCGGGATAGGGCATGACGTGGATGAATCGGTACTCGATTTGGTGGCGCATACCTCGCTTAAAACGCCTACTGCCGTGGCGGATTTTCTGATAAATCACAACCTAATTTTTGAAGGAAATGTACTCGAAGCGGCGAGCGATTTGGAAAGTATTGCTCAAAATATTCTAAAAATCAAAGATTTAGAACTGGAGCGAGCGGAAACAACTACTCGATTTTCAGCCCGCGAGCAAACTAAGGATGCTGTCCGAAACCTTAGTTTTTTGGCAGAAAAATTGCCCGCTATTACGTCCCAAATTCTTCGGGAACACGATCGTGAGCTGGAAAAAATGGAGGCTATTTATCTGAATCTCCATCCTGAAAATGTGCTTCGTAGGGGTTATAGTATTACCTTCAAAAATGGCAAAGCCATTGCGTCTTCCATGGATGTTCACCCAGGCGACGAGTTGGAAACCCGATTGAGTGAGGGTTTGCTGAAATCAAAAGTGTTGTAGTTGTTCTGCATTTTGCACAAGGTGTTTTTTTTGTAAGAACCTAGCCAAACTAGCAAATAAGAAATTGTGAGCGTAGAGGGCTTCTTATTTTTACGCACTTTTTCATCTTTGATACCCATCTATTTACTTATGAAAAACCTCGTGTTGCTTTTATTTTGCTGGTTATCTTCATTCCACACGAGCCTCTTTGCCCAATGGCAACCTACGGATGGCCCTTTTGGAGGCAATGTTAATTCCCTTAATTCTAATGCCAATTACCTTTTTGCAAGTACCTGCAATGGGGTGTTTCGTAGCGCAGATAAAGGCCAAAACTGGGAAAAGGCCTCACAAGGATTGCCGCAGGAATCTTTTTGCGCCAATTATTTAATTGTTTTAGGGGATACCCTTTTGACGATGACCCTTGCTTATGAACAAAACAATGTAAAATTCCATCTTTTTAGAAGTGATAATCATGGTGATTCATGGGTTGGAATTAATCTCCCAAGTCCACAAATTTATTTACTGAGGCTTTACGGTAATAGTAATGTGATTATCCTAGATTCTGATCAAGGGACACTAATGACCAAAAACAATGGAGCGACTTGGGCACCTGCTCAAAATCCTGCTAGACTTTTGGCTGCATTTGGCTCAAAAGACGCCGGAAATAGCCCTTTTTATGCTACAGTTGGGAATAAAATCTACGTTTCAGATGAAAATGCTGAAAACTGGACGACGCTCTGCGAAGTAAATGTTGCGGAACCCCCTTATATTGATCACTTATTTATCGAAGACAGTTTGATCATGGTACATTTTTACCCTGGCAAAACGTATAGGTCTACGGATTTGGGCAGTAGTTGGGAGTTAATAACCAGTCATGATTATGTGTGTTCGTATTTGCGTCTTGATGGGAGTTTATTTGGCCTAAATGGTTACAGTGGAGAAATTTTAAAGTCTGACAATAATGGGAAAGACTGGTATCCACCGCTCAACTCAAGCATACCACTAAAATTTGATGGAGTGCATGCTATTGGGCAGTCCCTTCTATTCAACTCCATCTATGGTTTAGGGGTATACCGATCAGATGACAATGGTCAATCAGTCTTTTCTGCCAATAGAGACTTGGTAGCCTCTAACTCGCATTTGAAAATTTATGAGGATACACTGTACGCTATAGGTCTTTTTCATTTATTCAAATCTTCGGCCCAAGACATACATTGGGACACCATATCGCATTTCACTAGCAGTACTATTGGCTCAGGCTCCAATTTTTTCAAGGTAAAAAATGGACTTTTTGAGTTTGTTGGCCAGAACAAGCTCCTTCGATCAATGAACTATGGAGCAAGCTGGGAACAGCTTATCATCAATACAGCCATCCCGGTCAATACAGCTATTGGCGGAGAAGAAGATATCTTTTTAAAAAGCGGGAACTACGGAGACACCCTATTATATCAATCCTCAGATTTAGGGAATACCTGGACTGAAATTGGTACTAATATAACAGCTCAAATCGGAGCTCCCATTCAAGATATCTATGTTTTCCAAGGGGACTGGTATATTGCTGCTGAAAATGGTTTCTATCGCTCCACAAATAAAGGCCTTAACTGGATTGATGAGAGTCAAGGGCTTTTTCCTTTGCCAAATGGGCAAAAAACTTGGAATGCACAATTTTATAGCTCGGCAGATTATTTGGTGATTGTTACTAAATCAACGACACCCTTGGGCGGTTTTAATACGACTAACTATTGGATTCGGCATAAAGATAGCCTGGAATGGAAGGAGCCCAATTCAGGTCTGCCCTATTATGATGATCAAAGCATTGACTTTTTAGAACTAAGCTTTGCTCAGGCAGGCAATATTCTGCTAATGAGTTATGGTTACCAAGGTATTTTTGGCAGCACGGATGGAGGCGAGACCTGGCAACAACAAATAGACGGCTTACCAGGATATTACGCAGTATATGGTTACTTATCAATCACTTCGACAAGTCAAAATGTATTCCTGTCCGTCAGAGACCAAGGTGTATGGCAGCGCTCAGTGGCTGATTTCACCTTGGCATCCAAAGACTTGGATCAACCGAGCAGCATTCAAATGGTCATCGCACCAAACCCGAATTCCGGGAATTTTGAATTACAATTGCCAGAAGTGGTCTTGCAATTCCAAGTGTTTGATCATTTGGGCAAACTTCGTTTTTCATCAAGCCAGCTTCCTGACCGATCCATTCACCTTCAAGGTTTGGAAAATGGGGTGTATTATATTTTGGCTAGAACTCCGTCAGGGCTTGTTTCTCAGCGATTTATTCTACAGCGTTAAATCCGGAAATTCGCTTTACGTTTTCTTACTGGCTGCTCTTGCATTGCAAGGACAGCCAGTTTTTATGTTTGCACAATTATTGCCCAGAAAATTCGACATTTGCCGCCGTTCCGCAAACCGTTGTCTCTCTTGAAAAACAACTTTTGCAACCTTTCGTTTGTAGCACAAAGCCCCAATAGCCTGAATCCGCGACGATGAAATATTACTCCGCCTTTGCCACTCTATTCCTTTTTTTAGGGCTGAATACCCTCTCTGCTCAATCAGTAGCCGAGCTTGAAGCTAAGTTTAATCGTTCTTCCTCCAAGAACGAGCGCATGAATTATGCTTACCAAATAGCTGAAAAAACCATTGCTACAAATGCCAAAAAGGCCTCCGACTATGCCGTGCGGGCCAATCAATTGGCGGTAGAGATCGGTGATAAACGCAAAGAAGCAGATGCGGCTGTCATGGCTGCTGATGCTGAATATCGTTTGCGCAATTATAAGGAGGCTGCTGGCAGATTCAATCGCTCCTGGAATACTGCCCGTAATTATGGTTTCCGGGATTTGGTCTTGACCAGCGCGGAGAAATTGCAGGATATTGCATTGAAACAGAACGATTTGCGTGAAGCACTCAAGTGGAGCAGCGAAACCGTGAAATACCTCAAAGAATCTGGTGGTGGCGCAAGAGGTGGCGGTGAATCCTTGCGAAAACTTGAAAATCAGTTGGCTTCTGCAGAGTCTGACAACCGCGCTTTACGTGAACAATTGGCTTCTGCCACCGGGCAAACCCAGGTTTTGGAAAACACCTATCAAACCCAACTCAAAGCAGTAGAAGAAAAAAGCCAGCTAGTCCTTACCGAAAAAGATGTAGCCCTGACTCAGGCCTCCAAAACGGCCCTCCGAGCCGATTCTGCCGCACGCACCTATTCGCTCAAGCTCAAAAATATGACAGAAGATCAAATGATCGACTCTATCGTGCAGGCACAACAAGAGCGGGAGATACAAACCCAAAAAGCCCGCCTTGCGGAAGCAGAATTGTTCCGGGAGCAGAGTGAAAATATTCGAAACATCCTTGGGTTAATTGTACTGTTCGTGCTGTTTTTTGCCATCCTTTTTTATGCCCGTTTTCGGGCTAAAAAGCGAACAGCCAACGAACTTTCAGAGAAAAATGCACTCATTGAAGAAGAGCAAAAACGCTCTAATAATCTCTTACTCAACATCTTGCCGCCAGCCATAGCGCAAGAATTGAAAGCCCGAAACAAGGTAGCTGCTAGAAAATATGACCAGGCAACAGTGATGTTTATAGATTTTAAAGGCTTCACAACCATAGCAGAAATGCTTAGCCCGGAACGCCTGGTGGAAGAGCTCGATCTTTGTTTTTCTAACTTTGACGGCATTATCAGCAATTACCGAATTGAGAAAATCAAAACCGTTGGAGATGCATATATTTGTGCAAGCGGCCTCTCGGACATGAATGCAAGCCCTTCGGATATGGTCAAGGCAGCCCTTGAAATTCAAGATTTCCTTCTGGGCTTAAAAGCAGAACGCCTGAGCCAGGGTTTGCCATATTTTGATGCCCGGGTGGGCATTCATACTGGCCCAGTGGTAGCAGGGGTGGTGGGTGCGAAAAAGTTTGCCTACGACATTTGGGGGGATACGGTGAACACAGCGGCACGCCTCGAAGAACAATGTGACCCCGGTCGCGTCAATGTCAGCGAAGATGCCTATTGGCTTGCCAAGTACGAATTCGAATGGCAGCACCGGGGCAAAATAGCCGCCAAAAACAAGGGCATGATGGATATGTACTATGTTATGGGGCTGAAGCAGTATTAGTTGGTGATTGGTGGATTTTGGCGTTAAATGTTTTTCAGAAAAGCCTCATGCAACTCTACGGACTCATCGGATACCCACTCAGTCATTCTTTTTCAAAGAAATTCTTCAATGAAAAATTTGAACGAGAAGGCTTGCTCGATGCCCACTACGAACTTTTCCCATTAGAAAACATAGCAGATTTACCAGCCTTGTTAAACCGATATCCTGGCCTCTGTGGCCTCAATGTCACTATCCCGTACAAAGAATCGGTTATTCCTTTCCTTCATGATTTGCACGAAACCGCCCGAGCGATAGGTGCTGTAAATTGTATAAAAGTACTTGAAAACCAACGACTTGTGGGCTACAATACCGATGTTGTCGGCTTTGAGCAATCGCTGCCGAGGCAAATGGTCGAACTCTGGAAAGTGGAGGAAAAAACCGCTTTCATCCTTGGTACAGGAGGGGCTTCAAAAGCCGTGGCCTATGTCTTGAAAAAACTTGGCATCTCCTTCAAGTTTGTTTCCCGAAACGCTAAGAACGAAAATGAAATCAGCTATGAAGATTTGAACAGCCCGAGTGCCAGACATCACCAAGCATCAATCATAATCAACGCTACCCCGCAGGGTACATTCCCGCACATCGACGAAATGCCGCCTGTCCCTCCAGATTTTTTTAAACCCGGAATGTTCGTATACGATTTGATATACAATCCCGCTGAAACGCTACTTTTGCGCGAAGCTAAATCTCGCGGCTGTATCGTGAAAAACGGTCTGGAAATGTTGGAGTTACAAGCCGAAGCCGCTTGGGAGGTTTGGAAAAAAAATGATCCTTGACTTTTGATCCTTGACTTTTCTGCCCACATCGGCGGGAAATACTCAACCATCCATTATGCCTACAATTGATTTTTCTAATACCGAGATCGCATTTGCCCATCTTTCGAACAGCGAATTGAAAAGAACTGCGTGGCTGTTCAACATGATGAACAAACCCTGGCTGGTTAAGTACGGATCTGCGCTCGCGTTATGGGCCGTTGAAAATGGTATCCCAACTGCCGAATGGGCGGTGAAAAAGACCGTTTTTAAGCAATTTGTTGGCGGCACTACGCTTTTGGATAGCCAGCCCAGCATTGAAAGACTCGCGGAGTACAATACGCTGACTATCCTGGACTACGGTGCTGAAGCAAAAGAAACGGAACTCGATTTCAACCACACGATGAACGAGAATATCCGGGCCATTGACTTTGCGTCCCGTTCTGTGAAAAGTATCCCAGTCATCAGTACCAAAGTAACTGGGCTAATGCGATTTGGACTTTTAGAGCGTATTCAAGCCGCTGAAATGCTTACACGAGTGGAAATAGGAGAATATCGCAACGCACTCAAACGCCTGGATGCCATCTGTTACCACGCCTCCAAAAAGAATGTATCGGTGTTTATTGACGCCGAAGAAAGCTGGATTCAAGATACCATTGATCATTTGGTGTGGCTCATGATGCGCCGCTACAACAAACAGCGCGTGGTAGTGTACAATACCTTTCAGTATTACCGTCATGATCGACTTCAATTTCTGACGGAGAGCTACGACCGTGCTCGCCAAGAGGGTTTTTTGCTGGGGGCCAAACTGGTGCGTGGTGCCTACATGGAAAAAGAACGCGCTCGTGCTCAAGAACTTAACTACCCAGATCCCATCAACGCCGATAAAGAATCTACGGACGATTTATACAATACTGCGCTCCGTTTTTGCATAGACCATCTAGACACGATGGCGGTCTGCAACGCGAGCCACAACGCTCGAAGTGCCTTGCTCCAAGTAGAGTTGATGGACAAAAAAGGAATAGCGCATGATCACCCGAACACGCTTTTTAGCCAACTTTATGGTATGAGCGACAATGTAACTTTTAACCTCGCTAAAGCGGGTTTTCGAGTGGCAAAGTATCTTCCCTACGGCCAGGTAAAAGAAGTAATTCCCTATCTCATTCGTCGGGCGCAGGAAAATACTTCTGTGACGGGGGATGCTGGGCGGGAGTTGAAATTGGTTCGGGAGGAGGTGAAGCGGCGGGGGATTTGAGGGTTAAGAGTTGTAATAAACATAGCACCTATTGATGCTGTCATCAAAAACGGCCAAACTCTTTTCTTCACCATCAATTATTTCACCGTCCTAAATGCACCAACAAAACACTAACATCCGCCGGATTAACCCCGGAAATCCGGCTTGCCTGGCCAATTGTTCGCGGGCGCGTGTGCGCAAGCTTTTGTCTGGCCTCAATACTTAATCCATGTAGGCGGGAGTAGTCAAAATCAGCATGAAGCTGTAAGTCCTCCAGTCGCGCCATGCGCGATACCATTTCCTCTTCCTTTTTGATGTAGCCGTCGTATTTGATATTGATTTCGGCCATTTACACAAATTCCTTATCATAAGTGCTCAGGAAACTGGCAAGTTCGGGCAATACTTTTGCCATGCCTGGAATGTCCACCTGAGGGCGAAGTAAAATGTTGTGCAACTTTGTTTTCTGGCCAATCAACGCGGAATCAACACTTTGCAAATAACCATTCAGCTCGTTCGGGTTCACGGAAGCATTGCGGAAAAAAGCATCAATTTCGGCCACGGCCTGGTTTTTTGCATGCACACGCTCCATGCGTTCCTCCGCTCCTAGCAAGCCAATGCGTTGCGCGATAGGCGTGAGCCGCAGATCCGCGTTGTCCTGCCGCAGCAAAATGCGATATTCCGCCCGACTGGTGAACATCCGATAGGGCTCTTCGGTGCCTTTGTTGACCAAATCATCAATCAGTACCCCGATATAAGCTTCCGAGCGTTTCAAAACCAGCGGCGCCTCGTTTTTAGCGGCAAGCGCAGCGTTCAAACCAGCCATAAGTCCCTGACAAGCAGCTTCTTCGTAGCCCGTGGTGCCATTGATTTGCCCGGCAAAAAAGAGATTTTTTACCAGATTGGTTTCCAGGGTAGTTTGCAGCTGGGTAGGCGGGAAGTAATCATATTCAATAGCATATCCCGGGCGGAACATCTTGGCGTTTTCCAGACCAGGAACTAATCTAAGTGCTTTATACTGAACGTCTTCAGGCAGTGAGCTGGAAAAGCCGTTGAGGTAAATTTCTACCGTATCGCGGCCTTCTGGTTCTACAAAAAGCTGGTGGCGGTCTTTGTCGCTGAAGCGGTCAATTTTATCCTCAATGCTGGGGCAATAGCGCGGCCCAAGGCCTTGAATGCGTCCGTTGAACATCGGAGACTTGTCAAAACCAGTGCGAAGCGTGTCGTGTACTTTTTGATTGGTGTAAGTACTCCAGCAGCAGAGTTGATTTTCAAGCGCAGGGGTATTGGTGTATGAAAACTTGCCCGGTGGGTTGTCGCCATCTTGAACTTCCATTTTGGAATAATCGAGGCTGCGCCCATCGAGGCGCGGGGGCGTTCCGGTTTTCATGCGCCCGGCTTCAAAACCAAGCGCTACCAATTGTTCGGTAATACCACGTGCAGCGCTTTCGCCTGCTCGTCCGCCGCCAAACTGCTTTTCTCCGATGTGGATAATGCCGTTTAAGTAGGTACCATTGGTGAGTACAACGGTCTCGCTTTCAATCTCTAATCCCATGCTGGTGCGTACACCTTTTGCGCGGCCATCTTTCACGAGGAGGCCACCAACCATTTCTTGCCAGAAATCAATATTGGGGTGATTTTCAAGCATTTTTCGCCACAAAGCTGCGAATTGCATACGATCACTTTGCGCCCTCGGGCTCCACATAGCGGGGCCTTTAGAGCGGTTGAGCATCCGAAACTGAACGGCTGTATAGTCGGTAATCACACCGGAGTACCCACACAAAGCATCCACTTCGCGTACAATTTGGCCTTTAGCAACCCCACCCATTGCAGGATTGCAACTCATCTGCCCGATGGTCTGCATATTCATGGTGGCCAGGAGGACTTTGCAGCCCAGATTGGCGGCAGCTACGGCCGCTTCGCAACCCGCATGGCCCGCGCCCACTACTATCACGTCGTATTTTGGAAACATTATTTGCTGATTAAGTGCGCAAAGGTACGGGTACTTGCT